>Ga0179591_1348874_pt1 | contig 17860 bp, 17 predicted proteins | sample CZOMad2_1_08_16f_FD_182891 | JGI IMG/M metagenome (GOLD analysis project Ga0179591, IMG submission 182891) | Vadose zone soil fungal communities from Angelo Coast Range Reserve, California, USA - CZOMad2_1_08_16fungal (PacBio error correction) | ecosystem: Environmental > Terrestrial > Soil >... | reverse complement strand
TATACCCCTAAGCCCCCTTTCCCTTTCGCTTTCTGAGTTAACCAACATTTCTTTTTATTTTCATTCGGAGGACCCATATTTCCCTTTTCCGCTACACATCGTCCCCTCCTGCTCACCTATAGACCCTCCCTTCCCCCCCCGTAACGACCCTATATGGAAAATTATTTGCTTCGAAACAAACCGCCGGATGGCTCCTTTCCTCGCCAATCCATGGGGATTCTTCCTCCTCCATTTTCCTTTCACTGTTCTTTCCGTCGAAGGACCCCTCCCCTTCCTCACAAGAGAAAATCGTAGTTCCTCCGGTATTTTCCCCCAGTGTCTTTCTGAAGTACTTTCCTTTTCTCCCGTCCCTTTAAGACCCCCCTCTCCCCCATACCTCAATGGTACGAAATTCTTGCCTTTTCCTTGGGAGAAGGTTCTAAAATCTTTTTCTCCCTTCAGAAAGCCTCCCCCCCCCTGTTTAACTCCATCCTCCCATGTCTGATCTCTTTCTTCAATTGAGGAGCGTAACGTTTTGACCCACTATTTCCTGCATTACTAGTCCTTTTTTTGATTCTACTCCCTTCTTCTCAGAGAGCCCCCCCTCCTTTTTGAGACTCTAGGACAGATCCTTAAAAAACGGCTTTCCCGAAAGCGTTCTCCCTCGGACCTGACAGCTTTCTTCTTGGTTCCAGGCCAAACTGAAAGCAGCGGCTTCATCTTTACATGACCGTCTTTCCCTCCCCCTTCCAGTCCGGACCCCCACTTCCTTAATCCTTTTCCCCCCCCCAAGCGCCAACCAGCTCCTTTTCTTTCCACGAGAAAACCCTCTTCTTTCTGAAAAGGTTTTTTCCCCCCCCTTATAGAACCCAGTATTCCCTCTCCCCCTTTCTTTTCCTTTCTTTTGTGAGGAAGAGAAGCTCTATCTAAGGGGAAATAATCGCCCTTTCCCGCCTCGTACTCACCAAACTTTTTCCCCGATTATGGTTTATTTCCTCCTTTTGAATTTGCCTCTTCCTGAGGGGTTTAACGGTATTATCCTCTCCCTCTCGCTTGGAGAAAGCATCCTTTCTTTCCCCCATCAGAACTTCCCCGATGGCGGCCGGGGATCCCGGAGGCCCCAGCATGTCTTATTATTTCGCGTTTGGTTGAGGGTTTTTCCTCCGTGTCGCGGTTGCGTCCCAAACTTTTATGGCTATCGGGGGGCTTTTTATTGAAGAGAATATCCTTTCTTCCTGCATAGTAAGGAGGGTCTTTTTCCCCTTTGGATCACTTTTTTTTTCTTTATGTAGTAAAGCCTTTTCGTTTAAAGCTTTCTTTTCTGTAGGAAGGGTGAGAACGGGTTTTCCCTTTTCCAGTCTCACCACTTTTCTTTCCCTCCCTCGAATTGATTGCAAACACTCTTTCTCGTTTGGTCGTTCCCAAGAAGGCGGTTCCTTTTCCGTTTAAACCGTCCGTTCTCAAAAAAATTCCCCTTCCTTTCCTTTTTTTTAATAGCAATATACGTTTTTTTTTTGCCCTTTCCCTTGACTTCTTCCTTCGAGAACTGGCCCCCCCCCATCCTTCAGCCTTTCTTGCCCGATTCTTTTTTCTTAAAATAAGAGGCTGCCTTCCTGTTTTTTCGGGCTTTCCTCCTCCTTTTGTGTTCTCTTCTTCTTTTAATTTAGTGTTCTTTCCCTTAGAAGAGAAGAAATCATTTTCAGCAGTGACGATTGTAGCGTCCTAGGACTGAGTATATGTTGTCCCCCTCCGTTCTTCCCCTTCTCCCGATTCAGCCCTTCTTTTTCCCTAAGCCCGAGTCAAACTGTCCCTTTTTCTTTTTTTGAGAAATAGCAGTTTCCCTTCGTTACCGAAGGGTTTCCCTTTTCTTTCATCCCCCCTCTTGTTTAATTTATCTAGTACGTTCTCTGTTTATCAAAAATAAATTCCCTTTATCCCCTTACAATGGTATGGATACGTAGAATAATTCTTCCTTTCTCCCTAAATGGTTTCTACGTAACTACTACCCCCTTCTTTCCGTAAATTCTAATGTGAATTATCTTTTCCTTCCCCTTTTCAATGCGTTGACCTTTCGTTCTCCTATCTTAAGGAATTATTTTCCCTACCTCACTTCCGTTATCAGAATTGTTTCCTTTCGGTTTCTACCCCGATTGGCATCTTTGCCTTTCCCTCTGAGCGGGAATCTCTGTAAATTTCCCTCGAAGGAAGTCACAAAGACCTCTAGCTCGATCTAGGTCTAGCGGACTCCTTCTTTTGGACCTCTTTTTTTGCTGAAATAGAGAATCTACCCTTTCCCATTTTTTGTCGATGATATTATTTCCTTTTCTCCTTCAGAGGTATTGCTCGGTTGAGATTCTCTCTTTTACCGTGTCTTATTGAAGGCTTCTTCCTCAATCTTAATTCAGCTCTTTCTCTTTCCATACGAAAAGCCTTTTCTCGCCCAAAGCTTCCCGTCCTTTCCCTCCAGTGGGCGTGTTAGAAGACTCCTATTTTCTGGTCCTTTTCCCTCTCCCTCGGGAATAGGTACTTTCTCTCGTTGGCGCGTTCAACCCAAAGTACTTCCTTGTTAGGAAGGTGGCTCCCTTTCCCTTTCCGGGTGGGATCTGTGGGATTCGATCTGGGTTATCGTCAAGAATAAGGAGTAGTCTCCTTCGCCCTTTCTCCGAAGGGTGTTTGGAATTTTGCCCTTTTCTCCAGTCCCCTCCGAGATCCCACCCTTTCCTTAATTTTTTGGGCGGGACTCCCTATTCTTTCCCTATTTCCATTTTTACCTCATCTTTTTGATAACACACCAAAATTCCACTTCCCCCCCCCCCCTCTTCTCGAGTGCTCCTCCTTTTGTGCTGAGGTATCTGACTTCTCCCTCCTCCCCCCCCCTTTTGAAAAAATAATTAATTTTGTTATCACTTCTTTTGGTAAAAAGGTAAATACATCTTTTTACTCTTTATTTTCTCCCCCTGTTTTTCTGGGTCTTTTCCCTCTATTCCCTTCCAAAATTCCCCCCCATTTTCCATGTCACAATGATGACTATAATTCTTCTTTTTATTTAAACCCAGAAGAGAAGCCACCGTCCTCCTCTGCTTTGCTGAGTTAAATCCCCTTCCTTGACCCTCCTCAAGTGGCGTCCCCTCTTTATGCTATGGCATACGGACTCCCCTCCCCCCTTTCTGTTCTACACTCACAAGGAGTCATACCTTGCCTCTGTGGGCGTGAACCTTTGCTTTCGCTGACTCGAAGAAATTTTTTCCCCCCATAGTTTTCCTTCCGCGGCGCCTCCTTTCTTCCCTTTACATGCTTCTCTCTCCCCCTTTGAATTTAATCGGTTCGGCCACGCCACCTCTCTTAGTGAGAGTAGGATATTTCGAGCCTCTCTCTCTCGGAAGAAAATTTTTTTTTTCCCTCCTCCTTTTTCTGACATAGTAGTCCTTTTTTCACTTAACGGTATTTCCCTCCTCTTCTTATCTAATCCTGTGCCACCAGTCTCTTTCCTAAGGGAAAGATATTGTCGTGCTTCTTCCCCCCCCCCTCCCCCCTTCTTCTAGATATAAGGTAATTTTTTTCCCGGCTTTTTCCTCGTAGTAATTTCCTCATCCCCTTTTCTTCGATAGAATCCATTCATCTCCTTCTTGAAGTCTTACGTAGAACAACAATGTATTTTTCTCCATAAATGATTCGACGGATCCTTTTTACAATGGGAGATACCGCTTCTTTGATCTCCCCTAACTTCTTTCCAGTACAGTGGTTCCCCCCTTTATACTGCAGCAGGCCCCCTTCTCTTCCAATTCCTACGAATTTAGGGATACCCTTTTTTCTTGACTAGGGCGTTCGCGTAACACTCCATTACCCTTCTTTTTTCCTTCCTGCTCTTTCCTCCTTTCTTTGCTCTCCTCGCTTCTTTCTTTTCTTTTCTTCTATTTTTTCCCTTTTGTTGGTTCCTTCTTTCTCTTTTTTGTTTTTTTTATCTCTCTTCTTTGTTTTTTTTTTTTTTTTTTTTTTTATGCCTTTCCTTTTCTTGAGGACATATGTCGTCTCCTAGGGAAAGAGAATCCTGCCTTCCCCTATCTTTCTCGCCACCCCCTTCCCCACTCGAGCTACCCTTTGATTATCTAAGCTCCTCCTTTTTTCAACGCCGGACGGGAGCGCTCTGATTTTGCTAGATGGAAGCGTGCAAGCCCGTTTCGCGTTCTAGGGCAAGTCCTCCTTTTTTCCCTTTTTTCCTTGCAAAGGCCCCCCTCTTCTTCTTGAACAATCTAATTCCCCTTGAAAGTTGTTTTGAGGATTTTAAGCGTTCAGCTCTTTCTGGCGGAAGCCCTCCTTGGTTAGCTTCCCCCTCCTACTCCATTATTGCTTTCCCCTTCAAGTGAGGAGCCTGTCATAAAAGTCTACCAAAGGAAGAAGTAAAACCTGTCCCCCTTTTTCCCCCGGCCCGTTAAACTCCCCTCTCCCCCCAACTTAAATGAGTCTCCTTCCCTTTTCTTCGGGCCACACCCCTCTCCGGCAATAGATCGGGCGCTCTGTTTTTCCCCCTTTTCCGCCAAGAGTTCTTTTTTCCGACTTCCCCTTTTTTGACGACTCTTCACCCTCCAAAGGATATTTTTCAACCTCCTACGCAGACGACCTTTACTATCGAAGGCTATTTCTCCCTCCCCGAGATTCTGTCTTTGTTCCCAGAATTCCAACCCTCCAGGACCGCAGAGGCTTCCCCTCCCCCTCCAGGGCCAAACCCCCTTTCCTTCAGAGGCAAATTCCCCCTTCGCCCGGTTCCACTTTTTCCTTACACGAGAACACCCCTTCCCCTCTTCTCCCAAAGGTCGGGCAGTTGGCTCTATATAAAGCCTTAGGGCTTTTCTCCTCTTTCCTCCGCTTTCTTATTTTCCCTTCTTTCTTATCTCAGGGGACCTCCTTTCCTCCCTGCTTTTGAGGGTGTTCTCTTTCCCCCCTTTCCCTATTCTGGTTTGAGCCATCCCTCCCCCCGGATTTTTGTCTTTTCCCTCTGTGTGGTTTTCCTCCGGTCAGTAAAACCCTCTGGGGAAGCCCTCCCTCTTCCCCCCTTCATTTTCCTTAAACACTCCCTCCCCCTCCTCTCTTTTTTTTTTTCTTTCCCTTAGGCCTTCGGATAGTCTTTTTTCAGAGGTTTGTTGCCCTTACTGTACTATCTTCCCAAACTTTGGAGGCTATGAATGTATAGTGGAGGATTTCCTCTTTCTCCCCCATTCTCCTAGTGCTGAGCTTTTTTCATATGACCCTTTACGTCCTCAATTTCTTTGATCCAGAAAGGGCGGTGGGTTTCCCCCCCTCGCCGGGGGTTTCTACTTCTCGGCAGTTAACGGGCTGACTTTTATAAAGGATCCCCCCCCTTTTCAGTAGCCGCAAGACTTTTTTTTCAACCAGGGAGGGAGTTGTTGTTTTCCCCCCGAACAGGCCGGTTTTTTTTTACGTTTTTCTCCTCCTCAAAAAAAACCCCCCTCTTTTCATAGCCTCCCTTTTTCTGAAAAGATAGTTCTGCCTGGCCACTTCTTTCGCTTAGCCTCCCTTTGTGCTTAAAATCCTCTCTCTCTTTTTTTTGTGCGAAGCTGCTTCCCAGTAAATTCCATATTCTCTTTGTCCTTTCTTTTCTTTTTTTTTTTTTTCAAAAATAATGTTATTTCTCAGGCTTTCTTTATTCTCCGTCCTTAGGACTTCCCTCGAAATGCCCGCCCTTTCTTTCCGTGGTTAACTCGAAGCCGAGTCATTCCTGCGGAGGGGTATCCTCATTGGAGTTACGAAGTTTTCCTCCCCTTTCGTCCTAGGAATAACCTTTTTTTTTCCCTTTTTTTCCAACCCAATCCGTTGTTTTTTCCACCAAGTTATGTCTCTTGCTGTTACGAATATTCGAATAGATTCTTTTTCCTTAAGATGAAAAATCTGAGACTCTTTTCTTTCTTTATCTTAAGTCCCCCTTTCCTCTACTCTTTCTTTCAGTTATTAATCTACTCTCCTTACCGTCCCTTTTGATTTAAGGAAATAACGGAATCCTTTTCCCTAAAGAGGGTGGCAATAGGCTCTTTTTAATACGATGAGCAGGGAAATCTTCCCCTCCGCTGCCTGTTCAACGCCTTATCTCTCTCCGAGTCTATCTGACCTTCCTTCCCTGAGCTGCGAAATTCTTCTTCTCCTATAGAAGGGTTCTACTCTTATTTAAAGGGATTTTGTCCCCCTTTTTTCCTCCTCCTGAGCGTGGAACTTTCTCTCTGTCAGTGAGGGCAAAGCCTCTCTCCCCTCTATATAAAGAGGCATGCAAGATTCCCCCTTTGGTTGGACTAGCAAAAGCTTCCCCCCCCCCCCCTCTGTATGAATACTAGATTCTTTTGATTTGGTCGCGGCTTTTGTTCTTTGAATAGGGTGGTTTTCCTTCCAAACAAAGTCTTCATTTTCTCGTGGATGATGACCCTTTTTTTTCCTTTTTGGTTCGGGGTTTCTTTCTGGTTCACTGGATTAGGGAATCTCCTTCTTTTCCTTATAGTATCATTGGTAGACAGTTATTCAGCGTATTTTTCAGTGTGAGAAAATCGTTTCAAAAGGACCCCCCCCCTCTCTCGAATCCCATTTTATGATTTTTTTCCTCCATCACATGTTTCCGCCTCCCTCCTTTTTTTTTTTGATAACAAAATCTCCCCCCCCCCTTCGCTGGGACGAATCAGATATTCTTTTTGAGAGAGATATATGCATTTCGTCCATTTTACCCCCCCCCCCCCTCCTTGATTTGGACAAATAATTGAATTTCTCCTCCTTTTCATAGTTCTTCCCCTTTTAATCCCTTCCACCCATCAATGTCACTTTTCTCTTTCTTTTACATCTATTCTCACCCCTTTTCTTTCCTACTCTGAATAACGTGAATACATTCTTCTTGACTCTACTATTATTACAGCCCTTTTCACCACACTTGACCCTGTTTCTTTTTCAATCCACCTTCCCGACAACCCCCTTTTTTTGGAAGCGTACCAACAAGTTCTCCTTTTCGAGCCTCGAGACCAAGTCATCCCCCTCTTTTTCCTCACCAAGGAGTCCTTCCCCCCTGCTTGTTGGTTAGTACCCCTTTCTCGCCTCGCAGACTTTCCTCTCTTCCAGAGTAGTATGTATAACTACGATTTCCCCAGAGAGAAAGAGATCTAAAACGCTTCCCTTCCTTTCATTTTTAGGACACAGCCTCCATCCTTCTATCTTCCTTTATTTCGTCGCTCTCTTCCCTCTCTCGCTTCCTCCCCTTGATCCTCCCCCCTCTCTCTCTAAGTTCTTTGGACAGTCTTTCCCCTAAAGGTTATTTAAAGTCCTCTCCTTCTTAGTAGACTCCTCTCTCTGTTCCGTTTCCGGATACTTTTCTTCTTCCTAAATACACCCCCCTCTCTTGTTAGTAGAGTAGAATTGAAATCTCCCCTAAGAGATATGAGGAATTCCCCCCTTTTTTCTCCAGCTAGAATTCACCCCTCTCCTTTACTGGTTCTACTCAAGGCCCCCGTATCCCCCCCCTAGTTCTAGCGAGAGGATCCCTTCCCTACCTTATCTCTCCCTTTCAAACTGTGAGAGACCTTTTTTTTTTTACCCCCTTACACCTTCCCTTTTTCCCCATGACTACTGAAGTTTCCTTCATCCCATTCTACGCATTCCTTTCCCTTGACGGACTCGGGCTTCCGCTTTCCAACATTAAACATTAGAGAAAGCTTTTTCCTTTTTCCCCTCCTCATAAGTACTTCCCCTTCCCACGCGAAGCCTGCAGAAACCCTTTTTTTCTTCTCGCCCACCCATTATTCTTTTCTCCCGGAACGAGACAGCCCATCTTTCCCCTATTATCTAAGGAGGTCTCCCTCTGCATTTCTTCTCTCCCCCTCCTGGTGGAGGCTTCATCCCGCCAAGGCTGTTAAGAGTTTAGAGTTTTTTCTTTGGCAAAATCATCGGTTCCTCCTCCCCCCCCAGAGAAAAGCGTAGATTCTTCACTTCAATTTTTTTTCAGTCCTACGCCCCTTTTCCGTCCCGAACCTTTAAGAACAAAAACTCTCTCGCCTTTTTTGCGCCTCAAATGATCTCCCTTCCTTTTGAATTTGCGTCCTTTTTCTACCCTTCTACATCCTCCCCCTCCTCCTCCCCGACAGGCTACCCCCGGACCCCTCACAGCCCGACCCTCCCCCCCCTCTAATGACTTCTTGTTTTCTTTTTCCCACTATAATCCCCCCTCTTCAGCACTAGGTTTTTTCAATACTTCCAAGAGATCAGCCAGACCCGGCCAAAGTGGTTCTTAGTGACCGATAACTTCCACCCGTTCTCCTCCCTAATATACCTCGAAGGCCTAAGGGATCCCCTTAGAGATAGTTCTGCCTTTTTTTTTCAGCCGTTCCCTTCTAATTCCCTGATGTTCCCCCTCTCTTTAAATGACCTCTCCCCCAATCAAGGAAGAGGCAAATTCAATCCTCTGAAGCTCCCACCAGAATCCCCCCCCCCCCCCTTGGGACGGACTCTTCCCCCCCTCTCTGGTTAAAGTTTCGTTGGCGCTTCTCCCTTTCTATATAAAGAATTAGGGAAAATCCTACGTCCTCCGTTGTTGTTGTTTCCTCTCTGTCTTTTTCCATAATTTGTCAATCATCGCACTGCCAGACCATCCCCCTAGGGTGTAGCGTTTCCGTCCCCTCTTATGTTTTTTTTTTTTCGGCTTCATCGCGACATTCCCTTCTTTTTCCAGGTGCCTTTCTTTCAAAGAGATTTTTTGACTCTTTGGTCCTTTTCCTTACTTTACCCAATCTCAACTATCGGATCCTCTCTTTGAATTCTGCCTTTTGATAGTTCCCCCTTTTTTCCGGTGTGTTGAAAATATCCTTGTCCTTTCCAATTTGAAGCTGTCTTTTTCCTCCTCTGGAGGAACTTTTTTTCTTTTTTCTCTTTTTCCTAGTTGTTTCTCGTTCCTTCGGGAAATAGGTGTTCGGAAACTTTAACGCTCTTCTGGGAGTAGTCCAGAAATGGTACCCTTCTTTTACCGATTTTCCGTTGGGTAGCGGTTCCTGCCCGTGGATTATCAATTCCTCCTTTTCATTGGGTTTAGCCGCTTCCTTCCCTCACATTGTGTTCGGCGGTTATTCCCTCACCCCTTCGTCATCCCCCTTTCTCATCAGAGTTCCTTTCTTCTCGGTTCCTTTTTTGCACGATTATTTTTCTTCCTAACTCGTGCACCGCCTTTTCTTCATATGCATCCTTGCCTTCCTTCGTAAATTCTCCTTTTGTCCCTCCTTTCGCTCCTTAGTAATCAAGTCCATTTCCGAGTGAATTTGTGTCTTGAATTTTTTGTTTTTTAAGCTCCTGAGAAGTCTCCTCCTTTATTCAGGCTTCGATTTTCTCCGTAATTCAGGATTCCAATGGGTCATCCTTTTTTTTAATCCTAAGCCCTCTTCCCTTTTCTTTGCTGGGGGTCTCATCCTCCTTAGTTTACCGAAGTTGTTCCTGCTTCTTTTCTACACGTAATGTTGTTCTCCACCCCCCGGGAGTTTCCCTTTGTCTCGTCTCCGTAGACCTCCCTGCCCCTCGATCTATAAACTAAATGGCCATTATGAGGTATCATTAAGATAATACTTTTTTTTACTTAAGTGCAACCTTGTTGTAATGATTTCATGTTCGAATTATAATCCTTTCCCTCCTCCACTTCTAGAAGAATTGTTCTTTTTTCCGTCCCCCTTATTACCTTTAAACGTATCCGTTGGTGGCACTAGTGCTATGAGATTAATACCTAGGAATCCCCCACTTTTCCTGCCTGTCAAAGAAACCCCCCTTTGGAGATTTTCCTTTTTCCTCCAAGTTATTAATAGAGGAGATTTCCCCTCCATTCTCTTGAAAATCCCCCCCTCTACGTGTCCTCAATGGCTGCCTCGAAAATATTAAATCCGCTTCTTTTTTGAGAGCGCTTGAGCGATGTAACTTTTTCTCTAGTATTGATACATCATACTTTCTTTAAAGCTTACTTGCAAGAGACTTTTTTCCCCTCAAGTTCGACTTTTTTCCCACCCTATCCTCCCTTGTCGTGTCGTTCCTTTTTTCCTTGGTCGCCGAGGACCAGGCCTCGGTGAGGAAGTTTTCTTCCCTCCAGTCTTTTTCCCCCTTTGAATTTTGGCTTGACTCTCACCTCTACAGTCAGGGGTTTTTGCTTCTGGCGTTAAAGTATCTGTACCTTTCCGATAGTAGCATGGTAGACTTCTCCCCTTCCTTTTTGGACTTGTAAAGGGGGAGGTTTTCCCCCGAGATCCTAAGCCTTCCCCTTCTTTTGGGCGGAACCCCCCCCCATAGGATTACTTTTTTACCGCATCACAACCTTTCCCCCTGCAAGTCGTGTTCAACATTCCCCTCCTTCTTCTTGACGCAATCAGAGATCTCTCTTCCTTTTCTCTTTTGATTAGCTACCGGTCTTTCTTTCTCCCCAATTTGATTATTGATGGACCCCTCCTAATCCTTTCTAATTATGGATGAGGTAAAAAGTACCGTAAGGATTTAGTTACGCACACCAATTTGTCCCCCTTCTTGTAGATCTGGAGGATATGGCCTCCCCCCAACAACACCTGGTCTTTTCCTCCGTTTCTACAATGAGACGATACTTCCTCCCTGAAATTTAAACAGCCCCCTTTTTTCTCCACACAGGAAATGGAGCTTTGTCTTCCCCCCCCTTCAGAATTTCCTTCCCCCCTTCCTTTCTTCCTCCTTCCCCCCACCCGATTACTAGCCTCTTTCTGATTTTCCCCAGAATAACTATATGAGTAGTCTACATCCCCTAGGAACGTCGGGTTTCTCTCTCCCATGGCTTTCAGATTTTTTTTCCCTTTTCCTTTATGTATCCCACCCTCGGCCTTCCTCCTTCAATCCTCTCCTTCCCCGCTGCTCAAACCGAGAATAAATCGGCCTCAATAAGATATCGCACGATTCTCTCCCCTTTTTCTTTCGAGAAAGATCATTTCTTTTCTTAGATTCCCCTTCTTACTTCTTTTACTTTCTCTTTCTCTGTTGGCGTAAACTAACTTTTCATTTTTCCCTATTCCCGGATCATTTATTATCTACTTTCCAATAGATTACGTGTACGTCCTACTTTCTTTTTCCCCCTTACCCCCAATTATTCCTTTTCCCTAGTTTCGACCCCTTCCTCTTTCTTCCCCACTCATTCCCTTTCCTTCCCCAAAAAAAAAATTAACATTATATCCTTCTCTTAAGTAAGAACACCAATTTCTTTTTATTTCTCATATTTTTTCATCCAATTATTCTAAGATCCACCTTTTTTCCTTTCACTTTAAACTTAACCTCCCACCTTACCCCAACAGTCATTCCCTTCTTCCGGAAAAACTTCGTAACCCCCCTTCTAGGGATAACCTCCGCCCTCTTCTGTTTCCCCTGCGTTAACCCCCCCTTCTTCTTTCAGTAGGTTCCCCCCTCTCTTCTACAAGGCCTTTCCCTTCCGCCTGAAGAAAATACCCCCCATTAGTCAGAACAACTCAATGTCCCCTTCCCCCCCTCTCCCGCCATAGAAGATGGTATTCCTTCAACCTGTACTTCCTCCCTTTTCTTTTAGCAGCCCCCTCTTGTTCTCTCGGCAAGAAAGGTTGAGTGGCCGTTCCCTCAGTCCTCCTCCGGTTGGAGAACCTATTCTCCAACTCCTTCACCTTCAGTTGGAAATTTTTCTTCTTGAAGACGGTTAAGCGCCCCTTTATGGGGAAAGCCCCCCCTCCTCCCCTTTTGGAGCCTCCTTTTGTGTTCCAGTTGACCGGGGATCTTTCAAAGTCTGCCCCCCCTTAATTAAACATGAAAAGGCTCCTTCAACTCCAGACGACCCGGATACTCACTACTCCCCTTGTCGTTCCGGATTCCCCCCCATTTAAAGCCCCCTCTTCCCATCTAGGAGCTATGATCGGACCCGAGCTTATTTCTCTCTGCAAAGTTGTTTTTCTCCTCCCCAGATCAAAGGATATTTTTCCGAAGCTCAGACTACCTCGTTAGTTACGAGCCTTTTTTTTTCTCACCTTTGCGGATTTCTTTGGTACCCTCCTCCCCCAATGAAGGACCGCCGAGGCCCCCCTTTTTAAAGGACCTCCCACCACAAACCTTCCCCACATGCCCCCCCCCCCCCTCTCTTAGTTAGCTCTTCCTCAAAACAGAATCTTTGGAAGGAACCCTCTCCCCCCTTCTTCTCCGATGGACCTCTTTCCTTGCTAGTCTCTTTTCCCCGTAATATAAAGACTCTTTGACCTCTTTTCATATCCTTTTTAGCGATTATTTCCCTCCTCCTCTCTCAGGGGAAATCCTCCAGGAGCGCTGGTTCTCGTTCCCTTCCCCCGTCTTCTGGTTGAGTTCATATTTTTTTTCTTGCCGCTTCCTTAGGGGGTGGTTGCCCCCCTTTTTGAGCCCTGTTTTATCTCCTTCCTTCAAGATCGAGGGGGTTTTCTCTCTTTCCTTTCCTTTGGACCCACATAAGAACTAGGCCGGTGGCTCTTTTTCTTCTTTCCTCCCTTTTTCTTTCTTTTGATGGATCCTTTTGTTTGAAATATACTTTGTTCGGCGTCCCACCCTTTGCCGAGGAGGCTATTGCTCCTTTTTTTCTTTTTTGTTTCCGATCTTCGGTTCCCCCTTTTACTAGTAATTGGAAACTCTCCGGCAACGTTTACGCTTTCCTTTATTCGTAGTCAGAACTGTTCGTTTTTTTTTGCCCCGCTTTCGGGGGGTATTTTTCTGGACTTTCTCTGTAGATTTCTTCCTTCCCCCCTTCTGCCTGAATTCTCAAGAATTCGTAATCATTTTTCTAGAGGTGGTGCGTCTTTCCCCCTCCCTTCTTTTCCGGGTCCTTTCGTACCCCTCCCCCCCCAACCCTTTCCACTTCTTCTGCTTTCTCACGAGGTTCTATGGTTGCGGTTTTTTTACGATTAGTTTCTTCGGAAACTGTCCCCCCTCTGCCAGAATTATTTCTCTTCTGATTTGATTCCAAATCCCTCTTTCCAGTCCGGCGTTTTTTTTTTCCTTCTCCTTAGATAATCAATTCCCATTCTCTGAAGTCGTGTTCTGCCTCCTTTTTTTTTTGCGAGAAGAAATCAGGTATTCCTTTTCCGGTCTGAGCCTCCCTTCATCGAAACTATTTGGTCCTCTCTAAAGCTTCGCTAATTTACTGTTTTTTTTTTTCAGCGTCACGTCAGGTGGTTCTTTTCTCCCTAGAAGGCTATTTTTCTCCCTTCCCCTAGGTCCTACCCCCTTTCGCTTTTTCTTGATTTAGTCTTTTTTTTTCAATTCGTAGCTCCAGTTTCCTTAGAATAATTGTCGTCCCCCTTTTCCTTTCTTAGATTCTCCACTAAATTGGTTTTCTCCCTTTCTCAGATATCCTGTCCTTTCTTTCCTCCAAGGTTCCTGAGTGAATTCCCTCTCTCTTAAGATATTATAATTTACTCTCCTTCTAAAGAATGTGGTAGTTAAGGAATCCCTTCCTCCCACCTTACTCCCGAGTGGGCCCCCTCTTTCTCCTGCTCTAATCATCGTGAAATTCTTTAATAACCGTCTTTTTCTCTCCTACTGTCAAAGACTCTTTCTTTTCTTAGAATACTTGCTCCCTCTTTTTCTCTTTTTCGAAAGGATTATTGCTCTTCCCCCCTTCCTCTCTCATTTTCCCCTTCTTTACATGGCGGGGCTCTTCCCTCTTGGTTGAGAGCGCTTGAGCGTTTTTTTCCTTTGCAAAGCCTCGTATATTTATACCCCTTTATTCTGATTCTGACTTGCCCTTTTTTGGGGATTTCTCTTGACCGTTCCTAAATCTTGTATGTCTCCCCATAGGAGTTTAGTCTTGGTCGACGCTTTTGGCCCTTCTTTTTCTGAATGTGGCCGCTTTTCCCTTGCCCCCGGCTGAGTTTTTCTTGTCTTGAACGAGCCCCTCCCCTTTTTTTGGCTTCGCGTCTGGGGGTTAAAGTTTCACCTCTCCGAGCGGTGCAAGGCAGTCATCATTGTAGACAGTTCTCAGAGGAGTCACCCTTTTTTTCTGGCATATGGCAACTATTCCCTCCCCCTCTCTCCCAGAATAACATTTCCCCTTCTTTTTTCTCTTACGGAATGCTAATATCCTCATGAGAAATTTCTTGATACAACTTCCACTCCCAACCATTCTCTCCCCTGTTCGTCATGGACTCCCTTTTCTTCCGTTTTTTTCTTCGAGGCGTCTTTTCTTTCATGAAGAAAATATCTTCTTGTTGGCCCCTTTTGTTATCAAGAAAAAGTATAATGATGTTCTCCCCCCATAGGAGAGGCCGTAATGAGGGATGGCCCCCCCCACACACCCCCCCTTATTTTTTCCTTTGAGGTAATTTGTTCCTTAACCTGTAAAAATCCCCCCCCCCCTTGACGGAATAACTGTCTCAATGATACATACTTTTTTCGAGACAGAATCCTTTAACCCCCGCTCCTTCCCCCCCGGAACGGTGAGGATTTTGTCTTTTCAACTTTTTTCGTCACCCCAGTTTCCTCCCTTCCCCCCCCCCGAGTACTAGCCTCTTTTTCTCGCCTAACGCCTATGAGTCCGATTTAGGAACGTTCGGGAGCTTGCGATCCCCTTTTCCGATGACTCGTTTTCCCTTTTCCATTGATTATTATCCCTTCCCTGGCCTTTGCCCCCTGCACCTTCCCCTCGCTCAAGCGACTCTCTCAAACCGAGCATAATTCCAGGTAAATAATATAGCCTCCCCCGCTTTTTTTCTTTTCTTCTCTATTTCGAGCTTTCTCCTACTTTTTTTTCAAGCGATGCTCTTTTCTGGATGTTGGCGTCCCACGAAGGTTACCCCTTTTTCTCAGATGATTAGATCAGTATCCCAGTTGTCTTTTTTCCCATTTTTTTTCCCAATGCCACCAGCTCTGTGCCTTTTCTCCCTAAATACCCACAATTTCTTTTCCATTTCTGACTAGGAAATTACCCTTCTTTTCTCTCCAACCGTTTATTAAGATAGAATCACCCTCCTAAAGTGGTAAGTTGACGTTAGCCACCCTCTTTTCCACCTATCTATAGATATCTCTCCCCGAAAACAACTGGAGCCTCCTTTTCTAAAACCGCTCCCCCCCCCTCCCCCCAACAGTAACAGTTTATTCACCCCCCTTTCAAAAAGTAGGGACCTCCCTTTTCCCACATTCTTGGATACCCCTCAGCACCTCTCGCTCCCCCAAATCACCCTTTAGCGAATCTTAGAGTGGAAGTTTTCTTTCCCTATTCGCATCCCTTTTCCCCTTCAACGCTAGCTTCAATACCTGCTTTCTATAGCCCCCTTTTAAGTCCTCCCCCCCACCTCTATGGAATGATTATCTCTTCTCTCCCCCGAAGGATGGTAGCTGGACTTTTGAGGAATATGCAGTCTTCCCATTTCCTTGTTTTGAGTGTTCTTTTTTTCCAATCCCCTTCAGGAGCCCCCCCCTCCCCCTCGGAGAGGCTTCTTTTCCCCCGGAAAATAAGGGGAAGTGTCCTTTTCCGTCAGGTTTTATCTTCCCCTCCCCGCCTTATGAGTTTTCTCATTTTTGATTTCACTGATTCTCCCATTCTTGCTCCTCTCCTCCTTTCTAAAAGTCTACCTCCGAAATTCAACACTGAACTTCTCCCCTTTCCCCTCCCTTTACAACCTAAGCCTTCCCTTCCCCCGAGAGTCTTCACGTTCCGCTTCGACTCGCAGACACTCGGCTCTCTTTATTATCGGCTTCCTCGAGAGCAATACTTTTTCCCAAAGTTGGGTTTTTATTCCTCTCGAGAACCTTTATCTTTCACCCCCCCCCCCTTCCTCAGACGATCTAGCCGAAGGCCCTTCCTTCTCCCCGAAGCCGTTTTTGGGCTAGACTCCCCCCGGAAAAGCTTGCCCCGAGGAGGACCCATCCCCGCACAGGTCCCCGTTCAACCCAAAAACCCCTTCCTCTTCCAATTCAAAGACTCTGCAGATCCAACACCTTTTCTCAAATTGGTTTTTCCTGTTTCCCGCCCCCCCATCTGTCTGGAACCGTCTCAGTTGGCGATGATCTAAAGAATGCGGGCAACCCCCTTTCTTTTTTCATGCATCCTTATCTTGAACTTCCCCTATTTCTCTTGAGAGTAGATCCTTTTTCACATCGCCAATTCCAGACAATGCTGCCCTCTTTTTTTCCCTTTCTTCCGTCCAAGTGTTTTTCGCCCATCATTCCCCTTTTGACTTGCATTTCCCTTTTTGGTGGTGTGAACGGTAGCTTTCTTGTCATTTAAAACACCCATCTGAGGGGGACTCCCTTCCCCTTGGATTCCCCCCAATCAGAACTATCGCTCCTTGGGATAAAGTAGGCTTCGGCCTCTCCTTGAGGTATTCTTCCTTGTTCCCCTTCCTTTGGATCTTTTTCCCCTTCTGGTCCCACTTCTGATGATTGATTCTCTGTTACTCTGGTGTCTTTAGATCATTTTGATTTCTTCGTTGACCTTTTTGGACCAGGACCTTTTTTCAATTTCTGAGGATTAAATGGTCGGCTGGAGTCCGATTTCAGGGGGGTATCCTTTTTTTTCTTATAAGGTTTTAGATGTTCTCCGTCCTCAAACTTAACTTTTCTTGAAGAATTCGACTCATTTCCTTTTCGGAGATGTTGTTGGTCTTTCTCCCGGCCGGTTTTTCCCTCGGTATCTCCCTCAAAACACTTCTTCCTAGTTCATAACATCTACGATTGTTTTTTGTCAACAGATTATTTTTCCTTCGTCCTTCCCCCCTGTTTCAACTATTGAACCTCCTTCCCCAGGAGTTTTTTCTCCCTTTTTCCTCCCTTCCTGCGGTTGTTTTAATTCTGACCTCCTTAGATTTCTTGATGTCTCGTTACGGAGTTCCCTCTTTCTGAATAATGGTTTTCCTTTCTTTCTTTCTTGATTGCTTTTCCCCCTCTGGTAGCGTCCCTTTCCTTCTGGGTCCTCCGACTTCTATACAGTTTTTTTTCACTAGAAGCACGATTCCCCTATTTTGGAGCTTTTCGGTGAGCTTTTTCTTCCCCTCGTCCTAGTTGAATACACCTTTTTCTTTTTCCCCTCAAGTGTATCGGTTTATCAATAACTTCTGTCCAACAATGGTAGGGATCCGTCTCCTCTTTTTCCTTATTTCTATAGATCTATAACCTCCTTTTTTCTTATACCACGATTCCTGTGCTTCTTATCTTAAGAAGACCCCCAGGTTCTTTTTTCCCAAGATAAAGTATGGTTCCTTAATTAAATGAATAAGTTAGAGCCTTTTCTTCCTTCACGGACTCCCCGATTTCCCCGGTTCAGGATATGCTTCTCTCTTTTAATATTCTTTAAATAAACCGGTTTTTCATAATGTCAAAGAACTTCGATCTTCTCCTTTCCATCTTTTCTTCCTTTTTAGGGATCTAACTCTCTCCAAATATAGAGCGTGTTTCCTTCTTCCCTCCCGAAACGATTAAATTCAGAGTTTTTGCGATGGTAAAAGGGATGATTATGAAGGCTTTCTCCTCGGTATTTATACCTTCCTTTCTCCCCTCTTCCCCCAGAGATTTCTGCGAGTCCTCGTTCCCAAGATGTCCCGAACTTTCCCCTTTTCTTCATCCTGTGAGGTGTAGACTTCTTCTCTTCCCCCTCACCTTTGAGTCCTATTTTTCCCTTGTTGGGTTCCCCAAAAAGTCTTCAAGGTTCGGACGTTGCTTCTCAGCCCCTCTGACAGGTACGTTTGTCTTTCCGCCATTAGTTACTCCCCTAGAGTTTTCCTTTCCTTTCTTTTTTTGGAATTGTAAAGGTGATCCCCTTCTCACAGATATCCAGAATCCACATTTCCTGGGCCGGAATAACTGAGACGGTACCCCTCCCTCCTCTGGTGGTGACCCCCCCTTCCCCTTCAATCATATCTACTTTTTCTTCCTTGCT
>Ga0179591_1338437_pt1 | contig 17860 bp, 13 predicted proteins | sample CZOMad2_1_08_16f_FD_182891 | JGI IMG/M metagenome (GOLD analysis project Ga0179591, IMG submission 182891) | Vadose zone soil fungal communities from Angelo Coast Range Reserve, California, USA - CZOMad2_1_08_16fungal (PacBio error correction) | ecosystem: Environmental > Terrestrial > Soil >... | reverse complement strand
GCTCTAGTTAAGAGGTCCCCCCCGCCTTTAGTCTGCGTGGGTTTCCCAGAGACCCTCCCCTTGGCGATGTCCCTGTTGATCGCCTATGGTCCCTGACTGAAAGGCCGTCCACGCACACGCTTTCTTTGCAACGCACCCAAGACTGTTCACCCGGTGTTGTCCACATACTCAACTTACACCCCCCTTTTCTTTATTACTTTGCTCTGAGACCTTGTACTTTCTTTTTTACTCGTCCCTTTTGGGCTTCAAGGCCAGCGGTTTCCCCCCCCTGTCCGAACACCTTACTCGTCTTCGAGTCCCAATCTTTGCGGCGGAGTTGAAGCAGTGGTGCGAGTCCTCCTTGTTTCCGTTCTCTCTGGCAGGAAACTCCTTCGAGGCTATCGTCATTTTGAGTCGACTTTCCCGAGTCGATACCAGTGGTCCCAGAATCTCATTTCCTCGCCCGCTACCACGGGAGGTCCTATATCTTTCCTCCTCCTTTGAGTGACGATGAAGATTGATATAGTTCTGTCGTCAAGTGATCCTTCGTTGTCTCTTGTCGATAGATCTTTCGTCCTCCCCATGACTCTACTTTCTCCCCTTTCTGAAGGAAAGCTTTTTAGTTCCCCACCGTAGAGCACCATTCTTTTTTTATAGTTGTAATGATCAGTTTACAAGTGTCGTGTTTGTAGCTTCTTCTGTTTTCGGAGCTGTACCAGACCCCAGTACTTTTTTCCTTTTGCATTGGGGGTTAGCCTTTCCGTTGCGGTTGGTAGTTTTCTGGTTAACAATTGTAGATGTGGGGTGGGCACTCTTAGTGCGCCTTGAAGGTTGCATATGGGTCCTCCCGGCTGAGGTCAGATTTTTTTAGCCCCCCCTGTGTCCCATTTCCTCGACTGTTTTCTGCACTCCTTTCCAAGTAGGTGGAGCCCTCGCTCTTGTCTTTTGCAAAAGCTCTCGTCGGCCATTACTTTGAGCTTCTTGCCGGCGAGATGATCTCTCTAACTTGAACCTGGTGTGCCCATATACGTCTAGGCCTAGTAGCAGTCTTCCGGGTCTGGGCGTTTTTTTTTTACTTGAGTCTGACTCTTCGTTCCACTTTAGCTTCTACTGCAGGCAATGCTCTCGTAGGGTGAGATTCTCTTTTCCTGTCCTTTTTTCTGCTGAGGACTCCTCCAACTCGTTTACAACGGGTCTTGGACGTATCTAGCGAAGGCCCTCTGTCATGCCCTCTTGGATTTTCAGGTTACGGTTGCGCTTTTTTTTTCACTTCGGAACAAAGACGTGCCAAAATCAACGCCGTCTCCTTTTAATCGCTTTTTTCCTTCTGCGCTCCTGTTGAGGCTTTTTGTTTTCTGTCAGAAGCTCACTTTGTGCCTGATAGTACTTGCGAGCCACAGTTTAGTATCAGGAAGTTCGTTCTCCCCTTTCCCTTCCTTAGTCCCCGCAGAGGAAGAACCCGTGCCGGCTAGTTTGCTGGCGTACTTTACCAGAATTTTCTTCTTCTCTCTCAGCCGCTTTCGGCTCCCGTCCCTCGCGTTCGCAGAGACGACTCGTTCTCCACCCACTTCTTCGCCTTCCAGCTCTCTGTCGACGGGGATGCGGGCCCAGTTTTTTGCGTCCTGAGGGTAGGTTGTCGGGTCTTTCTTGTGGTTAGTATCCCCAACTTTCCGTTCGTGCCGAGGTCTTCTTTTCTCGTCGCTGTGACTCCCAACCTTCGCAGAAGTTCCGTTTGACCTCGTGTCTGTTTTTTGCCCCCGAAGGCCTTCTGAAGTCCCTCGCTGTCGTGTGCCTTCTCTCTTTATATTCCACGAGAAGCCCCCCGCCCTTTTTCTCTTGCTGTGTGTGACGAGCTGGGACTACTTTGGTCGCCGTTTCTGATAGATCCTAGGCTTCTGAGTCCCAGCTCCCCCTACGGCCGAGAGAAAGGAGATCCCCGTCCGACGTTGTGGGATCAAGGACCTCTTACAGAAATATAGATCCCCGGAGTGCTCGCCAAAGGATGCTCCTTAGCCTCCCATCCCTTCGACGCTTGACAGTACGTTTTTCACTTTGGTCGCGTGATTTCCTCCTCGAGACTCTTGATCAGCCGCGATGTTTTTTCAGTCTAAGAACCTCCCCTGCTTTTTCCTTCTTAGTCCGGATCCCCTTCTGCACTCTTTGGAGAGTGCTGATATCTTGTTTTTGTTGTTGAGAGATACCCTGTAATCCCACGTGCAAACTGAGTTTGTGGCCTCTTAAGTTTAATTTCAGGAGGATGCTTCTCAAATCCCCCCCCTGCCTACCTTTATTTGCTTCCCTGCCAGGAGAACCTCTTCCTCCGCCAAGACCCTACCCAATTAGCCAATTGCTTCGCTTTTGACCTTTTGTTGCAGGTCGCCTAGCTTCCTTCACGTGGTCCAGCCGACATGCGTCCCGGGAAGTGTGCGGTCAGAATAGCAGGAACACCTTCGCTTCCGTTCTGGTTACCCCTAAACCCTCCTCACTTCTCCCTGTGAAGAGATCCCCTCCTACTGAAATATGCCTCTTTCACCAGAGATCCACCAAACGCCCTCACGGAGGGGGTTGTTTTTTTCCTCTCTCGCTTAGGACCTACTTTAGTGTTGCGTTTTTAGAAATTAGGTAGTGTGCTACGGACGTTCCCCCGGTGTCGGAGTCTCTATCTTCCTTCTTTTGTTTATCCAGCGACAGACTCACCCTTTCCCCCCCCCCGGCCCTCGGCATCGGCTGGTCTCCGTCCTCCACGTCCCTTGGCGAGACGTTCCCCCGCGTTCTATTATGGAATTTTCCTCGGTCTTCCGGTGACCACTTCCCTACCTTCTATGATTCGTCTTTCGTCCCTCTCCGTAGCTAAAAAAGCATTTCTTCGCTCAGCGCTTTGATTTGCTCCTTTTTGCCCCCTTTTTTTCCTGTCTTTTTTTTTCGATTTTTTCATTTCAATTCAAAATGTAGACCCTGCTCTACCCCAGGTTTTTACCGAAGTGAGATCTTCTCCCCTTTTGCAGATCTGTTTCTCGTCACCTCGGTTGGCAAACGCTTCTGTCTTCTTCTTTACTAGTTGGTTTCCCGGCTCTTGACGATTCTTTTGCTTTCCCTCCCTCGGTGTGGAGCTTTCGGACTAGATTCACCCCTTCCCCTCAGACAACCGTTTTACCCCGGTCCCTACCCCTGCCTTCCACGCTAGATTCCTTCCCACTTTACCTGCATATTCTTCTGGGGACGCCCCTCCTCCCCCTCTTTTAAGCAGACACCCCTTTCCCTTCCTCGCCCGCAGGACTCTTCTCCCTCGGCTGTCTTGCAGGCGATGTTCGCCCTCCCCTCAAGCTTCTTTTCCGGCAGCCCAGGACCAACACAGACCCTGCTTCAGAGTTATATTTAGACTTCGGTCCCCACCCTCCCGTTTTCTTTGCAATCTTCTCTTTTCGTCCGATCGCTCCAGATTTTGCCTTTCCCTCTTCGTTTGCACCGGGAAATTTCCTTGGGCCCGACCTGTCTCCCAGCTGAACCCCCGTGAGCTTTTTTTGTTTTTTTTTACTTCTCACTTTTCGATCGCTACCCAGGCCTTTTCTTCTCCTCCGTGTCCCCGTAGGCCGTCAAAGCGCCTCTGGTCTCGCGGACAAGTACTGTCGGTTTTTTCAAAAGTAAACTGCCCCTTCCTCCCCCCATTTCGCTCACCGTACTCCTTCTTTGCTTAGCCGAAGGACTTCACTGCCGTTTCCCGTCCTCCCACCTGGGACGAAGCTCCTTCAAGATCTTTTTTATCGTCACTCTTGCTTCTTCTTTTCATCGTTGGAAGCGACGGTGCCTCCACTCCTTTTTTTTTCTTCATGCCCGCTTCTCTCCTCCTTCTCCACAGTCGGCATCCCGAGTAAGTTCTTCGATAAAGCGGCTCTTCCCTCTTTTTTTCTTCCTCGTTGGGTGAGAGTTTTTCTTTTTGCCCATTCGGGCGTCGTCGAAAATGATCTATTTTTTTTTCCCCCTGAGTTCGCGTTTTCCCCGGCGACTGAGTCTACGCCTCTTTCTGCACGCCGTCGGTCGCCGTCTTCATTTGCCTCAAAACCACGGTTCCCCCAGCGGCGAGTTGCTCATCGAGTTCAGATCGTCCCAGTTTGTGTTCCTTTTTTCCTTTACTTATAGTACACAGACCCTTACTTTCCTTTTCTCCTCCTTTGCGCAGTATTTGAAGGTGCTTTTGTTTTGTTTTAAACAAAGTTTCCAGTCTTCCGTTTCTCTCCATCTTGTAGCCTTGATCTGTTCCTTTCCTTTGTCTTTAAGAAAAGGAAGTTACTCGGGGGGTGCCGGCTTTTACGCTAATGGCCAGTCTCGACTTTCCGTTTTCGGACCTAGTACGTATTTTATTTTTTAACCTAGAAGTTAGCCCTGACTCTTTCTTAGAACTGTTATCTTTTCCCTCGAACCCCATGCTTTTTGACCCTCTTCCCCCCTAGTTTTAAGGTTCTCGCCCTTTCTTGGGTTGTTTCCTTGGCGTTCGTGCTGGTATCTCCCTTTTTTTTTCCCAGGAATGAGGCTACGCCGGCCTCCCGATCCGGGTGCAGATTCGTCGTTCCTACGTTTTCCTGATTATAATGTTGAGATTCTGCCCGCAGCCTAGTCCAGTTTTGCGTTCCACGTCCATAGTGGAACCGATCTTTAGCTTTTAATTCCCTCTTCCTTCTTTTGCGATGTTAGTTACGTTTTGACTTTAGCTTCTTGAAGAGGACAAGCTTCCGTTTCTCTCCCAAGACTAGAGCTGAGTCTACGAAAGATGTCGCCTTTTTATCATCGGTGAACCTCGGGGGTAGAGGCGCTAGTTCTTCATGGGACTCTCCGAATTTGCCCCCCGTCGTGAGTCGTACGGTCCTTCCCTTTTTGGAACCAGAGATTCGACCTGTAGACTTTCCCGTTTTGTTACTCTTCCCTTGGTTCCTTGCGTTCCTTTTCCTACCTGACCCGATAGTAGGCATGGCACTCACGTTTCTCCCTTTTCAGAATGAGCTCAGTCTTCAATCGCACCCCCCCTCCTTTCTTCAAGAACTTTGAAGGTGCACCTTGCGCTCTTGAGTTGGCTTGGCACTGCCAGCTTCTTCTCGGTTAAGCGGTTCCGGTAGCCTCCTGGTGTTCTGTTTTGAGGGGCAGTTATCTCCCCTTCTCTTTTAATTTTTTCCCTTGAGCGCGGTTCCTTCTTGCCGCCACGTTTTTTCCCCCCTTGATTTCTCGCGCTGCCCATTTGCGTCGTGATCCGCTCTCAGTTTCGAAGTCGCCCCCTTCTTTTTTCGTTGTCGGCCTAGACCGCATTCGCGACCCCGCCGGCCTCGGTGGGTCTTGTCTGATGCGGGTCTCTTTTCGTACGTCCGCAGTCCTTCGGTTCGGCTGCTGGAGCACTCTCCTTTCCGTTTTTTGAGATCACGGGGACCCCCTCGCGACGTTTTCAAGGTATTTGTTCCCCGCTGCGGGGACTCCTTTTGCTGAGAACGCTGAGACGTCCTCTACCCCTCCCTACTTTTAGCCGACCGTTTTCTGTCGCGGGGGGCGCGTTTTTGAGCCGGTCGCGCGCTTTTAAGCAGGTATTTCTTTTTTATGGTCATGACTCTTCCCCCTACCCTGATTGACTTTCTCACCCTTTCCAACTATCTCCCCCTTTTTGCGGGCGCATCGTCTGCTACCCCTTGTTGTTGAGAGCATTCTCTTATTGATCACCGCCAAAACGCTGGCCTTTTCTTTCAGTGGGGAGAGCTCAGACTCCCTTCAGTTCCCCTTCTCGGTTAGGCTTTGTTAGGGATTACGAACCCTCCTCTTCCCCGCTGTCCTTCTCCAGCCACCCAGCCCCTGAGTCTAAGTGCCCCTTCTTGGACATTTTCGGTTTTTCCCTTAGACGTCAGATTTTACGATTCGTCCTTGAGCGGAGGTGGACTGACCGACTTTATAACACACGCCGCGGTTTACTTCCTTATCCCCCCTTTTTTCACTTGAGCGCGTTTCTAATCCAGAATAGACGGACTTCCCTGTTAAGGTCTTCCTTTAGCCTAGGATCTGTTAAAAACAAACCCCCGCAAGCCTTCCGGCCTGTTAAGGCTTCCGTGTTTGGTCAGGAATCCGCGCAGTTTCGCGATGTTCCTTCATGAAGAGTTCTTCTTCCCTACGCATCTTTCACGGGTTCTTCCCTCTTTCTCACGATTTTTCTCGAACTAGACGCTCCTCCCTCCCAATTGGACGCCTCATCTCGGTCTTTTCCCGCACCCTCAATCTTTTTTCCCCCTTCTTCGGTACAGCGGGTGCTACCCTAAGAGTGCCCTTTCGCCCCCCCTAAAATCGCCTAGTCACGGAAATCACCGTCGATTGGTGAGTCTCTGATTTTGCCTGCCTAGATGAGGTTTCTCCCCTCCCATTCTTCGACCCTGATCGACGTTCCGTTCGGTCTCCTACGTTAGTTGGCCGAAAGGGTATGTCCCGTTTTTTTGGACTTTCGTGTTCTCTAGCGTCCACTTTGACGTGAAAGTCAATTTTCGACCAGCTAATATGAAAAGCTTTGTTCTCCAGCACCCTTTGAGCTTCGGCGACACGGCCTCTCTCGCTTGCAAGACCTCGTCACCGCTTCGCCCTTAAAGAATAACCCCCCAGCTGGTCTTGCTCGTTCGGTGGCTCCTTTTGCTCTTTGAGGTGCGCGAGTCCCCCCTAACCCCATACCCCGTATACATCCCCAAACTCCTACATTGCCCCTTGATACGGGTAACACGATGCCAGTTCCCGTTTCGTTTTAGTTGGGACGAAACCCTAGTTTCGACTCCATCCGGACGCTCCTCCCATCTCCCATTAAGAAAGCCCCGGCTTTTTCACCTAATTCCTTCTTTCTCTCTTGGTCCCAATGACCTTTCACGAACACCATTCAGTCAACACCTGGGCCTGCGCGCTTTTTATCCTGTTTCCCCCTCGTGCCCCATTCGATGTTAGGTCTTCCCTTTCGTTTTTCGGTTAGCACGGACTCTCCTCTTTCGTTTCCGACGAAGGTGCACTTGTTCTGAACTGATCCTTTGTAGAGTTCAAACTCCTATTTTTCTCCGCTTGCCTCTTCCTCTTTCCTTTCCCGACATGCCGTTTCCCCGCTTTTTACGCCCCTCTGGTCCACCCTTTCAGGGATCTCCCGTTCTCCCAAAATAGAAACTGGAAACCCTTGGTCAGCCCAGCCACTTCACTTCAATTATAAGGCTCCCCATGTCCCCTTAGTTCCCCCCTTTTTTGGTTATCCTAATTCACAGGCGGATACACCGTCTGACAAAATCGAGGAAGTGTTCTTAGCCCCCCCGCCTCCGGACCGGCGATTCAATTTTTTTAGAGGAAAGGCTCGTTCTTTGTTTTGGTTACCGACTGGCTATATGGAGTAGCTCATGCGAGGACCAGTGGGTGTAATTCAGTTGTTCAGAAAGTTTTCTACTCCTCTCTTTCCCAGGCGCCATCTATCTCCCCTTTTTTCCTCCCAGGTTGTGTTTCTTTTCTTCTCTTTTCGATCTCTTCATATATTGTTTATACCCAGTAACGTGGACCTGACGCGAACATCTTCGTCTGTGGAAAGCTCATTTTTTTCCTTAGAGTTCTTTTCCCAGCTTTCACTCTCTCCGATTTTTCTCCTCAGCCTTTATCCTTCCGTTTTGTAGGCAGGAAGGCTTGCTCCCGGCGCGCAATTCATTGAGTTCTTGGCGCTTCGAATAAGGTGATATTTCTTCCCCAAACACCGTTCAGTTCGTCTTGGTCATCGCCCCCCCCTTTAGGGCGAATGAGGCTTCTTTTCAATTGGGGCTGATTCCATACCTTCTGGCCTAATTTTCTCTTAGATTCTCCCTTTAAGAAGGTTAATCGCCCCGTTTGACCCTCTAGCTGCTGTGCACAGCTAAGTTTTTTCTAGAGCTTAGGACCTTCTATATTGACCAGAAGTCACTGGGGTGACTGTTTCCCCTATACGGAGAGGGAGAGCCTTTCTTTTCGGTGTTGGTTTGCGTCTTTTTCCTTTTTTTCTGCCCCGGAATTTTTATCCCTTCTCCCGTCTTTCATGAGCGCCTTAAGGTGCCTGACGTCCCTGTTTCATGCTTGGGCGTGATTTTCAGACCCCCCCCGGGGTGTCCCCGAGTTCTTTGACTTAGCGTGAAGGTATGTCAGGTCGTTTTTCGTTTTATACGTTTCCCGTTTGGGCATCGATCATTCTTACTCCACGCTGTGCGATTTTTCTTTGTCCAGTTTCCGAGTCCCATAAATTTGTCGGGATCTGGTTCGCTTCGCATCGGGTGTTTTCCTTTTGTTGTCGTCCCTCCCTGAGCGTCCTTTTCGCTCGTAAGGGTGGGAAACACGTCTATCATCTAAGAAGGTGGAGACACCGCCCAGTGCGATCCCGTACGGCCTTGCCCTTCTGTGCCCTGGAGAGGCGCCCGACCCTTTTCGCGGAGAGACCTCCTTTCAACTAGCCCTCTTTTATCCAAATTTAGATTTTTTATTTTAATCTCTGCGGTGGGTAGCTTGATGAGGACCCCCTGTTTTTTCTTGCCCTCGTTACGGTGAGCTGTAGGCTGAGGGAGGAAGGGTCGTCCCTTCCCCGATGTCAAGATTTATTTCTTTTTGATTAGAGGATTATTTAACCAGTAGTAGATCTAGTGACGCGACTTGCAGGTGAGTCTGATCATGACCATTGTGTTTTCAACCCCCCAGATAGAGAAAGTCTAGTCTCTCCGGCCCGAGCGAGCGAGAGGGAACCTTCTACGTCGTTTCAGTGAGGTTTTTTTCTAGATGGGATAGCTCTCTTTGGGCCCTGTACATTTTCCCTGTCGTTTTGGTTCTTAGGTTTGTTGCTGGAGCAAGGATACGTCTCCGTTTTTTTTTCCTTCTGCCCTTAGAGTCACCTCTCGGGCTGTGTTCCCTGAGGTGAACGCAGCCCCTTTCTGAGATTGCCCTCTTGCAGTGACCAAGTAGTTCCGCCGCTCTCCTTCCCTGAGCCAGATTTGCTTTCTCCTTTGTCGACGTGAGTTCGGCAGTGAGACGCTCGTCGATCACAATCTCTCTTCCCGGTCGGTTAGCCCCAATAAGAGCCATCCATTTTTCTTTTTACGGTCTGTAGAGCTAGATCCACTCGAGTTTTGCGGTCGAAGGGTCCCCATTTTGGTATCTTCCCTCTCTATATTTTTTTTTGATTTTTTAGAGATTAAGTTTCAATATGAGGAAGAAATCCTAGAGTGGGGATTTCTACCCCTGAAGTAAGTCCTTCTCGGATTTGATTCTCTTATGTTCCCACTCCTCATCTAGTCTTTTCAACGTTCTTCCTTCGATCCATCTCAGACTTTCCGTTCAACCACAGTAGACTTAAGATGATGCCGCCTTTGCTTGTTTTTGGAGGATATCTCCCGGTTATAGAAAACTCTTTTCCCTTCTAGCTCGAGGAAGTTTTCCTTTTCCAGTAGAAGTACCCTCTTTCGCGCCGTTACCCCCTGATATACGGCTCCTAGCGCGGGAGAAAGCTACGACCTTACTTTGTCCTCTGTCTTTTTGAACCTTCGTCCATCGTTTTTACAAACCCCCCCAAGCTGCTTTTTCTGTTTAGACGGTTCGTCTTTCGAGGAAGTTTACTTTTGCGAGCTGTTCGACTTCGTCTGCGGTCTTGCCCTTTTGACGGCAAGACGACCCTTCCGCTTCTTCGTATTGACGACGTGGTGCGGCCCGCAGACTACACCGGTGGCCACGAACTAAGATTTCCGCCGCCCTATAGTAAGATCTCTAAAGTCCCTCCTGGCTACCCTTCCGCTCTTTGGATTTCCTGACATCCCGGTCTTCAGATGATCACGGTACTTCCTTCTCGCCATCGAGCCCTCGTTCTGCTTCTCCGCTGCGGTTTTTCTCCTCTTGGTCTTAGCCTCGTCTTCGCCTTTTTTGCGCCCTACCGCGCGATGGTTCCCCTGGCTAGTTCAGTGTTTTAGTGTCGATCGTTGTCGCCAGAAAGTTTCTACCCATGCCTTCTCAAGACGGTTTCGCCCGGAGAAGAGACGGGCCCCTGTTTCTCAGTGCTAGTACCAGATCGTCAAATTTCTCCTTGAGCCCGAATCAGACCAGTTTGTCGTTTTAGTAGGGCTCCGTTTTTGGCGCCTTCGTTGTTTCGCGTCCGCGAACTGACCCTTTCTCTAATCCATTCAAAACGCTGCATCTTCCTTCTCACGCTGACCGCGTTTTACCGTGGGTGTCTCCCTGCGCACGACTTCTTCTAAGCCCTTTACGCCCTAGGCAAACCAGGATCGTTCTTCACTTTTTTTCAAGGCTTCTGCTGCTCGTCCCGACATTCAGGCCCCTACTCATGGACCGCAACCCCCCTTCCTGCTCCTTTCGTCTTATCTTCACACTTGCCCAGTTTTCGAGTTAGAGTGTCTCTCTCCCTTTCCCTCACGCTCAAGGAAGTCTTTGTCTAGAAGGCAAATGGACCCTTCTTTACGAGGGATCCAACTCCCAGTTGGTGGAGTCCGGGACCGGCACAGAGCAAAAGAAATGCTCTTTCCTCCGGTTATGCCCCCTCCTTTAGACGGCCCAACGGCCTCGCTGCTCTCCACTTTTCCCCCCGGTGGGAATCCGCACCAGTCAAATTAACTTTCCTCGCTTTTTTTTTTGCGAACATGATCTGGTCTGTAATAGCCGAAGGACTTCCCGGCCTTGATAAACCCCCGTCCACTCCCACCTGTTTCTCTGACTGGGTTCTTGTTTCTAAAAGATTAGCAGTAGGCTCTGCAATTTTTTGGGAGGAATAGGGGCCTTCTAATGCAGCAACAGGCCGCGTTGGTCTGTCACTTTCTGGGACCCAAGTCTACGAATTTTTTCCCCCTTCGACTCTGCCCCCCGAGATAAGCGGGATCTTTTCCCTTCTCAGTGTTTTTAGCTTTGGACCCTGCGCGGAAATTTTGATTTCTGACCCACACTTGTCGTAGACTTTTACATTCACGAGACCGACGATCTCTTCGAGCAAGTGTTGGCCCCTGAGAGGTCGATCCCTGAAGAAGCCACGGCGTCATCTGTGCCTCATTTTTGAATTCCTTTCAGTTTCCACTTTCTTGGATAGAAGAGATTGAGCCTTCCTGCTCTTCCAGATCACTTCTGGACTCTCAGTGGGCTTTTTCTTTCTTTCCTGTTTGCTTCTTTATTTCCCATGTTTGCTACTTTAGGGCGCCTTTCCCGTCGGTTCCTTCTTTGCGATTTCCCTTTGACGCCCAAGGTCGGGCGCCTTCCTCCTCGGGCACGGCTTTGACTCTCCTTTTCCCCCCTCGAAGAGTCTGATACCCTTTCAACGACTCCTGTGCGTTGCTTTTTTGCGTTTTTTCTTCCCTCCTGCGCATTATGGCCCTTTAGAAATTTTGCCGAGTGGCACCCTCCAAGTGCTGAATTTCGTTTCTTTTTTTTTCTTTCGTGTCTTTTTGAGTAACAGAGAAGCCGGATCTTCCCTTTATTAGACGCGATCCGGGTGTTCTTTTTCTTCAGGCCCTTGCTATGCGCCTGAAGCAGAAACCCCTATTCTCTTTTTTTCCCCCTGTCATCGTGGAAAAGATCTTTGGCGTGTCAAGGAAAGATTTTAGGTTTTTAGTTCTCCACTTTTTTCGTTGGAATCGAAGGTTCTCCGTCGCCAGCCGATCGTCGATCCCCGAAGGAGCCAACCTCATATCTTGTTCCGCCCATTCGGTATAGGGACTCATGCCCCCTTTGTTCTCCTCTGGACGAGTTTCCCCGCGTTCCTGTTCTCAGATAATTCTTTTTGGAAAATCTGACCCCTCGTGTTTTTTCTGGCCCTTTTCCTGTCTAAAAGAATGAGACATTCTCAAGGGACTCCCCGTGAAGCTTCCTTTCGTTCGGCTCCCCCACCCTAGTGAGATGGCGCTGACGGGGAGCCTTTGACCGAATTCCTTCCCCCATCAATTTTTCCGCCGAAACTCCCATAGTCCGTTGAGTAAGTGGAGTACGAGCTTTTTTTTCAATTGGCTGCGCCCCAGATTGCTTGACTACCCCGTAACCTTATCGCTAGGGGGGTGACCTTTCGGGTCGGCCTTTTTTTCCCTCAGAATTCTTTTTTTTCGTTCCTGTGGTTTTATTTTTTCTGTCGCGGTTCTTTCCTCCGGCCCACTTGATCAGAAGCTGTCGCCGGACTTTCCCTCCCCAGTCCGTTTTTTGGAGAAACTCCATTAGCCTAGCGACCCGTCTGAGAGAAGATGCCTTAGTAGACTTTGCTTGTTCTTTCCCCGGTGGTGGAAGTTTTTTGGTCTCTTTTGTTAGAAGAGTGCCCTTTCTAATTCCGAGGTGTCTTTATGAACGTGACGCCGCTTTGGCCAACCCACCCCGGTTCAGACCTCGCTTTCCCTGGGTGTGTCCTGCTGAGATTCCTCCCTTCCTTATTCTGCTAGCCGGGGAATCACTTTTTTTTGCGAGAAAACTTTCGCTCTTTCCTCCCCTGAACGCACGCAACTGCTTACAGGGCTTCCTGGGTTGAACTGATTGTAGTCTGTTTTCTTTCGTCTTTTCTAAGACAGGAATAACTAGCTATTTCTTTACTGCTACTACATGAATAATCCTAGGAGTTGACGGCACTGTATCTTTATCGACAAGTGTTTTCGGTCAGACCAGGTCTGCTTTCCCTCTTTTTCATTTTTTTAATAATCCCTCCCCCTTTGTTTCTCTCGCATATTCCATATGCGACCGAAAAGATTGAAGCCAGAGACTGGGAGAGATCACCCCCCCATGTTTGATCCTTCCCCAGAGATTCTGTCTTTAGGTGGTGTGTTCCTTTTTTTCCCGCGACCCCATGAGTCGAGAGGGTCTTTCGCCCCCTTCGACCGTCCCCGCTAGATACCAACGCTCCCGTCCTGGATCATTTTTTGGACGGTCGCGTAGCGTCCTGCATCAATTTCTCTCCTTTTTGTTCAAGGAGCGGCTTAATAGGCAGCATTTTGATCCCCCCCCTTTCTTTAGTTTCGGCTTTCTCCCCCCCTTGCTAGGTCGTCGCGCGGCTTGCTCCCTTTCTATAATTTCCTCATGTCCGCGTTCTTCCCCCTGATTCATCTTTTTCGTTTCCACACAAAAGCCAGCTGCCCCTCGTGTGGTCCCCCTCCGGTTCGTGCCTCCGAGGCCGACATTACGCGTTGCGACATCTTCGCCTTGTTAGTGATTGGCCCCTTTCGATGGGCACCCCAGTTCGTTATTGATCTTTCCCCCGTTCCCCCGACTTGGCACAGCCCCCCACGCCCTGATCAACTTCCCCCAACAAAGCGGGCCCTACTAAGTTGCTGTAGAAAGACCCCCGCTGTCGCTCTGACCCGATCCTAGGGCCCTCGAGCGATTGGCCCTGGCCCTGGAGAACCTCTATACCCCGGATTTCTTTTCACCCCGGTCCGGGATCTCATACCAGTTCGTCGCTGCTCGCGGGTCTCCTCCCTTCGCCATCCGAGATATTCTTTCGAGACGATGCCGCCTTTTGGCTACACTTGTCTAACTTCCTCTTTTCGGGGCCCTCATGACACCTGTTTTCCGACCTGCATCCCGATGTGGTCCAGCCCGACTCGCGGAGACAACGGAAGCAGTTTTGCTGCCTGAGTACACCACTCTTCCGCCACAGAGTCTTCCATATGCCCGACTGTTCCGGGTCCGGGGCTCCGGTTTTTCTTTTTTGCACGAGCGGATGGTTTTCGCTTAAGATCACTGCTCTTATGCACTTAACCCAATGAACCCAAACGCCCGACATTTCCTTCAGCGATACGGGTAAACATGTCCTTTCCCTCACGTATCTCTTAGCCCTGGCCCCCAAGAGGGAGAATTGAAAGACTCATTCTCCACCCCCCTTCTCTTCCTTAGTCTTTCCTGCAATGCTGCTCGCGCATTTTTTCCGCTTACTCCCTCCCAGGCCCGCAACCACAGAAGACCTGGCGTTCGCGGCGTATATTCCCCCGGGGGAACAATTTCCTCTTCCCCCTTTACTGCGTGCTGTCCTCCAGAACTCTTCCGAGCGTCGTTTTTGGAAGAATCATACCCGTAAAGACTCTCTTCTTTTTGCCCGAGAGTCCCCAATTGTTCCCCCAGACGGCGATCGTCCCCTCCGGTTTCTGCAAAGATTCAACCGGCCATCCCCTGCCCTTCCCCCCCCTGGTCGCCCCCGACTCTATTTGTGTCAGAACTCCCCAACGTCAACCGGCCCCTTCTTTTTTCTGAAGCAAAAATTCCTTTGGTTTTCCTTCCGAAGGCATCCTCTTTCCTTTACTTTTCCGACCTTCCTTGCCCAAGACGCCCATATCCAAGAATGGTTGCGCCTTGGTCTCTATGTTTCGTTCTGATCTCTTAGATCGTTCTTAGTTTTCTATCCCCTTCCATAACGACGATAATGCCTTTGCAGCCTTTCCAGTGCCCTCCCTATCCCAGCGGCGGTCGGCATCTCTCTCGTCCTCCTGTTGAGAGAGTCTTCTCCTTTCTCTCTTAGTTAAGTGATCTCATGGACCCCCCGGTAGACTAGGTCCCGTCTTTACAATAGCTGCCTTAGGATGGACAGGACGCCGTTCTCCGTCGTAGACATCCCGCCGCCCACTTTTCATCTTTGGGACGATTCTGTTTCCTGCCTAAGATTTTCTTGTGGTCCTTTTGATTTTTTGATTCCTTCCTTTCCCCCCCTACCCCCCTTGTTGAGCTCATGGTGCGCTTTATTATTTTGACGTTTGGTATTCCCCCCCTTTTATCCCGACTTTTTGCCGCGCCGCGTTTTTCCTCCTGTCAAGGATTACCGTTCTTGCCTGGCGATTATCGTTTTAGACTTCTGGCGCTGTTCCCCGTCCTTGATCGAACTTTTGCAACAGCGTCTTTTTCTCCTATATTCCCCTTTTCCCAACGATTCTCGTCGTCAGCTTTCTTTTTCTGCTTTCGCCTTGTCTATCTCTAACCCTATTTGGTGCCTCTTTGCCCATCCCGACGAGAAGGGCTTCATGTTTTTCTTTTGTTGCTTGCCTTTTTTTCTGCGAGCTTGACACTCGGCTGAAGGGACCTTCTCCCTCTTTGATTAAGCATTCTTTTGATGCATCTGCCGGTCATGGGCCCCCTCTTGGGCGGACCCTCACGCCAACTAGTTCCGGCGTTTACCAGCGGTTCAATTCTTCCCCTTTCTTTTTTCTGCATATGTCAGAGTTTTTTGTGATGTATACGACTTTTTGGCACTTATAAGGTCGCGTTTTTAAGCTTCACCAGGACCCCTAGCCTTTAGTGACCCCACTCCCCGAAGAGTTTTTCCCACCTCTTCTTTCTTTCCTGCTCGAGAGAGGGTGGACATGCTTTCTCGCGAGAATGCTTTCTTTTTTTTCTTCTCTTTTTCAAAAGTTTTCGATCGAGCATATTTGGCCGTCCTCCCCTACTAGCACGTCTCCCTGGTTTTGATCCTTTTTCTTCGCGAGAGTTTATTTTTGCGCTCGCTATGCGTAGATTGGTCCGACAGTGGGGTGAGAAACAGCTCTCTCGAACTCCATCGATTTTCCCAACTCCTGACGGTTTAAGTAGCCCTGATTCCCTCGGGAGTTTTTGCTTTTTTTTTTATTCGGAAATAACACTCGTCCTCTTTCTAGGTACCCCATTTGAGCGTTTCCGGTCCAGGTTTGTGGGGGGGGGGTTTCCCCTGACAGATTCGTCGTGCCATTTGGTCTTTTCGCGGTTCCTTCCTCCACGTAAGTTCGAGCCTCTTTCCTCTGAAATCCCTGGCTTTGCCGATTAGAAGGCATTTTCTATTAGAACCCCAGCTCCTCGCCTTCAGTCGTCCCCCCTTAGAGTTTTCGATGCTGACCCCCTACTTCGCTCCTTTGTTGGAGAGATTTTGCTCCTTTGTTAGCGACCGTCGAAAGGGAGGGATTCTTGAGCATTTGCACTCTTCAGCCGATCGATCAGGTGGAGACTTACCCCGCTTCGTGGACCCAACTTTGCCCCTCTTTGATGACCGCCCGTCGAGGCAGGGCCATAGATCCACGTAGTTTCCTCTCAGACGGAGACCGACAAGCACTTCTCTATTTCTCTCACGTTGGGGAGTATCCTTCTCTACGGTCTTTCCAAGCATTTCGAGGTGTTCTCGGTGTTCAGAACATTTTTTCCTCAGCCCTCCTTCCCCGAAGGACCGTAGAGACTACCACTATAGGCAAGTTTTCTTCTGCCCAGATCTTCTTTTACTTATCCCCTTTTTTGAGGCTCTCCGCCACCCATTCTTTTCTCGCCCCTCTGAAGAGCTTGGTTGACCCTTGATCTTTTCTCCATGAGCCCTCGCTGCATTTCCATGGGCCTTCCTACGCCCCTTTCTTAGGCTTCTCCCGGACTTACAGTATCAATTCCCTCCAAAAGTCGACAGTCAAAGAGGATCTCCTTTCTGTGACCTCCTATTATCAATAAGTTTCCCGCCCTTCTGGGATAGAGATTACTCCCCTCCCCAGCCATATACAACCCCATTAGCTCTCTTTGTTCCTATTATAACACCGTTTGATATAGGCCTTCGATGCGACCCCCCTCCCCTTTCTTCCCCCTTCCGACATGCATCCATGTACTCCTAACTGATAGGCACAATCGCCGTACCCCCCCCACACAAGGCTTGGGCGGACGGTATTCTTTTCTTTCTCTCGAACGACAGCGATTTCCTGAGTTCTTTTCGACGCAAGGTATCTCTGATTTACGAACATTGGGACTCCCTAGCTTAGAAGAACCCTGGATCGGCTCCCAGCTGCAAGACAATTTAATCACTCGGGCCAAGAATAGGGTGGTTCACTTCCCCTGAAAACAAGATCGTTTCACACACGATTCTCGCAGCTTCTTACTCTCCTCTTTTTTAGTCCTTATTTTCCTCCCCCGCGCTTTTTTAATATCAATTCAAAGTAGAGGTGTTACCCTGAGTAGCTAGTTGAGGTCGACCCGGAGGTATTCGCCCTCCCCTAGATGTCTTTTCTTTACAGATGTTCGACGGCAGGGGCCCCTATCTCCGTTCTTTATTTTTTTTTACAAGCCTCCCTCCCTCCTCCCCAGATTTTTCCAGATCGCTTCGGAGACCCTCCAGGTCCTGCGACCAGCTCGTCCCCGCGAACAAGGGAGCGTCCAGTTTTTCCGACCAAGCTTTAGTAAGCCCTTCGTTTTTTCTCTTCCCGAGCCCTCCTGTTGAGATTCGCGCCCCCCATGAAAACCTTAAACCGCCCAACAAAGCTCCCTTCCCCCTCCCTGGCTAGCGTAAAGATGACAGCTTTTCACGAACCTACGGTGCGGGCTCCATCGAGGTTCTCATCCCATTCCGTTTGACTTTTTTCCCACTGATCCGCTTATCACTCAGGATCAATCTTTCTTTCCTCAGTCCGATTAAGGATAGACACTCAAAAACCTGAACGCGCCCTTATAGGTCATATTTCCTCGTCAGCCGTAGTTCGTCGATCATTCTATTCGTCACGTTGGCCCGCCTTAGAGTCTGTGTTTCCTCCCTCTTCTAGTAATCTATCATCGTGGTTAGTCGAAGACTGAGTGGCTGTCCATTCTTCACCCTCAGAAAGTTGGACTGTCTATCTTTCCCGTCTGCTCGCCCAGATTTCCGACCTTCAACAATGAGCCCCCCGACTAGATCACGTAGTTTACAGTAATTGGAAAACAGTTTTTTGCCCGAAGGCCCAACCGTCACGGCGGATCCCCAACCATTCTTCCAATGTGCCCTTTTCTCTGAATTAAAGGCCTCCGGCACCCCCTTGTGATAAATTCGGCTGGCCAAATTTCTCAGGTACTGCGGCATCTGGAGGCGTGGTGCTTTTACCACGTCCGACCGGCTGTTCACCTCTTCCTTCTCTTAGTAAATGTGTCCGTACCAGGTCTCAGGTAACCGAGATCAAGTTCTCCGAGATCC
>Ga0179591_1334165_pt1 | contig 17861 bp, 18 predicted proteins | sample CZOMad2_1_08_16f_FD_182891 | JGI IMG/M metagenome (GOLD analysis project Ga0179591, IMG submission 182891) | Vadose zone soil fungal communities from Angelo Coast Range Reserve, California, USA - CZOMad2_1_08_16fungal (PacBio error correction) | ecosystem: Environmental > Terrestrial > Soil >... | reverse complement strand
CTGTCTTTCATGAAGCTTTCCCAAGGCGCTCCTTTATGTCTCTTTTTTTTTTTTTTCTTTCCGTTGGCCTCCTCCGGTCGGCACTGCGACGGTCTTTCTCCCTGTCTGTCGAGGTGTGGTTGGGTTGCGCGTTTTTTTCCTCGAGTTACTGCTCTCTGATGCATTAGACTTTTCGGAGAAGGGGGGTTTGTGCTTTTTTTTTTTTCCGAAGGCGATTGAGCTCGACCCGGGAGCGGCCGGACACTTTCGCGGGTTCCGCGACAACGCGACTGCGGTTGCCCCCCCTGGGGTTGCGGGGTATCCGCGTTTCGGTTTGGTCGAAGCCGGATTCGGCTTGTCCTGCGCAGCTGCTGAATACTTCGTACGCCCTTGGGCGGCCCGTCTCGTCGTCGGTTGTTTTTTTGTTTTGGTGCTGGACCGGAATGTTCAGGATGTTAACAGTTTTCATGTTGGAAGTCCAGTGACACGTTCGGATTGTTGGAATCCGGAGCGGCGATCGATCATGCTTTCTTTTTTGCTTCAGTTTTTTGAAAACTTTTTGCGCCTTTTTCTCTTGAACTGCTTTGAAAGGGCGAGACCTTTTTTCTTCTGTCTCGAAAGTCGTTCTGTCGCGGTCAAGTAGGCCTTGATGCGGTCCCCTGCCAGCCTGTTTCTCTGCCGCCGTCGTATCGTCCCGTTTTGTTGTCGGGATTTTTTTTTTTTTGTGGCCGTGCTTGATTTCTCCCCCGGTCTTTTGTTCCCTTTTTTTTTTCGCACCTGGAGGACGAGGCGCCGTAACCACATCCCCTGCCCTGTTCTTGTGCCCCAACCGTTCTGTGTGCCGTGACACGCGTCGCGATTAGGCGTTTTTCTTGAGTTGAAGGGATAGGTGCGCATCGTGATGCCCTCCACTCTGTTCCCCCCCACGGACACAGAGGCAGTGTTTCAGCAGAGTTTCGCCCTTTTTCTTGTTTTCGGCCGCCGAGCTGGACTTGTTCTTGTTTTTCTTCTTTTCAAGCTAAGTCGGGCCACTGAGGATTAGAAACCATTAGGGGGCCTCTGTCCCCTGCGGTTGAACCGGTGAAGCCTTGGTTAGGCGCGGGGTAAGTCTCCTGGTTCCTTCGTTTCGTCCAGCGCCACTTGGCGTCAGCGGCGGATCGCTTTTGTTTTTTCGATGGAGTCCCAAAAACTGCCGCGAGGCCCTTGCCACTTTTTCGCCTAGCGGAGGTCGTTAGCGTTGTCGCGCGGTCTTTTTTCCCTCGTGCCCTACGAATGCGGCGAGACCCATTTTTGGAGGTTTTCCCCCCCTCCGAGTTTGCTCGGGCGGGTCTTCACCCTTTTGGACGTCAGCTTTTTCCTTGCTCAGATTACCTTTTTACCATGGCTTGTCGCCCCCCGTTCCCCGAGCCTTCGCTGTCCTGCATGCGCCGATCGCGTTTGCCGTCCGTTTCGTGTCGGGACTTTTTCCCCCTTCCGGCGCGCATGTACTTCGGGGAAACATCCCCGCCCCTGTTTGCTCCCCGTTTTCCTTTTTTTTGGAAGCTGACTGCACGCGTTGTCCTTTCTTGCCCCAAATATGAGGAAACCTCCCCAAAGCCGCTCAGAGTTCCGTAGAAGTGCCCCACAAGTCTCCGGCCGTGTCCCCAATCCATAGTCGAGACCCAACTGATGCTGCCGGACCATCTTCTTTTCCGCCTCCTGTCACCGACACAGCCACATTTTTGCTGCCCGGTCCTCCATGGCGTGAGACGCCGTGTTTTCAACCGTCGGAGTTCCCCTGCAAACCTCCCTTGATTGCCGGCGTTTTTTCACCACGTTTATTTAGGGTTTAAAAGCACCTCGTCCTGGGACAGGATCGCTCTCGCAACCTGCGTGGTCCCTTTCCCTTCCAGCAATGGCACACGGTTTCCGAGATTTCGCCCCAGCCCACTTACTTGCCCATATCAAAACCCCCGCAAGAGCGGCCGTGGTGCGGCCACCCCCCTGAATCAGGCTCAGGGGTCCTTTCTGTGCTATCCTCTTTTCCCCTTTCTCCTCCCTTTTTTGTGTGGTTTGACCCCGAGGATATTCCAAGTTCCGTTTTTTGGTTTTTGATTCGAGGTTTTTTATTTTTTCCTTGCCCTGGAACGGTCCCTTCGTGTGTCTTGGTTCTATTCTACGGTCGTTTGCGTTTGACCCGACACGACGCTTTGCGGTGCGGAGGGTTGTTTTCCAGCCCCCCCCCACGTGGACGGGGGGATGCCGCCGTTCCCCGCCTTTCATGCTCTCCCTGAGTCCCTTGCTTGATCCCCCCTTACTGCAGCCCCACGGGGCATTAGAAAAGTCACCACTCGACCGGTGAACGTCGTCGGCCTTTGGCCTTGGCCTGTGGCGACCCCGATTCGAAGTCCGTGGTAATTCCGTTTAACTTTTTTTGCTATTCCATGGCCTGGCATTCTCTCTGTTTTTTTCTGTTTGCACGGTGCGTTTTTTTCTTTGGTACTGTTTCTGCTTCTTTCCCATACTTTTCCCCCCCCGAACGTGAACTTTCATGTTGGCTCTTATCGGGACCGATTGTCAAGACCAGGGGGTTCCTGGGTTAAAAATCGGTCCACCCGGACTCCCCGGTTGGGATCCTTATTTTTTTTAGGCATGCGCCCCATGTTCCCGGGGTTTTCTGATCGGAGGCATGGTCCCGCGGTGAGGTTGCGACACCCATGTTGCTCCACTCTGTCTACCGTCCGGCTGTTCCTTTTTTTCCCCACCTTACGGGCGTCGTCCGCAACCCCTCTGATTTCTCCTCTCCGCCCTTCGTCTGGGCGACGGGAACACTTCAGAAAAATTTTGATTTCCAAACAACCTCGGACCCTCGATCTCGCGTTCTGACTTGATCTTCTCGGCGGCGTTTTCTACCAGCCGTGCAGGAGCATCGATCCATGACGGCTCCTTCTTTTGGCCGGATCAACTTTGCCTCCCCACTTTGTCTAAAGACCCCCCGCGGCTTCTTCCCGTGGCCGTGCCCGGTACGGCATTGCCCCGCAATTGGCGGCCACCTCCCGAAACCTTGTCATGTCTACGACCAGCGCCTATCAAGACGACGTTCGCCCACTGCGAAACCTCGCCCTTCTTCTTTTTTCATGCTGGCCTGCCCTCTCCTTCATAACAGTCGTGACGCGGTTTTTGGCCGATCGTTAATGTTTCCCCTGCCCCTTCCTTCATCCTGCGCCAGGCGGCTATTCGTCTCCCCCGATCTCGTTCGATCCATGCTTTTCCACCTGCTTGCCCATTAGTGCCTGATGTGGTTCCACCGCCCTTCTCTATCACTTTTTCCGGGTGACACCCTGTACGCCGCGACTGCATACAACCTGACGGCACGCCCACCCCGTTCTGCTCCTGAGATAGTTGGAATACGACGCCCTGAGGCCGGGCTGGCTCTCCACATCTGACTCGTTGCCCGTCCGAGATTACTTTGGGTCCTTTTCCATACGGGCGCCGCGGTTTCACCCGAAGCAGTTCCAGCCCGATACGGGCGACTCTCAGCGGGCCCGTCGTCGGGGTATTTTGCGGGCGTCTCCACTAGACCCGGTTTTTCCTTCACGGCACGGACTTTTTTGCGTCTCTCCTGCAGGAAGTTTTGCGTTTCCTCTGCACCATAGCCCTACAGACCCCTCGTTCCTTTGCTGTTTTCCCTTGTCCAGGCGGGGGTGCGTGAGGCTTTCCGTTTTTCTGCGCGTGCGTCTCTTGCCGGGATACCCGCCGCCCGAGTCGGTCCCCCCCCACCCAGCACTTCGTTTGTGCAACGGGTTCGCTTTTGCTTTTCTTTTTCTTAACGTTTCTCCCTCTTGGATTTCCCCCAGCTCTCCTATCGCCTTCTTTTCATCGCTTCTTGTCACTGAGTGTCCTCCTTCCTGATGAAAGTCCCCACCGGTTTGCTTACGCCTCGGACTGCGTTCCAGTCACCCCGTCGGCTTTCTGAGACCATTGCCGCTCTGAGGTCCGGATTGCGCATTGTTCGTCTGAACAGTGATGTTGTCAGACTGGAAGCGGCCGTTTTTTTTGTCTGGCCTTTTTTAAATTGCTGCAGTTTCCCTGCGGGCCTTGCGTTCAGCATTTCCTTGAGTTCCTCCAGCGGCCCTTCTTTTGTTCCGGCCGAAGTTTTTTCTTTTGCACTTTTTGAGGGTTTTCCCGGCTTGGGCCCTCGCGGACAGGCTCCCGTCAAGCGACCGTCCCTTCCCCGCCCTTTTTTCCGCCACACTCGTGCCGACGAGGGTTCCTGCATCTGTCCTGGCCGGGCCCACGTCTTTTGCCTCTGTTTTACCCTTTCGTCCCCCCAATAATCTTCCCTCTTTTCTAACTTTAGTGAGTTGGTTTTTTTCCTTTCCCCCCAAAATCAAATCATCCCCGGTTATTTTCGTTGGCCGCTTTCGTTCCCTGATTGCTGACCCCCTCACTTACGATTTTGGGCTCGCCAGCGAACTATTGGGCCCCGGAAACCCCTGAATGTTTTTTTTTCCTGATTCACCCCCCCCCCCCATCCCGCTTGCATGGTGCCGGTCTTTTGCACCGAGACGGCAGCTCTCTCTTTTTCGTCCACCTCGTTTTTGGTTGTTCCCTTCCCTCTTTGCTTTTTTTTTTTTTGTGCAGGACCGGACATCTCCCGTAAGCGGGTGTGCGGTGAAAGAAAATCCTTTGCCACTCTTTTTTTTTTTCTTTTCTTTTTCTTTCTTTTTTCTTTTCTTTTTTTTTTCGCGTTTTTGCGATCCCCTTTTCGCTGCGTGCCCCGTGACTTTAGGCTTGATTTTGCGGTTGTTCGCCCACAGTTTCCGTGGCGCTTAAAAACTTATATGTGTCTCCCTTTGTTTGCTGCCTCAACTAGGCCCCCGGATTATTTGTTGAAATGACCAAGGATCCTCCATAGGCACCCCCCCCCCACAAAACCCTTGCCGGCCACGTCTTCTTAAGGATTACGCTCGTGTTATTGTTTCGCCGTGGTTGGAAATTTGTTTTCTGCCCCTGTTACTTTTTGGCCGCCCCAGATGTTCGATTTCGACCGGCCTTTCCGGCCCCTCTGGTTCCGGCCACAACGCGGCCCCTACTTTCCCCCTTCCGCTTTCTGCCCGTCTCGTCTTTGTGCAAGTGTCTTTTTTTGCGGACTTTTCAAGGTCAATCGTGTTTCCGCGTATTACATTGATGGTCTTTACAAAAGCCCGTCGGTACCCCTCTATTTTGGTCCGATGGTCCGTCTTTGCCTATCCTTTTTCCCCCACCCGCGGTTTTGCGGCTGGTTTCACCGACGGCCCCGTTCGTTGCGATTTTGCCCCCCCCCCCCCCCCCCCCTTTGCGCACCCGTTTCCTGCCCTGAATTCCTAAAGATTTTGCGAGAATTGCGCCCGTTGTGGGTGTGAGTTGCGGCGACTTCGCCTTTTTTCTTCCGCTGTCTCTCTCGCGACCGAGCACCGGGGTTGCGGGTGCCTCTCTTTTTTGGTACGCGCGCTGCCGTGCTGGTCTCGAGGCCTGTGATGCTTGCGGCCCCTGTCCCTACTTTTCCCATTCGCCTTCCTGCAAGGTTCGGTTCTTTGCCGGATGTTCAAATTCTACTTTTTCCCTCGTCATCGTGTTTGCCTCGCCCTGTTGTCGAACTTGTCCGATGTTACCTGGCTGATTTGGGCTCGACCTCGACTGTTTTTCTCGGGCACTCCCTGGTTCCCCCCGTCTCTCTTGGGTTGCCAATGCTCCCGTTCTCCGCGTCTTGTCGCGAATTTGTCGTTTGCTTAGGACCCCTGGACCGGTCTCGCCCCGCCGTTCTTTTCATCGATCGTCCCATAGCCTCCGTTCGTTTTCCTTCTTTGTTGACTTGCTCCGCCTTTTCTCCCTGTTTACGCCGCGCTTGAGATCGCCGGTACCCCATTGCACCCTTTTTTCTGGAGGATCCCCCCTTCCCGGTTGTAATCGACGCCGAGCTCGCTTCGTTCGCATCCTTGCTTGCGCCCGATATTGACTTATCGGGAATCCCTTTTTGCGTCCCACCTGTACCTCCCTGTTCCCAGGTCCGCCCCTCAGCAGGAGGACGCTTAGTGTTTCTGAATGTGGTCCCGTTTTACTCCCCTAGGTGCTGGTCTCGCCTTGGTGTGTTAAGTTCGGCGATGAACCCCCGGGGCATTTTGTCGCCCTGCGGTCATCTTGCTTGCAAACGTCGTTGATCCTCAGGTTTTTTCGGGTTCTCAGCGCGTGGCGGGTCAGTTGCCCATTCGTTTTCGTGTCCGCGTGCCGGATCTCTGTGCTCCTGGCCCTTTTTGACGGCACACCACTGGCCCTCCGGGCCCTTGATCCTCATTCGTCTGGTCGAGGACTGTCGTCCGTTATCTCATGCGTTTCGGCGTAGGCCCTTTGTCTGAGTTCGTCCGTCACAGGAGTTATCCGAGTTGTCCGTGGCTTTTTTTTCCCAGTTTTGGTGTCCCCGCCACCCTTGACTTTTCAGTCTTGATAAAGATGGGGCGCCACGGCTTGTCGCCCTTGCATAGCTCCGCTGTTTTTCTAGTGCCTTTGCAGTTCGATCTTGCTCTTCATCCCGTTCGTCGGACGAGTTTTATCGGTAGACTCGCCTGTTTAAGCCCCTTTCCGATCGGTTTTTCCCCCCCGAACCTTGTGCGCCTTGTCCCTGTCGTCCCGATAGCGCTACCAATTGTCGGTCGGAGCAGTCTTAGTTTTTCCCGAGAACCTTCAGTCCCCAGAAGACGTAGGTGACCCTCGTTGATAGAACTGTGCCAAACACTTTTTCTGAAATTCGAGCCCCGGACTTCCAGGCTGAGTTCTCCTGATTCGAAATCGTTGTTTCGGCCCCCTTTTTTTTCCCAGCATGGGGGCCTCTTTTGTGCTTAGGAGTTTCTTTCTCGAACTTGATTCCTGCTTTCACCGGCTTCGTCTTCACACCTGTCCGTGCCTACGCTTCGATAATGCTTTGTGTCAGGCTGTTTCTGCTCACTCCCCCCCCTTCTTTGGGGCCCTGTTCCTCCCGAGCGGTTGAGTGTGCCGAACGGACCTTGAGAGTCTTCTTGGACCAACCCCACCTCGCGTTGCGCCTGTCACCCCTTTTCCTATCCAGGCTGGCGCTGATTCCTCTTTCTCCCCCGTTTTTTTGGTAGAGACTCGCACTCACAGTGTTCGGATCGGCGGTTTGCCTTTCCTCTCTTGTGTCCTTGTGTTTATCTCCCCTGTTGTTGGATCTCGCCCAAACCGACTACGTTGCTGTGCTGATTGGGTGCCCCCCCCCACGCCAGGTTGTGAGCGACAATTTCCGCTATTCCCATCTTTTCCCTTCCCAGTCTTTACTTTTTTGTTCTCGGCCCTCCCGACAGCATTTTTTTTTTCCGAACTCTACTGTGTCACCGCTGTCATGCGCCCGCATGTTTGGTGGCCGCCCCCCAAACGATTTTTCTTCGACGTTGTGAACGCTCCTGCTGGTCGTTGCCAGCCGCTGGTATCTTTTGACTATGATTTTGCCCCAGGCGATTCGTTCCACTTTTTCTCCCTTTTTTCAGTTCGATGTTTGTGACTTTTGCTTCTTCCTCTGTTCGACGACCCGAAAAACTCGTTTTTTCATTGCTCTATCTTTGGCCTGTTCACTTTTTTTCCCCATTTCTTTTTGCCACCGACGGCAAAGCCGTCTTGCCCTTTGAGGGCAGGTCAACCTCCCAGAGAATTTCCGTAGACCTTTTTTTTTTCTTTCCGCGACCCCCCCTTCGCCTTGCGCGAGGGGCCACCCCCCAGTTCAACGTTGTGCGTCTTTATTACTTTGATCCAAGCGAACGCTTGACCGTCCCCCCTGTGTTCGGACTACGCAAAACGTTCGCCTTGGCGCCCCACTCGGATCTCATTGCGCACTCGTCTGATCTTAAAGGTCGCCCACTCGGACAACCATTGCCGATTACCAACACCTGGGAAACTCCTGATACTCGATTCTGGGGCATTCTGGGGGAAGAGGTTTTCCTCCGTCGTTCCTGCAGCCTTCCCCCCTTTCCTCTTTGACCTGGCTGCGGCTGCTCAAAACAGTTTTCCCGGCCAACTTGCTGTACCCTTCCTTCTTCTTTTTACGCCTTCTCCCGGGGGGACACCAAGGTTTTCATTGTTCTATCTGAACCCCGGTCCGCTTCCTCTCCATTTTTCCGGATTCCAGCGGACGGCTTGTCCACACCGAGAACCTCGTTTCTCGACACTGGCGGTCCGCTTTGCTTCCCCTCCTTTGACGGTTTCCGCCCCCCGATCGTCAGTGCCTGTAATCTCGTTCATCCCCGCTGCAAGTGTTCTCCTGCATTTGTGGCGGTTTTGCCCCTCCCCAAATGTTTGACCTGGACGACCTTTTTCAGCCCCCCCAACCGTGTTCGATGGGTCACGGGCGTGATCGCCCGTGGCTGTTGTTACCCCTTTGGTTTTTGACGCCGCCCGCCCACTTTTGCCCACCGCCGTTTTTTTCCCCGCACCGTTTCCGATCGGGTTACTCCATACGCCGGCGTTCTGAGACCGTTGTGGGGTTCCACAGGGGCGCGCTCTCCCCGCTCCGACGCGCGACCTGCGCTCCCCTTTCCTCCTCTTTTTCGCATTTCCGATCTTCAGCGAATGTTAGGGTCTTTTTCCTCTCGGGCTTTCTTTTCCCCCCAGGTTCGGCACGGTTGACCCTTTCTCCGCTTCCAGCCCTATTGACGCGGCAGTGGCCGATAGAAAATTCCTTTTCGTGCAGCACCCTTTTCCAACGTCCGGGACCCGGTGCGCACCCAGGGCGTTTTTCACGAGTAAGAGTGTTGGAGGCGGGGCTGCCCAGATCACGTCTTGATCTGTGTTCACCGTATGGACCCCCCGGTCCTCTTGGAGCGGTACCACCCCCCCCCCCCCCCCCCCCCCCCGGTGCGCGCGTAAGGCGCCGCCCGTTTTTTTTTTTTGCGGTCTCCTCAGCACAGCGGCAAAACCATTTTTCGGCGTCCTGCGGCGTTCTTTTTTTCTTGTGCATTCCCGCCTTGATCTTTTGAGGAATTCCCTCTCATATTGTTTGGCCGCCAGCCCAGCTCGGCCCGTCGACGCCCATGCCCTGTTTCGGGCTTTCCCCCGAACCTTCTAGGCACGGCACGCCGACCATCGCCCAATAGAGTCTTCTGTTCGCCTAGTCAAAAGACCCATTTGCGCCGCTATCAACTAGGTAATGACGCGCAGCGGGGATTGTGGCCCCTCCCCCCCCCTTTGTAGAGTTTCCTCGTCGTTCTCCTGCGCTTTTTTTTTGTAAGCCCCTTTCTTTCGATTTGCATGGCCCGGGCTTGTCGCCGAATGCCGATGATTCTTTTCCCTTCCGTTCCTTTTGCCGAGGACCCCCGATTTTTCTCCGAACGTCCCGGGTTTACAACCCGTCCTTCCGACGCAGCAAGGCCAGTGAGCCGTGTTCCTTGTCCATAGCCTGGCACCTTTTTTTTTCTGTCGGATTTCCCATGTAAAAAAAACCAATCATCCTTTTTTTTCCCGTGTCTCGTCATTAGTGCGGTCCCAGTACCCACCCAATGCCTGAGAGAGTAGTGACCTGCCGCTTTTTTCTGTTCGCTTCGAGTAGCAACATCCTTTACGGTCTGGTTCGCGGTGCGAAACCATTCGCCCGCGATCCCTGAAAAAAACCAAGAATGCCTTGCCTGTTTCCTAATCCCCAACCCGGCAGGGTCCGGTCCCCACTGGCTTCCCCCCCCCCCCAGGCTACCTCTTTTTACTTTTCCCTAACTCACGTGTTGGTGTTTTTTTTTTTTCGATGACTTCTGTTTCGCAGCCACCGGCACCTTCGAGGTGTTGACTCTGTTGGACATTTCAGTGCGCCCTGCCAGCTTTAACGCTTCTTTTTTGCTTTCGTGTTTAGTTCGCTAGCGGCGAACCTCCCTCCGTCCTTCCGTTATCGTTCTTTGCAAATCGACACGCAAACACGAGGGTTGCCCTAAATAAAGGTCCTATGTTTCTCCTTGATTTTTTTCCTTTTCCCCTTGAAATTTTCGTCCAATTTGATTATTTTTTCAATGGTACACAAGGCTCCTTCCCCCAGCTTTCCCCCAACCGTTGGCGGCCCCCCTCTTTTTTTTTTCCCTATCGTCTTTCGTGCTGTTTTGGAAGGCGGGTTTAGCCGGGACGTCGTTGCTTGCCTTCTTCCTTCTCTGGTGTCTTACCCCGGCCCTGCCCCGCCGGAGCCTTTACTGCCTTCCTTGCCAAGCGTCGGCCTCTATTCCCCTTGGTTCAAACTACCCGCCTGTGGCAGCGTCGCGGCCCTGAGTTTTTTCTGGTTGCTCTGGCCGACCCCCTCCGTTCCCGTTCCTCTCCCCCCTTTTTCCGGCAAGGTTGACCTATACCGATTTCAGCTCGTGCTGCTATTTACTTCGTGCACGCCCCCATCTCCGTCCCTTGCCACGGGGCGTTGTCGGCCACTCTTGATGCGCACCCGCACTTGCCCTTTGAATTCCCCAAGTTTCAGAAAGGAAGTGTATTTCCGAGCGGCTGTTTAACTTTCCGGCGCCGCGCCGACCAACGTCCGTCTGCCCCGCGGACGAAATGCCCCTGGGTGTGCTCCTCTGCGCCCGGTATCCCCCCCCCCCCCCACAGTGCGCCCCGGATGCGCTGGTCGGGCCTTTTTCTGGGCTTTTCGCCCCCCCCGTCCTATACTGATTCCCTTTGGCGATTCATGACGTTCGTTTTTGGTTTAGAAAACGCACTTTCCCCGCCGTTCATCGTTTGCCTTTCCCGTTGTGTTTTTTGAGAAATTTTTGTTCCGATTCGAAGCAGTGTTTTTGTTGTGTCGTTTTTTTTTTTTGCGGTCTCGCATAGGCTCGTGAACTGCTCTTCGTGCTTGAGAAACCCCCCCCCTTGTTCGCCCCTTGCTCCCGCTTTAGGACTCGTAGTTTTTACGGCGCACGTCTCTTTCCTTTTTTGGATCCGTTTTCATTCGGCCCTTTTTTTGATGTAGACAGCCCGCGTTGACTCGGCCCGACTTACTTTTTTTTTCCTTTCCTAAAGGGGAGGGTGGGTAGTTTGTATGTCTTTTTCTTTATCCCTTGGAGCCTTTGTCCCTCCGTCGGTGAGGTCTGCTTTTTTGACCCCCTCCCGCGGATTTTTTAGTGTGGTCCGGAATTTTTACTTCCGCCCGCCCGATACTGCCCCTCGCGCATGCGCTGGCTGCTTCAGTGGAATTTGCTCAGGCCGTCACCGCGACGCTGATATGGCCCAGCAGCCCCCACGCCTCCCAGGTTCGGTACCGTCTGTTCTCTTTGAGTGTTTCGTCCTTTTTTTTTGTGAGATCTTAGTTGCTTTTAAAGGCTGAATTTCCCAGTCGTCACAAGGAGAATCCTTTGGCCGCCCTTTTACTTTGGGAACGTCGTTCGACTCGCAGTTTTTCAGTTAGCCGGTTCTGCTTTAGCCGCGTCTACGGAGCGCTTTCCGCCTGGCATTGATGAACAACGGCGCGCCTCTTATCGCCCATTTTTTTTCTGTTGCACGCTGTCGTTCGCTTGAGTCAAATCCGGTGCGAGGAGTAGTGGTTTTCCCCCCTCCGCGCCTCCCCTTTGCTTGGACCCCCGTTTAAACCCTCGATTTCTGTTTTTCCCGCCGAGTGTTTGCTGTCCGACCCTGGTACTTTCACTAGGTTGTCAGATGGTAGTGCCCTTTTCTTTGCTCCGGTCTGCTTTGATCGGCATGTTCAGATCGTTTCCATGTCCGGTGTTTTTCGACCTGCCCTAGTTGCCGCGTCCTTCGTCCGGGTTTTTCCCCCCGTTAATGCCCTTGTCTCATTGCGGTCGATGAGTTGTGTGCCCCTCGTGTTCGCGTTGGTCGGGATGCCGGTCCCCCGGCAGCCTCCACAGCCCAGTTGACGACGGTGGTGGCCCGGCCCCAATACAATCAAGCACACCATGGCGATCCTTTTACCCTGGACTAGCCCACTCCGTTATTGCCGACAGATTCTTCTTGGGGCCCAGAGCCTGGTTGTGTGCATGACCCTCCCCCGTTTTTCCAAACCTCGGGTTTCTCTCTGAACCGCGCGCCGGACAGGGCTTTCCACCCAGTTTTTCCCCTGGTGAACTTTTATGACCCTGTGGCGGGCCCGTTTTTCTGCTTCATTACTACAACCCCTGACTGGGTTGCCCTGCCTCCCCACAAGGCACGCGCGTTGAGACGCGACCCCGTAGAGCTATGACCCACCCCCTTTTGGCGTGCTCGGTCCCGCCGAACTTGTTTTGCACATTTTTTTTTTCTTTGCTGGCTCCTCTCTTTTTCTGTTGGTTTTTGGTTTTCTTGAGCTCTCCCCTTCCTTGATTTCGGTGTATTCTCTCGTTTTTCCGGCTGCCGTGTTTGGGTTTTACTATCTCTTCCCTTTCGTTTCTTTCAGCTTCTTTCGCACCCTCCCTTTGCCTGTGTCTACGGCCCCCACGCACTTGGTGTGTTCCCCCCTCATGTAGAGAACCCGGGTCCTACTTTCGTTTTTTTACCTCCGACTGTTCACTGCAGTTTGCGCCCCCCGGCGCCCTTGTCCCGTTTTCCGCCCAGCATGGGTCCCTTCGAAAAGACCCTCCCGTGTGAAAACCGTTTGAATGCCGCCCCCCCTTGCCCCCCCCCCCCTTTGTTTTGTTTTCGTTGCCCCAACCGGACTTTCTATCTTATTGGACAGGATTCCCTTTATGTGATCCCTTTGCCCAGCGCCTTGCATTCATTTTGTGTATCTGATACTGCTGGGACCCTGACCCTTCACTCTACGTCTGCGCTGTTCTTCCTGTTTTCAATTCATGCGTGACCTGCTCAAATGGTTTTCACCCTTTCCCCTTAGTTGCCCAAGACGGCAAGGCGTTTGGTTTTATACCCTCCCCAGGACTCTCGTCGACTCCGCAGTTCGACCTGAACGTCTTTCCCCGGTTTTTTCATTCGATCCGGGGTCGCCATCGCTCCCTCCTTCTGTCTTTGTTCGAATGTTCGCCCTCCTTTCTCCGCGAACGCTGAATACCAGGCGGTACCTACGGCCAACCTTTGCGCGGGCGTCCAACCTGATTCTTCCTGTTTCCTCCGACGTTAATTCTCCTTTTTGCCCCATAGCCTGTTAAAGCTTCGCATGGAATGCGCGTTCCTCATCTTTTTAGCTTTGGCTTCCTTTTCGGGAGCGGGTTTTCTCCAATGCTGCCTAGAACACCCCCTCATCCATCCTTTCTGTGACTGCCTGACTTTTGCTGGCTTGCATCAACGTGGCGCCGGGTTTTCAGGTTTAACCTCCAGTCTGCCTGCTGGCTGGCCTTTGTTTTTCCGAGAAAAGGGAGGTGCCACATTTCTTTCGATATGGTCCCCGTCACCAACTGCCTCCCTCCTCCGGTCCAGCGACGTGGGTTTCCCCTCCAGCGTCCTTTCCCCAATCGCTCGGCGTTATAAGTTTTCTCTCGCGTCATCATCTTTGTGGAACGGAGGGATGGATCTTTTCGCGATGAGATTGCTGATAATACTTTTCCCTCCACGCGTGCGGTGGATCGCCTGGCGTCCATTTTTTATCTGGGTGCGGCACACATGCCCCCCGTCCCCACCCCATCCGCGACCACCCAACCCGTGTTCTGATGTGTTTTTTTTTTCTTTTTTTCACCGTGCTTCTCGGCCCCCCGGGGCCGTGTTGGGGACAAGGACCGCGTATCCTTTCCTGTCACCTTACCCCGCAATGCCCCCCGCCACCGTGCAGTTGACTCATCGTCATACGGCGGCGCGCCGGTTTTTTCTGGCTTCATGTTTCCTTCGCCCACCCTTGAGAACAGATTTACTTGCGGGCTATACGCGTGCCCGTTTTTTTAACACAGTCCCTGGCACGAGTATGCACGGGTCGGACCCAGTTCCTTGTTTGACGGGGGTTTTGTTGTTTTTTTCTTTTTTCTATTTTCGCGGTGCGCTTATTATTTTCCCCCCCCACATTCCCCCCCTGGTTTCTCAGATCAGGACGTCCTGCAGTGTCACGATGACGGAAGCGTCCGTGCGTTCATTTGAACTCTCCGTTGAACGTCGATTTCCCCCGTAAGGCCAGTTTTGTCACGTTTTCGTTCCCCCGCTGTGGTGCCGCCAGATCACGTCGATCGGCGTTCTTTTGCTTTTTCTATTGCTGCGGTTTAGACCCGGGTCTCCCGTCATGCCGCCAAGCGTTGTTGTCGTTTTTGGGAGGCCCGGTCCTTGACCCCTTCTCGTCCCCCGCCCTGCGGCTCCTGGTCCGTTTCCGCCGACGATCATGACCTTCTCGTTTTTGAGTATTGAGGTGACTTTTTACTTTTGATTCTGCTTCCGCCATTCACGGTTTTCTTTTTTTTCTTTTGCTCCCCGAATGGGCGTTACGACCGTAGAGTGCCCTCGCGGCCCACGGCCATATCCGGGGGTCGAGCGCCTTTTCCTCACCAATTGAAAGTTCCAGTTGTCCTTCTAAGAAGTCTATTGTCGCTGGCCTGTGCCTGCCAGCCTTTTTCCTTTGCGCTCCCGCCGTTGTCCTTGCTTTTGATTTTTAGTTCAGCCGATAGATTCCTATAGGGCCCTTCAGCTTCTTCGCTTACTCCCCCTCCCGTCTTTCTCATGCGACGTTCACGTTGGCGTAACCTCCCCAGAACACCGCCCGTACCCCGAATCGAGAGCCGTTCCGATATTGTTCTCCTTTTCTTTTCGGCTGCTTTTTCTTGCCCTTTCGAAAACCTAAATCCCCCCGGGGAGCATTTTTCTTCTTTTTTAATTCTACCCAAAATCCCAAAGGGTTTGTGTTTGTGGTTTTTGGGGTGGGTTGTGAGAGTCCCGGATATGGACCTTTTCCCCTGCCCCGCGTCTTTGCCGATTGCCTGCCCCCTCCATCACCGTCACGCGCTTTTTGGCCGTAATCTTCCCCTTATCCCTGCAACACAGAAAGCCCGACGGTTTTGATTCCCCCGCATTCCCACCCCCCCCGCTGTTTTTGTCCACATGGTTCCTTCCTGCGTCCCGCGACGGCTCTTTTTTCTCTTTTCTCCCCTCCTTTTTTTTTTTTTTAGTCGTTTGCCCGTCGTCGGTGCGCAGGCACTGTTGTAGTCCGGTGATTTTTTTTTGATCAGAAGGGCGAGGCAGTTCTTCTTTTTTTTCGGTTTGCGGCGTCTACTGTTTGCGTCCAGACGGGCCTTAGCTTTACGTTCATCAACAGGCGGTTTTCCCTTCCGCTTAATCCCCCCCCCCAGGGTCCATATCGTCCCCTTGATGTTTTGTACCTTTTCCCCCCCCCGTGCATAAATAGCCCAATTGCACGTCCAGGGAATTTTCGACAATGGTACAAATATGCGATTCCAACCCCCCTGACGTGGGGAAAAGAAGCATTGATCCTTCACGGCTTCTTGGTTCCTGTTTTCTGACAAGCGGTAAGCCCCGTACGTCCGTCTGTTTGACGATTGTCCGGGTTCCATGAATCCCTTTCTTTTGGCCTTTTTATATGGAGCTTCGTTGAGACGGCGTCTCTTCTTTTTCTTTTCCCTCCTTAGTCCACTTCTCGCAGGCGCGACGAGCAAATTTGACACCCCCTCCGTTTCCTCCGAAGTATTCTGCCAACATTCCTTCCCCCATCCCTTTTAGAACTCTTCTTTTCCTCTGACTTCCCTGAGCGTGCTTTATCGTCAACGCAGCATTTTGGTAGTTTCCTGTGTCGACTCCCGGTCTGTCTCTGCTTTTTTCTGTTCGTGATCTCCCCTGCCCGATGAATTCCTCATTTCGGCACATCGACGGTACGTCTGTCGGCTCCACTTACGCTCGTTTTTGAGGCCGAAAGTTCGCCTCTGGCTTCGCGACCCGCAAAACGCTGCAGCGGCGTTTGTCCCGTGCCGAGTGTATCCGCGCCCAATTGAGCTCTTCCTTTGGGTCTTCCCCCCTCCCGTCTTTCGTAGTTACTGGGTCCTCCCTTTGTGTACGTCCGTCCGAGAACGGCTTTTTTCGTTTTTTTCGTTTATGGTATTTTCGACTTCCTCTTCAGTCCGGCCCTGTACTTTTTTCGCGGCCCCGTACTGCGTTGGAGGGTAAAACTGTTGTTTTCTGCGAATTTGTTTGTTTCAAGGACGTCTTTCTATCACCAAAATGTTTTATACTTCGGCTTGCCTCACGTTGACTCCAACCTTTTTTAGGTGGAGGTTAACAATGTTTTTTTTCCCCCGTGACCGCGTCAGCCCTCCCTCCAAGTTATCGTTCTCGTCGCGTTTGTCACTGAGCCTCTCTATTTTGACCAACCCGCCAGCTTCGCCTCCCCCGTCGATTCCCTGAATATGAGACGTGTCCGTGGAAGGCGCGGTTTTTTTTTTCCCCCTGCTTCGCGGTGGCTTCCCTTTCCATCCTTTCGTGGGCGGCGAGTTTCGCCGGTGGAACACACCCCCCCCCATGTACGTTTTATGGCGGATTGTTTGTCCCACCGGTTTTGCCTGGTTTTTACCTCACACCGAGATCTTAGTCGCGCAATAGTCCCCAAGGTGCCTGGGGACTTCTCTGGAAACGCGGATTCGGCCTCCGCTTTACACACCCCCCTGATGGGTCTGCTCCATTTGCCCGCCCCTTGCCTGCAGCCACACTTTATCTTTTCCCCTTCCCCTCTTTTTTCTGATTGTCCGCCTTATGTTTTCCCCTGACCTCGTGCTGTTCTTTACCACGCTAACGTCAGTTTCCTTCATCCAAAACAATTGGGCAGCTTGTCTTTCCTAGGCCGGTGATCCCTTGGGACTTCCCTTACGACAGCTTCGCGGTTTCTTCATTTCCCCGTTTAGCACTGCCCCTTTTTCTTACACCGTCGTTTGTCGTGTACTTGCGCTGTCATGGTGGAGTCGACCCCCCCAACTACTCGCACGCGACTGACCATCGCCGCGTCTAGTCGTGTCTTTTCGTTTTTGTGGCGTCCCATCGCATGCGTTTTTCTTACGTGGGTGGCTGCCGAGACATTCTCCCCGGCGGTAAAAGGGGGGGTGCAGAACTCCCGCCCATTTTTGATCCCCACCGCGCCTGTTCGGTGCGAGTCACCCATGTGTCCCGTCAGGTGCTTTGATCATTTCGTTTATTAGGTCGCCGACACCTTTTCCCTTTCGCACCCCAGCTTTTTCGCCAATCCCCCCCACACCTACCACTGCTCCGGTTCTTTATCTCTCTCCCTCTCGCCCCACCCCTCTTGCAAAAGTCCCTCCCCTACCTCCCCAGTCCTGGCCCGCACCCCCCCTCTCGGTCCCCTTTTTTTTCCCTTTTTAACCCCCTTTTCGATTTTTCTAGCTATAGGGTCCCCTTGCGTGCCGATTGTCGTCCGGTCTGGGAACGGTTATAGGTACGACTTCCGCTCCGTTCGCTTTCCTTTTCCCCGTGCGAACTTTATCAGGCTTTCCGCAGATCTGACCCACCGTGGTCCGTTTTTTCCTTCCTTTGCCCCACGATTGAATGTACCAATCCACCCCCAGCGCCCGTTTTTTGCGTGGACTTTCTTTTCGTCTTCCATGAGATCCGTTCCCCACACTAGTGAGACCACACCGAGAAATTGCCCTCTCTTACGAATAAGGCCTCCTCCCCCGAACAGTATTCTCACCCCCCTTCCGTTTTCTTTTTGGTGCCACGGACCGACATGGCGGCGCCGAGCGTTGCAAAACGGGTTCAACGTCGGGTCTTTTCTCTTCATCCCTTTTTGTGTTTGGTGTAAGGGCGGGGCGTCTTCCCCCCCCCTTCCCGTTTTTTTTCTTATGAATTTTATTTTTTTTTGGCGTGTCCGTTTTTCGCTCAATCGGCCACTTGTTTGGGGGCACGCTTTTCGCCCAGGAAGCGTGTTCGGATCGCCCCCGGAAACTCCCGGTGTCATAGAAAAACCCACGTTCTGAGCGGCCCTTTTTCAGTGCCCGCTTCTTCCGGGCGTGGCTGGCGCCTAT
>Ga0179591_1341186_pt1 | contig 17862 bp, 22 predicted proteins | sample CZOMad2_1_08_16f_FD_182891 | JGI IMG/M metagenome (GOLD analysis project Ga0179591, IMG submission 182891) | Vadose zone soil fungal communities from Angelo Coast Range Reserve, California, USA - CZOMad2_1_08_16fungal (PacBio error correction) | ecosystem: Environmental > Terrestrial > Soil >... | reverse complement strand
TTTGGAGATGATAGCAGGGGGGAACGCGGTCTTTTCGATTCGCCCTGTGCTCCTTGAAGAAAAGGCACTGATGCCCCTCTGTTCCTTTCTCCCTTTCGAGGCACGGACCCTCTCCCCGTTTTCTGTCTGCTTGTTGAAAAGCTCTCCTTTTTTGAAACCAAACGGCTGTATCCTCCTTCCCTCGGTTTGGCGCTCCCGCTAGGCGTGGCGGAATTCCCTTTTTTTCATTTTTTCAAGGAAACTCTTCTGTTTCCTCTTCCTCGGTGGATGTGCTGGCGGCCCTTTTTCCCTTGAGAAGCGGGCTTCCCTTCTTTCAATAAAGGACAGTTGGGAACAGGGCTTTTTTTTTTTTCGTCTCTTGCTTTCTTCTTCCCTTTCGCGAACAGGTGACTGTTTCGTGTCGGAAAGACACCCCCTCTCTCGAGTTTCTCGCGTTTCTGGACTACGGTATCTCGCTTTTTTCTCCGGCTTCTCTTCACCCTAGGAAGATTTGAGAGCGATTTTTTCGCGCATTTGCTGGTGACCACCCTTAAGCCCGCCGAACTTCTTTGGGATCGACGAAAGAGGGGTCTTTTCCTTTTGTTGGAACCTTTCTCTTTTTGGAGCTCGACAAGCGTGATTCCCTCCACGCGACGGTCGTGCTCGTTCTCTTGCGATGCCCTCTAGCGCTTCTCTGCGGAGGTTCTTTTTTTCCTTCTTTTGATTACGAAAGGCTTTCCTGGCGATCTTCGCACCGGCTTCCCTCTTAACTTGTCGAAGTGGCCGACGATGCCTCGGTCTTTTTTTGCGGCCTCTTTTTCTCCACTTCTTTTTCCGTTACCTTGGTCGTGTCGCAGACGCCTTTTTTCCGGAGGCAAGCCGCGACGCCAAGCTTTCTCTTGTCTCCTTGGCCGCCCTATCACAATCTGCGCTGCTTCGTTTTGACGGCGGAGCTTCCTCCGTTTTTTACTTTCATAAGAAAGGTGAAGGGTACTTTTTTTCCTCAAAATAAATCGGCAAGGTCCTTTTTGGACCGTCGTGCTTCCCAGTCGGAACCTCTCCTCTGCTTCTTCTTCGAGATTGACTTTCCCTGTTAATGTTACTGGGCTCCTTTTTTTTTAAATGGAAAAACGCTCTTTCGCGGCTCTTACCTCCTCAAAAGTTTGGACTCGACCTCTCCTCGTTCTAATCATCTTCTTTTGCCCCTTTTGTAGCCCCAGGTGACTGCTCTCCGCAGAGAAAAATTCTCTCCTTTTCTCGTTGCCCAAGCCTTCTGGATCAGAAAGATCAGTTTTCCTCCTTCTTTCTCCGTGGAACATTCTCTTTTCTACAAAGCATAGCCGCCTTTTTTTTCCTTTTGGCAAAAGATAATAACTTCTCTTTCCTAGAAGATTCGTTCCTGAGATAAAAGGGTGACCTTTCCCATCTCGCCCCCACGGTAGGCAGTTACTTTTTTCTAGAGAAGACGCTTTTCTTTTTTTTCGCTACCGAATGTGCACACTCTCTTTCTTTTCCCCTCTTGCTTAAAAATCCTTCCCCTTCCCCTTCTTCCCCCTCCTTCCTCTCCAATGCGCGAGGCGTGCGGCTTTCTTTCTTGAAATTAAAGGCGAAATTTTCTCTCATGGGTTTTCAAACCTTTCGGCAAGAAGTCCTTTTTTTCCTCTTAGGTAGAGGCTCCTCCTCCTTCCCCTCAACAAACCGCGCGAGGGGGCAGATTTTTCCCCATCAAACAAGGAAATTGAACATCTCTCTGATGCTTCATGGCATGGACCGCGTCCAAGGCTTTTCCTCCCCCAAGACTTCTTTCTTATTCTTTCTCTCCCCCCACCCCTCCCGAGAAGAGCATTTTTCTCCTGCCGCAAGCAGCGTGCTCTTTCGGCCTGCTTTTTCCTGAAAAGATTCAGCACACCTTTCCCGTCAAACTTGTCTTTTCCCCCCCCATGGTCGCAAGCAGCAATCCAAACAATTTTCCTTTTCATCAGACGCCGCACGAATCGTGTTTTTTCTCCGTGTTAATTTCTTCCTCTGAATTTTCTCGAGGTGCTTTTTTTTTGAATGAGTCTTTTCTCTCTTTTACAGGAATTGATTTGGGTGTTACGGTGGAAAGATGATCTTCTCCCTGCGGGTTCGTGCCTGGAAGAGGTTTTTTCCCTCTATTCGACGGACTTCCCCTTTCCCTTTTGTGGCTTTCGTGTTAGTTTTTTTTTTTTTTTTTCCTCTTTTTTTTTGCCGGATTCATCCCGGCCCTTCCCTCATGGATTAAGCAGCGTCCAGCTTTCTCAAGCTGAAGTTACTGATCCTATCGTTCTTTTTCCCAAATATTTCTCCTTTTTTTTTCTTGTTGTGAGCACGATGATTGGGCAATCGAATTCGCTGCCGAATCTAACTGAGCGATTCGCGGATCGGCGACGGCTTCCCTCTTTCTTTACTCATCCGAATCGCCTCTCTCTCTTCTTCCCGCCGGAAGAGGTTGGAGGCTTTTTGCCCTCTTTCTTTTTTCGACATTTATTTTTTTTCTTTCTATTTACGATGCGGCCTTCCTCTCCTCATCGCCAAAAAAACTGTCTCCTTCCATGCCCGTTCCCCCTAGTCGCGGAAATTGCTTGGTAACCTTCTTCTTTTTTTTCTATTTCTGAGTCGGACAACCGTCCTCCTTTTTTTTCCCTTTTCCGCGATCCGTCATCATCACCTTCCTCTTCGCAGAAGCGGCGAGATATGGGTTTCTCTTTTTCTCCCACGCATAGTTCGGGTTTCCCTCATGGCCAGTTATCAGCATTTCCCTGTACATGCTTGCCTTGACCTTTTTTCAAGACAATCAGATTCTTCGCTTTTTTTTTTGAGAGAGATAGAAATCCTCTTTCCTCTTTCCCGGAGACCCCGCTTTTAGAGCGAAAATGATCTCCTTTTCTCACTGGCCATGGCCGTCTTTGGAGACCGAAATTCTGAGTTCCCCTATATCGCAGGATCTGCGAAAGAGAATTCCTTTTCCATAATCGGTGACCCTCCCTTCGCCTTCCGGTTTCGCTCTTTTTTTCGAATGATTCGCTTCCCCCTTCCAAGGAAAATCCCTCTTTTCCTCGAAGATTCGCTAGGGCCAATCCTCAGTTTTTCCCTTCCCGACGCATCGTAAAGTATCTTTTTCTCCCCCCCAATCGACTTCTCTGGCTGAGGATCCAACCTCTTTGATGAGTGAGAGAATTTCTTTCTCGGCTTGATTCTTCGCCGCTCCTTCTTTTTTTTTCCTTTTATTGCTTCTCTCCTTCCTTTTCCCCCAAAAGAGCCCTTTCCTTCACCTCCAAAAAGACCACACCGGGCTTCTAGAACGTCTTTCCCTTTCTTCATATTTCAGCCGCTTTCCTGCTTCATCTCTCCCTTGTTGCGGGGATGATCCTGTCATCCCTCTCATTGATCCCCCCCCTTTCCTTGATTCCGTCGAATAGTTCCCAAAAAGAGGAAATTCACCTAACCATTATCCTCTACAATTCGAGATAATCTCCTTTCTATGTGTTGCCCCCCCTTTCCCTCATGGTTCTGAAGACCAGATTTCTCATTCAGCACCCCCTCAAATCTCAAACCGATTCTTTCCTTCTCTCCTAAAAAATGATCCCTTCCTCTTTCCTTGCGTTCAGTCTGTTTTTTCTGGTTCCGGATTTTTTCTCCGTTTTTACCTCAACCGTTTTGTTTTTTTTCGCTCTTGCTGAATATTTTGCTTTCCTCCGCCTCCCAAGAGGAACGCTTCTTCCCTGTGGCATGCTACAGGACTCTTTTTCCTTAGTTATTCCTGCTCGCCGGGACGGCATTTGACTTCCCTTTCTACTGGACATTCGCTTCATTTCTTCATTTGGAGGATTCCGATGTGTGGATTCTCCCCCCTCGCTAGGGTTAGAGTCGTCTCTTTCGGCTCCTCTCTCTCATTAGAGATGCTGCTTTTTTTGCACTCTGAGCGTTCTCCTTTCCCGCCCCCTTCTCGAAAATTGTCCGTTTTTTTTTCCTTCTCCGGCGCGCAAGGAAAGCCTCTTTTGTTTTATACTTTTACCACTTTTTTTAGCAGGGCGCTTTTTTTGCACTGCGGTCTTTCGCGCCTTTTGTCGGCTTATTGTGCCTCTCTCTCCGTACAGTCGAGCCGGAGCTCCTCTTCCCGGTGTTCCTCCCTTCTCCAGCTCGATGCCAGTCACGGTCTTGGCTTCTTTCCACTTTTTCTTTTTCCTCGGCTATACGGTGTTGTTCTTGCTACTTTCGTTACAGTAAAAAATTTTCCCCCTCCCAAGATCCTTTTTTTCTTCTCTCTGCTTTGGCAACGAGCCCCTTTGCTATGCGATGGATTGCCGTTCTTCAGTACAGCTCCCGTGATGGCCCCAAGCCTTTTTCGCAAACTATTTTCCCTGTCCAAACTTATCGACTCTGAGGCGCCGACCTTCCTTTCTTTTCGTTCCTCCTCATTCTCTCTTCCCCAGGATAATTCCTCGAGCGACTCCTAAAACTTCTGCGATTTTACGACTGGCTCGCTTCTGCCTTCGGAAGGGCTGATTTTTTTTCGTCACGTTTTGTTCTTTCAACAACAGCCCTTTGTCTTTCCTTCGGTCGGGGTTTCCTCCCCCTCTTTTTTTTTATGATATTGGGTGACTCTTTCTCCACGGCTAAAGCTTGTCGTTTTCTCCCTCCGTCCCAACTTGCTGCTCCCCCTTCAGCGTGCTCAGTTTTTTCCCACTTTTCCTCCTTTTAACGATCGGATCGTAGTACATTTTCCGCAGATTTACTTCGAGCTTCTCCTCTGTCGACCTCCTTTCCAAATCACCGCCTCGGCTCTCCTTGCAGACTAATCCCGTCCCCCCCCCAACTCGAAGCCTTGAATAGTGCTTTTTTTTTTTCGCCGAGCAAGAAAGGAGCGTGCTCGCTCTCAGTTAGCTCCTCTCCGGAGATTCGCAAATTCCAGTTTTTTTTTCCCTCCCGACCGACTGTCGTTCTCTCCTTCCCCCGCGAGTTTCCTCTTTTCTTTTTCTTTCTTCTGTTTCGAGTTTTTCGCAAAATGGGCAACAGTTTCGGCTCCTCTCTTCCTCGCCGAAGGGTTCGCCATTCCCTCCTGCGAAAACAGAGAATACCCTCCCTTTTTTTTATACAACCCCTCGTTGGGTATTTCAGAAACCTTTCTTAATACAATTACCCCTGTCCTTCCTTTTTCTAACACGCAAGAATCCGCCCTCCCTCTGCTTCCACCTTGACTTCTTTTTTTCTGCCCCTTCTTTAGTTACGAGCCCGATTCCCTGCAGCCAATTTAATTCCGCCTGTCCCCCCTCTTTGCAAGACCTCTTCACCTCCCCCCTTTGCCGAATTCCAGACACGGATTTCTTCTTTTCTTTCTTTGCCCCAACCGGAGTTCTCTGCGCTTCCTTCACCCCCTGGAGCTTCGAGAAATCTCTCGTGAGAGGGCCTTTTTTTTTCAGTTCCCGTTGTTCCCAGATGCCTTCTTCAGGTGTTTTTTTTTTCTCATTCCCCTCTGCGCGCAAATCGGCTTCTTTCTTTCGCCTTTAGCAGAGCCAAATGCCCGCCTCGTCTCTCTCTGTCTTGAGAGAGAGATACGAGTCTCTTTTTTTTTCCTCCTTGAGGACCGCGTCCCTTGCTCTTTGCTTCGGCAGAGTGGAATGCTCGGCTCATTTTTTTTCTTGCAAAATAGGACCAAATCGTGGCCACTTTCTTTTTTTCCGCAAATATCCCCTCACCTCCCTCTCTTCGCGAAAAGCTCGGTGTGTTTCCCCCTGCTGATGCCGAAGCCCTCCGGTTTTTTTCCCCGCCGATCAGGAGTGTCTTCCGTTCGGGAAATGGTGGTTCCAGTTTTCCGGGGGACATACCTTCGAAGAAATTGCGGCTGATCAATTTTTTTTTTTCTCCCGAGAGCGAACTTCAAGGTCCCCCCCCCCAAAATTTTGGAATCAGGCCCCTGTTCTTGCGGTTAGGCAACATCCTCTCCATGCCCAGTCCTTGCGGTGTCGGAAAGCCCTTTTTTTTGTGCTATCTCCCTCTTTGGTCTGAATACGGGTATTTCCCTTACGACTTAGCGGGAACCCCGCTCGGACTTATCCATGTGGAGAATTTGCGGGTGCCCCCCCTTCAGCTAGCACCTCTCTGTCCCTTTGGATCTAAGAAGGGGTCTTTCTTAGGGATGAGCGACTTGAAATATTGGCGTCCTCCCCCTTTTCCTTTTTCTAAAACGGTGTTTCTTACGTTTACCTCACGAGAAGGTAGTGCGCTTTTCGCTGATGAAAAGCACTCTTCATTTGCTTCCCTATCCCTTTTCCAAGAGGTGAGTCTCCCTGCGGTTATTTGACCTACGTCTATCTTCGCAAGGCTTTCGCGATTGTAGAAGTGCCGTACTTTGGTACTTGTGTTTTCTTCCTTCAAACTGAGCACGCTGGTCTTTTTCTTTGTTTTGTCGCACGATCTGTCCCTTTTTGGGTCACGCGGAAATCCCCCTCCGGGCTCATGGGGCCCGTCTTCCTTCACCCACTATCAAATTTTCCTGCCGGCGAACGTGAGGAGACTTCCTTTTTTTCTTCCAATTTCATTCTTCCTTCCTTTTCTTCCTTCAATAATCGGCGCGGTCGATTTTTTTTTCAACCCGTCTAGTCGGAAAATCTGCTCTTCTTTTTCCTTTCTTTCTCTTGAAGTTTCGCTTATGCCGTCCCCTTTCTTCGAGGGACGAATTCGGATTTCTTTTCTTCTCAATAACGGGAATATGTTCACCCTTTTTCCCCTTCTTTGGACGCTACCGGTTTTTTTGGGGACAAATCACGGTCTGTAGCCCCTTTTCCATTACTTCGCCTCCCTCTCCTTTTGTCGCTCTGGCTAGTTGAGCAACTTTGGATCGAAAAGAGCAGTTTTCCTTTTCTTTTAAAGAGTATTAACTTTCTCCCGAAAGCAGTTGGCCACCGTTTTTTTTTTTTTTCTTTTTTGCATCGAAGATTTCTGGGTTCTCCCTCTCTCCCCCGGGCCTTATGAGCGGTTTTTTCCTGGAATTCCCTTCCCCGCGCGTGGAATTTGTTTTCAAGACTCCTCTTCCCTCTCCTCTGTAGAGCGACTCTTTTTTGCATGGATTAAGCAGCTCTTCTTTCTCTTCGGGCCGCACTTCCCTTTCTCTTGGAAATCAAGGTCCGGTCCTTTCCTTTCTTTCAAAAAACCCTTTCTTTTCTATGAGAGGCACGAATCCTTCCCCCCCTTCCTCAGATTTCTCGAAAAGCGGACTCGTCTTCTTTTCTCTTGCAGATCCCCCCCCTGCCCAACACGGAAAACCCAAGGGCTTCCCGATTGCCTCTTTTTCCCCTTTTACGTTATGGCTTCCCCCAGGCGCGGACAGGGCCTATTCCCCCCTTTCTTTAGGCCCGAAGCCCCCCCTCCTACGAGAAGCAACTTCCCCCGAGCAATCAGCGTTTCCTTCGGCTCGACTGAACCCCCAGTATTCAAGCAAACAGCTTTAAACCTTTTCTTCCCCCCCCAAACCAAAATCCTGGCAACCAGGACCTCTTTTTTTTCCCCCCTGCCCGACTCGTTTTTTCACCGGATTCTGATTGGAGAAAGGTAATTTTTTTTTTTTTTTGTTTCGGTTCTTCACTTTTCTTCATAACCATTCTCTATGACCGGACGGTGGAAATTTTCTGATCCTTCCCTTGAAGGGCCGCGGTTTGGGCCTCCTTGTTTTGTCCCCCCCTCCAAAGCTTGTGTTTAGGCGGATGGGGAAAACTTTTTTCTTCGCAGAATCTCTTCATCCAAAGAAAATCATGATTACCGTCTTTTCTCTTTCGTAGAAGAGTCCTCCCCCATCTTCCCCTCGTTTCGGCTTGTCAAAGGATCCAACTCCCCTTTTTTGGCGGGGATTGTGGTGGACGTCCTTTTGTGCACCGTTTCAGAAGCCAAATACCTTTTGCTTTTTGGCCACTCAGGCGTCTCCTCTTCCCGCGGGAAATAAGCGATTTTTTTTTCCCTTAAATAAGCAAGGACTCCTTTTTCTTGGTGAGCCCTTCCGGCTTTGCATTTATTTTTGGCCGGGGCCGCCCTCTCTTTTTGCCGGAAACTCCCCTCCCCCTCTCGCCATTTGCCCGAGCGAATCTTCTCTCCCTCTGGAAAAGTTCTTCCTGAGCCGGCTTCCCCCTTGAGGGACCGGCCCCGGCGAAATCATGACCTCCCGGCAGAAGAACTTTTTGAAGGTCGTCGCCTCCTCTCCCGGGATTCCTTACCCCCAGAATTTTTCGCCCCCGACCGATCGAAACAGCAATGGGCCAGTTCCCTAGTCTCCTTTTTCTCTTGACGGGGAACTTTTTTTCCCTCAATCAGCAATCCTTTTCTTCCCTCTCATCCTGCCTCCGGGCTGTTGTTCCCCTCTAAGATGATTGCGATTGCGTTTCCCCAGCCTCTCCGTACCTTTCGCGACGAAACTTCTGCCTCGATGACTGCCTTTTTGAATTTTCGCAGTTCGCGCTCCTTCACACTTCTGAGTTTTGCTTTTTCAGCTTCTCGGCTTCGCGAAGAGAAGAACCTTCGCACGAAGTTTGACCCACTCTCCTTTTGCACGCTTCATGATTAGCCTCCCCTTTTTCCTCCGGATGTATGAGAATGCTTTGAGAGGTTTAATTCCTCGGTGTCGTTAGAAGATTCTTCTTTTTTCTTTTCCATTGTTCGAGACACTTTTCTTTTTTATGATTTTTCCGCATTCCTCCCTTCAAGGCCAACCCCCATTAGCAACCTATCTGAGGCTCAACCCCCCCGCTTGCTTGAGCGAAAGGCTAGTCCTCTTCCCGCTGGAGGGCTGACCTCCCCTTTCCCGCCGATAGTCTGTTGATTTTGGCTCCTTTTCCTCCCCTCCCCCACCCGAGGCAGCCCACCCCACAATAACCTCTCTCATATTTCTGAGGGTCTTACCAGCTTCATCTTCGGATCATTCTCGCGGTCTTCTTTTTTTAATTTATCCTTTTGTGACGGATGATTCCTTTTCCACATCCTCCCCCCTCCACACACAACCTCTGAATAGAAGTTGCCCCCTTCTCCAAGTCCGTCCCTCTTTCTCCCCCCGATCCAATCGTTTCCACCGTTTCTCTCTCCGCAAGTTATCTTCTCGTGCGCATTACGAAAATTCCTTTTTTACGAAAATTATCAAAGATTCCTTCATTCCCGAATCGGACCATTTCCCCCGATTCGGGAGGCGTCTGATTTTCTTATTTTTGGATTGAGTCTTTCCCCATTTTTTTCCCCACCGTTTTGGCGATTTTTTTTTCCTTTTTGCTGACTGAATCTTTTTCGCTTTTAACGCAAAGAGCACCGCTGTTTTCTTGACCCTCTATGCTCGGCTCTTTTTTCCCTGTCCGGCTTGATAGCGTTCTCTTCTCCCTTCCAAAAATTGTGAACTGCCCCCTCCCCTACTCTAAGAAGGGATTTTTTCCTCTTATTTTTGAAGGTTTTTTCTTCTGCCCTTTTTCATCCTCGTCGATTTCGTGCCGCCGCGAAATTATGCTTTCTTTTTTTTGGGAATTTAGCGGATGCTGGTGTTCCCGAATATACCCCCTCCCCCCCTTCCTCTGCACCCTTGCCCTTTCCTTCTTCTGAGACGTCCCCCTCTCCCTCCTTTCGTATACTGCTAAAATACATTCTTTTGCTGCTTTCGATACGAGGGTCTTCTTCCCATGAGTTTGGCTTCTGGCTCTTGATGAACCTTTTCCACTCGACCTTTCTATCTCTTCTCCTAAGGCAGGGGATTCTCCCTCTTTTTTTTCGCAAAGATAGATGCCGGCCCTTTTTGTTCTCTGTGCAAACTGGCTTTGCCTTTCCTGCGGAAATAGGTTTCTAGTTTTCTAGCTTTTTTAGTAGATGCGGCTTCCTGCTCTCAAAGTTCCTTCCACTCGATCAGCAGAAATGATTTCTTTGCAAAAGGGGCACATCTACCTCTTGCCTTCAGATCCAGTAACGGGGCACCTCTTTCCTTTCCAAAGCACTGCACCCTTCTTTCTCCCCCCTTCGTCGAGTCAAAACTTTCGTTTTTTCATGAAAATATTACCCGTTATATTTCTCAGTCCGACTTTCCTCATTCGGTCCCCGCTGCCCATTGCTTCTTCCCTCCCCCGAAAACTCTCAAATTCTCTTTTACGGCGCTCTGCTTTTTCCGCTGGCGAGTCCTTTGGTTCCGGAATAGGCAGGGCCTCTCTTTTTTGCGCCCTTTGCCCTTCTGAGTGAAATTGATATCTTGATTTCTTCTTTCGTCCAAGGTCGGGTGGCTCTTCTTGGGTGAATGGCAGTTCTTCAGACGGCCATTAACCCTTGTTTACCACAGAGGAATTAGGACATGCTCTGCGCTTCCCATGTACACTGAAACCGCTTTTTCCTCCTCTTCCCTCAAGCGAAGCTCCTGATAGGAATCGTTCGGCCCCCCTCCCTTCTCGCTTATTCCCTCCTTTTGAGAGATCGACATTGATTTCTTTTCCTTTCGTTCATCCCTTTTGACGCCGAAATCTCCCTAAACGGACGGCATAGTGCCTTTCCTCCGCTATGTTCCTCACGACGGCTCTTTTCCCTCCTCCGTAAGACCCCTTTTTTTTTTTTCCGCTTCGCAATAGTTTCCATCCCCCCCTCCCAGCTTAGTCGATCACCAAATCCCTTTCCGGCTTTTGTCACCAGCAACGTCCCTTTTCCTTCGCAAATCTTCTTTCCCCTCCTTTCTTCGCCCGTCTGCCGACGGACGCAACTTTAAGCTTGTTGCGCTTACCAACTTTTTATCCTCGTGGTCTTTCCCGCGAATACCCATTCACCTGTTCCCTTCTTTCTTCTGAGGGCCTCCCCCTAGCCTTTACGACGACAGGGCCAGTTTGGCCTTGACTCTTCTCTAGTGATTACATTGATCAGAGCAAATTCTCTTCACGGAGTGCCCCCCCCCCTCTTTTTTCCCCCTCTCTTCCCACATTTACCGTTGCCTTTCCTTTTCTTTGATTGGAACGACGCAAAACCTTTTTTTGCGATCCCTTTGTTTTATTTCGCGAAGAGCTCTTAGCGTCGTGTCTCCTTTTCTTTCCTACTCCGTTACACACGATTTTTCCTTTTTCTCAGGTGTGAAGAGAGCCTTCCTCTTCTCAGGCAATCTCTCTCTAGCCCGTGCCGCTTTCCCTTTTTCTTCCTTTCCCTTTCGCATTCGTTCTTTCTTCCTCCTTTTTTGTTTGGTTGATTTTTTCGCTGCTAGCGGGAGGGCACTTTTCCGGTACTCGCTAATGCTTTATTTTGCGTTTCCACACTGAAGAAAATGCCACTGATTTCCCCCTTTCCCATCGTTTAATGGCGTCTCTTCCCTTCTCCCACTCTATTGATGAAGATTGTGAACTTTTTCTCTTTCTTTCGTAACCAAAAGGAGTGATCGCGCCTTTTTCTTCGGTCCCCCACCTTTCTCTTTTCTCGGCAAGAGGGAAATGGTTGGTCCCTCTCCTTTTGCAATATTTGCCCTCTTCGTTCTGGCGGAAGTAAATGCGTTTTTCTTTCCCCGAAGAGGGCGCGGCACTCTCCTCCAAGAAACCCTTTCTCGGCCTGCGGCGAAACTACCTCCCTTTTCTCAATCACCATCCCTCCTCCTTTTCCTTTCTGAGAGGGCTGCCGTCCCGATGATGAGCGAGGTTGTCTCCATACGTTCGGGCTTCGCGTTTGAGCCTTTCTTCCTTCTTCGCGGTCCACCCCCTTCCGTATTGATTTCTCTTTTTTCACTGTGGCGCATTTTCTTTTCTCCCCCCCCAAAACTTTGCAGGTGGATTTGGATCTACGCTTCTTTTGTCGGGATGCCTCTTCTTTTTTTTCTTGCTCCTCTCCGGAAGCTCGACCTTCTTTTCCTTCTACAGCAGCAGCCTTTTCGTGTCCTGCTCGGATGATGAAGCACTCTTTCTCTTTTTTGGAGGTGCGGAGATTTTCCTCAAGCGTTCCGAAAGGCGGTGATGGCCCCCGGGGATATTCTTCCAACCTCTCCTTCCTTTCGTCGCGATTGTAGAAGTGGCGCTTTTTTTCGTTAAAGTCTTCTCTCTTCCTCCCCCCCACTGAGCAGAGATGGTTCTTCTGACGAATGCCGAAGGCGCTTTTTTCCTCGGTCTCCGCCGTCCTGGCCCAGAACGGCCAATTCCCCAGCTGCATTTTTCTCCCCCCCTCTTTTTTTTTTCAATTTACCGAAAGGGCTGTTTTTCCTGGGAATCCGCGTGAACCTCCCCCGGCCCGTTTTGCCGGGATTTTTTGCGCCAGTCGAAAAATCGCGACTTCTTTTGAGATTGAAGTTTGAGGAGCGTTCCCCCCCTTTTGCGCTGGTACCAATTCGGATTCTCCTTTTGACGGTACGGCGCTCTATAACGTAATCCCTTTCCGAAAAGTTTTGGTACCCTGGTGCAGTGCTGGGGCCAATCCCCTTCCTTGGTACTGCCCAGATTTCCCCTTTTCTCCCTGCCCGTTCGGATGTGTCCCTTTTTTTCCCCCTTTCGCTGGATCGAAAGAGCAGTTTATCCTTTCTTTTGGACTTGAGATTCTCGCCAGGAACGGACCAGGGCCCCTTTCCTTTCCTCCCGTCGTGTTTCTCTTTTCCTCCCACCCAAGGAGATACCCCTCCTTTCTTCCGACGTCGGCAGTTAGGGAGTCTCATCCTCCGAGTGGGGAGCATGTGCAAAATCTCTTTCTTCTCCTCCGCCGCGGACTTTTTTCCCTTTTTTTTTTTTCTATATCGCAATGCGCCGCTGGTTTTTTTTCAGTGTAGCGAGGAAAATCCCTTCTTCCCTTCTTCAGGGTTTCCCATCTTTTGCTGCGCGGCACGCAGCCTTCCCCCTTTCCCCAGAGACTTTCGCCCTTTTTTTTTCTACTCGAAACACGGCTTCCTCTCCCCAACCTGCAAAAATTCCCCCCCCGGTCCCATCCAACTCTTACGCGACGGGCCATTCCCCTTGCTTCCCGCGTCAAAGTCGCGGCCCGTTCTTCGGACGAGAAACGAAGAAACCTTTTTTCCCCACAGGTCGCCAAGCACCCTTGTAGCGTGCTCTTTGGATTGTGCCGAAAAAGATTCTCCCATCTGCACCAAGCGCCCCCCACCTTTCTGTTTTCCCCTGGTCTCCCCGAGCAATAAAAAACCTTCTTCCCCCCTAGAATAAGACGCAGCCAGAATCTGTTCCCTTTGCAAGTTTCTTAAGACTCTTGTTTCCTATCTTTGGAATTTTATAGAGTTGCTTTTTTTTTCTGGCCTGCGATCGTTCTTTTCCTCCCTTTTCCCTGTTCAAAATATGACCGGACTTTTCTCTTTCATTAGGCGGTTATCGATGTGTCCGTTCTTTCCTCGGTTTTGGCCGCACTATTCCCAAGCAAAGGTTCCGTTGGTTTTTTCCCCTGCTTTCTAAATGCAGGATCAACCTTCCCCCCTTCCCCTCCAAGAAATCATGATTACGACGCTTTTCGGCTTCGAAGGATGTTCTTCAATGATCCTAATAGTTCGTCTGGTCCCCTTCCTAAATATTACGGTTTCTTTTTTTTTGAACGAGGATATTGTGGTTTTCCCCTAAGCAAATAAACTTCTCCTAAGAGAGTTCTTAGGCTCCAGCGGGAACTCTCCTCTTTCTACCCCTTCTTACTCCTCCTTTTCCTTAGCGGTGTCCGCAGCCTTCTTGAGTTTGCTAAGTCCCTATCTTTACGATGCTTTTTTCCCCCACTCCTCCTCCCCCCCCTTGCTCGAGGCCCTTTTTCCTAAGAACATGAGTCGCGGATGGCCCTTCTTCTCTTACAGCCTTGAGCGAAACTTTCTTTCCCCTTACTCGATCCTTCCCCCTGATTTCAAAGGCTTCTATTAGCAGACTTCTTTTTTTCCATCGACAAGAAGAATTTTCTTTTTACGAGCGTTAAGTCATTGAGCAGTCATTTTACGCGAGAAACCCTTCCTTTTTAAGTGCTGTTTTCTTCCTGCTCCTCTTCCGATTATATATTTCCTCCTTTCTCTTCCTCTCTCGAAGAATCTTTTCTTTTCCGATTTCTTTGAACCCTCCCCCTTCTCCGTTTCGCGAGACCTTCCGATTAACTGGAACATTTCTGTGGACTTTTCGCTCAGTTAGCGATTTTTTTTTTTCCTTTTCCCTATGTAAGAAAAAAAGATCTTTTTGCTCTAGCCGCCCGTTTTCTGCTCTCCCTTTCATGATTTCGTCCCTCCTTCTTTTCTGCTGTAGGAATGATTTTCTCTTTTCCCAAGAAAGTTCCGTCCCTTTTTAGTCCTCAGAGTAGCCTAGCCTTTTGCGATGATTTTTCCTTCTCTCGTAAAGAGAGGACTTTCCCGCTAATCCGGGGGCTGCCTGCTCCCAAATTTTTCCTGATTGAGTCTCCCCTCCTTGTTGAAGCCCGCTGTCTTTTCTTCCCCGTAGACGATCCTCTCCTTCCTTGGATTATTAGAAGCGACTTCGCCCCCAAAAGAAGAGTCGTGCTCATACGTCAAAATCCTTTAGGTGGACTTTAACAGCGAAAGATTTTTTTTTTCTTCATATTCTCAGCCGCGTTCCGCTCAAGTCCCTCTTTTATTGAAGAACATGTTGCCCTTTTTCTTTCAAAATCAAGCCGCATTGATCCCCTTTTATTTTTTTCTTTGATTCGAAAAAACCGCGGCCCCCTTCACGATATAAAAGACTCCTTCTCTTCCGGTCCACGTAAGTTCCCTCGCCTGGTATGAGTCAGTCCTCTGCGAACTCCAACTCGAGAAAAATCTCTCAAACAGTTCATTCTCCCTCGGAACAAAATTATCCACCTCCCAGTTGCGTTCTGCTGTACTGGTGCCAGGATTTTTTTTTCTCCGTTGTTTTCTTGCGAAAGGTTTTTCCCTCCCCTGCTGGGGAGGCGCTTTTTTTTTTTCACTTTAGCGAAGCGTCTCGCACAGCTGAGCCATTCTTTTGTGCCGGCATCGCTTTTTCTTTCCTGCATTGTCCTTTTTCTCTCCGTTTCTTTTTCCTTGACGCGTCTGGTCAAACATACCTTTTTTGGAAATTCATCGAAGACCTTGGCGACTTGCGATTTTTTCCTTCTTCAGGCTTTTTCCTCTCCCTTTTTTTTCGAGTCGATTGAGGTTTTCTGATTGGGAATTTCGCCTCTTTCGTGCCTGCATACTCCCCCCCCTTCCTATGCACCTTTCGCCGTTTCTTTATGGCTTTTTTTAAGGCTCTTCTCTTCCCTGCCATTGGCGATTATACTGCTTATCACGGCCGCCTTTGGGTTCGTCCTTTGCGCGCCTTCCAGCGTCGGTTTTGCTTCTTCCCCTCCTGACGTCGAAGCTCGTCGCTTCATACCTTTTTTTGGTTGAGCCCGCAAGGTCTTGTGCAAACCAGTTCTGTCCTTTTTTTTGAGATGTTTCCTCCGGCTCACAGTTACTTACCCCTTTTTTTTCCCAAGACATGACTCCGAGCTTTGCTCCTTCCCCTTTCTTCATTGCGAAGTTGGAAGTAACGTTCTCAGTGTTTCCAACTCCCCTTTTCTCCCGATTTTTTCCGTGCGTCCCCAATTTCCCTTCAACATTCCCGTTTCTTCCTTTTTTTTCAGCGTTTTCAATTCGAGTATCTCGGCCCCTTCTTTAATTTTCGTTCCCCCCCCCCCCTGCAATAAATCAAACGGCCTCCCCTTTCTTTTTGGCTCCCCGATCCATTGCCCTCCCTTCTTTCGTGCCGCTTATTTTGAGGAGCCCCCCGGCACGTTCTGATGAAATTCACCCTTTGTAACCCTCTCCGCACGGGCGCCGGTAGGTTTTTTTATCCCCTTTCTTGGGGTGAATTGCGTTATGGGCCCTTCCTTCTTCGAGGATTGGCCGACGTGCACCTCTTCCCGGATGTAGACAGGGACTTTCCCCCTTCAGTTTTAGAAACTCCTCGCCCGGTAAAGATCGGCATGGATTGCCCCCCTTTTTTTTCGCTCGCGGAAGCTTTCCCTCCCCTGAGGGCCATAACCGCCTTTCGTCTCCTCACAGAATTCCGTCACCTCCTGTCCCTTTTGCCGTCTTCTACCTTCCTCCAGCGCACGACGGCGTTTTGCGCTGTATCGCCTTCCCCGTTGTCGAGCTTAAGGAGCTTTCCCCGATTTAATAGCGCCTCCCGAATCGTCTAATTCCGAGAGTTTCGAGTCTTCCTTTTCCCCCGCAAACTCTCCCCCCTCTCTCGCAAATCCTTCATCGCGACTCTCAGACGTCGCGACGCGCCCAATTCTTAGTTTTCACTGCCCCCACCTCGCGATCCTGTTATTTCGACATTCTCAATAAAATTAAACGGTAGCGTCTCCTGTGCCGAACACGCAACCTCTTTCCTGCTTTTTTTTAATGGCGCTCTAGTTCCTTTTTTTCTCCAAAATTGTTTTCCCAGCACACCTTTTTTTTTCCACGCAGATGTCTTGACACCCTCTCTTGCCCCCCGAATTCCCCCCTTTCCTGACGCCAAACCTTAGGTTTTTCTCCCCTTTTGGTTTCCACCCTTCTCGCTTTTCACCCAGCTTCATTCTTTTTTTATATTGTCTTTGTCCCGATTGGGTCGATTGGCATCCCCCTCCTTTTTTCCTTTGTGAGCCGTCCCCTTCTCTTTTCCCCCAAATCGGCATGAGCGAGCCCGTGCTCCTCCAAGAATCATTCGATCGGTACTTCTTCTTTTGGTGTTTCGCTGCTTTTTCCGTTTCTTTGGGCGCTTGCTAGCCGGGAGTGAATCTTTTCCTCTCCTGACGATTGAATAGCCCTTTTTCCTTTTTTTAAGGCACTGATTGGGCCTTCCCAATCGTGGAAATGGCGTCGAGGCCTTCCCCTCCGATCACCTGCGTGCTTTTGCTTCTTAAATCTCGGCTTGGTGGAAACCAAAGGTCTTCCCCCCAGCCCTCGTTTGGAGCTTCCCTTTGTGGGGGAATTCGGTTCTTCCTCAATCGGCGGTGAAAATCTTCCTTTTCTTTTTGGCGGAGACCGCGATACTCTTGCTCGGAAGAGAGCGCCATTTTCCCCCCCCCCAGCGGTATCAGGACATGTCTTCTTCCCCTTTCTGAAATATAACCAGGCCTCTTCGAGGCGATGACGGGTCGAAAGCCCCCTTTTCTTTTTCGTCCCCTCTTTGAGGAAGGGTCATTTTCCCTCCTTCTTGTGCCCTAGGACCTTTTTTTCCCCCTTGAGAGGAAGGAGTGGAGCCTTTCGCTTTGTGGTTCCCCTTCAGTCTCATTTCGGATGATTTGGATCAGACCTCTTTTCCTGGTCGGTGCTCTTTTCTTTTTCCTCATTCGCCGGAAGCTAGACTTCCTTCTACAGCGCAGCAGCCTCCCCCTTTCTTTGCGCGTCCCCCCACTCCCGCACTATGCCGCCTTCTTTCCCTTCTTTTTCTTTCGGAAAGAGTTTCCCCTCGGTGATGGCACTCAGCCTTTCTCCCTCCACGTCTCCTCCTTTCCGAAATACGGGGGCTCTTCTCCTTGGCGACAGATTTCTTCTCTGAAGATTTTATACGCAGAGCTGGTTCCCCCTTGGTCGTTTGTCGCCCCCTTTATTCGATTTTCCCCTCTGCCGTCAATACGTCTTACGAAACCCTTGAAGGACGGCTCCTCTTGACTCCCTTTTCCCAATTCACCCACCCCCCCCCTTTTTCTCTGGGAGCCCTCTTTTTCTAGAATTACAGAAAAGGGCTGGTGTCTTGCCGGGAATCCGCGTGGAACGCTCCTCCCTCCCCTCTCCGAGCTTGGCGCCCCTCGCGGCAGTCGGAAAATCGCCTCTGCCTTTCTCTTCCTTCTCTCTTTCAGTTTTAGGGAGTTTTCTTCTTTTCCGAATTCGGATTAGCAGAAATGGAAAACTCCGGCTTATAACGGGAATACTCTTCCCAGTTTTTGTCCTTTTAAAAATCGTTCTTCATCCCTGTTTCTTTTTTTCCC
>Ga0179591_1502366_pt1 | contig 17863 bp, 37 predicted proteins | sample CZOMad2_1_08_16f_FD_182891 | JGI IMG/M metagenome (GOLD analysis project Ga0179591, IMG submission 182891) | Vadose zone soil fungal communities from Angelo Coast Range Reserve, California, USA - CZOMad2_1_08_16fungal (PacBio error correction) | ecosystem: Environmental > Terrestrial > Soil >... | reverse complement strand
AATAGTTCTCACCGGACCTCCCCCCCCCCCAATACGATGAGCCAGTTGGAAACGGTGAGCATATCAGGTCGTGTGTGGTCGGCCCCCCACCGCACGCCACCACCCGCCGTTCGCATCGAGAAATGTCACAGATGAAGTAAGGGCGTGAGGGGATTCCGAACTTATGTTGGCAGGATCCACGCATGGGCCGTCTGACAATCGGCCAAAACAGACGTTTCGTTAACCTTTATCGTTGTTATACATCGGAGGTGGAAGATGACACAGGAACAAGGCAGACATTCCTCGAATGGGCCACAGACCATATCGTCAGCGAGCTTTCACATCCGTATCCTTGGCACGCTTTGGCGGTCCGTTTTATAGTACGGGTGTACAAGGTTGTTTTCTTCGTGTCTGTCTTGTGGTCTCCCTGTTGGGTTTTTTTTCTTTTTTTTTCACTAGAGGTGGTACTATTTTCTGTGGTTTTACTGAGGGGTGCAGTTCGGGGGTTTGGGTGGGGGTTTATGTTTTTGCATGGATGTTGTGTACGGGGGTTTTTTTCTTTTGTTTTTTTTTGTTCGTCAGTTGTCGTTTATTTTCTTTTATCTCTTCTTTCCCGGTGGGGGGGTCTCTTTTTGTGGGTGTTGGGGCGCGCTGGTTCCCCGTAGGTGGGGTGTTTTTTGTTTTGGGTGGGGTGGGGTGGGGTCGGGTTGGGTGTGTGGGTGTTTGGTCGGGGGGTCTTCGGGGGGGTGTGTTTGTGTTCGTTTCTTCGGGGGGGTGTCTCCTTTTAGTGGAAGGTCTGTCTGTTGTCGGTATTGTTTGTTTTCTCGTTGGGTGGGGGGGGGTAGTCTTGGGGTTTTATTAGGTGGGTGGGGTGTTTCGGTGGGTGCGTTTAGGGGGGGGTCGTATTTTTCGTTGGGGGTTATTGGTGTCTGGGGTCGTTTGTACGGGGGTTTGTGTTTGGTGGGTGTTTTTTTTGGGTGTGGTGGTGGTTTCATTTTTTTGTTTGTTTGTTTTAGTGTATTAGGGGTTTTCGGGTGGGTGGTGGGGTCTTTGTGGGGGGGTGTCTGTTTTTTTTTATTTTTGGGGGGTTCGTGGTGTTATAGTTTGGGGGTCTTCTTAGGTAGGGTTTTTCGTTGGGTAGGTTTATTTTGTTCGGTTTTCCTTTTTTTGTTTTTTTTTTATTATTCTTTTTTTCGTTTTCTATGGGGGGGTGTATGGGTTAGTGGGTTGGTTCTTATTTTTTTCTGTCTTTCTTTGGGGGGGTTCTTTCTTTTTTTGGGGGGGGGTTGTTCAGGTATTGGTGGTGTGTTCAGGCGGTCATGTTTCGGGGTGGTGGGGGTGTAGTAGTTTAAGGTTAGGGGGTAGGGGTAGGTTTTTAGGTTTGTTCGGTTATTTTTAGTTGTTGGGGGTACGTTGTGTTAGGGGTTTTTTATTTGTTTTTTGTAGGTGTGTGTGGTTGGTTTTTTGTTTTTTTTTATTGTTTTGGTGTGGTGTTGTTTTTTTTTTTTTTGTTGTGGTGGTTCTGTTTTATTTTTATTTATATTTGGTGGGGGGTTGTCGTGTATGGTTTTTTGGGGTTGGTGGTTGGAGCGTCGCTCTGGGGGGGGGGGTTGGTGGGTGGGGTGGTGTCTTAGGGTTTTTTTTTGGTGGTGGGGGTAGGGGGGCGGGGGAGCAGTCGTTGTGGTCGTGGGGTTGTTTTCTGAGGGTCTGGTGTGTTGTGTTGTGTGTTTTTTTTTTTTTTTTTTTTTTTTTTTTTTGGTTGGTGGGTTTGGCTGGTTTTGTTTCGGTGTTTAGGCTCTTTATGATATAGTTTATGTAGGGGGGGTGGGGGTGGGGGGTTGTTTGGGTGTAGGGTTAATTCTTCGGGTGTTTATTTTTCTCTATCGGAGGTTGGTTGGGGGGTCGTGTCGGTTCTTTTTTTTTATTTAGTGGTATTTTTGTCGTTTTTTTTTTGGTCGTGTTTTTTTTATTATTTTGGGGTTTTTTCTTATTTCTGGTGGTTCTGGTTGGGTTGGTATACTCGGTGGTGGGGGGGGGGGGTTAGGTAGGTGGTTTTGTTTAGGTTTATGTGTTGTTTGGGTTTTCGTTGTTTTTGAGGGGTTTTGTTGCTCTTTTTTCAGTCTTTTCCGGGTGGGTGTGGGTGTTTGGGTTTTCTTCGGTTGGTGGGTGGTTTTTCGGGGGGTGTTCGGGGTTTCTTGTTGGGTGGGGTCGAGTGGGTTCGGGGGTGGTAGTTCCGTTTCTCGTGGTTGGTTTTCTCTTCTTTTGGGTTTTTTCTTTTTTTTAGGTCGGTAGAGGTATTTTTTTTTTCGGTTAGGTGGTCTACGGTTGTTTTGGGTCTTTTCGTTCGTTTTTTTTCTTGGTTTAGGGTCTTTTTGGGGTTCGGGGTGTGGTTTCTTTTTCGGGTTGTTCGGTTGGGTCGGTTTACTGGGTTTTTTTCTCATTTTTTAGTCTGGGGGGTTATTTGTGTTCGTGTGTTTTTCTGTGGTAGGTGGTACGTGTGGGTGGGTGGTGGGGGGGTTGTGGGTTTTGGGTTCGGTGGTTTTGGTTATTTTCGGGGTTCTCATTTTTCGGTATTTTCCGGGTGGTTTCTTCTTTTAGCGTGTGGGTGGGGTTGGGTTTTCCGGGGATTTTCGTTATTTGGTTGGGGGGGGTGGTGTTTTTTTTTGTGTTGGTGTTGGGGGGGTTTTTTGTTTTTTTCTTTTTTTTTTTTGGGGTTTGTCGGGTCGTGTGTCTGCTTTTGTTCTGTTTCGGGGGTTGTTTTTTGTTTCTTTTCTCTGGGGGTAGGGGGGGGGGGTGGGGGGTGATTGTGGGGGGGGTTGTGGGTTGCGGTGGTTTCGTTGGGTTCGGGTCGGTTTTTTACGTCGGGGGGTTCTTCTTTAGTTTGTGTTATGTGGGTTTTGTTTTGTTTGGGTTCTTTTTCTTCGTTGGTGTTGTTGTTTCGGGGTTTGGTCTTTTTGTTTTCTCGGGGTGGTTTTTTTTCGTAGGGGTCGGGGGGTTATCTTCTGTCGGGGGTTTTTCGTTAGGTTCTCGGGTTGTCTTAGTTTTTTTTTTTTTTCCGGTGGGGTCGTTTGTGTCGTTGTTTGGTTGTCTGTGGGGTGGTGGGCGCTTTCAGGTGGTCTTTTTTGTTATGGTGTTGTAGTTAGGGGGGGGGTTATGGTGGGGTTTGTGGGGGGGTGTTCGTCGTGGGTCGGTTTCGTGGTGTTTTTTTTTGTGGTGTTTGGGGTGGTAGGTTCGGGTTTTTTGTCAGGGTAGTTATCGGGGGGGGGTGGTGGAGGGGGTGGGTTTTTTGGGGGTGGGGTTGTGGGTGTTTTTTGTTACGGGGGTAGTGGGTTTAGTTTGGTTTGTCTAGGTCGGGTTTCTTGCGTAGGGGTAGTAGTGGTTGTTAGGGGGTGGGGGGTGGGGGGTCGTGGTCGTTGGTATGGGGTAGTCTGTTTTAGGTTCGGTTGTCTCGTTGTTTTTTTTCTATTTGATTCTTCATTGGGGGGTGTCGGTCGGGGTTTTGTGGGGGGGTTTTGTGGTGTGGTCGGGGGGGTTAGTCTGTTGGGTGGTGGGGGGGGTGGGGTGTTTTTTTGTGGGTTTTGTTGTGTTTTCGGGTTGTCGTGGGGGGTCTTTTTTTGGGTTTTCTGGTCGGAGACTGGGAGTTTTAGGTTGTGGTTAGGTGTCTTTTTTTTTTGTCAGTTTTTTTTTTTTTTTTTGTTTATTCGGGTGTCTTTTTTTTTTTCTGTGGTGTTGTACTTTATTTTCGTTTTGGGTCGTTTTTCTTTTCGGGTTCGTCGGGGGTGTCGTTTTTTTTTGTTGTTTTCTTGTGTTCTTGTTAGTATCGGTGGGGGGGTGGTTGTTCGTATTTTCTTCTGTTTTATCGTGTCCGTGGGTATTTTTCGGGGTGTGGGGGTGGGGGGTGGGTGGTTATTTTTTTTTTCTTCTTTTTCGGGGTGGGTGGGGGTCGGTCTTTCTGGGGGGTTTTTTGTGTATTTGTGGGTGGGGTGGGGTTCTAGAGTGGGGTGGGGTGTGTGGGTCCGGGGTGTTGGTGTGTCGGTTGGGTTTGGTTCGTTGGGGGTTTGTTCTTCTCGGGTTTTTTGGGTTCTTTTTTGTTTTGTGTTTAATTTTTCTTTTTTTTTCTCTTTCGGTGGTTGTATGTTCGGGGGTTGTGTGGTTGGGGGTCGTTCTAGGGTTCCTTTGAATTTCTCTTCGTTATTTTTTTTTGGTATCTGGTGGGTTTTTTTTTTCTTGTTTTTCTTTTTTCTTTTCTGTTCTTGGGGGTGTTATGTTCTTTTTCGGGTTCGGGTTGGGGTTGTGCTGTGGGGTGGTTTCGTTTTTGTTGTTTTTTGGGGGTGTTTGCTTTTAGTGGTTGTGGTCTTTTTTCTCGGTGTATTCTGTCGGTTAGTTTGTTCTCTTTTTTTTTTCGGGTCCTTTGGTCGGTCCTGGTATTTTCTTGTGTTCTTTCTGTTTTCACGGTCGGGGGGGGTGTGGTGTTCGGGTTCTGGGGGTTTTGTTTTATTTTTTGTTGGTTGGGGTTTTCGGGTTTTTGTTTTCTTTTTTAGGGGGGGGTGTTTTGTGGTCGTGTGTGGTTGGTTTTTGGGGGGGGGTGGGGGGGGGGTTCTTTGGTTGGGTGGTATCGGTGGGTGGTTGTGGTTTTTTTTGTTATTTGTTAGTTGGGTGGGTCTTTTTTTTTTTTTCGGGTTTATTGGTGGGGTGTTGTTGGTCGGGGGTGGGTTTCGGTTTTTCGTGGTTGGTCGTGGTCTTTGGGTCCGTTTTGGGTGTTTGGTCGGGGGTGGGGTGGGGGTTTTTTTGTGTGGGGGTTTCGTTTGGTTATGTTTTTCATTTTTGTTTCTTTTTTATCGGGGTTTGTTGGTATTCGTGGTGTCGTAGGTGTTTTTTGGGGGGTGTTGGTTTTTCGGTCGTGTGGGTGGTAGTTGGTTTTTTTTTCGTTCTGTTTGGGGCGGGTTTTGGGTTTCTCGTGGTTTTGTGTGTTGGTACGGGTTTGGTTCTTATTGGAAGGGGGTTAGGTTTTTTCGGGGGGTTTTTTTTGTAGTTGTGTTCTCGGCTTGTTTTTCTTGTTTCGGTGTAGGTTTTTTGGGGGTTTCAGTTGTGTGGGGTGTGGGTTAGTGTGTGGTGGGGTTAGGGGGGTAGTTTGGGGTTCTTTTTTTCTTGGTCGTATGTAATGTTGTTTTTTCTTTGGTGTTTGTTTTTTTTTTTTTCTTTTTCTTCGTTTTTTTTTTTCGGGGGTGGGGTGTGGGGTTGGTGTGGGGTGTTGTTGTAGTGGCGTCTGGGTGTGTGTCGGGTCGTTCGGGTTCGGGGTGGGTATCCTGTCTTGGAGGTCTTGGGGGTTTTGAGGTTTTTTCTCTGGTTTCGTCGGGTTGGGATTTGTGTTGGGTGGGGGGGGTCGTTACGTTTCGTTTTTTTTTTTTTCTTTTTTGTGTAGTTTTTTTACTCGTTCGGGTCGTCCCCGGTTTTGGTGGTTTTTTGTTTTTTGTTTATTTCGTGTTTTGGTTTTTTTCGTGTTTCTTGTTTTTTTCTTCTTTGTTTTTATTCGGTTTTTTGTCTTAGTGGGGTGGGGGGGTGTTTTTTCTTAGTTTAGTGGTGTCTGGGTGCGGGGGGGTCTTTTTGGGGGGTTTCTGAGTTCTTTCTTTGGTGGTTTAGTTCTTATTCTTTTGCGGTCGTTCTGGTAGTTTTGTGGTTTTTTAGGTCCGGTGGGGGAAGGGTTGGTTTTTTTTTGTGGGTAAGGGGTGGGTTAGGTTCATGGGTTTTTCTGTGTTTTTTGTTTCTCATGTTTTTTTTTATAGGTGGGGTCGTTTTGTTTTTTTTTTTTTGTTTGTTCTGTTTTTTAGGTTTTTTGTTTAGGTGTGGTTTGTTTTTTTGTGGGTTTTTTTTATTTTTTTTTTCTTTTTTTTTCTCGGTTGGGGGTTTCGGTTAGGGGTGTGTTCCATGGTGGTTTCTTTTAGTTGTGGTGTTAGTTGTTGTTATATTTTTTTTTCTTTTTTTTTTTTGGTTTTCAGTTTTTTTCTTTTTTATTTTCTCGGTTTCTTTTGGGTTTTGTGGAGGGTTTTTTTTTTTTTTTTTTTTTATGGTTTTTCTTGTTCGTAGTAGTCGTGTTCGGGGGGTCGTTTTTGGGTGGTGTGTTGGGGTTTTTTTTTTCTCTTTTTTTTGTCTTCGGGTCGTTCTTGTTTCTAATTTTCTGTCGGGTAGGTTGTGGGGTTCCAGGGGTCGTTTCCGGTAGGTTGGTTTGTGGTGGGGTTTTCGTTGGGGGGGGTGGTGGGTGTTTGGGGTTGGTGGGAAGTTTATGGGTTTTTTTGGTGTTTTTCTTTTTTTGGTTTTTGGTTGTCTTTTCGTTTTTTGGTACTTGTTTATTTCTGTGGGTTGGTGGGTAGTGGTTTTGTCGGGGTTGTTTTTTTTTGTTTGGGTTTTGTTTGGTGTTTGTTCTTCTTACTATTGTTTGTTTTTTTTTTATTTTGTGTTCTGTGCGGGTTGTGGTTTTTTTGGTTTGTTGGGTTTTTGTTTTGGGGGTTTTTTTTTGTTTTTAGTGGTGTTTTTTCTCTGGGTCAATTTTGGTATGGTGGTGGTTTTTTTTAGTGTTATTTAGTTGGGTGGTTTGTTGGGGTTTTTCTTTGTTTATCTTTTTAGGTGTGGGGGTTTTTTTTTTTTTAGGGTTTCTGCGTTTTTTCTGGGGTCGGGGCTAGTGTGTTTTTAGTTTGTGTGTTGGGGGTTGTTATTTTGTCGGTGTGGGTCTCGTTATGGTACCTTTTTTTTTTTGTTTTTTTTATGGGTTGTCTAGTAATTCGTCGCCGGTACTTACATGTCCTCGGTTTCTCCATTTTCGTGTTATGCTGTTGTTCTATGGTATTTGTGCTCCATCTTCTTTCTGTTACTTGTGGGAGGGGGTTTCCTACTTTATTTTTCTTCTCGCTTGGGGGGGTGGGGGTGGTTGGTTTGGGGGGTAGGGTTTTTGTTCTTTTGTTTTTGGGTTTTTGGGTTTCTGTGTTTTTTTTTAGGTGGGTGTTCTTTGTCTTTTTTGGTTCTTGGTTGTGTGGGTTTTTCTCGTTTTTTATTCTTTCTCTGGGTGTTTTGGGTCTGTCTTTTTGTGGGGTTTATTTTGCGTGTGGCGTTCTTCCCGGTTGGCGATGGGGGGGGGTCGGGTGGTATTTGGGGGTTTGTCCCACCCGGGTTTTATTTTGTATTCTTGGTGTGGTTTTTCTATCCGACTTTTGGTCTTAGTTTGTGGGGGGGTTAGAGTGTTTGTTCTTCTGGGTGGTGGGGTTGGTTGGTGTTCTTTTTTTAGGGGTACCTTAGTTGTGTTGGGGTTTCGGGGTTTGTCGGTCTTGTTGGTGGGTGGTTGTGTGTTTTCGGTTGGGGGGGTTTGTCTGTTATTTGGTTTTGTTTTTTTTTTTTTTTTCTCTTTTTTCGGGGGTCGTTGTTATTTGGTAGTTTTGTGGTGTCGGTTTAATATGGGTTTTTGGGTACGTTATGTGGTTTTCGGGGGGGGGGGGGTTTTGTTCCGTACCCCGTTCGCTCTAGTTACGTTATTTTTATTCGTTCTACTTTCTTTTTTTTTTTTTATTTTTTTGTAGTTTATTCTTTTTGTTTATTTTGTGGTTTTTTGTGTTATAGTTTGTGGTTGGGTTGTAGTTTTTTCTTTGTCGTTTTTTTTGTTTCTGGTTTGTTTTTCTGGGTTGTCGTGGGTGTTCTTTTTATAGGAGTTGGGTGGGGGGTGTTTTTTTTTTTTTGTTTTTGTCTTATTTTTGGTTGGTGGTTGGTCTCTGGGGTGTTTGTTGGGGGGTTTTTTCTGGGTGTGTTTTTTTTTCTATCGTGGGGGTTGTGGGTTTTTGTATTTGGGGGTTGTTGGGTCGGTCTTTTGGGGGTACGGTTTTTGGTTTAGGGGGGGGTTTTTCGGGTTGGTTTTTTTTTAGTCGGGTGGGGGGTTTTGGGTTTTGGTGGTCTTATGGTTTGTGTTTGTTTTCTCGTGTGGGTTTTGGTCTGGTGTAGTTTTTTTCTTCGGTTATGTTTGTAGTTTTTCTTCGGGGTATGGGTTGGGGGGGGGTGGGGTCTGTGTTCGGGGGTTTTTTTCTGCCGTTTCCGGGGTGGGTTTATGTTTTCAGGTAGTTTGTGGGGGTGTTGTTTTGTGGTTTTCTTTTTTCGGGTATGTTTTTTTTCGGTTTTTTCACTGGGTTAGGGTCGGGGGGTAGGTGTTCGGGGTGTCTGTTGTTATTGGTCTATATGTTTAGTGTTTTTGTTTTTCTCGGGGGTCGGTTAGTTTTTTGTTTTTTTTTTTATTTTGTGGGGGGGTTATTGTGGTGTTCGTGTTGGTTTTTATTATTGGGTGGGTGGGTGAGTGTTGTTTTTCCGGGGGTAGTTTGTTGTTTTTGGTGTTTTGGGTTTCTCGTTCTTGTTACTCGTCCGCTTGGCCGCGTTACCGTTTTTACGGGAGTGGGGGTAAGGGGGTTTTCTACCTTCTTCTTTCGGTCTTCTTTTCGTTTTTTTTGGGTGTGTCGTTTGGGGGGGGGTTAGGGTGCGGTTACCGTTCTTGGGAAGGTTAGTTCTAGTAGTTTCCGTTTTTTCTGTAGTTATTTCTATGGTGTTTTTTGGTATGGGTGGGGGTAGTCTTGTTGGTGCTTACTGTCGGGGTGTGGTATTTAGAAGGGGTGGGGTTTTCGACCTACATTCCGTGCTGTTTCGTGGGGTTTATAGTGTTATTTGGGGGGGTTGTACCCATACGACGGCCGGGTTAGGACCGGGTTATGGGTTAGGGTCGTTTTTATGGGTCGTCACGGGTCGGGGGTGTATTGTAGGTGTCTTGGGGTATCATTTTAGGGTTGTTTTTTTTGGTGTATTTTTGGGGAGGTTTAGTCTCGTCGTCTGGGGGGGTAGGGTATCGGTCGGGTTGGGTAAAGGGGTGGGTTTGTTTTGGGTTTTTGGGTAGGTTTTTTTTAGTTGTTATTGGGGGGTTTAGGGTAGTTAATAGTTCTCTGCCTAGGGGTTCCCGGTTGGTTGTTATTGGTTTTATTGTGGGTTCCCCAGCCGCGTACCCGCCGCCTGGTAGGGGTAGGGTATGGTTTTAGGTTATGGTTGGGGGGGGGGGTTGTTTTTGGGTGTTGCGGTTAGTGTATGTTAGTTTATGTGTTGGGGGGTCGGTGTTGTTTGTCTGTTTAGGTAGGGGGGTGTATATATTAGGTTTATGGTTTTTTTGTTTTTATGGTGTTTGGTTATGGGTATGATATTTTTTGTTATGTAGTTAGGTGGTGGGTTATTTTTTTTTTTTTTTTGTTTTTTTGGGGTGAATATTGGGGTATTTAAGTAGTTTTTTATTTTTGTTTAGGTTTCGGGTAGTTAGTTGGTTGTTTTGTAGGGGGTTAGGGTTCGTTGTGGTAGGGGTTATTAGGGGGGTGGTATAGGGGTTGGTGGGGTGGTGTTATTGTGGTGTAGGGGGTTGTATTTATTTGTGGGTCGGGGGGGTTTGGGGGTTAGGGGGTCATGTCTAGTTTCTGTTTTTATTTTTTTTTTATTTTTTCGTAGGGGTGGTTGGGTAGTTTTAAGGGGTGTATTTTTTGTTTATATCTTTAGGGGGTTTCGTTAGTGTGGATTGTATTGTTTTTGGTCTGCGTAGCTTTTTAGGGGGTCTTGTTATGGTTTAGTATTATGGGGTGTTTTGTTATTGGGGGTCGTTTTAGTTTTATAATAAGTATATTTTTTATATTTTTTTTTTTTTATTGTTGTGCTAGGTTTTTGGGTTTGTTTTTTGTTTTCTTTTATTAGTGGTATTTTTTAGGGGGGGGTTGCTGTCGTGGGGTTCTAGTTGATTTAAATTGTTTGTTAGGGGCTTTTTTGGGTTTCTATTTGTTTTTTTTAGTCTTGGTTCGTTGTTTTTTTAGGGGGTTATTTCGGTGTTTGGCTAGGGTATATCTTTTTTAGGTTAGTGGGGTTAGTGGTAGTCGGGTGTTTTTTTTTGTGGTTGGGGTTATTTTTTTTGTGGGTTTGTTTTGTCGGGGTGGGTTGGGGTTTTTTTAGTGTTGGGGTTGTTTTATTTTTTGTTTTGGTTTTTTTTTTTTTTGTGGTTTTGTGTTCGTTTTTTATTTTTTGGTGTGGTTTGTTTAGGTTTTTTTTTTTTTTTTTTATTTTTGGTATTATTGTTTTTAGGTGAGTTGTTGGGGTTTATTATTGGGTTAGGGTTTTCGGGTGTGGTAGTGGGAGTAGGGGGGTTTATTGGGTTTAAGTGGGTTTTGTTTTATTTTTAGGGTTTGGGTGGGTTTTTTATTGGGGGTTATTATTAATTTTAGTGTTTTGGGGTTAGGTATTTATTTATGGCGTACCGGGGTATTTTAGTGGTATAGGATGTAGTTAGGGTTGGGGTGGTTTTTTAAGTAGGTGTTGGGTTAGTGGTGTTTTTTTTGGGGGTATGGTGGTGGGGGCGGGGGTTTAATAGTAGGTTTTTTATTTTTATTGAAGTGGTTGGGTTGTTTAGTGTTATTTTTGTTATTTTTTGTGTGTAAAGTGGTTTTTCGTATTTGGGGGTAGTAGTTTAGGGGTAGGGGTTGTTTATGGGGGTTGAGGTGTTTTTTTTTTTTATTAGTTTTTCTTTAGTTTTATGGTTGTGTTTAGGGTGTGGGTGAGGTTATGTTTTATTAGTGTTTTTAGTTATTTTTTGTTTTTTTTTTTTTTGTGTATTTTTAGATTTGGTGGTCGTTTGTAGTGTTTGAGGGTGGGTGTTAGTGTGGTTTAGCTTTTATTATTTTGGTTAGGTAGGGTGGGGGGGGTTATGTTAGGGGGGGTGTTGTGTATTTATGTGTGTTAGGGTGGTTTTAGTGTGTGTATTTTTTTTATGTTGTATTTATTTTGTGTTTTTTTTTTTTTTGTTTTAGTATTTTTTTGGTGGTGGGGTGTGTGGGGTAGGGGGTGTGTTGGTTGGTGGGTTGGGTTATATGTTTTTTTGTTAGTTAGTTTTGTGGTGGGGTTAGGTGTTATATTCGGTTGGGTGGTGTTATTTGATGTATTTTTAGTATAGGGGGGGGTTTTTTTTATTTTTATAGGGGTGGTTCGTGGGGGGGGTTGGGTTTTGGTGTGTGGGGGGTGTTTATTGTGGGGGTTGGGGGGGAGGGGGTGGGTGGTGTTTTTATTATGGTGTTGTTAGTATGAGTTCGGTTATGTTTTTAGCGGTGGTATTTTGGTTCTTTTTTGGTGGTGTTGGGGGTTTTAAGGGTGTAGGTTGTTTAGTAGGGTTTATAGGGGGTGTCGTGGAGTGGTAGTGTGGTTAGGTTTTGGGGGTACTTTTTTGTGGTTGTGGTTGTTTGGTGGTTTTTAGGGATTTGGTTTGTAGTGGTGGGTGGGGGGGTAGTATTTCTTAGGTATTTGGGGGGGTGGTGTTAGGAGGGGGGTTGTTTTTATTTTTCTTTTTTTTGGTTATTTTTGTTTGATTTTATTATTGTCTATTATGTTGTAGTATAGGTGGGGTAGGGTTGGGTTTGATTTTTTTTCTTGTAGGGTTTTTGGTGTTTGGGGTAGTTATTTTTGTATGAAGTTGTTATGGGGTGGGGGTCGTTATGGTGGTGGGTTGTTTTTGTGTATAGGTAGGGGGTTGGGGGGGGGGGGGGGGGGGGGTATTGTCGTTTGGTGTGGGGGTGGTGGGTCGGTCTTTTTTTCTTGGGCTATCTTTTTTTTCTTTGGTTTTAGGGGGTGGGTTTTCGTGTGTGCGGTTTTTTTTGTTTTGTCTCTTGCTGGTCTTTGTTTCTTTGTTCTTTTGGTGTTGTTCTTTCTTTGGGGTGGGGTGGTTTTTTTTGTTTTGGGGTGTTTTTCTTTCTGGGTGGGGTCCGTGGTGTTTGTTCTCGGTTTTTTTTATGGTTCGGGTTTTTTTTTCTACCTTTGTTTGTTTCTTATTGTTGTCTTTTAATTCGTTTCTGTTGGTTTTGTCGGTGGTCGGGTTCTTTTCTCTTTAGTGGGTTTCTTTTTTCTGTGGTGGGGTTCGGTCGGTCTATTTCTTCTTTGGGGGTTGGTGGTCGTTTTTTCTCTCTTTCTCCGTGTGGGTTTCGTTTTTCGTTTCGTCGTTGGTTGGTTTGGGGTTGTGGGTGTGTGGGTTGTTCTTGGGTTCTTTGGTTTCTATGGGGGGGGGGTTCATTTTCTTGTTGTTTTTCTGTTTGGTTTCTTTGGGGGGTCGTTTTGTGTTGGGCTGGGGGGGGGTGGTGGGTGTCAGGGTGGGGTTGGTTTGGTTGTGTTTTTTTCTTTTTGTGGTCGGTTTTGTTCTTGGGTTTTTTTCGTTTCGGTGGTTTTTCTTGTTACTCCTCGTGGTGGGTTGTTTGGGGTTCTACGGGTGTCGGGGGGTGGGGTCTTGTGGGTCGGGGTTCGGGTTTTCGGGGGTGTGGTTTCGGTTCGTCTTCTTTCCTGGGTCACTTTTTTGTCCGTTTTTTCTTTCTCTTTTTGGGGTGTGGTACGGTCTTTCTCTTTGGTCGTTTTTTAGTTTGTTCTTTATGGGGGGGGTATCGGGTGGTTTTTCGGGGGGGGGGTGCGTTTTTTTCTCTTGTTCCATTTGTGGTTCCTTCTTTTGTTTATTTCTTTTGGTTGTGGTTGTGTCTGGTGGGGTTTTTACTTACTTTTTACGGTTGGTGTTTTTTTTCGGGTTTTCTTTTTTCTTTGGTATCTGGTCTTTTTTTTCTTTTTTTGGGTCTGTTGGGGAGGTTTAGTTTTTTTCTCTGCGGGGGGTTGTGTTGTTTGGAGTGTTTTTCTCTGTTTTGGGTTTGTGGTGGTGGGGCTTTTGGTTTTGGTGTGGTTCTGGGGGGGGTTGGTGTGTTTCTCCTTTTTCGTCGGTGTTTTTTGGTGTTTTTGTTTCTTCGTTGGGGGGGTTTTTTGTAGTGGTGTTCCCTTTCTTGTCTTCTCGGTTTTTTTTTCTACTGGGTGTTTTGGGGGGTTGGGGTTTGTATTTCTTTTTGTGTTTTTCTTATTTGGCTGTTTTTTCTGTTTGTTTTTCTTTAATGGGGGGTGGGTTGTTTTTTCTGGGTTTCTTTGTTTTTTTGGGGGTTGGTGGGGGTTTTTTCTTTTTGTTGGGGGGGGGTTTTGTTTCTGTCTGTTCTTTTTTTCGGGGGGGGGGGTGGGGTCGTCCCTTTTAGGTTGGTTGTTTGTGGGTTCCTCTGGTTTGTAGTTTTTGTCGTTTTCTTTCGGGGGTATTCGTTTGTTTTTGTGGGGGGGTCGGGTGGGGGGGGTGTTGTGTGGCGTTTTGGGGAGAGGTCTTCTAGTTGTTCTTTGTCTGTCGGGTGGTGGGGGGTTTTTTTTTTTTTTTTTTTTTTTTTTTTTTTGGGGGGGTTTGGGGTTGGGTTGTTGTGGTTCGGTTTTTTTTTTTCATTTTGGTGGTTTTTTTTTTTTCTTTTCGGGGGGGTGGGGGTAGTGGGGGTCGTTGGGTTTTTTTATGTCATTTTTGGGTGGTTTGTTCTCTGGTGTCTGTTTTCTTTTTTTTTTTCTTCTTCTTTCGGTCGTTTTTGGGTGTGGGTTTTGGTTGGTCGGGTAGGGGTTGGGGGTCGGGTTTGGGTGTTGGGTCCCTGGTTCTTTTCTGGTTTGTTAGTTTGTTTTTCTTTTTGTTTTTGGGTGGCTTTCTTGTGTTCGGGTATTAGTGTTGTGTTTCTGTTATCAGTTGGGGGTTGTCCTTTTTCTTCTGGTGTTTCTGGTGGGTGGTTTGTGGGGTGGTTTCGTGGGGGGGTTGGGTTCGGTTCTTTTCTTTTCTCTAGGGGGGTCGGTGGGGGTGTTTTGTGTCGGTCCGGGGTTGGTCTTGTCTTCGTCGGGGGTCTTTGTCTCTTTTTTGGGTGGGTTACTTTACTTTTTGTTTTCCGTTTTTTTTATTTTCTTCGGGGTCGTGGGGGTTTTTTGTGGGTGTTTTTTGCTGGGGGGGGGGTTCTTTCTTTTTTTTTGGTCTGGTTTTCTCTTTGCTTGGTTTTTTATTTTCTGGGGTTTGTCGGGTGGTTTCGTTTCTTCTCCTTATTGTGGTTTTTGTTTTTCTTTTTTTCTCTTCGTTGGGTGTTTCCTGTTGGGTGTGGGGGTTCGTCGGTTTTTGTGTCTTCTTTTCATCTTTTGTGTGTTCTTCGGGTGTTTTGGGTGTTTTTGTCTTGGGGGGGTTTTGTCGGGGTATCGTGGGGTGTCTGTCTTATGGTTTTGGTTGGGTTTTTGGGTGTTCTCATTTGCGGGTCTTTTTTTTCTTCTTTTCTCGGTTGGGGTCTTTTGGTTAGGTTGTTTTTTTTTTTTTTTGTGGGGCCTTTTTTTTTTTTTTTTTGGTAGTTGGGTGTTTTCCTTTCTTGGTTGTTCTTCGTTTTTTGGGTTTGTTTGTTTCGGGGGGTGGTTTTTTTTTTGGGGGGGTGGTTTTCTTCTGGGTTTCGGGGTTTTTTTTTGGGGTGTTTCTTTTTTGTGGTTTTTTTTTTTTTTGGGTTCTTTTTTGTTTCGTGGGTTTTGTTTTGGGTATTCTTGTGGGGTTTTTGGGGGGTCGGGATTTTTTGGGTCTTGGTGGGTGTTTTCTTTTTTTTTTGTGTCTTTTTGGTTTGGTTGGTAGGGTGTCTGGTTTTTTTGTGTTCTGGTCCTGGGTTTTTTTCTTTTGTGTGGGGTTTGGTAGTTTCGATCTTTTTTTCAGGGTTGGTGGGGGGTTGGGTTTGTTGTGGAGTTTCTTACTTCTTTTTTTGTTTTCTGTTTTTTTTTCTTTTCGTTGTTGGGGGGTTGGGTGTAGTGGGGTTGGGTTTGTGGTTGGGTGGTTTTCGGGTTTGTCGGGGTCGTGCTCGGTGGGGGGGGTTTTTTTCGGGTCTTCGGTTGTTGGGGTTTTCTTTTTTCTTTTTTCTCCCTCCTTTTATCTTGTCGTTCGGTGGGGGGGTCGTTTTTTTTTCTTTTGTTATTCTGGGTGGTGGTCTGGTCGTCGGGGGTTCTGGTGGGTGGTCGGGTTTCCTTTTTTCTTGTCTGGTGGTCGGTTTGGGGGGTCGGTGGGGTTGGTCTCTTTTCTTTTTTTTTTCGTTTGGTTCTTTTCTTGTTTCTCCGTTCCTGGTTGTTCGTCGGGGTCGTTCGAGGGTGAGGGTGGTGGTGGGTGTTTCGTTGGGGTCTAGGTTCGTGTGGGGTCGGTGGGGGTTGGGTTTGTTGGGTGTTGTTTCCTTCTGGGGGGTTATGGGTCTCTTTTTTTTTGGGTTTGCATTTTTCTCTTCTTTTTCTCGGTCGGGGGGTGGGTCGGGGGGTTAGTTTGTTGGGGGGTTATTGTCTTTTCGTGGTGTTTTTATTTTCCTAGTGTCTTTTATTCTTTCTGTTAGTGGTTTTCGTGGTGGGGGTGTGGCTTTCGGGGGGTCGGTGTTACTATGGGTTTTTTCGGTTGTTTTTAGTGGTTCGGGTGGTTGGGGTTGTTGGGGTTGGTGTGGTCGTGGGAGGGGGGTTTTGTTTTTTTAGTGGGTATCATTTGTTTTTTTTTTGTTAGTTTGTTCTTTTTTTTTTAGGGGGTAGGTGGTGTTGTTGGGGGGGTGGGGGGGTTGGTGTGTGTGTTTTCGGTGTTGGTGGGGGTTAGGGTGGTTTTTTTTCTGGGTGGGTGTGTTTTGGGTGGTTTATTCTTTTACTTCTCTTTCGGTTTGTTTTTTCCGGTTTGGTGTTGGTTGGTGGTTAGGGTTCGTCTTGATTTGCTAGTTGGGGGGTTCGGTTGTTTTGTTGTGTTCCGGTCTTTTTTTTAGGTTGGGGTTTTGGTTCTTCATAGTGGGTGGGTCGGGGTTGTCGTCGGGGGGTTGTTTTTGGTGTTTTCGGGGTTATTTTTGGGGGGGGGTGTGTAGTGTAGTCTTCTCGGGGTTTTTTTTTCTCGTTTTTTCTTTTTTTTTTTTCTTTACTTTTATGGGGTGTGGGGTTTTCTTTTGTTCGTTTTTATGTTTCCGGGGTGTTTGGGGCTGTAGGGGTAGGGGGGGTTTAGTTTCTGTGTTCGGTCGGGTTTTTGTTTTTTTTTTGGTTTTCGGGGGGAGGTTGTTTTGTTTTTTTTTAGTTAGTTGTATTGGTGAGGTTGGGGTTTCGTGTTGTGGTTCGTGGGTCTTGGGGTGTTTTTTTTTTTAGGTTTTTTTTATAGTTCGTGGTCGGGGCGGTTGTCGTTTATTTTGTTTTGGTTTCGTTTATCACGTTGTCGGGTTGTTAGTCGGTTATTTTGGTTTGGGTTTTTGGTAGGGTAGGGGTATCATAGAGGTTAGTATTTTTTGGGGGTGGGGTGGTGGGTTTCGGTTTGGGGGGTTGGTGTCCTTGGTCGGGTTATTTTCGTGTTGTCATTAGTTTGTCGGTCGCTGGGGGGGTGGGGGTGGTGGTTTATTGGTTTTTTGTCGGGGGGGTAGTGGTTTTGGGGGGGTGTTGCGGGGGGGGGGGGGTTGGGTTTTGGTGGTGGGGGGGGGGGGAGGGGGGGGGGGGGGGGGGGGGGGGGGGGGGGTGGGGGGGGGGGAGGGGGGGGGGGGGGGGGGGGGGGGGGGGGTGGGGGGGTGTGGGTGGGGGTTTTGGGGTGGGTTATGGGGTCGTCTGGTTTTTGTGTTCAGTTTTTCGTCTTTGTAGTGGTGGGGGGGGGGTTTCGGTGGGTGGGTCGGTTTGTTTAGGTGGGGTGTTTTTTTTGCGTTTTTGTGTAGGGTGCGTCGTGGGTCGTGGTGTTCGGTTTGGGGGGGGGGTGGGGGTCGTGGTTTGTGGGGGTTGTTTTTGGGGTGTGTTTAGGTGTTCTTTTTATTTGTTTTTTCGTGTTCTTTCTTCTTCTGGTTATTAGGGGGGGTTTTTTTTTTTGTCGGTTTGGGGTGGTGGGGTTAGTGGTTACTCTGGTTGTTGTGTGGTTTTTGGTTAGGTGTTGTCGTATTTGGGGGGGTTTTTCTTTTTTTTTTTTTTTTTTTGAGGGGTTGGGGTTGGGTGTGGGTTTCTTTTTCGGGGGGGAGTGGGGTGTCCTTTTTTTCATATTGTTTTCTTGGGGGGTTGGGTGTTATCGGGTCTCCGGGTGGGTGGGTTTTTGTTTGTTTGGGGTTAGGTGTGGGGGTCGGGGGGTTGGGTTGTGTAGTATGTTGTTTACGGTGTTTTTTTGGGGTGGGGCGGGGTGGGGTGGGGGGTGGTGTGTTTGGTGACTGTTTTGGTTTTTGTTGGGTTAGGTTTATTTAGTCGTTTATTCGGGTGTTTGGTTGTCGTTGGGGGGGGTTTCTATTTCTTGGGTGGTCGGGTAGGGGTAGGTTTAGATTGGTAGGGGTCGTGGGGTTGGTTTTTTTTCTGTTTTGGAGGTATTGTATTTTTTCGGGGCGGGTTCTCGTTGTGGGTTTGTAGGGTTTTTAAGGTGAGGGTGTTAGGGTGTGGGGTTGGGGGGGCGGTTGTCGTGGGGTGGCTCGTGTTTGGGGTGGGCGTTGGGGTCGGTAGTGTTCTGGTGGGGGGTTGGGGGGTAGTAGGGGTGTGGATTTTTTTTTTTTTGTTTTCGGGTAGGGGGGTTGTTCTTTATTTGTGTCGTTGGTGTGGTTCTGTGGGGGGGGGTCTTTGTGGTTCTTTGTGGGGGGGTGTTTATCGTGGGGGGGTGGTTTTTTCTAGTGGGGTGGGTGTTGGTGGGTATGTTGGGGTTGCTGCTTTTTAGGCGGGGGGGTGGGGTGTGTGTCGTGGTTATTGGGGGTGTTGTTGTAGGTGTGTTGGGGTGTTGTTCGGTTAGGGGGGTGGGGTCTTCTGGGTGTAGGGTGGTGGTGGTTGTGGGGGTCGGGGGTTATTATTTTTTTAGGGTGGTGTTTTTGGTTTTTGTTTTTCGTGGGGGTGGGAGGGGGTCTTCATTTTTTCCTTGGTGGTGGGTGGGTGTGGGGGTATGGTGGTGTGTTTTATGGTGTCTTCTTAGTTTTGTTCGTTTCTTCTTTATGGTGGGCGGTGTTCTGGGGGGGGTCGTTTTTTTGGTCGGGGGGTGGGGGGGTAGGTTTCTTAAGGGTGTAGTTCG
>Ga0179591_1286570_pt1 | contig 17863 bp, 24 predicted proteins | sample CZOMad2_1_08_16f_FD_182891 | JGI IMG/M metagenome (GOLD analysis project Ga0179591, IMG submission 182891) | Vadose zone soil fungal communities from Angelo Coast Range Reserve, California, USA - CZOMad2_1_08_16fungal (PacBio error correction) | ecosystem: Environmental > Terrestrial > Soil >... | reverse complement strand
CCCAGCCCCCTGGCGAAGTTGTGCCCTGACGAAGACCCAAACATACTACCATTCTCTACTCCGTTCGGAAAATCACCTGTCCTCCCAAACGCTTTCTTTTTCCCCCGGAAGTTGCCTTTTTGACTTTTCCTGATAATTTTAGAGCCATGCTTCGCAAGCTATTGAGAGTTTTTGAATGCAGCGAGTTGATTATCTATTCGCACATATACCAGTGCTGACCACAAGATCATGTGCCCGCCCCCACGGCCTCCCCAGGGAATTTAGTCCTATTTTCGCCCTCCATCAGCGTTGCGGCTCTCAAACCCCCTCCTACGGTTTTCCTCTCCTCACTCTCCCCTCATGTGGCGGACTATGCTCACCCGTTTTTACCTTCTGTGCCGTGTTCCCATCGCCCGCACCCAGCCACCGTATTTGCCTTCATCCCTTCCGCAACATTCATTAAGAGTTGCCCGTGTCCATCGGTATTGTCGCTGTTCTCACCACTACCCCCCCAGCCCTAATTTCACCTGTTACAGCGCATGAATATTTCTAGAGTCCATGAATGCCATAGCTTTCCCCAATTTCCAAAAAGAGAGTCCGAAGCGACGCAATGATCTCTTTTCCCCCCCTCCGTTCCATAAGTTGTTGTTTGTGCTTCACTGTTGTCCCGCGTCCTAATTCTGCCTCGTCATGCTTGTATGATACTTGATGATCCCTCCTACAGTCGAGGGTATTCATTGCTGACACCAGTTTCAGACCTTTTTGTCCCCCCCCAGTAAACCCCACACCCGCCTTCATGTCCAACTTCTTTGACCTTGAATACATCCGGCCCCGCGAGCGACAGACTCTACCCTCCCCAACGATCCCTTCCCCCTTTCCCAGGTTCCGTGAGGTCTTCTATCACCTTCCTGAGGTCCAATAGTTTCGGGTCCCTCGTGCTTACCATTCAATCTCCGCTGAAGCACCTTTTTACACCCTTTCCTTTGTATCTTCCGCCCCTATGAGTTGGTATTTCTAAGAAATGACCGTTCCCCATTCCTACAGTGATTGCAGTTCCCTCCGTCCGAGAGCGACTACTCTTCCCCTAATTCTTCGGGCCGCTGTCCTGGTTTTCTGGCTGCATTCTTTGGCTGCACCAGGAAGATGTACCGGACTCCAATCCTACTTGAAGTACCGTAACTCCGCAGTCACGGTGCCAATTGTAACACTTTTACACCCTTCGGTTCAACGTATAGCTTCTCCCCGAGCGCCTTAGTATTTCTGAAATGTAAGCCGTCCCCCCTCGGTTTAGAGAATGTCCAGCCCTTATCTTGTAGAATTCCTTTCTTTTTACACACGCTAAGGAACTAAGGCATTTTTTTCCTGGACTTATGGTTTACGTTTGATTTTTGTTTTTACTTACCCATCTGGGTCGTAAGCAGTGCCCGTCAATTTCCCGTATGCCAACCTCACCCTCTACCCCCCTCGTTTTCCCTACCAGAGCTGCTTATCTTGATTTCAACCCCCTCTACCGGATTGAATCTCCAGTCTCCACGCAACACCTGCTGCTTTCCTCTGAACTTTGACCCCCTTAGCGCAAGAGATACCCCCGTATAACTTGAGCAAGCTGCCTACTTTTTGTAACTCGCCTGTTTGGCAAAACTACTCTTCTCGCATCTGCGTTTTACACCCTCCACCACACGCGACACTCCCCCCACCCCTCAGAACGACCTAACCACCCCACAAGAAGACCTGTTTTGTCTTTCTTAACGTCTTCCGCGTAATAGTAACCTTTTCTTCTCTTACGCGTGCCATGAGTTAACATGCCGTCTCCAGTTTTATCGAATTTCTGATTGAGTTGCACACTCCGTTAGCCTGAATCCAAAACAGCTATTCTTTGTGATTGGTTTTTTGTTTTTTTTGTTTTGGTTTTTCTTTGTCCTTTTTTTTTCTTTCTTTTTTTTCTTTTTTTTTTTTTTTTTTTTTTTTTTTTCTTTTTGACTCTCTGAACGTGTGGTTCCCTTTGCATGATATTGTTGTGACCCCTTTTTTTGACGCACCCTGAATGCCACCTATCATTCCTATTCAGCGACGCCAGGGCCTCAGTGGATTGACACCCTAGCGGATCTCTCTTTTTCTTTTCTCAAGAGATTGATTGATTTGGATTTTCTCCGAGTCACCCGACACCTTCTTCCTATACAACATTATTCGTACACTTGCAGCGGAGCGAGCGCATCCGGTTTTATTGCTCCCCGAACCTATCCGCTGGTGCCCCTCGAGTCTTTATTTCTCGATGTAAGGGTTTTGAGGTCCAAACTACCGTTACAAAGTTATTCTGTTCTGCATCAATTATTTTGTTCGCCCCCTCCTTCCGGCATTTTGCCTCTCCTTATTCCCCCCTTCTGGTGTATTCCCTCCTCCACTGTAGAAGTTATTTATTCTTTTTTTCTGTTTTTTTATATTTTTTTGTTACTGTTTTTTTATTTCTTTTATCTTTTTTTTGTCTTTTTTTAGGGATGGCCCGTCCATGTCTTTTCGGGATCCACCAAACTCCTTCGCCTTGATGTGCTTACGCATTATTTCTTGCAGATGATTCTAGTGCCCCCCGTCTTAAGTCACGCCCTTCCTATGAGCTATCCAATATTCATTGGGTTCTCACCACCACTCCATCAATTTTCATTGAAGTGCGCACCTCTCTTCCCGCGTTACCCCCTCCCCTACGATGGATAACAGATCATCTCCCCCGTACCCATAACATCTGTCTCGCTTCGCGGTAAGGGTGTCTTCTGACCGTACATTTCTTTGCCTTGGCATCTCATCTGCCTCCAAGTCGCTTCTGTCTCCATTTTTCTCCCTATCTAAAAGCCCTTCTCGACCTTGCTCTCCTAGAAATGTCATGCCCCCTAGGCCACGCTCTCCGACATACCCATTGGCGAGAATATCTCGCTCCACCCTCTTCTTTTTTTCACCACAGGTGCTGAGTCAATCCGAGCACCAAGTTTCCCTGACGGGCAGTCTCCCGATTTCAGGGTGAACTATAGGTCTGCGGACGCATATAGGCGAAGATATCGGTCTACTGGGTTCCTACCTCCTAAGTTGTTGTTTTCGAGACCTTGGCTGTTGCTTCTCTGCCAGCTCCAACAACCCGACATGTTCCTCCAACTTTTCCCCAGGTCTACTAAAAGTTTACCACCCTCGTTATAGACCCCCCCTTTTCCGTCATTCCGCGCCACACCGTCCCCCCCCCGCAACGACCCACACATTGACTCCCCCGATTCTGAAAACCACTTACTTTTTCCCTTTCCAGACACCTTTCTCCCAGTGGAATGAGTATCCCCGGCGATTTCCAAGTCCCCCTATTTCTCGTATTTCCCAAGTGGCTTGGTCTCTTTCTCTCACTTGCGAAGAGTGGGTGACAACGACTTTCAAGAGGATAGACCCTTTACTTGACTTAGATTTCTTACTGATTCCCCCCCCCAGAAATTTTGACCTTTGATAAGAATTGAAACAGTCCGACTGTCCATCCGTATGTGTCAAAGAAGTCTCCAACTGTGCCGTTCTTCGTTTTTCTTGTTTTTCCCCCCGAGCGTTGACAGTCCTGGACAGGATCGCGCCAACGTGAATAGGCCCTCGGTCCTGAGTAGCAGTACAGACCCTTGCCATATTCCTGTCGCCCTCCCCCCTATTTCCTGAAAGGATTACTGTTATCTCCACCTTCTCTGACGACAGAGGCGTTTCTGTTCATCCTTTTTTTTTCCCCCCGTCCGAACTTTTGGAATTCCCCCCCCCATCAGGTTGGACTCTTTCCACCGCTCACCTAAGATGTCTAGTCCACTATTCGTTCTGCACCACTTTTCCACCTCGTCTTGCTGCTTCTCTCTGCAGAACTTCTTCTTATCAAATCCTAACCGCCCAGTTCTCGCAATCAAGACATGTCATGAACCTTCACCCAAGCACTTATGTCAAGGGCCCAGTATGAGTGTCCTTGCTCAGATCGACTATAAAGCCGCCCCACTTACCCGCAACCCCCCAAGAAGCACCCACCAAATGAAATAGTTATCCCAAGGATTTTCACAATAAATCTGTTTTTTCTAAACCGAAGAGGCATTCCCCCCTCTTGAGTTTGTTTAAATCTCCTGATGCATACCATGCGATACCTTTTTGTCTCAGGAAACGACTGCTTTTCTGTCAGACTAATGCGAAGAAACACACCACATGCCCCCCCTAAAAGTCCTTATGTTGTCTCTAGCCCCTTCTTACGTCCCCCGTCACTGGCATCTCCACTCTCGCCATCCTCTCGCCTGCAAGCTTCTCGTGTAAACGGACCTTTCAGTTTCCCCATGTGGAGCGGAGTGCAGTGTGTTTTTTTTTTTGATTGTCTGTGTGAGCCCCCACACCTCGAACTTTTAACTCTGATGTCCGTAATTTCTTTTTTAGCTCAATACCCGCCCCCCCCCCCCCCCCCTTTGCCACCTTAGAACTGTTCCGTGGCCCTCCTTGTCTTCGTTAGAAGGCTCCGAACAGGGGTGGCTTTTGATCACATCGAAACTCTACCGTCCTATTCTTGCTCCAGCCTGACTGCCATTTCGGTATAGAGGAAGTCCGCCTGCCCGCTACGGTTTGCTGAACTGAACTTCCCCCCAGACTTTCGTACCTGAACACTCCCCTATCCTGGAGCCACTCCGTACACAACCCCCTGACCTTCGTATCGCCCACACAGCTCCCCTCCCATAAGATACTGTTTGTTTGTGCAGCGCTATGCCTTTAGTTGTGTTCCACAAAGCGGTGTTCCCCCTTTCCCCTGTTCTCTCTTCCTGAGAAGCAGAGCTATGTCCCCGCATTCTGTTTTTTGACGTGCTGGCGCAACGTTTGATAAGAAAGGCTCACATCAGTTTTTCTTTTTTTCACCAGTATACTACCTCTCCTATGACAAGCCTTCCCCCCCCTTTTGAGCAGCTCTCTAACCCCCATCCCCCTTCCCCCGTTGTGAGCAGATGGTGTGTGTTTTTTTAGAAAGGAGGAATAATCCAAGGCTGGGTTTTTTTGGGATTTTTCTCTCCAACCCCCCCCCCTTTTTTGAGTGTCTTTTCCTGATTTCCCGAGAATTACCTGCATCGAAGCCACACCCCTTTTCAGGTGTTCTTCGTTCCTCCAGTCCCGAAAGTGTGAGATACTCGTCTTGACCCACTGGCTCTTCTGTCTCGTTGAGTGAGCGATTTGAGTGTCCCAAATTTAACTGTTTTTTTTTTTTCCTTTTTGAGTTTAGATTTTCCATTTTCAGTTTATGGTAAACCGCCCATATGTCTTTTTTTTTTTTTTACTTGAACCCCCCCCTCGAGACACTCCCTTCACGCGACCGACCGTCCCCCTTCGAGATCAGTTTTCTTCAATTTTTCCCTCCCCCCCTTCCCCCCACCTTTCGCAGTCCCCCCCGCCGTGCACCCAATTCACTGTTCTTCTGGTAGGTACTAGCACCATTCATTCACCCCTCCATTTCCCCCTTTTTGAGGCCTTGCTGGCGTCCTCCCCTTTTTCCAGCAAGGTGTCAAGATTTCGTCGGGTTTTCATCTTCCCGACCGCCTCTGGATCCGGCGCTAGGCCATATTTGACGCCTCAATCTTACCTCAGCAGTAAGCAGGCCTTCTTATCAATCCCTCTTTGGAAGTTCCCCTCCGCTGTTCCGACGGGTCCGCTGCGCCCGTCTTTCTTGCAAATTTCTTTCCCCAGCAAAGAATATCGTCTTCGCCCTCCCTTTTGTAACTGATCTCTTCCTTCACGCCCAGATCGTACTGTGATCCCTCTTCTAAAGTGTATTTTCCGTTGCCGCGACCTTTTTCCCCCTGTCTCCTTTCTCTACAAAATGAGACATTCCTCTTCGTTTCCTTTCTGAGTTTACCATCCTCTAAATTCCTCCGTAACGCTGAAAGTACGTTTTCCGCTTCCGAACCGGGTAGGGCGACAACAGCCACCTCCCTTAAGACCCTCGTCGTTCCTTCTTCTTTCTGAATGTCCCCCTGACTGTCAGTGATAGCCACGTCCCTCGACTGCAGAATGGCTCGCCTTCAGTGTCAAGAATAATGTTCCCTTTTTCCCCGCCGATGCGGATTCCTCGTTCTCCCCCCCCCCCTATTCCTCGATGACCTCTCCCCTTTTGTCCCCCCTCTGTCTTCCGGTGGCAACAAGAGTTTACAGCTTGAACAATGTGCCTCCCACCCCCCCCCCATGTATGCACATCTTTTTTGTTTTCCGTACTCCTACGGACTATTGTCTACAACGGAAAGGAGAGTTGGCTCTGAACTTCCGGCCAGAATTATATCTTTTTCGCCCTGATTGAATTGAGCTGCCCGTTTCTGGACCATCTTCTGTCGCCACATACTGCCCACTTGTTTCCTCCTTTTTTTTCGCAGTTTCGTGTAACAAAAACCTAGAAGAGTGATTTCTGACCTGCAAACCCCCCAGCGATGAGATCGTCCTTGTACTTTTTGCTCCTTCTATTGAAACCATCGCCTTCCTTCTGACATTTTTCCCCCGTCGCGACCTGCGCGACCGTCCGCACTGCCTGTCCATCTTCGTCCCCGCCCCCTTAATTTTTTTTTTCCTAGTATGGTGTGCTCTGTTCTAAACCCCCGAAGTTGTCAGCCTTTTTTTGGTTCGCTCGTTCCCCCCCCCGCCACCGGCTTAATTTTTTCTCCCCATCGCCCCACTCATGTGAGATTTAATTAATCGTTCTTTTTTTTTCACTTGCTTCTCCGCACCGTCTGCCCCTTTTTGTCTTCGTCTTGTTTGTCTTTTTCCTGTGGTTTTTTTTACGTTCTAGTGCTTCAAGGGGCTATCTTTTATTTGTCACTCCCCGCTTTTTTCGTATTAAATAATTTGTTCCCCGGTTGTTTCCCCCATCGAGAGATACGGGGGCATTTTTTTTATGAATTTGGATTGCGTTTTCGCCAACCTTATCGGCACCTAGAGGCTGGGATCCGCCAGCTCTTGCAGCCCTGCTTTTGGCGTTAAGCCCCTAGTGATATGGAACATTTGTTTTCTCTTTTCGACCCTTCAGTCGCTTCCTTGAAGGTATCCCCTCGTTCCAGATGTCGGTCTTTTTTACACTTCCCGATTTTTGAGAAGACCTTCAGCCCTCGCTGCCCCCCCTGTTTTTTTTTTCCCACACACCACCCCCCACCCCCCCCCCCCGGGGCACGACCCCCCCCCCCTTCCCTTCCATGTGAAGCAGATTCCTCCTGACTGGGCATTTTTTCTTCTGCGAAGCGTAGCTCACAACCATTCCACACCCCCTCCATACCTTCCTCCGTAGTGCAGCCTTTTCCTACTTAATGCAGGCTTCTGCCTTGTCTCTGCCCCGCGTCGCCTCCACGGCCCATCGCATTGTAGACGCCACCTCCCCCCCCCAGTGCCCGCGCCCGATTGTCTCTTTTTTCCCTTTAGTAGTGTGCAACTGTCACCTGCCGTTAGCCTGCAGGACTTCTTCCTGCCATTTCGTATTGATGCAAGTTTTTTGAGATATGGTAAATTTCTCCCCCCTTTAAGGTTTTAATGACGTCCCTGATGTTGCCCGTATGTGCTTACTTCCCCCCCTCCGTCGTCTAACACTCTCCTTTTATCTTAATTCCCTTCCCCTTCCCGTGTCATTGGATGACTTTTTGTAAACCCATTTGTTGATAATTCTGATTCCCCCCCCCACGCCTTTTTCTGTCCCATCCCTGGACACCCCCCTGTCCGAAAGATCCTCAGTTACTCTTGAATGTAAAACTACTAGAAGGTTTTGTCCATTCTCATCAGTCTTTCCAAGAAACGGACGTGACTCTAGTCCACTCCCCTTTTTCCGTGAAACTTGGGCATTGCGAATTCAACGTTCAGCTGGCTGGCCTACCCAGAAAACTTGAAAACTTCCCCTCTGACTCCCCAACTAATCTGTCCGTTCTGTGAAGGCGTTACCACCAAGAAAGAAGTTCACCCCGCCCTCCCCCCCCCGCCCTTTAACACCCCCCCCCCCCCCCCCCCCCCCACCCCGGGGCCACCCCAACCCCCACCCCACACTACACCCACCCCCACACCACCCCCCCATGTGGATAGCCCTTCGGTCATTCAGACGTGTGTGCTGAGTTGAGGACTCCCACCCACTCAGTCCTCCTACTTTGGCCACAATCCTTTGATGTATATGACTGACCTGAACCCAAGTCGGTCTCTTTATTGGCCCCCCAAACATTATCTTCTACACTGGTCTTAAGTGACCCTTGACACACCCGTTCCCCTTTTCCGGATCCCTCCCCATGCCATTTTCGCTCAAAATTACGATCGTTTTTCTTGGAACAACTTTTTTCCCACGACCCCCCCAGGACACACCACCCCCCCCCACCCCCCCCACGACCAACCCCCCCCCCCCCCCCCTTTACTATTCTTGCAGTTTCGTGGCCAGAGTTTCAGCCCACTTGACCCTCCTCTAACACAGCACTTTCCCAGACCCGACTTATCTTAGAAACTTGATCCGACCTAAGTTGAAAGAATTCGTCGTGAACTGTGAAACCACCCCTCTTACTTATGTCCTAAGTTCATCCCCGAACAGACCGACCCCCAGACGCAAAGATATCCGAAGACCAACTGAGAGTCGCCCCACACAAGCCAGGGACATTACCAAAGACAGAGAAATCCTCTGGTTTTGCTTCTAACGTAGCTCAGCAGCGGAACCAGTGATCCCCCGTTTTCCTCCCCCTACCCCGACAACGACAAGCTACTGCGTGCCCCCTGTACCCTATTTAGCAAGAGTTCTGTGGACTACTTGTAAGCCCCTCATTCCCCCCCCCGTTCACCCACCCCCCCCCCCCTACCGCACCCCGAGAGACCCATAGCAGCCCTAATTCCCCTAAATTACAGTCAAACCACCCCATGATCCCCCTTTAAGTTCCAGTAGGTGGTGTTTTCGACCGGAGTGCTTCCCCGTATGAGGTTTTTTATTGCCACCGACGTTAGGCACCCCCCCACCACACTGCTCGCCCGACCCCACTGACATTTTTGATTGGGTCACCCCCCCCCCCCCCCACAGCGCTCACCTCCCGCTTCGATGCATTTCCCCCCCACTCAACCTTTCCTGCACGGCTCACTTGTGTTGATTTATGGTTGTTCTACCTCCCCCCCCACCCCCCCCCCCCCCCCCACGGCCCCCCCCTCCAACTTTCCCCACCCCCCCCCCCCCCCCCCCCCCCCCACCCCCCCCCCCCCCCCCTTCCCCCCCCCCGCCCCCCCTTTCACCCCCCCCCACCCCCCCCCCCGCCCGCTCCCCCACCCCCCCCCCCCCCCCCCTCAAGTGTTGCCTTGCCCCGTCCAACTTTCTAGTTTTCTCGCTTTACATGAGACACCCCCCCCCCCCCTGTTTACTGTTCCTACCTGGTTTGACGTTTTGCCCGAACCCCCAGAGTTAAGTGTCCGACCCGATTCCCCGTCAGTTCCCCGCGGATCGAGAGTTTTTCCTCCCCCACAGATTCCGAAATGCCCCCGATTAATTCCCCCTGCACCCCTTTTCCAACCCCCCGTTAAACCTTGTCGTTTTTTTTTACGCCCACAAGAGACCCTATCATTATCCCAATCACGGCGGCCTCTTTTTATCCCTGAACGTCACCTCTCGGGCGACTTTCTTTCAGCCAGCACCTCCCCGACCATGTTGCCCCTTCCCGATATGCAGAGCAGTTACTCCTTTTAGAACGGTCTGAATCAAATCCTGTTCAGTTTGATGTTAGCGAGGGTCTTTATATCGAATTATTCTTTCTCGGTTTTTCCTCCCTTTTTCCAATCTTCCGGCGTTTTTTTTTCCTTTTTGTATAGTCCCCGTCAGCTGCAGTCCTGATAAGACGTGCAAGTACTCCAGTCTTTGCCCCAAAGAGTTCTGTCCCCGCAGGCCAATCATTTTTTTCTCACAGCCGGACTAGTACCCCCTGTTGAGCGGCGTGTCCCTTTTTTGTCATGCCCCTGGCTTCGGGCTGAGCTTGGAAGTACGAGTCAAAACCCTTGGTGCCCTCTCCGCAGTAATAAATAGTGCGTTCTTTAGCAATGACCCTTTTCCCTTCAATGCACCATGCCTTGACGGCAGCGTTTACTAGCTCCTTCGCTTCCTTTCCCGTCCTATCATTTCCTGTTCCTCCCCCCCCCAGACGTCCTTCTGCCGATCAGGATCGTTTCTCTACGGTCATTTGGAGGCCCCCTCAATCAGGTCTTCCCCTCAGCCTCCAACCCTAAAGGTTTTTCCCTTAGTGAGGACTTAACTGATCATTAACGCTCACCCCCCCGCCGGAGTAGGTCCGCTCCCCTTTTTTACAATATGAAATTTCGAGACCAATCTGTCATGTAGCTGCCTCTTTCCCCCTTATGTTTTTTTTCGAAAGAGTCAGCCATTGTCAACTGTAAGTCCCCCCCCCCCAGCAGACAGTCCTAACGAGACTTGCAATTGGCACGTATTTCTTTCCCCTCACCCCTCTCCCATGGCCGTAATTTATGAATTCCGATCTTTGCCTTCACCCCCCTTCCACGCCGAGAGGAAACGTATGTCCCTCCCGGATACGTCAGACCCACAGTCTTTCTGCAAATTCAAAGATGGACCCTAGGCTCAGGCATCTTTTCCTCCCTTCCCAAGAGACCGGTCCTTTTTTGTTCTTTTTCCCCAGTTTTTGTTTTTTTTTTGGGTTTTTTGTTTTGTGATGGTTCCCTTACATCTGCTGACAGCGGGAACCCCCCCCCCCCTCCCGCAGTCTGAAGCGTGGGGCTAAATTTTTTCCCACGATAAGCCACCCTTTCCTCGTCTCGGGGGTTTGTGCAAAATACTGACGCTCCGTTACCCCCTGGAGTGTCGATTTAAGCTTTATTTTAGTGCCACAACGGAGTTTCGAACTATCTAAGCGCAAGGTCTCCCAGTTTGTAAAGAGTAGGCTCCGACCTAGGGAAGTTCCCTTATCTTTCAACAAATCGAGTTTCCAGTAATCCCACCCCCCCTGCCTTCCCAGTAATCCCCTATTGCCTGGACTATCCTGAAAAGGCTTTTTCCCGACGCACTTCAGTTTTTTCTTGCCAGACCTGCCCCTTTAGGTTTTTCATTCCTTTCTCTGTGTCGTTGTATGGAGGATAAAGTAACTCCAGTTTTTCCTTTTGAATTGACATACCGCCCTCTGACAATTATCCCGGCCTCTTCTAGGATGGATTTCCGGCATACCCCCCCCCCGGAAGTACTTCTCCCAGACTTGTCCCTAAGATTCAGAGGGTCTCCAAGCTTCCCTCCCTCTCTACCACACCCGCGGCAGCTGCGGCTCTCTCATCAGCCCTTTTTTCAGAGGCCGATCCTTTTTTGATTCCCCCTGCCATATGAATTTCCCTTCCTTTATCTCCCCTGCATAGAGGTGTGCCTCTTCTTCTCTATAACCTATGACCTACAATTTACCCCCTTTCCCCGCCAACAGTTTCTCCCCACACTTTTTCCGGGTGCGACATTCTTTGGTGTTCCCATTGATTCCCACAAAGGTGAACGATTTTCCGCTCTTGACACTAGTTGAGTTCACCTCCCCCCACCCTGACACGCCAGAGACTACCTGACTTGGTCACGTCTCTCCACTCTTTCCAGGATGACTTCGTTCTCCCGGGCTGACACGCCCGTCTGCCAGAGCGTCTTCAATTTCCACCTCACCCATCCAAGCAGGAAATCTCACTCCTTCCGTTCGCCATTTCTTTTTCGCCGATCCTCCCCGACGGGTATTTATGCGACTTGTTCCCGCCGATCCTGTCCCCCGACCCCTACGTCATACTGCGAGAACAAATTGCTTCTCCCCCTTTCACCCCGGATTGCCCCCTGTAATAGTCTTTTGATCCCCCCCCCGATAAGACTCCTTAGCATGGAAAGGATTCACTTATTGTTCCCCCTCTCATAGAATGATAGGAACTTGTTTCCTCAACCAGTTTTTCCCCCCCCATCTCCTTCTAGCCAAGCTTCCTGTGGTTGTTTGTTTCCAGACTGCCATCTTATAGTGCACCCCCCCCAGTCCTCTGTCTTTTCCCCACCCCTCCAATGCCCCCCCATTGTTTGACCGTTTTGGAGGGTTACACTTTTTTTCCCAGCTGACCCACGTGACGCTCTACGCCTAATTTTCTCGAGCTCTCCCTTTTGTCATAACTCGTGCTCCCTCACTCCTATACACCTTTTGTCATGCTTCCCTCTCACTCACCTCAGTTGAGCCTGCTTGGAACGCCGCATTCCCCCTTTCATACCGATGTCCGGTTCCAGACTGCTCCCCCTGCCCCCATTTGGTTTTTGATGTATCGACCCGCAAGTAGCCTTTTCCCCCATCCTTTCCTTCTTGCTGAATCTTCTACGACCCCCACTTTTCCGGAACCCCCCCAGTAACCAACCATTCATGCCCATCGTCCAGTTCTTCACTCGCCAGTCCCAGTTATGTGTTTTCCAATTTTGCATGATTTGTCTAGCTTTCTGAACATACGAACATCCAAGCACTTTGTCCCCCCCGATTGCTTGGGCACTTTTTCCCCGTAACGCGTCGCGGAGAGTTGCATTGCCTAGCATTTCCTCCCGTCTTGTCAGGAGAGACCTATAACGCATAACCCAATCTGTAATATTCCATCCTGAGCCCTCTCCCCCAGCGTGCCCACGTGTATTCCCATTCCCGTGCCAATAACTTCAGAACCCTCCGGTCTACCCCCCCCCCCCTGTACTCTGCCCAGTTTACCCCCACCCCCCCTTTTTTCCGTCCCCTTCCGAGGCCTAACTGAAAAGTCCGACAGACATCCACTTTAATAACTTCCCTTTAATAAGCACAGCTGCATGGTCCCACCAAATAAACTCCCACACAGCCGGCCGTCGCTCGTTCATCCTTATGAAGCCGTCTTCCGCGCTTGCCCGGCATCCTCCCCCCTCGTGTGTCAGTCTACCCTAAGTAGGATCCATGGTTTTTGTTTTCAAAAACCCCCTTTCCCACAACTCATACCTTGTCCTCAACGTGGTAATCTCATTTGCTTCTACGTATATGCCTTCAAGAACCTTTCCCCCCCCGACATCCCCGCTCGTCCTGTAGGTACCCACTAGCGGTAACGTCCTCTCCTGGCACCCCATTCACTTATGACAGTCTTCTTCTTTAAAAGGGCCGAGACTGTTTCCTTATCTTATTGCATATAGTTTACACGACCTGAACCAGCTTGCTTGTAACATTCTTCATCCGATTGGTCGGTCGCCATATCTTCTATTTTACATTGCTTTCATAGGGTCTTCTGTCCATCATCCTTTTACCCGAGGTGAAATTGGCCCCCGCTCCCCCGGCCTATTTCCCCAACCCCTCCCCCCTTTCCTTGTTTATATCCCCGCCCTGCACTGGTCACTCTAAAAGTAAAGTCTTTTAATCTCCTCTCACAGCTATACCTCTGCTCTTCCCGCCCTCCCTCCCCTATCCTCTGATTGAAAGTCAGTGACCACTAGCGTCCTTCCCGTAAAGAATTTCTCCTCTAATGAAAGGATGAACCTTACATGCCTTTCACCTATCCTTTGCCTAGTTGCCTTCTGATTCTTCCTTAGTGAATTGCACCCCCATAGTTTCATATGATAAAGAAGACTTTTAGGCTTCTCGGGAACCGTTCCCGCTTCTTCATTTTTTTGGAACAGGTGCCCAGTCAGTGTACCCTCTCGCAGCCCCCTTTGACATAGAATTTGCGACATCCAAAGATCTTTCTGCCTCCTTTGCTTTCTGTCGGGACAGGATTCAGATCCTTTTTGTTCCACTCATAATTCCTGCCAGACGTAGTAAGAGTAAACGACCCTTATGATCATGTCAACCTTGATTCTGCGACGTCCCACTTCATAGTCCTTTTTCCCTGGTATCTTTCCTTTAACTCCCGATTGATTCTTATTCGACTGCTATTATTGCTGTTCTTTTATTTAGTGAATGTTGTTTTTTTCCTACTCCAACCGTGTTTTTCAGGTTTTGCTCTTACCTCACACGCCCTGCGCCTTCCAGATGATGATCAACACTATCCATAGTGAAGTCCAGACTTGCAGAGTTTTTTTTTGCTTACTCCGGAAACAGTGGCTCTGTGTTTGTTGTGTTACAGTGCATATATCGGGAAATTTGTGCCGACGATTTCCGTTTGTCCTAAACCCACAATCTCTCATTCTACGAGATGCGTTTTACTATCCCTCTTATGTCTACCTTTCTTGAATCCTCTCTCCTGCCCAACCCTGAGCTGTTAATTGTCCTATCCTGCTTTTCAATCCCCCCCCCCCCCTTCACACCTTTCCTCCCCCCCTTAAATTGATGAGAAGAAGCTGATAGTCAATTTTTTATAGGGTTTGTCCGGCATAACAGATACGTGATGAAGCTCTTTCTTTCTCTTCTTTCCTTGCTCCCCCATCGCTCATCCCCAAGAAGTATTATTGGTTAATGTCTTCCTCTGAGTTGTTCTTTTTATTTTTTTTAATTGATCCAGTACCCTCCATACCTACGTCTACCCATTTACTGACCCCTCCGTTATGAGAATACGCTAAAGGTCTCACTTCCCCTTTTGATTGAGACCTTCAGTAGATCCCCTCCGCCGCCATCTCCGACGTAGCAGGTTTATAGTCTGCTCCCTTTCTCTCACGTTTGACCCCCCTATAATTTCTTCTCACGTCAAAGTCAAGGACTAGCGACTTACCCGTCCTTTGTCCGGTTTTTTTCCTCTGCGACCACCGTTCTCCCACAATGTCCCAGGCTTTTTTTCTCTTCTTTGTGTTAATGCTCGTCCTCATACTTGCATCTGTGCGTCCCGTTCTTTTTTTTCGAGATTTTCTGCAGGTGTCTTCTTAGGTCCTTGAAGAAAAAAGCCGTCTATAAGTAGCGTCTTTAGTTTTTTTTTTTCGGGTGTTTTTTTTTAGGTCATTGACCCCCCCCTTGTGAGGATCGAGCCACAATCCTTGCTTCGTTTGACCTTATCGAGGGCGACTGTGTGGCGCCCCTTATCGGTAATTTTTTTTCAAGGCACTCGCCATTTTCTCTTAATCTCGCTGCTCTTTGAGCTTATGTTCCGACGCTAGTAGCTGAGGGCGAGGGGGTGGATGTTCTTCATCTGCCCCCCCCCTTGACAAGTCGATCACAGCTCTCTCCTAGAGCGTGCCACGACCGCAGAGAATTGGCTTCCTGTCCCATGTTTTTTTCCACTTTTTGTCTGAACAGTCTTTACCATTCGACTTGACGTGTACGAAGCATCAATATCACTTGGAATACTCTTTTGCCGCCTGATTGTACTACCCGATTCTGTCTCTTCAAGACTCTCCCATCCCGCCTTCCCACTATCCTCCCCCCCTCCACCTTATGAGCGCAGCGTCCTCCAAGATTTTCCCGTCGCCTTCCTAAGCAGTCGAAACTGAAGATGTGGCCATGACTCTTATCCTTTTTTTTTTTTCCCCTTATGTTTTAGAACAACGACAGATCTGGTGTCTCCCATGAAATGGATATAGCGTCCCAACAGACCTCGTCTTCCCCCAATATTTCGCTTTTTCTGACTCCCTTTCCTTCTCTCTGAAACCTGAGGTACATAGCCCATTGTCTGCCTATCTAGGTCTCTCCCGCAAGTCGCATTTTTACCCAACCCCCCTCATTTCTGCATTCGACGCTTGATGTTTCCGAAAAGCTGTATTCTTCCTTTTTTTTTAGCTGTCTGTCCAGTGTCTGAATAAACTCCCTGCTCTTTTCCCTCGTATGAGCTCTTTGCGTCATTCTTGATGAATTACTCTCATCCCGTTAACGGTTCGCACCTGTAATCTAGACTTTTTCTTCCCACCTAACATTAAGTCTGACTCCTCCGCCTTAAGAGTGAATGATCGTGCATAGTCACCTTTTTTTTGTTGTTTGTTTTTCGACCCCTTAGCTTTTTTCCCCCGTCTGACTTGAGAGCCCTCCTGCTCCGTTTCAAACTCCCTGCCCAATGGCGTAATGATATAGTAGTTTACTTGCTCGCTTTCCTCCCTACTCCTTTCTCCCTTCCTCCCCTCGGGTACTCTTTCCTTCTGTTTTATTAGCCTAATGATGAGTCTCAGCCTCAGTTCCCGTCCCACGTCCCCTCTGTCCTCTTCCCGCTGCCAACGAGACTTCGATCTTACGCACAGCCTTACCTTGTGTTGTAGTCGTGCTCTCAGACATGTTTTTCCTCCCCCTAGATGGCAACCCGGCATAACTTGCTGTCTCTAGCACCTTCTTTTTTTTATCCTTTTCTGGGGTGTTTTTGTGGGTTGTTTGCTATCAGCCGCCCTTCTCGCATTCCCTGCGAGGTTTTCGAAGGTTCCCCATAGAGAAACTTTACGACCGCAACCGGTCCCCCCCCCCTTATGCCCCCACCTGTCCGTCCGTCCCCCCCCCCCCCTACCCTTGTGGTTTATACTTGGTTCGACGGCCCGCAGTAACCCCCCTGCCCCCTTCTTTGAAATGCAACCGCATGCACCCAGTGACACACTTCGCACCTAGCCCCCCCACCTGCTTTTTTCATTTTGGAACTTCACCCGGTTTCCGTGGTGTCGAACGACTTTCTTTAATTGCCCCCCGCCGGAACTTTTTGATTGCGTCCCTTCGCCGGGTTGTCCCCAGGGATGCAGCCCTCCCCCTCCCCTTCAAGACGCGAGTTTCACGCTAGTGCAGCATATCACTCACATCTAGGTACACCCCCTCCACTTCCCCCAGGGTGTAGATCGCCTTTTGATAGAGACTAACATCCCCTCTATTTACTATGTCCGCTGACAAGTCAGCAGTTCCACGGACGTTCCTAAGTTTTCTGTCTCATAATCTTCTCCCTCCCTTGCGACAACTTCTTGTTCCTTTTACTAAGATGTACATACCCTAGAGAGTACCTCCGTATTACTTCTATGCTTGTTCTGTTCAAACAGCTGGCTGGCCTCTCGAATGAGCTGATGTCCTGATTGCTTTCTTTCTTCCCAGCTGCGGTAAGATTTTTTTTGAGGCTCACTGGGATGCTATGTTGAACCCTTCTGTGCCTATTGACCAATGGAGAAAACTCTTTTTGGTCTGCACCACGTCCATCCGTCGACACACGGTTCTGCCCTTTTCCTCTGAATCCCTGGGAGTCCACAGTTAGCAAGAGTAGTACTGCTCTGCTCTGGATTTTTCGACAGGCAAGTTTTTCCTGGGAAAGACCGATTCTGCCTTTTGCTCTACGTCCAGACAGTTTACTACCTTCTTTTTTTTTTTTTTTTGGAGCCCTGAAAGTGCTTTACTAACAGTCTCCTTTTATAAAGCTAGAAAGGAAACTACCGCATCGACCGACAGTCGACCCCAACGACCCTGCCCCCCCCCCTTCCCAATATCCATCCCTTTTCTTGAGTCATTCCCCCCTCGTCCCTCCTGCCAAATGATTTTGCTTTTTTTTCTCGGAGTATCGATACAGACTGAATTAGATTCTCGATTTTTTCTTTGACCAAATGATAGATGCGATCAGTGATTCAGCTCTCGTCCTTTTCCTTTTTTGGATACTGCCACCCCGGCTCAGGGCCTGAAATTTTTTTCCCCCAAGACGACCCAGTTTTTCGAACCGTCATTTTTGTAGAGTATAGACGCAGCTTCCCTGACGGACCCGCAGGACTGGACTCTTGATTTCTTTTTCCTCAGTAACCAACTCTTTCCACCGTATGACGCCGCACGTTTCCGTCGGTACTCCCTTTCGCTGCACGGTTGGACGTTTTCCATGTCCATACCTGCGAAGATGAAATTTTTGGAGAATAGAAGCATTTTGGTCCAGCCCTTCCTCGTCGATTGCATTTTTTTTTTTTACCCCCCTTCCAAATCTTGATGTCCTCAAGGTACCATTTCCCCCCGCTTTTTTAAACCCTCAGGCCGTCCTCTAGAGTAAAAGGTCTTGGTTTCGAACT
>Ga0179591_1252402_pt1 | contig 17863 bp, 19 predicted proteins | sample CZOMad2_1_08_16f_FD_182891 | JGI IMG/M metagenome (GOLD analysis project Ga0179591, IMG submission 182891) | Vadose zone soil fungal communities from Angelo Coast Range Reserve, California, USA - CZOMad2_1_08_16fungal (PacBio error correction) | ecosystem: Environmental > Terrestrial > Soil >... | reverse complement strand
CTGAACGTCACCCAATTAAAACGAGAGACCAGCCTCACCTTTCTTCCCTATGTCCAAAGCCCCATAAATGTACGAGCCATCCCCCCTCTTTCACTTCCCCCATTGCCCCGGTTACTCCCCTTTATTTGAAACCGCCCTTTGAGACAAAAGAATGACATCCTTTCTCGTGGCGAAACAGCCATGCTAAAGAGCTAAAGGACCCCCTCCGAGTAGAGGACCGGCCCGCCCCAAGTCCTCTAACTTTTTGCCCAGCTCTCAAGTAAAAATCGACCAGTCCCCTCTTGCCCGGAAGCACCCACCCTCCTGATTTACTTTTTCAAAATAGAACTTGATGCGCTCTTTTTCCTATGGTCTCCCCCCCGAACCCATCAACTCATCGACTTTGACCGCCCTCCTAAATGAATCTTTAACCCCCTCTCGTCAATAACGAACCACAACCAACCATCTCTTAAGGACCTTCTTTTTACCCGGGCACTCGTTTTTTTTTCCCCCTCACCGAACAAGTTTTTCCTCCCATTGCTGAGAACAAAAGACCCGTCTTTAGGACAAACACCCCCCTGCTCTGCCACTCGCCTTTAGCCCCCCTCTTAACAGAACACCTCCCCCCCCTGTCCCCCCAACTCCGCCGATGAAACCCACGTTGACCCCTCTCCGTACCCCCGAATTGTGAATCCACTCTCTTTAAACACCCACCCAACTTTCCCCGCCCTGACACGCCCTTCGAAAACTGCCCTGCCCCGTTGACACGAGTTACCCTTCCTCACTTCCCTCCGACAATTCAACCCCCCCCTCATGTATACGTCCGCGCGAGGCCGCGAGTGAGACCTTATAAAAAGCGAACCAATCCCCCCCCCTCTTCCTCCGACACGCTGCTCCCCCACGCCGCTGGATGAGTTACCCCTCCAATACCATCCACACATTTCCAAATGGCTTTCCCCCCCCCGTCTACTCTAAGCATCCGACTCCCGCGCATTTCCAAGAGCCCTTGTCGCTTTCCTTTCCTGGTAGTTTTTGACAGAATCGTGTTTTTTCTTCCTTGTCAGTGTCCCTTCCCCCCGGCCTTTCCTTCCTCCTTCACATTCAACGTCTCCGGAAACACCCCAACCTTGTCATTTACCCTCACGGTGCAACCAATCACTTACCAAACTTACTGATTTTTACCGTCCTGTCTCTTCCCCCACCTAGGTTACCCCATGGTAGAAGATCAACACCCCCCCTCCTCTTGACTGCCACGGGATGTTTTCTATACAACACAATTACCCCTTATCCTCTTTTTCCTGCCTTCTCCAGCCCCCCTTTCAACCCAGATACTACCTGTTCCTCCCCTGCTTCCGCCCCCCTACCTTATCGTTGCCTTCTTTTCATACGAACCTGATTTTTTGATCCCCCTTTTCCTCACTTGTGATGAAGTTCCCGACAAAACCCCCCAGTTGACCCCCTACGCTCGACTCACACCCCACGGGGTTTAGGAAAAACTCATCTTTCGGCTTCCTTTTTGACGCCCGCCGCTGTGGCCCCCCCACGCGTCTTTTTCGACCCCGCAAAACCCCCCTTTCCCCCCTTCACCCCTACACAGGTAACTGATTTACGCGTGTGTCCCTGTTTGCAAGAATCGAAGTTACCTCCCCCCTTGTCCAACGGGATCCCTATCCGTCCCCGACTTCAAAGCCCCTCCCGACGCACCAATTATTTTCATCCCCCGAAAGTCTTTGTTTTGGGCCGCCCTAACCACTCCACCGACCTTGTGACCGAGTGACGATACGCAACCCAGCTTACCCCCACTCCCCCTTCATCCCTCAGATAAAACTTTTCGCCTCATTCCCATCTTCACACGTTGTCGTATTTCTAACCCCCCCCCCTTCCTCCTAATCCCCCTCCTCTAATGGCAGGCGCTCATTACAAAGAAGTTATGCTAGAACCGACGGTCATGTTTTCGCATTCACAAATCCCCCCTCCCCTTTCTCCCCCCCCTGAACTTGATTGAAGTGTCGAAGACGCACATATAGCAGTACTCCCCTCCCTCCTTTTTTTGTTTCGTTATCGATGATTAGTATTTAAAGATGGCATTCATCATGATTTTTTCCCGGGTTTTTTGATTTGTTTTTCCTTCCCCCCTAACCCAGGTCGTACAGCCCTTTGGTCCTCTAGCATTCCCCTTTTTTTTTTTTGCCTTTCTTTCCTTCCGTCCGTTGTTGTGTCCCCACGGAAGTCGGACGTGGTGAATTTTTGAGTATTTAGGATCGGGTGATCAACTTCTGGTGAGGGTTGCTTTTTTTTCGCTTTTTCCTGATCGGCCAATCTTAGTCGGTTTTTTAAGCGGAGGTTTCCCCTCTTTCCTTTTTTTTTTCTTTTTTCAGAAGCTGTTCGGAGTCGGGGCTTTTTCGCAGGGACTGGATACCTGAGGTTTCTTTTTTCCTACTGCTGATTTCAAAATCCAGTGACAGTCCTTCCCCTTTCCTTTCCTGGTATTGGACGGTTGCCCCTGGTTTGAGTTATGACTAGCGTGACCTATTGCCCGCGTCAGCCCGTTTTTGTAAGAGTATTTTGATTTTCCCCTTTTTTTCTCTTCAACACACCCATTTGATGGTATTATTGTATTGAATTCCTTTTTCATCGTTGGGCCGTGTTATTCCTGTCTCCTGGTTGCCGGACTTTTCTGCCTTTGAATATACTTGGATGAACTTTCTAGTCGGTAATTTTCTTTTCTCTCGATGTTGACGTTATTTATATGTGTTTGAAGGCGGTTTTCGCCTTTTTGTCCTCCCGTATCTTTCCCATTTCCTTTGCCGCGATCTTGGTTGTTTGTGTGCGTGACCTTTTTTCTACCAATGTTGACTCCAAAGGGACTTCCCTCCTCCACTCATTCATTCTTGTTTTTCCCCCTTCTGTACTTTGCACCGTTGCGCTTTTGATGAACCCCTTGTTTTTGTTTCCCTTCTGACTTGATAAGTGCGTTCATGGTGTATTAGTCTAAGCAAAGCAATTCGAGTTAATTTAAGTCACCGTTCTCGTTTGCTCTGGAGCGTCTGGTTTTTTCATTGCTTTTCTCTTTGAGTGCGGCTAACTTATGCTTTTGACTTCCGACTCCAGTTGGCCAAAAGTGCTTTTCTTTTCTTTTCTTTCATCCAGCAACCTGTGGTTAGGCGAGTGACTTCCCAATTGTTTCCTTTTGGGGTTTGGTATTCTTGGTAGTACTTCGGTTTCACATCGCGGAAGTACGTCTTTTTTGGGAAGAGTGTTGCTTGTCTTCGGAGGTTCGGTTCCCAGTATTTTTCAGTGTTGAAATTTCTTCCTTTTCCTTTTTTTTTCTTTTTTCTCGGCGTTATCGTGCTTCTGACTCTTAGGTGCCTTCTCGGTTGTCATCGGTTGCTATTAGGTTGTTGTGGGAGTGGTTTTTTCGGGTCTTTTTTTTGGTTCTCATTTTTTTTCTTTGAGTAGACACTTCTTCCTTTTTAGGTCTTGGAAAAAACTTTTTTCCCCCCTTTATTCCGGTCGGTCCCTCTTGTTTTGTTTTTCGACGTTTTTGTTGTTTGTTGGGTCCTCTCTTTTTTTCTCTAGTGTCTTTTTTTTTCCGTTTCAAGGTGCATGCAGTCAATGGCCCTCGCGGGTAGTCGATTGTCGGTTTTTGGGTCTTTCGCCTTCTTGCTTTTCATTTTTCCCTCTCTGAGCTCAGGAGAGGGCCTTTGCCTTTCGGTTTGGTTCTGTAATAGACTCGGTTTACGGCCGTCGGGCTGTGTTTTAAGCTTTTCATCGGACATGGGTTTGTAGTTCCAGGGGTTTTCACTTCTTTTTTTTGTGTAACGTGTTATTCTTTCATTGTCCCCACCAGCATCTCATGTTTTTTTTCATTTTTTAAGACTTTTCTCTGTTTTCCTAATTTGAGGTATGATCTCTAGTTGTTTCTCCTTTTCGTATCGTTCCTGTAACTCTTCTTCTGGATCTTCTGTCATTTTCCATATCGTTTCACGTTGTTTGGAGTGCTTTCTTGTTTTCTCAAAACAAAGGTATGATGGTAGTTTAGTTTTCCCCTTTTTCTTGTTGCGCCTGTGAACTTTAGTCTTGAGTGTTCCTGTCTGGTTATTGTCCCGTATAAGTCTTTTCTTTTCCTTTCTTGTTCGGCATCCCTCTGTTGGGACAATGTTAGAGTGCTTTTTCTTTGTTTTCTTTGGCGTGGTGCGATTCTACCCTTTATCTCTTTAGTTTATTCAGCGTGACTCAGTCGTCTTTTTTTTTTTTCTAAGAAGTTACTTCTGATTCCAGACCTTTCCTCCCCGTGGCGAGGCGTGCATTGAGTCTTTTACCCCCCCCCTTTCCCTTTTGTTTTAGGGGCCTCGAAGGGGTCGTGTTTCGGCACACCGTTTCTTCAGGGCGTATACCAGAAGGTTACCCTTATATTCCTTGCCACGAGGTTTTGGTGCTCCCGACCGTCTTACCTTGGGAATTCCTAGTCGTCCCAAAAAGGTTACCTCCCTACAAGTACAAGCCTGTCGCCCCTCCCCCTTCTGGTTTTTGCATCAGCGCCCCTCCCAAACGTATGTTAGGGGCCAGCATGGGGCTTAACTTTGGTAGACATACCCATTAGCTCTGTCCTCTCCTATTTGACCAGCCGATCGATACTTTTGTTAATAGCCCCATCCGCGATGAGTCTTTGCGCTCGGAGTCTCTCCTCTCCCCCCGATATTTCTTCAATTTTCACCAGCCCTTCTCCCTGCCCTCATTGCCCTACTCGGCCTTATAGTCATCCTTGTTATCTGTGCTCAATACCCCTCAGTTTGGTCTGTTTCCCCGAACTCCTTTCCCTGAGCCCAGACTAGTCGTCGACTGTCTCCCTTTGATTGTTCTTTCCCCATTTGGTGTTTGTGCAGAACCCTGATTTGTCTTTGTTTCATTCTTTTTTTCCTACTTTTTAACTTTTGCCCAGTGGATGGTGAGTGGACTTTTTTCGAGGTACGGATGAACAGTTCTGGGGGACTCTCTTTTTTGGTTTTTCCCTTGTCATCCTCCTAAGGTTTGGTCCATTTTTTCAAGTTGAAGCGGTTTGGGTTTTTTTTTTCCTTTGGCTTTTCTGCAGAAATAAGTCTTAGTAGCCTTGCACATCGAGAGTTTGGCGCTTCTCTTTCTCCTCTCCGTTGGTTGGTGTTGATCTCCTACTCTCCAGCAGGTGTTAGATAGAGGTGTTATCCCTGTCCACTGACCTCCGGACCAACAAAACCAAGTGCCGAAGGTCACTACAGCCCTGATTTTGACCCAGGGAGGCTCACCACCCCCCCTTTTTAGTTTTCCTTTTCTTGATTCGGATTTTCAAGCGTGACCCTCGGAACCACGTCACGTTTAAACCTCAAAGTCCATGGCTCAACGACCCCGCCGTACTTCCCTCCTTTTCCTGCCTCCACCCACATCGGTTCTGCCCCCCTTCCTGTTTTACAGGCTCTGTCACCGGTCCTTGTTCGACCTTTGACTTTTTTCTTTGTTACCTTGAGTAGGAACCGTTTCCTGACCACACGATGTTATTGCCAGAAAAAGCTTCCTATCTCAGAGGCTCTTGGTTTTCGTTGGACCGCCTTCTTTTTTCGTTGGGACCCCGCAGGGGATCTTCCTCGCGCCCTCTTCCCCCCACCCCCTTTTTCCCTCTCCTCTATATATTGAGGATGACCTGCTCTCTTTATCGAGCGGCTTGATAAGTGTTCTGCTTTCCCTAACCTCGCTTTTCTGTTTTTATACACCTTAATACCCCTTTTTCTGTTCCCCCCAATTATACTCTTTTTATATTGCCGTTTTTCTCTACAATCCCTTTTCGTTCTGTTCCTTGATGCCCATCCTTCCTTGTTTTCCCCCCCTTGGCTAACTTTTTTCCCCCAGTTCTTCTCTGTCCACAACCCCTGTTCCCTAACTTCTCTCTCCCTCTATCAGGTTGTTTTTCCCTTATTTCTTCTCCTGCTGCCTCTGTGTGCCTCCCCACCTTTCGACTCCCCCTACCAATGAATTGCCATATCACTACTGCCCTTCCCATTGCTGACCCCTCTCTCTTCGCGTACATAAGAAGTACATTTCATAACCCCGTACGACTGGACGTCGGATTTTTTGTACCACCCCCCTCCAAATAGACTGCCGGTTTTCTTTACACTCACGCACAAACAGAAGCCCCTTACCAAATTTTTTTGCCGAAGCACTCCTCCCCCCTGGGTTCGCCCCCCAACCAACCTGCTTTAGTTTAGGTAATAAGCCTCTCCAGCAAGTCTGATCGTCCCTACTCAAAGCCCCACGCCCCCTGGCACTTTACGAACTGACAGCGTCCCAAAGACGGAACTACGCCAATCATTTCTCACTGCCCCGCCAACCCACCGAACACGTAAGATTGAAAAGCGCCTCCCGTCCTCTTTTCGCATCATTCAACTTGTTCACTTCCCCCCCCCCTGAGACCTCGCTCCCCTGATGACCGATGCCCCAGCCCCATATAAACCATAAGAATCTTCCCCCCAGTCTCAAAGTTAACTAATGCCCCCCACAAAAGATTCTTTTTCCCATCATTGTCCCCTAGGTTCTTTTAGCACAAAAGGACCCCCCTGCCCGTGAGGCCACCTTCTCACCAGAGATTAGAACACGAAGGGAGCTCTCTCCCTGCCCCCCCCTTCATCTTCTAAAGTCCGATTGCCCCCGCCTCTAAGAAACCCGCCTCTGAGAGGTCCTTCCCCCCCCCTATTCAATCCAAGGCCCCTTTTTCTCCGTCCACGTCTGACCCCCCCCCACAATCATCGACTGAAACCACTCCCCCTACCCCCTACAACACCTCTAATCACCCGCACCAACCAACCCGCTCGGTTCGCCGACGTTCCTTAATGGTTTCCTTGTTCCTCCCGAACATGTAGACTTTGTCGGAGTACTTCCCACCCACATGTGAACCTTGGAGTTTCAAACGCCCTTTTAGACCGCACTGCACCCACTGCCACGACTACGTATTCCCCCACCCCCAGTGCACTTAATCCGACTGCGAATTTGCCCTCCCCCCCCACGCAACCCTGCCCACCCCCTCCCCTGCCGAAACTGTCACCCTTGCCCCATTGCAAATCGGCAAGACCTTCCCCCTCCGCCAAATCCCCCACACCCATTGATACTACGCCCGCGATTGAGAATTTTAACCGACCACAGTGACGACCCTACGCCCCCAACCTGAAGCCGTTCCCTCTGGACCAACCTTTTTCCTGGCGTGAATCCTCCCCCTTGCGATGTCCACTGGCCGTATCACCTCTATTTCATACTTTCTCCCTGCCCTCCCCCTTCACTGAAGCCGATTATTGTCCTTTTCCCGGTCATCCCTGAGCAATTTCATGAGTTCACAGTTCCGCTTCCGTGGCTGAACCTCTCCATGGGAACCGATTTTTCCCCCCCCCCCACGGACCCTCATGACGTCCCCCCCCCCCCCCCCCACCCCCAGTTTCATACCTCTCCACGGAACATGCAAAACAGCGGCCCCCCAGTTACTGACGTTTCTTCCTTCTTCCCCTGGGATTTTTTGCCACCGTCTCCTGGCTACCCCCTTGTCGCTCCCCCCACCCTCTCCTCGGGTCCGGGAGGATCGATACCCCCCCCTGAGCTCAGGCCCTTCGATCTGAACCACATTTTGATTCCCCCCAGCTACAAAGAACTGTCAGCCCCGATTTTTTTTTTATTCCCTAACGTTCCGCCCCCGCCGGATTCTTCACCCGACACGTCTCCCCGTCCCCTCACTTAGCGGCGACAAACAGCGCAAACCATACTTTTTTTTAATCAATTCCTACCAGGTTTTCTAGAAGCCAAGAGCTAGGTTCCTCCTCCTTTCTGTTACCGCGATCTCCCTCACCCAGGGCACAAACCCAAGCTACAGTTTTCCCCCCTTCTTTTTTCCCCCGACTATATACGTTCGTCCCGAACACCTTTCCCACAGGGTCTCTCTCCGTCCCTCGAATCTAAGCCCCCATATCCCTTACGCCCGATGGGAAACGAAAAGTACTTCTACCTATCTTTCCACGTCGTGATTTATTTAACCTGATACCCCTCCCCTCAGCCCCCCCCTTTGATCAACCGCGTCTCATAACTTTCCTCCCCCCCCAGGAGTTCCTCGGGGGAGACAACCACCTCTCCCCCCTTCGAACCCTGGCTTACTTTCATTAACTCCTGGATGACTCCCCTATTGTTCTGCTTCTGAAGTTCAACTTAACCCCTCAACGTTTCCACGCCCCTATGACCTTGACGACCTCCCTTTCTCCTTTGTCTCTCTCAGTTGTGGTGTCTTAGAGTCCTATCGAGTCATCTACTATTTATTCATCATGCTGGAATGGCGTTTTGTTGTTTTCCCCATGTCAACCAACCTTGTTTTTCCCCTCCCTTAGTTGGTACATGATGGCATTCCATTCTTCTGAATTTAAATCGTAAGTGGGCCAGCCGGCCTAGTCACTTGGTGAAGCGGGTTATAGGTCTCGCGTTGATCAACTGAGGTATGAGGTTTGGTTAGCGTTGCCCTCATTAAAGCTTCTTTCTTTTCTTTTCTTGAGGTCGCTTTTCTTTCCACGTTCTTTTGATTCAATCGAAGTTTTTTTTCCGGTTTTAGAGGGCCAGCATTGGAAGTTGTTTCTTTGTACAGAACTGATTCTTTCTTTTTTTTCAACCCTCCCTTTGTGACCAACGCGTACCTATTTCATTATTTTTGGGAACTTTTTTTTTAGTTAGAGAGTGCCCTCTGAGCGTACTCCCGGTTGAGCGTGCGGTCTTCGATCCATTTCGTTCCTGCTACTGTCTGGGTTTCGCTGTTTTTTCGTTGCCTGAAAGTGGAGGCCCTTGTCTTCCTTGACTTGTCGTGAAGAATGCCCGCTGTTCTCCATTCGCTTCCGTCGGGTATACATTTCGATTGTGGAGGGCGGTTTTTCAACTTTTTTGTTTTTGGAGTAGATGAGCCCCCCCCCCCTGAGGCGACTTTCGGGTAAGGGGTTTGTGGGTTTCTCTCGAATCCCTGGGCCCATTCGAGTCGGGGGTGGGCTGTTAGGTACAGGCTTTTAACCGTCGAACTTTGTGACCCTCTAACCAGTGTCCGTTCAGGAAGCCCTTTAAGCTGTTTTCCCTTTGTTTCGTTCTCCGTTTATTTTAAATTCCAACAATTGTGTGTTGTGCCGTTGAGTGAATAAGGTTGTTTGGCTTCCTGTCCACTTGGTCCCATTTTCAAGCCTTAGCGTCGTTCCCTTTCCTTCCCCCGGTTGCTCTGAGTGCAAATTCGCGCGGGTTTTGCTTTCCGGATTCCTGGTGAACGTTTGATTTTAGCTTCTCCCTCAGTGGTCAACAATCCCGTTTCTTTCTGTTTCATTCAGCCTGCTGGTTTTGAGTCCTGTGCTCTGGGTTTATTTTTTTTCTTCGGGTATCCTTAGTTCCCCGTTCCCTTTCCCCCGGAGTGGAGTACCGATTGTTTGGATTGTACTGGAAGGTCGAATTGGACCCTTTTTTTCCGTTGCCAGTGACAGTTTCTTTCATGTATGTAAGTTTTTTTCGATTTTTTCTTGGGCCTCGTTTATTGCTCTTCGGGTCGGCGTGTTCCCCCTTTTTTTTTTCTAGTATCGTTGGTGGAAGTGTCGTTTCGGTCTTCGGTATCTTTCTTTTGCGATTCTCGATTTAGAGGTTCTTTTTTTTCTTGTTTTATTCCCCTTAAGAACTTCTCGCATTTCGGGTTAGGCCCCCTATTCCAACTATTTTCGGCTTTACGAGCGTGTGGATGTCCTTAGCTTTCCTTTTTCTTGTGTTGTTGATTCAATTGTCTTTTTGAGTTCCGTTTTCCCCCCTGCTGTCTTTTATTGTGGCTTTATCCCCTTTGCATGTGCCTCCAAGTGCCTTGCGGGTTCTCTCCTTTTTGTTTTGGGCTTCCGTTTCGGTTATCTGATTTTCCTCTTACTCGTTTGTGGCTCTTAGTTTCCCAGTGTTTTTTCTTTCTTTCCTTCTACTCGGTTCTTTCCTCGCTCCCCGTTTCATGGGGGTGTTCCTAATAATGAGGTGTCAGTTTTTTTTCTTTTTTTTAAATGCGGTTTCTTTCTTTTTTAGTACCGTTGGGGGCAATTCTTCTTTTTTATCTTTTGGAGTCCTTTCCTCGTTAATAGCCTTGCATCAATAATTTTGATTTTCTTCTTTTCCGTTTCATTTTCTGCTTCCCAGGGGGTTCCTCGAGCGGAGGAGATTCATTTATCCATTCGTTTCGGTCGGTTGGAGTTCTGTTTTGGTGAATTGGTCGCCTATTTTTGGCCTTTTTCTCCCTTATTCGTTGTGGCTTTGGTATTTTTTCTTGACGAGGCCTCAGTCGTTTCTCTTTTTTTTAGATTTCGCCCGCGGTTTTTTGAACCCTAGGTTTAGTTGTGCGTCTTTCTTTTTTTTTCTTTTTTTTTTTTTTCGGTAGTGCGTCTCCTTATCGCGTTTGAGTCTCCCGCGGTCCCTTTGTTTTTCTAGAGTTACTCAAAGTCGCCCTCTTTCTTACTCGTCTTTTTTTGCTTTTCAGCACGATTGCACGCTTCCCCCTTTGGTCTGTTGAGGGCACCGGTACCTTCTCCCGCGTTTATCTCGTCTGCAGGGGCGTCGTCACCCCTGATCAATAGTCCCCTTGATTTACGGGGGTGCGACCCGGCACTCTTTTTTTCCCCCCTTTTACCCCCCTACATACCACTCCGCTCGCAAGGCCAGTAGGCACTTACTCCGACGGTAGATGCATACTCCCTCCTCCCCCCTTTTAGGCAGGAGCCTGGGGATTCCCCACGGGGCCTTCTTTCCCCCTCATTCTTTGACAGAACGTATTTCTTATCCCCTCCCGATCCCCCCTTGATCAACATCCCTCTGAGTCTTCCCCCCTTAATGAGATTCTTTTCCTTCGTTCCCTTCTTTTTTTTTCCTGATTCCACGGATGCATACCAGTCTTTTCCCCCATTTGATCACTCAGCATCCTTCTCGCCCTTCCCTTAAGTCGACTTATCCCTCCGGTCCTTCCTCCATTTTATGGCCCCCTTTCCCCGTCACCCCCATCCGTCGCCTCCACTAGTCGTGCGGAGATCTTTGATGACACCATTGCCTTGTCATGTCTCTTTTTTTTTTGTTGTGACCCTTTTCTTTCTGTTTGCCTGTCACCCCTCTTTCCTCTTTTCTTTTTCGATGCTCGTTGAGGCCCCCCCATTTCCTTTTTTGAGTTTACACGTTCCGTATTGACTTGTGTCCTATGTAAACGTCTGGACTTTTTTCCCTTCACGACGTCCGTCAGTTGTCTTTTTTCCTTTTTCCAGTTCTGGAGAGGTTTTCGAGTGAGCCTCCCGGTGTTGTGTTAAGACTGTGTGTTTTTTCCTTTTTCCCTCCCCCCCTCCCTATCTTTCTCGCATCTTTCTAGCTAGGTAGATATCTCTAGCTTTCTCCCCTCGTGTATTCATGTGTTTCTCTCTCGCCTTCGCGAACAATGTTTCCTCCGATTTCTCCCCTTCCTGTATGAGTCAACTAATAGCCATGATCCTTGGCCCTCCTCTACTTACCCTTTTCTCTTAAAAGGTGAGACCTTTTCGGCCCGTCCGGGGTCGTTGATGATCCCCATCACGTTCTCGGAAACTCGCCACGCGATGCTACTCCCGTCCCCCCTTCCCCTTTTCCCACCTTGCCCCGTCACATATGCGGCGACGTCCCCCCTCCTTCCTCATAGGGTCTGACACCACCCTAACCAGTGTGTCACACGGCCCCCTATCCCCTCTTTTTCCGTCACATGTCCATAGTGGCTTAGGGCCAGTGACCTTTTCTCTGTCGTTCTGGGAACGAACTTTGATAGTTTTTTCCAGCACCAGCTCTACGCGACGCTCTTCGTCAATTAAGTAGGTTGAGGTCTGGGACTTTTTTTTTTTATTGCCCCGTTTTGCTCTTTGTCTTTTATCTTCGCACAGCCGCAGACAACGGTTTGAGCCCCCTTTCCTCTTTCATAATATCTATTTTACTGAAAATCGATTTCCGATCTCTTCGTTCTTCCTGTCCATAACGACGTCTGAGTGGGATAAATACTGACTTTTTTCCCCCCCGACGGGTCTGAGGCCCCCTACTTCTATGCTATGCCCTCTTCCCCTGCCCACCCACCTGTTTCGGATAGAAGGGCGACTCGGCGGCTTTCCCTACTATGTCTACGTATTTTGTGAGACCTTTTTCCCTCCCCCAATGACGAGCTTTTTCTGTCGTCCCCCCCCAACTTTCCCCCCTTCCCCCTTTAGTCCAGTTTCTTCTTCTCCTCATGTGCGACTCTTTTCCTCCTGCACCGCCTCGCTTGGTCCGTTTGAATAATGTCCTCTCCCCCTCAACCAGTTCCCCAGTCCCTACTGAGGGTTCGCCTTCGCCGACTAAGAAGAACCATACTTTCTCTCGCCTGTAGAGTTTCTCTCCACCACAGAATTCCAGGACTTCAGCTTTCCTTCGACTTTGACTTAATCTGTCTCACAGTGTAGGAAGCCCTGCTCCCGCACGCACACTCTTCTGATATTACCTACCTCCCCACCCAACCCGAGACCGCAGTTTCCACTAGATCCTCACTATACCCATATGCTTCCTTTTCGTTGCCCTTGTACATTCTCTTTCTCCCCGCCTTATGCCGCTCGTCACATCCAGACCTCTCCTCTCTTGCGGTACATTAATTCACAAGATGTCCCACCCCACCCCAGAAAAGCCACCCCTCCCCCCGCCGGGATGCCCCCTACCGAACGATGGGAGACATCCTGTAAAGTTCCCCTCTCGATCCCCAAGCAAGTCTCCCCCTTCCCCCCCTCTCTAGCCGCCTAATATGACGAGCAAGCTCTTCTTTAGACACGATGCACGGACCATTCTCCTCCAACTTTTTTCCTCTGACTTGCCAAACCCTTTCCCTTCCACCATATGAACACCTTGACCCCCAGACACCACTTTTACGAGGCCTTCTCTTAGTCCCCTCCCGCCCGCCTAAGGACTCATTGGAACACCCCCCCTCGTCTCAGTTAGAGGAGCCCTAACCCTTCCGTCGCAAAAAGTTTTCCCCTATCAAATCCCTGACGCGCCCGATGAACTCTTTCAGCCCCAGCCCCCCGCTTGATCCCTGCGTTTTTAGCCTGCCATGCCTGTCCACTTCCTTTTTTCTCCCCCTGCACCCATCCAACCTCCTCGACGACACGTCTCCAGAACCACTGCCGCACAAAGAAGAGAGAACTAAAGGACCCAACAAAAGACGGATGAAGTTCTCCTGCATGTCGGGCAAGAATTTTGGTCCCCTTGACTGCCGACGGCGTTACCTCCGGTGCGGAGTAGTGACCACTAACCAGCACATGAAACATAGTAACTTCCCCCCTCTCCACTACAACGACCCCTGCACCACGCCTTCTTTTTACTTAAACCCCCCCCCCCGTCCCCGCATGCGACTCCGACGAGTCCGAGCTCTCTTCCCCTACTAGACAACTGACACATAATGAAGAAGCTGTCCCTGATTTTTGACAATACCCGTCCACACTTCTACAGATTCTAAACAACACGCGAAAAGAGTGGTACGGGAGTTCTGACTTTTCATGTTTCATCTTGAGATGACGACAACAGGAACCCCACACTCCCTAAAGCATGTTTCCCCCCTCTCCTCCTCCCCCACCTCCCACCCCCAGCCCCACAGGGTAAATTGTTTCTCCTCCTTCCCGTATGAGACCCGTTTATATAGTCCCCTTAAATTTGACATCCCTCTGAAGACAAGTGAATCTCCCCTCCGCGTCAGAACGTCTCTCTGAGCTAGCAGCACGTTTTTAGGGACTCTTTCTTTCCCTGGACCCTCTTAGTGCTGTGCCCATTTAGAACTTCCGGACCCCGAGCATCTCCCGTAAACCCCTTTTCTCCCCCTCCCCCCCCCACCAAGGAACTCTATCAAATAGATACCACACCTGACCTCAGAATTTCCCCCCCCCCCCCCATCTGGACATGCGTTTCTATCTTTCCCTGAAGAAAGATCAAACTTCGCATGACCCATTGAATTTCTTTTTTCACCCACCCCCCAAAAACCCGATTCCGACGGCCGATTGGATTCTCAGCGGATTTCCCCCCCCCTATATCTCGCCCGACGCGGTCCTGCCAGACGAGCCAGAATTAAGCTCCCTCCGTCCCTTTCCCAGACCGAGATTACAGAGAAATTCTTTTTTCTGTAGTTCATACTCCCCGTGGATGAGACTAGCTTCAGGACAGATAGTCCTCCCTTTAGCTAAAAGAACCCGACAACCAGACTGAAACCATAATAGTCCTTTTTCCCTCCCCAAACTTTGATTCAAGCCCGCACAGGACGGTCACCTGAGCCTCCCTCTAGAACCCCTCAGGGCACTCCCCCCTACCAGCAAGATTTCTTTTGTTCCCCTTCTTCTTCCTTGGACCATCTCCCCTCTGCTAAGTTCTGTAAACTGGCCACTATTGATACGCGAACAGCCCTAGCTACCCACCATCTTCTTTCCCCCCCCCCATAACTATGTGGGTCGCCCTCCGAACATCCCCTCTTCACGAGCCGATAGCACCCGCTACCTCCCGCCGGCCATTTCCTGTGTCTTTCACAAACCGCGCGCATGAAATTTAGAAACTCAACCCAGTCGCACCTTCCTCCTGGGGGTGGATCCCCCCTCCTATTAGAGGAATGGCCTTTTCCTTTACACCCACGACTGCTACCCGACCTCTTTCTGTTTTTCGTTTCCACCCCTCCCGCAAGTTTCCAAGCCTGCGAATGCACATGACCGTCACTACTATAATATCTACCACGCCCTTTTTTGTTGGGGCGATGATTTCGTCTCCGCTATTTTAATTAAATTGGTTTCTTTTAACGGTCGTTGTGCTTTTTTACTTAAGACACATGTGTTCGGTTTACATCCATTTTTTTTTTCCTGAGGCGTATTACCATGAGTAGAATCTTCAGTGTACGTGTTTTTCCCCAGAGATCCTTCACTTGGGAAGTTTCTAATTATGTACGCTGTTATAAAATGAATTAGGCTTCGTTTTTTTTGTAGCGGTTTAGTAGTAAAATCGCCCCGAGTCGGTCTTTCTGTTACGTTTTTCCTTCCACACTTTCTTTTTTTCTTCAAACTCCCTGGGCGTAGTGGTTTGATTCGCCTGATATATATGGCAATTTTCTTTGCATTCACTTCGTCTATTCTTCCATCTTGTGGACACAGCGTAAATTTACCTAATTTCTTTTTTACGGTGCCCGGTTTTCTTTCCTCTCGACGGGTTCAATGGCGACTCCGAATCGCTGTGCGTCTTCCTCTGAAACACCCTTTTGTGCTGTCTGTTGGTCTTTGGTAGGGTTTTCTTTTTTTGGTTTTGGTTGTTTTCTTCTGAGAAAGGGAGGCTTTTTCTTCAGGTATCTTTGGCTGCTAGGCTCCCCTCCCGATGTATTTTCCGGTAGTATTTCTCGATGGGACGTGACCCGTTTTTGGTATTTTTTGAGGTTTCTGATCATTTCCGGATGATACGTGGGCTTTTTTTTGGAGCCCCATCCTCTGCCAAGGCCTTTGGTGTTTTCTTTTGATGCAGGGGGAGCCTTTTAGCACTTGGTTATAGAAAAGTGCCGTTCCCATCGCCCAGCATTCAGGACTGAACTTTTCTGCAATAAGGCTTTTCGTATTTTCCAGTTTTTTTTTTCTTAGATTTTCCTCAGGGTATTATGGTTTGAGAGGTAGAATGCAGTTGTCTCCCCCACATTCTCGTCGGTTAAGAATATAAGTTTCGGTTGTTTCCTCCCAGGGAGTCCCACTTGTCTCCCCCGGGGGAGTGGACTTCTAGTCCCGCGTGAACTATTGTTAGAGGTATCGACCCTTCCAGTTGTCCCTCAAATGGTTTATGATTTATTCATAAGATCAGGCGTTGTTTCATGGCTCGTGTAGGACTTCAATTTGTGGGCTTGGTTCTTAGGGTTCTCATTCCATTCGGCATCTTCGGCGGGGTTACGGTCGGGGTGGGAGGTTTATTCGGTCGAGGGGCCCGATTGGTTCCCTTTCCAGTGTGACAGTTAATGTCGTGTCTTTTTTTCTGTAATGGCTGTTTTTCCTTTATTCGGCCTAGTCCGGAGTAGTTTCCAACCAGCCCCAAATCGGGTTTCAATTTGAATCGTTCTCCCCTGGTGTGTTTCAGTTGTTTCGTTGTATTCGGGTTTATAGCTGTTCCTGCCTCATTTTTATTTTGGGTTTCTTCTCGAATCAATGTGTGGAGTTGCTGTCAACTATATTTAGTTGAGGACGCGATTGGTTTTTTTTTCGTTATTGTTTTTCCGTGTTTGCTGTGCTTTTTCCTCGTGTTTTCCTGTACTGTTTGTATTTGGGCGTTTTATCATATTACCCGGCTGCAGCACTCATCTTTTTTAGTCGACGGTTATGTTGGCGTCTTTCCGTTCTTTTTCCTTTCGTTGCTTGTTCGTTTTTAGAGCTTTGATTCTTAGCGACTTAGTGTTTTGGCCGTTTCTCTACTCGTGGTCCTGTAATCGTCCGGTCTCAGGGGTTTCTTTCCCACTCAGCTCCCACTTTTTTTTTTCTTTTTGTCTCAGGCCGTTTACGTATTATTCTTTTTTGCAATTCGTTCATGTTTATTTTCTTTGTTTTCCAGGCTTGTCATCGTTCATTGGCTGTCATTCCGAGGGCTGATCTGTTGAAAGCATAGTTCATTCTGCTCCACGCTCGTTCTTCTCTTATCATGTCGCCCCCATCTTAGTTTTTGTTTTTTTTGAGTTCTTTTTGTAACCATGCTGCGTGTGTCCTTTCTGTTGATCTGGCCGTTCTTGTGCGTCGTTTGTATTGTCTTCCCTCGGCCTCTTTTCTTCTTCGTGTTTTTCTCCTTGCCCGTTTTTTTAAAAAATAGAGGTCTGCCTGGTTGTTCTTCGTCTGTTGGTTGCTTTATTTTGTCCCCGACACGTATCTGCGTTTGTTTTTTTGTTTGTTGAGTCTTACACGAGTGCTCATTCGTCCGGTGTTTTCTAGAAGTACTTTCCTGATCCCCTTCCTAAGCTCCTATTCTGCGTTGGCGGGCAGCGAGATTTATATGGGCCAATTTCACGGGTGAGGGTCGAGGTTTTCGGGGCGTGGAAACACAGCGATTGCCCTTTATCTCTGCCTTGTGAACCATAGATCAAGATCGCAAGCTCTTGTCAAGTTGTTTTTGCCGCCGCTGCAAGTTAAATTGGGAATAGTCTCGATCCAGGTGAAACCATATCTTTCGTCACCTCTTGTAAGTAGCATGTATCAGACCTTTTCCTCACCGAGTTCCCTTCGAACCTTTCGGGAGGTTTGAACCGCCCCATGTTCTTCACGTGTATAATCCCACCCCTCTAATTAAATGGCAGAATCCGTATCGTCTCCCCGATCGCATACCTCCTCATGATATCAGTCCTTCGATGATTTCTTTTGTCCTCTGGCGCTCCGTAACTCTTCTTTAAAGGGCATCACATCCCCTGTTTTCTCCCACTCCCCCGACCTATTCTTCTTCTCCCAGTTGCGCGTATCATTTGCTTTCACATACCATCAGTGGTGCCTTTCAGATCCCTCCAAGTCCGTAGCCAAGCCCCTATGGTTCCCGGTGATGCCGTGACAGGTCCTTCCATTGTTTTCTTTGGTGAGACCTCTTTTCTCCTGTTTGTTCATTTCCCAATTTCTTTTCATTAATGGTCGAGTGTTGTCGTTGTCTTTCACCCTTTGGGACCTTTTTTGGAGTTTTTAATGTCCTGGTGTTTGACTCGGTGACCAACTGGATGGGTGGCGCGTTCATCATGATTTTCTCCCTTTTTTTTATACGAGGTCTGGAGATTGCCTTCTGAATTTTTTGTTTTTTCGGGGCCTGTTTCAACCCAATACCCTTCCTCCTAGTTTAGGCTAGT
>Ga0179591_1344154_pt1 | contig 17864 bp, 12 predicted proteins | sample CZOMad2_1_08_16f_FD_182891 | JGI IMG/M metagenome (GOLD analysis project Ga0179591, IMG submission 182891) | Vadose zone soil fungal communities from Angelo Coast Range Reserve, California, USA - CZOMad2_1_08_16fungal (PacBio error correction) | ecosystem: Environmental > Terrestrial > Soil >... | reverse complement strand
GCGTTGGCAACCGGCTTTTTCCTTCTTTTCCCCTTCTATTTCGAAGCTGGGACCTTCTTTCGTCTTTGGTGAGAGACTGCGGGCCGTTGGATTCGGAAACAGTTGCCGCACTGGGTCGGCAATTCATGATTTGAAAGTTCCCTAATCGTCAGGGCTGACGACGGAAGTTTGGATCTCCTTCTTCTACTAGGTTCTCCCCTCCTCCCCCCTCCTGATAGTGCTAACTTCTTTTCCAGGTCTATTCTCCTTTCCTTATCTGTTTTGGGATGGGGGATGATCGAAGTTTCTTCGGACAGCTGTGAGCTTCACCCATAAACGCGTGACGGCGGGATGGTTCCTGTCTTTTTAGACGAGCTTTTTTTCCCTTCTTCCCCGCTTAGAATTGAATATACACAATGTTTTATTTTTGGAGCCTTCACCGTAACAGATCATAAGTCGGTGAGGTTAATGCCCCAAGGTTACCGGAAAATCTGCGCTCAAGAAGCGGATGTACTCTCCTCCTTTGCTAACTTCTCCCCCTTATCTTTGAGTCCAAAAGATGTAGAAATAGGATTTTCCTTAATCCCCGGGAGCGATCGTAGGATTTGAAAGAAAATGGAATAGAAAATTTGACGTTCGTTTGAAGTTGCTCTTGGTGGCCCTCCCTCTTTCATGAAGTCATCACTGGACTCCCTTGAGTTACTTTCCCCTTTTTTTCATTATGTTACGACGCTCCCGCTGTCGAAGAAGATTGGACGACAGTCATCCTGAAGAAGCGAACGACGATTCCCCTTCCAAGAGATGCATTCTTCTTCTCAGGTGCTCAAAATTTTAGTACGCGATGATTTCTGACTATTCTGTCGACAATCATGATTACTTGACAAAGGTAATGGCCCTCCCCGAAGGTACTTTCCCTCTCTGAGCTGAAGAGGTTGAGTTCATGTCCCACAGAGCCCTTTTCTGGAAGGCCAGGATAGGTTTCCGGCTAGATCCTTACCGAAAGTATCCCTAACAAATTCCTTACCGGTCGTAACAAGTTATGGACACGTCAACTTCTCTCCTCCCGCGGGCCACCAGCGTGGTGCGAAGAACCCCTTGATCGGCTATCCTCCTTCCTAAACGGGCCGCTTCCTGCTCCACTCTAACCTCCGCGATGTTGAGCTCGCAGCAAGCACAAGGTGATGCTTAACCCGGGTTTTTTTTTTTTTTTTTTTTTTCGTCTCTTCCCTTGACGTGTTATGAGACATTAGTGGATCGAAGTTGTACCCGGGGGAGGGAAGACCCGTTCCAGCATCGAGATCAACTTTCTCAGCGGTTTCTTTTTTCAAGAGATGGAGACTCATCCAGAAAGTAACCCTGTTTACAGCATCTTCGTCTCCACCCCAAGTCTTGATCTTTTGTGGAGCACACGAACATTAGATCTTTCCTCCTGAGAATCCTTTCTCTTCCCTTCCTCCTCTAAGGACCCCCCCTCCTTGTGGTTTCTCTCCTGACGTGGCTTAAGACGGTCGCAACCCGGCGAAGATGAAGAACCGTCTGTCACCTGCCGTGGTAAGTCTTCTTTCCTCAAAAGATCTTTCCTTCTTCGGAGCATTCTGTATTAAGATTTTGCAAATGGGTAGACATTTTAAGAGTGATCCGCCCCTTGATAAGAAGATCCCTCACCGCCGGATACTCTCCGCGCGGCGGAGGTCGGTTGCTCTCGAGTCAGGAAAAGCTAAGACACCTCCTTTCTTTTTTTCCTCGTTTGAATTCAAACAAGGTTTCTTTCAATTTGGGACCTCAGCTCTTTGACTACTGAGAACCAAGTAACTGGTGAAGTACGAGATCTCCTACCGATGATTTGACCTAGTACTGTCAGCAATTCCTCATTTCACCTGATGGACTTTTTAGAAGTTCTTCTTAAACCCTAGTACTCTTCCTTCTTACAAGCCTTCTTCACCCTTCATCATTCTATTCGAGGAATCTTTCTCCCTCAGCGTGGGTTCCTCCCACGGGAGCGGACTGACCTGGGGCCTACCCATGTTCCCTCTTACCCCTCGATTTTCGGATGCAGCCTTTTTTCTTTCTCCTGAAGGCTGATCCCGCGCAGTTCTTGAGTCTCTCGAAATCCTCCTTTCTCTTCCCGACGGACGTAGACGGCTCATTCAAGGGATGCGAATCGCCCTCCCTGAGCTGATGATAGACTCCTGACGCTTTCTCACCAGACCCTAGGCTCGGACTGTCCGTCTTGCCAGCCAGGGTCGCCCCAGGCGGCTGATGGCCCATTCCTTTTTTTTGTCGGGCCCCGAGGTTTCCCCAAAGAGCGGATCCTGTCTCTGCCGAAGAACATCGAAGTGCTTACTCCCTTCTTTTGTCTCTTCCCCCCAAATTTTGGAGTGCCAATGCACCAAGAGAGCGGTACGCAACTTCCACCATTGCGTTTCCCTTTCTTCCCTTGTACTGACCCTCGGCCTCGATTTCCTGGAGCGCTTTTTGACCTAGGTAGGCGCGCAGTCCGGATTACCAATTCAAGTCAGTCAGCCGTCCTTTTTCTTGGTCGATCTCTTTTCAGATGAGCGGGCGCTCCCTTAGCCTTTCGCTTTACGCCTCCTAGGTACGAAGACGTGTCTTAACGTTTTTACGCTCTAGGAGTACCTATGCCTGACCGCTTTCTTCATTTTTTTTTCGGAGGATCCAGCAAGATCTCCGTGAGAGCTAAAATGAATCTTTTTAGCTGCCTAGCAGTGCCTATTTTATCTACAGTTATCTCTCACTCGTAGGAGAAAACTGACCCTTCCCTTGCCGGTTCTCTACTCTCACATTTTTTGTATGTTTCCAATCTGCCCCCCCAAGTCCAGAAGAAGGATTCTTTATTTCAAGACCCGACCCCTCCACCACTCTTCCTTTGATATATATTACTAATAACCCGTACGATAGAGTATTAGGTCGGAGCTCATTTGATTAACGTACCTTTCTTCCCTGTTTTTTCTTTTTTCTTGCAATTTCACCTTCTTCTTCCGTACCTTTTTCTGACCGGCATTATAGGTCCCCCAGTTGTTAAGCCTCTCTTAGCGTCCAGTGTATACGAAACCGATCTTATATCATTCGTTACTAATTAAATCAGGACGATTTCATAAGAGGATCAAGGATATATGTCTCTGTAGAATATATGTCCGCAACCTTCCCTGACCTTTTTCCCTCTCACTCTGTCATCCCTGATTTTCTATTCCCAGGTTAGTACCACGACCCCGGAGATCCACTCTCCGGATTAGAGCAATCCGTAGAGAAACGCCCTCTCGCCTTGGCGATCTCTTTCTGACGGGTTCTTATTCCTTATTGCACGATGTTTTGAGCCAGGGAATGACTCGAACAAAACTTCTCACTTCTCGCCTCGTCTTATTCCCTTAGCTCTTACCCCTTCCCCTTATTATCTCCAGGTAAGTTTTCCACCTTTGATTTTTTTTGCCTTGGACGTCCCAAATTGTTGTCACTCTAACCCCCCCTCATTCCTTGTAAAGCACCTCTCGGCGTCTTGTCCCGCTTTGACTTTCACTCCTCTTTGGCAACATTCGTCCATACAATCCCCCTGATATCCCATCAATCATCATGGCCCGCTTTTCCCCTCCCTTCTTGGACCTCCTTGGCCGTATGACAAATGGCTTTGCGTATTGTCCTCAGATCCTAGCTCAAGGTCTAAGTCTCGACTTCATCTTCAGGTGCACTCGACTGACGTGTGGCGGTCTCCCTTTCTTCTCTTTTAAGTGTATACCTTCTTTCCCTCCTAGGAGAAGAACGACTTTCTCCTCCTTATAGAAACACTGAGGAAAAAGGTCTACCCATGGCAGAACTATCTCAGAGGCCGGTGTTTCTGAGTAGGCCCATTTGAGTTCTACTCCTCTTCATTTAGAACTCCTATCATGATCTATCACCTCGCATTGGGGGTCGAGGTCTTAACCCACCTTACGTTCTTTCTTGCATCACTATTTTTAAACATCCCGTCCATCTTCGATCCCGAGAAAGAGAGTTTTCCAGGCTCTTTTTTCGAACATAATCAGGCAGGTTCCTAATCAAGTCCCAGGTAGGGTCCCATCCTTTCGCCTCTCTCCCCTCTTGGAGGTCTTTTCTTCCCAAAAGACTGGTTGAAGTCCAATCCTCACCGGACGTATTCGTTAATGGTATAAATCCTCCCCAAACCTAAGGGCCCTCCTTCCTCTCTTTTCTTTTCTTATATGCGTAATATTTTTTGACCATCTTCCTTTCGAGAACCATCTCTACCGATTTCAGGTCATCTTATGATTCGATCATAAGGAAGCTAGGGATTCCCTGTTGAGCATGAAACTCCAGAGAGCCCCGCTTCTCCAGGCATTTTCTTCGCCATTTTGCAGATGAGTAGTACCTTATTTCCCCCACTTCTTTGAAGCAAACCCTCGTGAGTTTAGGTTTTCCTCCCCCTGTATTCCAGGATGTAGCTCTGGTCCCTCCCCCTTCGGACCCCCTCCCCCAGCTCTCCTAATTGACCAAGGGACTTGAGGAATCAACTTGACGGCATCAGGATTTGTTTTTCTTCCTCGATGACAGATACAACTCCTGGTATACTATCTATCTTTCACTGTGAACTTTATTTAAAAACTAAAGTCGTTTACAATTGAAATGATAGAAAGTTTTCCGGCGTTTGTAGTGGCCTTAACTCCCTCGGGCTATGACATAGAGAAACATCTTTGGACAGGGGTAATTGTATCCTCGGCAGATGGCCCAGTCTTGTACCTTTCTCTCCGTGATTTTTTGGGTACCACATCGTTTCAGCGAGGTCACGGAGCATGACCTTTCCCTTCTATCACTTCTTTCGAGGCCTTTCCTGCCTCGGTTAAAATCTTATTCTGGTCTTGTACAAGAGTTAGAGAGAACCCCCCTATCGACAAGTAAATATTCTGGGCCCTCGGCCGCGTCTTCGCGTCCCGTTGAGTTCACTTAAAAGGAATTGGGCGTTGGGTAATAAGGCTTAGGGTTAGTCCGACTCAAGGCTCCTCCTTTTCCTCTATGTTGAGACTCCCGGTTTGATCTTCCCCGAGACGACGCCTGCTAGCATTTATCTTAGTCTTCGATAGTAAGCATTTCTTTTAACATTTCGTCTTCGCGTAGCACCCCCTCGACTTGAGCTCCTAATCCTCGGTCCCTTTCTACTGCGTGAATTTCTGACTCGTAGGGCGGCCAAACCCAGCTTCTATTCTCACGGACTCCAGCCCCTGTCCGTTAGGCACAGGCCCTACTCGGACGCACGACCGGTTCCCATCCGCCGGTTCCCAGATTCAACAGAGATGTGCCGCATTTCGCACTCCGCTTCCCCTAGCGGTCCAGCCGATCTCCTCTTCTTTCTCCCACGTCGTTCCTGTTTCCCTCCCCGCCATCCGAAAACCCGACCTTCTCTTTTGACTCCCTCGGCACACGGCCTTTCTCTTTCTTCTTCCCCTCAGAATTGTTTTTCCTCGTTGCCTACCCTTCGGAGAAAAGATAGACTGAGAGAGCCTTTTCCAAGACACAGAGGCAGTTAACGATTGTGATCTTCATCTCCCCCGTCTTCAGGAACGTAATGACGCTCCCTCCCCCCCCCAGAAACTTCCATCCAATCTTTTTCGAACTGAACCTCCAGAATTAGTGAGAACCATGGTTTTTCTTCGGTGGAGAGATTTTTCTGATTCCCTTCCGGCAGAAATAGGGGTCTCTTCGGCTTTTCGTTCCCTTTTCCCTCCGGGATGACGCTCACGCCCTCTCCTCCCTACTGCAGGCCACTCCTCCCTTCCGCAACCGTACCTCCCCTTCCTCCTCCTCGTTAGATCCCTCCGCATCATTTTTCCCCCTTCCTTTTCCTCCCTTTCTTTTTTTTTTTTATCTTTCTTGTGCAAAGTCTTGCGGCTGCCCTTCAGGCACTATGGAGGGGCGGTCTTTGAGTTTGGCGGAGCGCGCGCGGTTGGCGCCAGGGGTTCAAGGGCGCATAATGCGGGGCTCCTTCCCCCTTTCCCCCCCTGGATGGACGCAGGTCCGTACCACTCCTTTTCGACGACGAAGTTGCCGTGCCCGGGTTTGCCCGACTCTCGACACCGGACGGCCCTCTTATAGTGCAAAGGAGGGGAGGGGGAAAAACAAACCCCGCCCCTACCCACCCCTCCTCCCCCCCACCCCCCCCCCCCCCCCCCCCCCCCCACACCCCACGCCCCCCACCCCCCACAATTTCGACGACATGGACATATTTGTGTATGTGTGTGGCGCCATCTACGAAGATTAGGCTTTCGGCCGCCCCGATCCCCAAACCCAGCCGTGATTCCAGGCATTACTTCTCTTGGATCGCAGCTCGCCTATTCACGTTCCCCACAACAGGCATTCTACTCTCTACCTAACCTTTTTTCTTTTTCGCCTCCCCATTCAAGATAGTTCGGGATGGTATTCTGGTTCGGACCCGGACTCTATACAGAAAGAGACTGAGAACCTTCTTATGACCGGGTGCTCATGCCCGATCTAGTTCCCCATCTGACCCCCGGTTTTTGTCCTTTTTTTTCCCAGATCGCTCCTTCGTCTGCTTTCCTGCCTAATTTCCCTCCTCAGACAAGGGGATTCGGCGGTTCGAAGACGCTGTCTGTCTGTGGAAGACTATTTGTCTATTAAAGGTACTCCGTTTAGTGACTTGTTTCGGATCTTCCTCCAGGAGTATGTTAGGCTACTCCCTCGGACCTACTGGACTAAAGCCCTCGTCGAATCCTCCTATACCTAGGAATCCGGTCTGGGAAGTTAGCGTCGGGCTCTTCCCCCTTTTTCCCCTCATGTGAAGGTCCTGATGTAGGGAGAAAGAGCAGGCTATTCTTTGACTATTTAGAAGCGAGCCGCGCGGCAGAAGGGTTTTTTTACCCGCCTTGCCTCCTCGGGCACGTTTCTGATTCCATATCGATTACCCTTCTGAAAGAAAGAGACTTACAGTTCCTCTTGCCCTCGGCACAGTCCGTTGTAAAAGACTTCTAACTCAAGTAAAAGTACGCTCGACCCCTTGAAAGATTTTTCCAACACCATTGATGAAGTCTCTTCCGGGAACCAGTCTCTGAGTATAACTTTTTTCTCATTCTTCCCCGGGAACTCATCACATCTCCAGGCCCACGACTGTTTTCAATTGATTTACTTGGAATAGACGTTCGTAAAAACCCGTATTTTTTTTAACTCCTCAATACCCTTTCTTAATATGGGAGGCTTCCAGCTTGAGTAATAATATCCTTCTTAACTTGCCTCGTTTCTATTCCTTTCAATGTCTAAACTTCACAGTCGGCGATCTTTGTCCGTATCCTTTATTTTCACTCCTTCTTCGTCACCATATGATATCCAGGGACGGACAGGGAACCCAAAGAGAGTTTGATCTCAAGGAGTGGAGTTCCAGACGGTCCTATCCCCCAAACCCCCCCCCCCCCCACCTCTAATATTTCCCTCCACGTACTGGTCTCGGGAAACTTTGGTTGGGTGGGGGGTGGTTGGGGGGTGCGTTTGGGGTGTTGCGTTTTTGTGGTTTTTTTGTGCGTCCTTTTCCTTTTAGGTCTGAATCAACGTTTTTTCATCCTCTCTTTTCTCTTTGCGCTACGGATTTTTATCTGATCGGACCATGGTCGAGTCTCCCCCTGCTCCGCCTTTGATGACGCTCTATTTCACCCCCCGCCGTAAGCATCTCCCGGGAAATGCGTGGTCCTTCGATGAGGAACCACCTAAGACGGGGAGAGTTCGGCTTCTCGGTGGAAGACCTCAACAAGGAGTCTGGCCCTGAAACCCCTGCCTTTTTCCCTTAGATCTGAGCACCTACCGTGCTGTTTCCTACTGATTACTCCAGAAATGATGTTTCCCGCAAGTGGAAGACAGCATTCCCCTTCTTCCACCCCAATTATGCGCGGGCCTCGTTGAACTTCAACTAGTGATCCTCTCCTTACGCTTTCCGTCCCCTTACTCACAAGTTCGCTTAGCTTTTTTTCTTTTCGAGTCTTCCCGACTCCTGTTCATCCTAGACCAGCTGGGAGATCTTTTCTTCTGTTTAACTGTTCTACCCTCTTTGGCTCATCCAAGCCCGATCTTCATACTCTTTTATGAGCTAGTCTACGAGAGGGTCTTCTTTGATTTGCCACCAAGGCTCCCCCCCGCCGTTTGATTAACCTCCCCTCTTCGAGCACGGCCCCGGTGTTTGTCGACGGCAGAGCCTGGCAGACCCCTTTCCTGATGATAGCCTCTTCTGATAATTTTCCGAAGTAGCTAGCCTTGTTCGTCACTCTCCTTGTTCTTTAGACTTCGGCCATGTCCTGCCCTCTAGGCGCTAGGTTCTGTCACAAGTCCTTTCCCAAGCGCGGGTTCTATTTTCCTAACCACCTCTACGAGGTTTTCCCGACCCTTGCGGAGGCGTCTCGGGCCAACTGTGCTGGGAAAAGGCCATCGCTCTCGTGAGAACAGGACATCCTATTTTCTCTTTTTCACTTCCGAATTCTAGGTACGATCTATTTTATGAAGTGAATGACCCACCTTCGCGGAGGACGACTTAAGGCGGTACCCACTCTCACTCATCCTCCGCCCGGATTTTCCTGTAATCGACCCTCTTTTTTCCATGAGAAGGGCGTCCCTCTGAGGCGAATAGAATTCTATCATCCCTTCCACGATCTTGGTTCTGTCTCCCGGTAAGTAAGGAGTACGACGATAGCACGGTCCCTGGCGCTTTGCGTAGTCTCTGCGAGCCCGCGACCTCAAGATTTTCTTCCTTCATGTTCTACCTCTGTCTTTTTGAGTTCGACTGCTCGCCGTTCGGTCCCCTCCCCACTGGAGATCCTAGCCACCGTCCTGCTAACCTTCCCCGGTAGAGACTGCCCCGCAGCTAACGTTACTCCCTTTCCCGACACCCCAGCGCCGCTCCTAACGAGGCGGTGATCAAGCTGCCCCCTTATGGTTTGATCTTCTCCTCTTTTATCCTCCTCTGTTTTTTTCTCTATTCTCCCAGTCAGACGGTGGTAGTCGCTCAGTTCTTTGGTCTCTTTTTCTGGCCGGCTTGCCTTTCTTGGCCGCGCATAATTTACTTTTTTCCCTTCGCGGTCCTCTGCCTCCGCCGTCGTTTGACTTCTCCCTTGGTTTCTTCTAACCTACCTTCCGAGAGCTCCCAAGCACGTCTTTGCCTTTGCGGAAGCCTTATAGGTTAGATGGGCCAGATCTCGACGTCCCGCATGACGCCGTTTTGCCTTACGATTGCGGCCCCGCTAGACCCGACCATGTAGACCGGTGCCCTGTTTCGCTTCCTCCGCACGGCGAGATTCTTTTCTCTCACGGCGATCGTATTTCTTACTTTGGTGCTGACTGTAACGTTCTGGACCGCCTTGAAGCGCGACCCTTGTCTGATTCTCCGTCGCACTCACTAAGCCTTACCCGGCCACAGTGAAAAAGTATATCATTTACTGTATATTGTGCTCCCCTCTAGAGTATCCTTGAGACTCCCAATTTGTAGACCCCCTCCCATCTGGTCGTCATCACACTTTCGATGTATGACGATTCACGTCAGCGCTGCAAATTCGCTTGGGACTCATACACAATTACTCTCCCTTCCCAGCACTGCCGTCTCCCCCCCCATTGGCCTCACCGACCCTGCCTGAGTTCATGAATGGCCTTCGTCGACAGAATGATGGTGCCTCGCGAGGAGATTCTGCTTTTAGGCTTGCCGATATCGACCTGAATCTTCCCCCGGTGGCTCCCTCGAAGTAGTGGAGGTACTCGACACCTACCCCGGACGTGATCACCTCCCTATGTTCTTTCACTTATCGGAGTCCAGTTATTCCTCAATAAGGCTTGGATCCCCCCCTGGGAGGACATGGCTCTTCCGACCAGCTTCTCTCCTTTATATCTTCATACCTGGCTCGGCTCTCCCTCCATCCTACGATTCTCTTCCTTGATCCTCCGCGGAACGGTATCAAACTTCCTGGGTGAGACTGGTTTCCCTAGCCCGATGGGGGACCGCCCCTATTCTTTCTAAACTTCGCGTTTTCCAATATAAGGTAGGATAGATCGTCGACCTTTCCTGGCTTTCCTTTCTGCTCTTTTTTGAAACGGAGGGAGGTTCAGACTCCCCCCTCCCATGTTGTCATTTGTAAAAGTGAAGGACCCCCGAGATGTTTCTTGACGGTTCCATCTCTACCCCCCCCTTGCATGCGGCCTTATTCTTTCTTCGTTATATAGGATTATCAGGTGAGCGATGCAATAGATTTTTTTCCCAAGCTTGTTTCGATAGTTCCCTTATCTTCCCCTCATCATTCTCTCAATACTGCCTTATTTTTCTGACCAGTTGAGGCAGAAATCTTCTTTAACTCATCGGTGCAGTCCGTACTTGAGGAATCTTAGCCATTTGGTTGATCCTTAACGTCTGCCCTCCACTCATGAAGAGTACCACCCGTTTGTGTCGTGATAGATGCGATTGATGTCGAAGCAGGACTATCTTCCCCGTTCGTATAAAAAGTGATAGCTTCCCTTTTCAGGTACCTTCTACACCTCTTATTATTTCGCTAGTGTTTTTTTCTTTTCTCACAGCTCAGTGAAAATAATCCACTGAAAGGGTAGAAGTTCCCCGTGGAAGTAAGGTGAACCTTCCCTTCTCTCCCCCCCTTGAACTGCTCTCAAATCATGCAAGGTCCTTGGCCCTTCTTTGGACTTAGTCTCTGAAATAGAGTAACTTCCGTTCGTTGGAAGAGTGTCCTCTCCCTCCCGCCGAAAACGCTGATTCTTCGAAGGGAAGAGACCTGGTGATTGGCCCCAAACCCATAGGGGACCGCCGTGGTTCTTAGACGGCTTTTTTTTTCGTACTGGTAACTAATACGCCTCTCCTTTCCCCTTGCCTGTTCATGCCTGTATCCTAGATGTATCTTCCCCTTCCATCCCTAATGGAATTTTTGCCTTAGGGGAGCACGCAACCTCGGTCCTCTCGCTACGGCACCGGCGGTCATTCCCCTTCTTTTGTCATAATGCCTGCGCTTTTTCGCACCGAATCCAGCGACTCTTCTTCCCCTTTGATATACCTCTGAAGCCCTGACCTAGTCTCGTATCGCTGAGGTACTGGTAGTCACAGTCTCGACGCGTAGCACTGGACTCTTGAGCTCCTTAATTATCCCTTTTGCACACTCTTTGAGTGACGCTGATTAGCTAGCTCCCTCTTGGCAACCAATCCTATCATCCTTACCGAAAAAAGGTCCAGTAAATCCAAATTCTCTATGGCTTCGGAAATGAAGAGACTTGACCTCCTCGGTGACTTACAAGAAGAAGCTTTCGGACAGACGTGTTCATCATCTACTCATAATAAGCGCATGATATACGTCTTTAGAGACGTTCAAGTTTGTAATGGGAGCATGACCGCCTCCCCCCTCATTTCAGGTACGGTTGAGGCTCTGCCCCTCTTTTCTTTTAGTCGTCGAGTCCCCTTTGTTGCATCCGGGCCCAGACCGCGGCGTGCTGCTGCCCTCTCAGACAGCCTTCCAATTTTTCTCGGGGTTTCTTCCCCTCTTCCGGACGAATTCGGGATACAGCCCCCCATGGATCAAAGATTTCCTCCTGCCAGGAACAGCCACCTTTTTCACCGCTCAGCAGGGGGCGTAGTCGCGCTATATTGACCGCGCCGCCCACTTCCACTGACCTTGCGGCCGCCCTGACTTCGGCCTCTCCTTCGTCCCGCCGCCTCAGGCTCCGCAGCAGGTCCATAGAGAGACCCAATTAAAGAAACAGTCTCTTAACCCCGCCGTCTTGAGCTCCCCTTCCTGCAGACATCCGCATCAATAATGGTGTTTGATCTCTATGAGGAGCAAGAGCCCTCTTCCTTCTGGCCGGCACGTCTGGACGGGCGAGGAGGGACAATTCGGATGTCTCCGGGCAGGGGCGGCAAGTGAGGCTACGTCTTTGGTTTCGGTAGCGGCAACCGCCAGGGCCCCCTCCTACTCCGAGTCTTGGCCGAAGTGTAGACTAAGTTTGAGCGGAAACGGCCTGTTACAACTGCTGATCGTGCTCATTGTTTTTCCGTTTTCCTTCGAATTATGGTTGGCGGGGATGGTGGGAGGCATTCTTTCCCGCTCGATCAGTTTGGTCCTGAACACAGATAACATGTCCCTTTCCGGTTCCTAGGGCGTTTTTTTCGAGAAAGATTTCCGGGCCCTTCACCCCCTATTCGCCGTCTCTACACCATAACAGCTCGTTTGGCGAGGGCGCCCTTGATAATGTCTTGGCTGGTTCTTCTGTGTTAGAATGCGCCACACTGACACCTCTTCCCCTTCCCCGCTCAGACAGAGGGATCTGCTACGAGCTGATGACATTTTCTCTTTGTGCAATAATCTGACTTGCGCTCTTCCATCAACTATGGCGGCGGCTTGCCCGCGGCCCTCACGCTGCATCTAATGGCCCTCCCTCTTTACGCTCTGGCTAGGATGGGTGGCTCCCTCTTTCGGTGTGTAGAATTAGGCTGTCTCTCCCATGTGCGTTAGGCCCGGGGACCTGGAGATCCAGGCGCTGTTCGGCTACATTCTTCTCCGCACCGGTACTGAAAGACAAGGATAGCGGACGCAACACTCGATTTTTAACAGTCCGTTCCGCGTTTCTCCCCCCGGTGAGTAAAACCGGGGCAGATATTTCTCTTCTGAGGTGGAGACCCAGTGGCCTATGGCAAAACCTTTTTGGCACGAAGGAAGGGCCTTTTTTGCTTAGGGGGGGGGGTGTCCCCCCCGAAGGACGAGTCAATACGCCGGGTTGATCTATGAAATAGGGCTACGTACCCTGCCCGCGGAAGACGGTTTGAGGAAGTACCCCCCAGGTTTATGACTTACCAAGCGTCCTAGAAAGGAGAACGCCTTATTGCAAAGACACACCAGGGGGCAGGAAAGAAAAAATCCCAGCCTACGTCGCCTCAAAAAACCTCAAAAAACACCCAACAAACCCCACAGGCGACTCCCCCCTAGCCGGGGCTCCCCCTTCCGGAGTATACGTTCCCCCCTTCCCCTATGTGTTGCGATGCCCTAGCGCTTGTTTGACAGCCCCCCCCCCCCAGGTTCTTCGCCGACCGCATACCCACCAAAACCCCACCCCAACCAAACAACAAACCACCCCCCCAAACCCAAAACCCAAACCCCCCCCCCACACCCCCCCCCAACCCCCAACCCACCCAAGACGTGTTGAGCACTAAATTCTTTTTTTTTCTTTGGTAAGGGTTCACCCCCCTTTTAAGATTTCCCCCCAGGTAAGTCGATTTTATTTGAGGGTTTCACGGCGATTTCCTCCGAATTTCCTAGCCCCCGAGGTCCGCTGCCATTTATCGGGCATTCTTTTGTGGGATCAAAACGTGGCAAGGAGCTCGTAGATCCACCTGCGATACGTATCTTTTTAACTCCACCACGCGTGGGTGTTCTGAATCGGACAAGGACTGTTGTCCCGACCCGGAATAAGCCACCCTGGTAAGATGTCCCGCCCTTCCTGTTCCGGTGGTCTTTTCCCCTTGGCTCGGGAACTTATTCTAATTTTCCATCACGAGAGTCCTTTCTTGCGGCCAGCCGGATTCTGTAAGGATAATGAGTATTCCCCGGGTCCTGGGTTTCATTCCGAGGGAATCACGCAATTTCTTCTCTCTCTACAAATTTTAGTCATGAAGAAGCTTGCCAAGTGTGTTGTTCTTGTTGTGCTTCTTCCCTTACCTGGAAGACCATGCAGCCGTTTGTTCCGGCGTTCCCGACAACCCGTCGGTGAGGGTTTCCGTACCTCCCTTTAGTCTCGCGATGAGCCAGTCCGATGGTGGTGATTTCTCGCAGAGGATGCCTTGGTCGCAAACGCTTTTTTCTCAGCGTTGGATCACCAAGATTGTGGGTTCCACCATATGATCGCCACCCAGCTGCCATTTTGACGTCGTCCACAGGCCTGACAACCCCCTTCTTCCTCCTCAGGATTCGTTATTTGTCGAGCCTCGACGAATTTTTGGATACTACTCTAGAGGGCCCCGGAGAAGTTTTCTTTTGGACTCCCCCCTGTTCCCTCCGTTGGTAGACCCCCAAGCCGTGCGCTGATCCCTTTTTCCGTCGCAGATTCTGGTCGTCGATCCACTGCAAGCAGCGTGCCTTTTAGTACCGCCGTTCGGCGCGGCCCCTCTTGTGGAATCGACGGCTCTCTTCGAGACTCTATTTTCTTCCCGCGGCCGATGATCCATTTTTTTACTCTCTCCTGAAGAGAAAGATACGTTCCTTGTTTCTTCCAAGTGTACTGTGGACTTGCTTTGCTCGGTCCCGCAGGTTCCAAAGCGTTTTTTTCGTCCGAAGCGGCCAGAAGTGACCCCTCTTTGACCGAATGAGTTGGTTTTTTCAGAGGGAAACCCATGTCGGCAAACCCCGCCAGCGTTCCCCTTCCATTGAGTGACCCCTACTTTACTGTAAGAGATAGGTCTTCTCCTCTAGCGCGACGAGAATAGTTTCCCCTTTTTGAGTTTCCCGTCAGGATTGTCATCACCCAAGTTGCCAAGTCAGTTTCAGCCGACCCCTGGTCTTTCCCCATATCCGGATTCTTAAGTCCTCTTCTCGCCGTGCGGAGGAGATCCTGCGGCAATCAGGCCCCTATGCGAAGTTTTCTTAGGTTCCCCCTCACGTCCGCGAATCCCATTGTAACTTGAAAGGCCCGAGGGCGCATGCGGGCGTCGAGATTCCTTCACGCGAAAGATTTTCCAACACCTCTTCCGTTAGCTTCGTTTTCCGTTACTCGGCTGCTTCTTCTTTCCGCCCCTTCGGTTGTACCAATTGATCTCGAACATCCCCTTCTTCACGTTTTTCCCTTTTGATGCGGTGATTACTGCCACCCCGAAGGGGTCTCATTCCCGGCCACGACAAACTTTCTTGAAGAAAGAGTCCGTTTACAAGCACGCCCAACATGGAACACCCTGATACCTCCCAGTTGTGTTGTTTAGAGCTTTATAGCAGTCAGAGCTTCTCCTCCTTGATCAAGCAATAGTTATCGGTCGGCAGCTTTTTTTTTTTGCCGTTGACCTCATTAGGCTTGGACTTCCAGCTACAGGGTTCCCCCTTGAAGGTCTACGACGGTGCTATGATTCGTCGGCCCCCCCCTTTAGGCTCTAAAAACAGCTTCCCTGGCTCTCCTAGTACAAACTCACAAGGACGATTGTTCCGACGTCCGCGGAGCTCCCCTCTTTTTTTTTTGTGGTAGATTGTCGATCTGCGACAGCCAATCTTCATCGCGCGGGCCGTTCTTCCTCTTTGTCCTTCCGGTCGACCCTCAAATCCGGCGATCGACAGGATGTTCCGCGTTGCGTATCAGTTTACTGGCTGAGATCCTCCCTTTGCCCCTCTCGTCGTTTCCTGAATCCGGGTCTGTGCCTTGTGGGTCCCCCCTTTAACGTGCCTCCCCCTCCTAACGGTTTCCTAGGCTCACGTAGATCCTCCAGGAAGTCTGCGCGTCCCTGCGGTCTCACCCAGTGAAACGGCCCCTCCCACCTCCCCCAATCTCGCCTCTATTCCATCTCCCCCTCCACCCCCAATCCCTCTCTCACTCTCATCCCCTTTTCCCCTTTCCTCGCCTGCCCTCCCTCCCCCACCTACCTCACCCCTCTCCTACCAAAACCCCCCGTTCCTCCCTTCTCCTTATCCCCCCTCTCTCTACCAACTCCAGCCCAACGCTTCTTCCTCACCCCCCCCCCTACACCTCTCCCGCCCGTCCTCCCTCCCCTCACCCCCTCCTCCCTCTCACCAGCCCTTCTTAAAATAAAGTAATTTCTAGTCTCCCACCGCTCGCGGGTGAATCTTTCTAAATTGTGATCCGTATAAACCAGAAAGTTCCGGTGCTTCAGAACCTCTTCGTAGTATTTCAGACTTCCTTCCAGTAAAGGCTCTATTGAACCCCTTTTCTCCTTGGCCCCAGACCCATCTCCTCCTGCAAATCATTTCACTCCTTTTTCACCCCCTCTCTTTGCGATGTCAGAGGCCGTACGACGAATTTTGGGGTTTCTTGATAAGATTTTCCGCCGATCACAGCTTCAGGTTGGCTCTTCTCCGCCCTTCCCCCCCGATTCCTGGCCGTTCTTTTGCTTTGCGAATTTGTTACGTGCTGAACCCTTGCTCACTCGAGGTATATCCCTTCTTCTTGAACCCAGCTGTTCGCAGCCGCATAGCGGATGCTCCCTCAGGCTGAACAGTGTCCCAATGTCCAATTTTCCCGAGACCTTTTTTTTCCCCTCGACTTCCCCTTGGACGTCCGTGGCGGAAGTTGACGAAAACAGCTCTTGATTTAACGTTGGCCTTGGATTTCATTTTTGACCGACGTCAACGGTCCTTTGCCCCGCTTGGTGGCGAGACTAGTCCCAAATGAAGATGGGCTCTCCCGATGCTCTTTTTTGGGTCTACCACATCACCTTTCCAGAGGCTCTCCTTCGATCACCGTCACAAGGGTTTGTTGCCTCCCCCCTCCCCTCGCCCGGCTGAAAAGGTTTTGAGGGTCATCTTTCACGCCTAATGTTCCACTGAAGGAAAAACCCGACAGGTCGTTCCAGTCCCCCCATCTCGACGGACCCCCCCCCCCCCCCCCCTAAGGGTCCCCGCGTACTCTTCGGTTCTGACTGTATAGAAGGTGCTCGGGAGCTGATGGATCCCTATCTGACCAGATTGCGATCAGGATAATTAATCTTTGTTCTCGGCGATCAGTAGCCTTTTAGTCCTACTCCTTTCCGACGGTGGATCCCCATTTTCTGAGGAATTTTCTCTCATCGTTTCAAATACATTTCCCTTCTGTCCAACCATTTTTCCTCGTGGTTTGTAATTCATTCTCTTTCTCAGGTGTAGAAGATGGCTTCTATTTAAAAGTTTTCGGGATATCCCACCTCATCAGCCACTCACCTCAACGGGACTCGCCTACCTTCCTTACGTCTTAGTGTTATCAGAGAGTGACAAGATCCCCCAACTGGTGGGGGTTTTTTTTTGCCGGATCTATACCTGGTCTCCCCTTACACCCTCTTCCTCCCAAAGTTAGAGTAAACTGAATCTCAACGTCATGCTGTGACGTTGGTCTTTTGCCTTCGTCCTCTTGTGCTGTAAATTGGAGTTTAGCTGCTCTTTTTAATCCCCCCCCGAACGAGGAAAAGCTGATCGTCCGATGCAAGAAAAAAGGTGCGGATTGATTTCACAACTTAAGTGCAGTATTCCGTGGATGCAGCGTTACCGGATTGGTACTTTCACCGGACGGTTTTTACCCGGGCGTTCATCTCGGCTCTTTTAAGAAGATTGAGCCGAAAGAACCCTAGTTTCCCCTCCGGGTAACTTTATACAAGAATAATGCCCTCGTCACTGAGCGGACGTACGTTTCATCTTCACCGGTTCGGGGGGTTTCAGCCATGAGTCTTTCTTAGGGAGACCCTTTAACGTCTCCCTCCTCAAGTACAAGATTTAAGACTATGAAATTTCGTTTCTGTTAGTCTTCGTCGGTCTCTGTTCCCCCTTTTGTATTGTGGGTGAGAACGTTATCCCGACCCTTTCATTGAGATCCTCATCTTTAACGCAAGAACTTTGACAACCGAGGTCCTATAATGCAACTTCCTGAACCCAAGCGAGCAGCGACTCGCCCCCAAGGAAGTAGCCCCCCGATTTCTGCAATGAGGTTTTCTCTTCCGGCAGAAAGACTCCCCCACCTCGAGGAATCCACGACTTTCGGAAATTTCAACCTTCGTCCCCCCGCGATTATACTACTCTTTCCTCTTGGGGTGGATTAGACGGTTCCTTTCACTTTTGGAGGATCACCGAAGAATCAAATCATCCCATTTTGAGTACAGCCATCTACAGTAGGATCTGTTTTCTGATTTTCCGACCTTCCCTGTTTTGAATTTCGTGACACCCTTGCCTGAAAAA
>Ga0179591_1316034_pt1 | contig 17866 bp, 17 predicted proteins | sample CZOMad2_1_08_16f_FD_182891 | JGI IMG/M metagenome (GOLD analysis project Ga0179591, IMG submission 182891) | Vadose zone soil fungal communities from Angelo Coast Range Reserve, California, USA - CZOMad2_1_08_16fungal (PacBio error correction) | ecosystem: Environmental > Terrestrial > Soil >... | reverse complement strand
CCTTTTCCTCTTGACATTTTAGGCAGCGCAAAGGTCGCCGGCCCCGGATTGGACCAGTCAAGTCTCCTTTTTTCTTTCTACCCCGTGATTCCAGTTTCCGCGACAAGAACTGTTGATTCGTGTTGGTTCATGTGCATGCCCCCAACCTAGGCGCCCCGTCTTTGATGCTGTGCTGCCTTTTCCCAAACCATCAAGGGGACCTCGCGATATTTTTTTTCCCCCCACTGGATGACGCCGCTGGGGCACCACCTTAACCCCCGTGGAGCAGCCCTTTTTCCCCCAGATCCTTCTCCCCGAACTACATCAATTTGGCTTCTGATTTTTTCACTCCCGTCCCTCCCCAATCCCTTGCCTTGTCCAACTGTTCTGAGACTTCGATGTTTCCTTCCCCCCACCGCGAATTTAAGGATGTTTCGGGACCCATACCTGGAAGGAGACCCCCAAGCTTGCCGCGAGATCCAGTTCCCGGATTCCTGGACGATAGCCGGATCTATCCCCATTCTCCGTATGGAGCAAGGCCAACCTGGTAAGTGCCCGGCAGATCCCCCATACGAACCCGCTCCGATAACACAGCTAGTTGCCTTCCTGGGCATGGATCACCTCATTCAGTGTTCATTCGTCCTTTCAATATCTGCCTACTCTTCTTCCCAGTCGCCAGGGCGCCCTGTGTTTCAGCCCTCCGTGAAGTACTAATCCTTTTTATGCGTAAGTTTCCAGGGCCGTTGTGTTTTTGTTTTTTTTTCCTGTTCATCCGCCTCTACTTGTCTTCCATCCCAGTCATTTTTACCACTAGAGTCTGTGCAGGAGAATGCGATCCCCCCCTCCCCTTAATAGCTTCCTTTTCCCTTCTGCCGTCCACTGTCTCCAAGTTAAACCCTAGCCCACAATGGCCTTTTCCCCCCCAAAATGTTGTGCCCTTATATTACTTTCCCTTTCTGTCATCATCAGGTCGAATTAACCCTTTCTCTTTTGAGTTCCGTAGTGCTCGCGCTCCCTTATATCGACTTCCCGACAAGAAATTCCCTCCCTGGCTCTAGGACCGAGTTTTCTCAGCTTCGTTAGACCCCCCCCCCCTTTTTCTACCTCAGAAAAGACCTTCATACAGCCCCTGACCCCCCCCCCTCAATTAATCAGTCACGCTCCTTTTAAGAACCCCTATAACTTCACTGCTCATGGTTGAACATGAGTCGAAATCCACTTCCTTGATATTTGTTTCCTCCCCCCCTGACCCCTGCACAGTGTAGTCGGAGGAACTCTTCAACCCAATCTCCCATATGCCCCAGCGCGACAAGTCGGGGGCACCCTCCTTTTTTATTTTTCGCCTTCCTCCTCGCCCATGTATTCCCCGAAGTTACTACCCCATTTCCTGAACGGCTACCCAGCATACCATCCTATGCACCTTTCCCTTTGTTTCTGGGATGCCCAACGACAAAACCCCCCAACCTAACGCCTTTTTTCCCCCCTTCACCTCCTACAGGAAGGGCAAACCTCTTCCCTCCACGACAAGGTCTCATCCTACCCCCACGTAGAAAGCTTTTTTCCATCTTTCGATATTGAAGGTCCACCCAGTTTTTTATGTGCCAGAGATCCTTGACCCCTCCCCTCAAGTTTCCCTGCTCCCCAAACCTCCGGACCTTTCCCCCCCTCTCCGTTCACACCCCTTTCAAGCCTGCTACCCTTGTGGTACCCCGTTGAACCAGAGGTGAGAATGCGTTTTTTTATTTTTTCCCCCCCTCCTCCTGTCCCAGGAGTCCACTTGGAGGCTTGGTCTTTTCCCCAACCCGGTCCCAGTGTCCACCACACCTCCCTTAAATGCATTCCGGTCCTGGGCGCCCCTAAAACATCTAAAATCTAGCCCCTTTCCCTCCAGGAAGAATACTGGTCCTTTTCTTTGCTTTCCCAGCCTCTGTCCTTTGGACCCCTAAACGTCTCGGACGTTTGTGTCCTCCCCCCAGAGCCAAGTTTTTTTGGGCCAATCGTCCATTTTCGACCTGCCACCGCTCCGACCCCAAAGACTTTCCCCCCCTGCTGTCCTCCCCAACCACTTCGTTTACCCCCTGTAATAAATGTCCCTTCTTTCCAAGGTGATGACGTCGTAACTGTGAGCAGCATGTTCTTTTTACTACACCCCCCACAGGAAAATATTGACCTCCTTTTTCCATACCCAATTTGCGGAGCTTTGCTAAGTTATTTACTTTTTCGCACCGCCCTATCAGCATTAGTTTTTTTTGATCCCACCCTTCGACGAAGAGAAGATTCCCCTCTCTTGAGTGCTTTTGATGGTCATCTCCATCTCCCCATCCTTGAGTGTCAACCTCTTTTTTAATAACCCCAAGTTGGTTGTTTCTCTTTCTCCACTGCTTGGCACGACTTCGGCTATTAGGCAATCCCTCCCTTCCCCTCCTTTCTCGTTTTTTTTCATGATTGCTTTTCACCACCTGACTCCTTCCTTCTTCGGAAGCGTGCGAACCGACTAACCTTCTGTCTGCCAAGCTCCACTGATCAGACCCTTTTTTGATTTACACTGAGAGGAGCTTCAATATTTCCTTGTGCGTCACTGTCCATTCTGTGCTCAACGGGTTGATTACTTTTCAACCCCTTCACTAGTTATCTTCCCTTTGCAGTGCCCTTCTTTATCCGTGTTTTTAACCCACTCCATTCATTGGTCGCCCCCTTTTTTCGGAAGCCCGTTTGGCACTGCGACAATGGACGAGGTTTTTGTCCCCCCCCCTCCAATCGTGTCTGGGTCCGCCCCGAGAGTTAAGTTCTTTATTTTCCCTCTATGGGTCACGAAACTAGCCCAGATTTCCCTTCCCCTTGGGTCCTTCTATATGAGATTTCCCCCTTTCGTTCAACCTTCCTTCTTGGGTTTATGGGAACACCTTGCACCACCTTCCCCTTCCTCTTACAACGTGTGACCCCCTTTCCCCTGAGCGTCTGACATCTCCCCCCCCCAGAACCTCCCTCCTTCTGTTCACTTCAAAGTCTCGTAGCTTCCTTTTTGCCATTGGGTCAGGTCCACTTTGAATGATAGTGCACGTTTTTTTCCCTCTTTTTCGTTTTCGAGCTCCTCTTTTCTTTTTTATACCGTGACCCATATTTTGCCTTCATTTTCTAATAGTTTCATACCCGCTTTATTCTGTTTGTCGGATGGTTGATAGGTCCCCCTTGTCTTTCCGCAATGGTTCCGCTTTTTTGTCCCTTTGGAGGAGTGGGACCCCTCCGAGTATCGTTTTTTTCTGCGGTCGTTCGCCAATTCCCCGTGGCATTATCGTTTTTCTGTTGCGATCCGGTACTCCAGTGGCATTGCCGTCTATTCCCTACATTTTTTTTTTTTCCCCTCGCGGTCCCTAGAACCATCATGGATTTTCCCCGTTTCTGAACAGCTGTCATATTGCGATTGTCTTTCTCCTCTCGCAGCCGGTCGCGGTAAGTTTTCATCAAAAGCTCTGCAGTTTTCTCTTGCTCAATTCTCCGTTCATCATTGATGTCTTCTTGAGGGGAAATTGGACCGCTTTTCTCAAGGCGCTATGAACGGAGATCTTCTCAAGGTTGTTGCCATTTTTTTTCCGCACTGAAAATTTCTTTTTTGCCCCCTTTAAGGTCGGATATTACCTCTTCCTTGTTATCGGCCCCTTCTTAGATCGGCTTTGAAAAACCCCAGCCACCCCCTTTATAATTCCCATGATTTGATACGCTTTGGCTGCATGTACATGTCCTTCCCCTGTGCCTCAATATTGTTTCCTTGGACATTCAAAGATATCTGTTTCAGTAATTATTCTTAGATCTTTTTTTTCCTGAATTCCAATACAGAATTTCCTGACCCTAAGATTTGGTCTCCTTTTCTTCTTTATGTGGTATTCGCGTATGAAACCTCCACTCCGGCCTTCCCTTACCAAAGAATGAGTCTTCACCACCCCCCGGCGCCCGGCTTGAGTTTACTCTCTCTGGCAGATTATACAGACATTCTAAGGGCCCTCCCAATCTTTTTCCATCAGGCCGGGTCCCTTCCCTCGCTGCTGCGTTAGTCGGGCGGACTCCTCCCCTCCCCACAGTTGATCCCGGGTGTCTTCGCGTTTTTCAGGGGTCCCTTCAAATTCTGCGGCTGTTAAAGCTCTTTGAAGGGATTAAGCTGCTTCCTCTGCCTTTTTCTTCCCGAACACTAGTAAACTTCCCTTTAGTGAGTGCCCCCCTTTCTCCTCTTTGGTCGCGAGGACAGATTTTATTCCTTCGTATAGCTGTTCACCAGAAATTCGATCCCCTTCGGTTGCCCTTTGATTCCCTCTTCGTCTTGAAGGTTTTCTGTGTTTCACTTCCCCTTCGTACTAATCATGGTGTCCTGACGATATCGAGGTACATCTTTAAGTGCGGTTTTTTTCACGTCAGACCTGCTCGGCAGGACTAGTCAGGAAGCTCCTTTCACCCCCCCCATCAGAGCCAGCCAGGACAGAAAACTTTTTCTTTTTCCGGGGGCGCGCCTGAACAAGTTTTTTTTTAGAACGAGCCGAAGAACTGCTTTTTCTGCTGCTCCTCTTCCTTTCAGGCGATTTGTTTTTATCCACCCACCCTGCAACTGCTCCCTTCTTTCTTTTCATCCTCCTTGTTTGTTCTAGAGATCAAGTCTTGATTTTCTTTCTTCAGGCGAATCCACCATTCACGGTGACCCCGCTTCAAGCAGTTCTCTTTTTTTCTTTCTCCCAAAGTGGCATTGCATTCTCCCCCCGTTCGTTGCCCGCGACAAGACCGGTGTTTGTTTTCTGCCCTCTGTGTTTTTTCTGCCCGGCCAAACTCTCCAGAGAGGATTGACGTTAAACAACAATAAATTGGCCTTCCCATCTCAGTTTTCCCCCCCGATGAGTATGATGTCGACCTGGGCGGCCCCACATCCCCCCCCCGTAAAAATTGAGCCAGCAAGACAAATCCCCAGTTGCATCCCCCCCTGAACGATCACTCTGCTTCTCCGTTTCCTCCTATCTTCTTTTGTCCCTCCCACGATTGACTCAATCACTCGCATTGCCCCCGAGTGGGGTCCCCACATTGACGACGTTCTCAAGCCATCACCCCAGAGCTAGAAGTCGCGGACCCTTGTTAGCATCGCTCCCCATACTCACCCCAGGACAATGGTCCTCAAAGGTCACACTAAAGTACCCCGTCGATAAAGCCGACCCAGATCCCCTCCTACCTACATCTTCTTCCCGGGCCTGGATCTTAAGTTTCGTTCCCTTCGTAACTTCCCTTTTAGCAACTTCTGGCCACGATCGGCCTTATTTTTTTACCCGTGGTTTTTTCCTTAGTCGGAGGGGTTAGCCCTTTCCCTCTATCTTTTTTATGCGCATCCAGGGGTGTCTATTGCTTCCAACATCACGTCGCCCCCTCTTCTTTTCGCCAATCGATTCGCTTTTTTCATGAGAATGCCGTGAAACCCTTTTATTCAGAATCGGACCAATCTTTATTGGCATTTCCCCCCTTAGCCAAATGGAGCTGGCCCAACCTTTTGTTGCGGCCCTTCCTGAAAGCTCATTCCTTTTCTCAAACATATTGTCTCCCCTCTCCCTTTTTGCTGGGCGTTACTGATATACGAGTGAGCGGCCTTCCCCCTTGAATACTCACGATTACTAACTGGGCTTCTCTTTTTTCTCAGCGGCGCGACCTTCCCACCTCGAAAATAGCGAAAAGCCTTCCCCCGAAGTGGTTTCACCCTTCGCTCCTTTTACAGCTCGAATTCAGAAAGCTTTTCCTCTCCCTCATGGTGCCTTCGCCCCTCTAAAATGCTCTCTGGGTTTTTCATTGACCTGACCCTGACCGCGACATGAGCTGGTGCGACCCAGCACTGGCCACTCAATCTCCATATTCCATTTGCGCGTCGGGGAAACCCCTTTATGAGTTTCAGTTTTTTTTCTTCCTGTCCCCGACGTCCCCTAAGGCGACATGACGGTCTCGGACCCAGCTACCCGCATCTCCGGGAAGGTTGTGTCTGACGAACCCAGCAACCTCCCCCCTCGCGCTGTTACGCCAATACACATTCCTTTTCAATACCGAATCCTTTTTCTCACTTGACAAGGTCTTAACCTAGACTCTTTTCCCCAACCGTCGAAATCTGTCTCGATGCGATCATGTCAGCAAGTTATGTTTCCCCCCCTCTTTCAGAGATCCCCGTCCTCCCCCTCCTTTTTCGCGACCGCAAAACCTCGTTTTACCGCCTCCCTTTCTCTTAAAATGGCCTGAACTTCCATGCCTGCTACTTGTCCTTAACACAGGGTGAGGAGCACTTTTTCCTGATCGAGACGTCAGGGCCCTGAAACCTTGATTTATTCTTTGACTTTGCAAATAGGTCCGTGGTCCCCTAAAATTCATGCATCCCTTTTCGAAATTCACTGCTCTTCCCCTCCGAAACGACCCATGGCCGCCCCTGAGGCTTGCCCCAGCCGGATTTTCCCCTACCCGTACGCCTTTTTTTCTCATCACGTCTTTTTTCCTTTGGCACGGTCTTTTTTTGACTGAAACACTTGCTCCTCCACCCCCCAAACTAATTTGCGACACCCTAAGGAAATGGTTTTCTTCCCAACGTCTCAAATAAATTTACATGTGGTACTCTTTCAAAGGTGTGCCATTCTCCCGATGGAGAAGACTGTCTGCCCCCCACCCCCCCCCCTAAAATAAGCTCCTCGGTTTTTTTAACTTCAACAACCTTTTGGAGGAGCTTCAGTTATTGTACCGGTTCGCCACTCTCCTCCCATCATGAGGAAGGTGTTGACCTCCCTACCTCTCATCTTTCTTAGCTGAGTTGATGCTTGGTGTATGTAAATTCGCTTTTTTTTTCCCCCCACCCCCTTGATCCTATTCTCGTTGTGTTGTGAGGATCATCCTGCTTGGAAAAAGAGAGATATTTATTTTTTGCCTCCCCCAATGGCGTCCCTCCCGGTTACCATAAATAGTCTGCTTTCCTTTTTTTTTCTGAACAAACCCCGGCATTGCTTCGGATCGTGCGAGACCTCAAGGAAATTCTCAATTCTACTTTCCAACGGTTGTGGATTCCCCCCTCTCCCCCTTATGCTGTTTTCCCCTATCTTTTTTTTTCTCCAGTCCATTAGTGCTCAACGTTCTCTTACCCGTGTCATTCAATTCGTTGCAACTGAGTATTTTGTTGGTCCCCCCCCCTTCATTACAATCAGCCTTCGTTTGTCCATCGTTTTGGTGCTGGTAGGTTGGGCCCTGGCGAATGGACGCTGGTGGCCCTGCCAAATGTTGGCGAGCCCCAAAAGCGCGACGGTTTTAGTTGTTCCAAAGTCAGAGGTCCTTTTCCCACTTCTTCTGACTTGATGAGGTTCCGTCCTTTTTCTTTGAGATTCCCGTGTTGAGCAACATGGGAAGGCAGTCGACTTTAGTTGGGGTTTCCCTTTACCCCCATTTCCAAATTGAAACCCGCACCTCTTTTGTTCCCTGAGAGTATACGTCCCACAAGCATGTTTTTCTCCTAAACTTTTTTTCCTGTCAAGCGCGTATCTGGCATTCCTTCCATGGTGTTCCCCTTTTGTTCTCTTTTTTTCCTTTTTCACTTTCGGTTTCGTCTCTCCCAACTGACTTAGGGTTTTTGCTCGATCGGCACCTAACCTTTTGCTTCTCATCATCGGTCCATCCCGCGTTTCTCTGTGGAGGGTCTGGAGAACATTTTCCCTTTTTTCGCCCTTTTTCAGCATTGGTGGCCATCCGTCGGTCTTTCCCTCCCCAAAAATCCTCGTATCTTTTGTTGGCTTGAGTCAGCCCATTCAACCTTTCCGTGGTATTCCCGTGTCTCTCTCCAATTCTTCGCGTAGGGGACGATTGGTTTACCCCCCTCAAAACTCCCAGAAGGGATTTCAGATGGCGCTACGGGGCTTTTGCGATGGAGTTAGCCTCTTTTATCCTCCTCACCAGTCTCCGGTACCGGGAGGGCTGCAAATGCCACAGATTTATGCCTTTTTTTCTTTCTTTATATCATTTTCACCCGCCATTATTGATGTTCTTGAGCGTTACTGACGAATGGAATGTCGACAACCGCTGCTATGCCGTCTTTTCGCTCTTTTCTTCAAGTGTTCACTTCTCTTTTTTCGAAACCTCAGTCGGTAGTTTCGGCCTTAGTCGATCGGGATCTCCCGCCACGCGTCGTTTGCACGCCCCCGTTCCCCCAAGTGTCTCCTTTTCCTTTCTGGAGTACTCGTTTTCCTGCTCTTCCTGTTGTGGGCCGAAACTTGTTGTCCGTTCCTTTTTTCTGCTCAAGCGAATACGGATTGAGCGTCCCTTTTTTTCTGTCTATGTTTGTGCACGGCATTCTCCGCCCATCATCTGACGTACCTACGGCCTGTGGGCGCTGGACAAGTTTGTTGTTTCTTTCCGTTTGTTTCGAGTCCCCCCTTCCCGTCTGATCATACAAAGAATGTTGCCATTTCCCCCCGTGCTTCTCCACCGCGCCCTGGACTCAGGCAATTATCTCTTTTCTGTCACCTCGCTTCTTGACATTCTAATTTTTTCCTCTTATGTTGTTGAAATTCAACCTCTCGAATTGTAGTCTGGGGTTCTGATTTCGCCGTACCTTGTAATCCCATTTTTTTTGCCCCCCCTTTTTGGATCTTTTTTTTAGAGTAGTCCGTCTTGAAAATTTCTGACGGAAATTATGCGGGCTTCAAGCTTCATCCTCTTCCTTGAGTCACTCCCCCCCTCGGGCCGGTCGAGTTATTTCCTTAGTCTTGTAGGGAAGACCTTTTTTCTTCCTTTAATTGATTGCGGCTCAGACGCCGTTCAGGGTTGTCTTTCCGCTTTTCTGCTCCATGGACGTTTTTCTGGGTGCCCCCAGGGGCCTTCCCCTTCCTTCTTGGTCCGGAGACGATCCCGATTTCTATTTTCCCCTTGGTTTGTTGACCCCGTTAAGTCCCTCTTTTTTTTGCCCATGACCCACAACTCCCCCCGAGGAAGCCAGAACCCCTTGTACCCGGCGAAAGGTTTCTCTCCTGCCATGGTAGAACGAGCCATCCTTCTTCTGCTAACGTAAGGTACTTCGCTTTTCTCTCCCCTCCATTCCACCTTCAAGATTCCCTTCTATAATACGTTGTTGGCAGAGTCCTCTCCGTGGACCTCTTGAGGTGCCCGATCCCTCCCTTTCACTTCTGAAAGCTTCTGACCGTTCTTCTTTTTATCCAAAAGTGTGAAGTGACCAACTTCTTTTTTACAGTTTGGTCTGCGGGTCTTTTCCGGGCATCCCCTTGCCCCTTCTGAGCCGTTGCTGACGTTCAACCCACCATAATTTCCCTTAGTACCTCGATATCGTCTCCTTCCCCCCCCCCTCTCTTGATCCCGAATTTTTCCACACCCAAACAAACAACGTGGGAGCAGCTCCCAACTTTTTTTAAGAAAAGAATTAAAATTTTGTCGCGATCCTTCCCGCAAAGCAGGGCGTTCAAAACTTTTCTGCGACCTACGTCCCTTTTCGGAACCCCCCCTCGAGATGCCCTCCGATTTTCTTTCCAGTAAGCCTACGTATATCACCTTGAAGCAAGTCATTGATCCCCCTTTGGCAACTTACGCCCTTCGCGGACACGGCTCCCCAAGACGCACTCCAGTCCCTTTGCGGGTTCTCAAGGCAACTGGGAACTTTACCCGCATTACTAAGAACCAGCCCCGACAAATAAACATTTTTTTTTGACCCTTCCCGACTTCCTTTCCCTTACAGTGGCACTTAGAATGTCTGGATGAATTTCTCGCCCTATAGGACTTACCCCCGGCTTTTTTTTTTTTCAGGGGCGGTGTTTTCGCCTCAGTGGTTAAGTTAATCATCCCTTCTTACTTCGGGCGGGTCAGGTTCTCCTCAACACCTTAACTGTCAAGTACCCGTTAGGTCGACAATCTGTCTGATTGTGAAGGTTCCATGCCCTTCCCCACATATTCGAAGATGCCCCCGTCGCCCGCTTCCGCCCTTATTGGCATTTTACAAAGCCCAATCATGGACCTTCTTCCCGTTCCATGACGTATACATAAGGATCGGGCGCTTGATTCCTTGGGGTTGACTCCGCTCTCCTATGTGCGAGAGAATCATTTTCCTCCGGTTTTGAACTTTTACCGTATGTCGGGTCCCGATGTTTTCCAGCTTTGAGACATCCACAATTGAGACACCCTCTTTCCTTTGCCACGTATAAGTCAGCTTTTTTTTTTCTACATTCCACATCCCTTTTCGCTCAGAGCCACTTTTTTTTTTTATCCATGTAAAGCTTAGAAAAAACAGGCAGCAATCGGTTGATTTTGACAGACTGACCGCTCCCCTCTCTTTATTCGATCCAGAACCTCGAACACTCGCCAATGTTTTTCAAGTCGGGGGAACCCACATCTGAGTTTAGAGTTCGCCCGATTTTTCTTTTGACATTTACCGACGGTACCTGCGAAATGACGATCTGACCCCCTTTTTTCCTGCCCGGCAAGGTTGAGTTGACAACAACCCCCCCTTCACGTTCTTTCTACAATCTCAAGGAAGGGAACAAAAAAACCCCTCTTTTTTCGAAAAGACAGTTCCCCTATCCCCACCCAACGTCGAAAGAGGGGATGGACGATGGATCTTCCTAGGGTTGCTGCCGTCTCAGCTCCCTTAAGTAAGTTCGGATGCAAAACTCGGTACCTGCTCCCGAGCATCAAAATGGCTGATACCCTTTTAAACTTAATTCAGTCTCCTCTTGCTTACAGAGGGAGGAGCTTCTGAGACTATTTGACCGCCAACCCCCCTGAGGCTATGCCTGGCCTTTTTTTCCCACTGTGGTCCAGTGGACAACCTCCATCTTAATTAAAGTTCTCAAGCCCTGATCCTCAGACTGGACGACCATGGGTAACTCCGGGTACGTACCTGTCTTCGGTTTTGCCAGCTCGACTTTTGCCGGCCCCAAACGATCTTCCTCTCCGAGCCACGGGGCCCAAGAGTCCAGCCTTTAAACCCCGCGTTTCGACCCCCAGAATGTCTGACAACCCTCCGGACTTAGTTCTCTTGTTTTCACACTTCGACTCCACTGACCATGTAAATACCTTTCCCAAGGTGTGACCGTCTAATTTTTTTTTTTTAGCGACCTGGCCGGAGACCAACAAAATTTGATCTAGGTTATAGGTTTTACCCTCCCATTTTAAGTGAGTCGCTAGTTCCTGATCTTTCGTTCGCACGATCCGGACGCTGCATGAGGCAGTGTGTCACTCTGACTCAGCCCGACGATCCCCTCTTCTAGTGAAGGGCTGCGTGTTATCCAATGTCCAACCAGTTTCTCTTTCCTCGTTTTTTCGTCTTTCACTCACTTGGCTTGCAAAGAGAGAATTTAGGCCCATCCCCCTTTTCGACCAGTTCCTAAATCTCTTCTTCGTGCTAGGCTTCACACCCCCGATTGCTTCGTATCTCCCTTTTCGAGGACCGGAAAGGAGCCTCTCCTTCCTTGCGGCCAAGGTTTTGGGCTTTTGACACCGAGCTTCCAATATCCTGGTGTGTTTTTAGCAGGGCGTGCGGTTCCCTACCTGTTTCCACCGTGTCCATTTCCTTTAATTCAGTTGCAACAACTATTTCTTTTTGGAAATTCTCCCACCACTCCCGGGAATGGTTTTGTTGACATTCCGTTGTGGGGTGCCCGGAGTTTTGGGCCCGGTGTGAAAAGACGATTTTAAACGTGCTCTTGGCGCCTTATCGGTTTTTCATTCAAAGTCAGCTTAGTCACTAAGTGTCTCCATGATTCTGCACATGCGTCCCCCCCCCGATGGAGATAAGTTATTGTTCCCCCCGTCAAGGCCATTTCGCTTGAGGTGGTTCCCTGGGCCCACAATTTGTCAAACCTCCCCATAGCCTTCCCGTGTGATCCGTTTTTTCGAGTTCGAAATCAATCCTGACATAACCCGCTTGGTAAGGTAATTTCAGGAGCTGTCATTCCTTTGCAGGTTTCTACAGTTTTTTGAAGATTGGTCGCGGTACCCGAGGTTTCCGAACTTCCTTAGGAGATGTCTCTGATTTCTCTAAAAACTTTTTCCCTCGTCAATTGCGTTAGAACGTGTCGGATGGTTGCTAGGGGCAACTTGTTCGTTTCTGTCCCCGGCCTGGGCCCTCCGGCTTTTCCCCCCCCACTTACTGTTTGAGTGGCGGAACAGTTATAGGTTGTATTTCTGGTTTTTACAGTCCCCTTTCCGACTCTTTTTTTTTTTTTTCGTCCCCCTATTTACAACCTGGGTCCCGTCGTCCCTAATGGGCTTCAATCGCCGACCCCACTGCTCCTCAACTCCGACGGATGAGTTCCCCCGACTGCCCCCCAGGTGATAATATTGACCTCTGTGGTTATTTTGTGTTCTCTTTCTCTGTCGGTCCCTAAGGTTGTTTTCGGCAACCAGATGCTGCAATGTATCTTTTTTCTCTCCATTATCACCATTCTTACGAAGGAAGACATTTCTCCTGTCTCTTCTGAACCCAAAAGATGATTCCCGGGCTTTCGCGATTTTCCGGTTTTGGACCTGTTCCTCCCTTCATGAGAAACATTTCATCTTGAACATTTTCCCCTTGACGTCTTCGCCTAGATGGATCGCGATCCCCTTATCTCGGCTCCCCCTTCCCGCCCCCCACCTTAAATTCGCCTGAGTATTTGAAGACCTCTTCTTCTCATGTGACCCCTCACTATTTTGGCACTTTTTCTTTCTCTTTTGGATTGGTCAATACACCCTTAGGTCGGTCTCCTTTCGGACTTTTAACTTTCTCTCTTCCGTCCTTTAAATAAGGCCTGATGTTTTCGTTTGGGAGTCGCGGTCTAACGAAACCGGGCCCGTCTGACGCCCCCCCTAAGGAAATAAATTTTCCCCCACACCCATCTCCCCTTCCCTCCTTTGGTAATAATTCGATAGGGCCAGTCTTATCAAGTACATTCTATCCTGGTGCTCTGAAGATCCATATCAAGGGTGACCCCCCCCTCTTCCTATGTGATCTGGTCGTCCTTTTTCTTCTTTCTAGACATTTGTCCCTACCAGTTTGCATTTCTAAACCCCTGTCTTGCTTGATTTGGTTGCAGGTCGGCGAAGTATCTCGACATTTCTTTCCCCTTCTCCTATATTAAGGGATTCAATTTGCTACTCGGAAGTACTGTCTACGAAACCTTTTGTCATATGTTGTCTTCGTAGGTCGAACCTTTTTCTTTCCTTCTTTCTCGGGAGCCCAGAATCGACTGTAATTATTCTGTATGTTTTTCTCCTTGTTTGATCCCACGTCCTTTTCCTGTGTGTGCCCCGGTCGGCGTCACCCCAGTTTCTCTCCAATACTCATCTTAGGGAAATGAGTTGTTTCCTTCCCTTATCGGCAGAATAGTTGGGCTGGCCCATTCCCAAACACAGAGTTCAGACCCCCCCACACCTTCTCCTCTTTGAGACACGGGGCGGATTTCCCCCCTTTGTCTCCTCTCCCCAAGACTCCCCTGCTCGGCAAGGACCTTTCCCAACTTTCTCCTCCCTACTATTTTACTCCCGTTGTTTTTTTATATAGTGATCGGTGTTGTTGTAGGATTCCAGCGTCCACTCTCCTTTCCCTTAACCGTCTCATGCTCAAGCAGTTCTTCGGGGCTCGTTTCCCCAATTCCTTGTCCGCCTTCCCTCCAAGAACTTTCTTTTTTCCCCTGATGTGTTATGGGCAATGCTTCCCTGGCCCTTGCGCTTCTGCGTGCCTGTTCCCCCCCCCCCTTTCCTTGGGACCTGTACTTCCTCCCATAAACGATTTGAGGATGACGCCATGTGCAAAAAACAGTAAAAACCTTCCCCACGTTAGGAAATTTTTTCCCCCCTCCCCCTTTCCACTTCGCTTTCTGGAGTTCTCGATCCCCCTCTCCAAGCGGTTTTTTCAAAACTGAGACTTTTTCAGCTTCCCCTGGATCCCACGCCGAATATGCCCTTTACTGTTTATTAAAAGGTACCCTTAGATCGATTGATCCCTTCAGAGCTTCTTCTCACAATATTAAGGTCCGTCCCCCCCCCCTTTTAGACGGAAGAGCACCAACCCTTTTCTCACAGGCCCCCACCGGGGGATGGAGCCATGCCAATTTTAAAGTACTCTATAAGACCCCTCTCCCCTCCCCATGAGAGTTGAATTAAAGGGTCCGGTGAACCCTTATTGGCCATTCTGGCTGAAATTCTATGGCCCTCTCGGTTATCCCAACCCAGAGGCGGACGTCTTGTGTGTTCACCCGTGCAGTGCATGTATTTGTGCGTCCTCTTTCGTGTTGAGGTCAATACCTAGAACCACCCCCCTCCTTGTCTATTTCAGTCCCTCTTCCCCCTTAGGTACTACAATAGTCGTTTTTTTTTTGCCCTTCTAAGCCGTGCCAAATATAGACAGATGCTTGAGCAGACCTCTCTTGCATTTCAAGTCATATCAGGAGCGCCATTCCCAACCAATTACATGAAAGCTCCGCGCCCATACTCTCAGTTCCATTTTCTCGTTGTTAAAGACGATCTTTTTCTCGTTCTCTCTGAATCCTCCTTAGCCTACCTTCCTTAAACGCCCCCCGGTTCCTTCCCGATGTTTTCTCTCTAAAAATTTCTCCCCCTCTCTTTCCGCCCGTTCATAAGCAGTCCTTTCCATCACATGAGCTCAATGTAACCTCAGCCCCCCCCCATTCTCTGTCTGTCTTTTTTCAAAATTGTTCCCACTCTCACTGCAGCATTTTTATTGCCCCCTCCCCTGATCGAAAGCTGGTGAGCTGGGCTGGAACCCACTCTCCCCCGAACAGAGGCGCCAAGTTTGAAACCCCCCTCCCCATTCTGAGGCCCTCTCCTCGCCCTTCTCGTCCACCTCAAGGCTCCATTTCCGGCCCAACAGCGACCAGACGGTCAATGTTCCCTTTTTTTCCCCGAAACCCGCCCACAATCTCTCTCTTTCTTTTCAGAAACCTTCTCACTAATTCTCGCGAGCAACGTTTGTATCCCTAGCCCTCCCCGGCGAAAGCGGGGATTTGGACGATGATGATCTCATTGAGTTATGTGACTTACCCCCTCTTCTTCAACAGCGACCATTTTTTACTTCCTGCCGCCTCCACCCTCATGAGTCTCTCCCCCCAAATGGCCTGACCACATTCCCATTCCCGCAAGCTTACGCCGTCTTTGGTAAAGTTTTTTTTCGGAGCACTGCTTTTTCCTGATTTTGGCCTCCTTTTACCTCACGTGCTTCAAAAAGATCCCAATTGTAGTGTGTTAACCCCCACCCCTCAATCGGACTCTTACTTTCCGTGACTCACTACCCTTTCTTCCCCCCTCAGAAGGGTCCCTACCTGCCCAACCCTTTTTTACTTGTCCTTTCTATGACTTGGAAGAACCTCCCCAACTTAGACGTTTTGCTCCAATCCCCCTCTTTTCCGGTCCATTTCCCTTGCCCCCCAAAGGGGACCTTCACCCCCAACTGTGCTTCCCAACTCGGACCATGATTTGTGATTGCCATTTACCAACAATTGACCCTTCCCTTCCGACCAAGGGTGACAGTTCGTTGGAGACAGGCTCAAAAGAAATCTGAGGACTCGGTTCTCGCCGAACCCCCCCTTTCTCAGTAGGCAGGTCATTCTTGTTCTCTTTCTTACAGTCAGACATGCATTAGTCTTTTTACCCCCCCCTCCCTAACTCCGCAGACGACGTACCGCGATTGACGTGCTTGATTGTGCCTTACTATCTCTCTTATTTCCAGACTTTTTTTGAAAAAATTCCCATCCTCCCGTGGTTGTGGTTTCTTTCCTTTTTTGGCTCTTTAAGCAGTAGAAGTTCTGAGATATTAGGTACCCCGTTTCACTTCACTTCGGGTACTAAATAGATGCTTTGTCTCTCCCCGGGGGGATCACCACCTGAACGTGGTAGTTCACTCCCCAGGTAATCTCCCGATCATAAAAGCTCCTTTGGGGCTTTCCAACCTCGAACCCTAGTCCTTTTGTATTAAGTCCTTCGTGTAGTGAAGGAACCCCTTGTCACTATAATTTTCAGTTGACCTTCGCCCTTGTTGTTACAGCTACCCGTCCTTATTTTTGTGGTTGCCCTTACCTTTTTGGTCGGCCCGGTAGTTGGTAGTTTGTGGGCGTAGAAAATGGACCTTTTAAAAGCAACTGTGCTTGGACCCAAAAGTGCGCGGGTTTTCCTTACCTTTCAGAGGGCCGCACTCTCCCTTTCTGCCTGTGGCCCTCGATTCTTTGAATTCAGTTTAACTTTTCTTTTCCGCTTGGTGGGTTTCATGGGACCAACAATTTGCCCCCCACCCCATCCTCGCCCCTCACGGTGTTCCCTGAGAGTCTTCGAACATTTCAAGGCACGTTCCAATTGCTTGCGTGGTACCAACCCGCGTTTAGCTTCATTCCTTTTTCGGTTTTCAATTCTTTGAATCTTTTGAAGTTTACCTGAGGTTTGTTCCCGCGCGACTTGACCTTGGGAGAGCCGGTGCCCATACCTAAATGATATCTCCCTGGATACTTCGACTTTTCTTGTTATATTTCACCCCTTGTTTATAATTTTCTTTTTGTGACCTTCTGAGGAGTGCTAAGCTGTTATCGCCTTTTTGTGGATTTGTTTTCGTGTTCAGCCCACCTGGCTATGGGTAGTGTTTACGTGTCCAATTTTTTACATGTCTCTTATCCAGATTCCCACGTTTTGCGAGGAAAGACCTTCTGAAATCAAGGGTCCCGACTTGTCTGGATCATACCCCTCTGTGAGTTCGACGGTTATTATCGCCCCCTCCAGGTTCTCGTTCATTTTCCCCCCCCTATGCTGCCTTTAGAGATTTGTTTTCCCCCTTTGTAGCCAGACCTGCCTTTCTTGCCATTGAAGACCTTAGATTTGCCAAAAAAAGTTCTTTTCCCTTTCTTTTTCCTGCGACACTTTATGTCTGCCCGCGAGTAAATTTTCCCTATCCATTTCGGTTTCCGTTCAGTCGTATGAGGGATCCGAGTCACCGTATGCTCTGTCTTGAACCCTCCCAAGTGTTTAGAACTGATCGTCTGTTTTCGATCGTTTCATTCTCCTTACCGGGGTTGCAAACTATTTTTGCCGCCATTTTTCTTTTTTTTTTTTTTTTTCCTGAAAATGCCCACCTATTTCTGGAGTCTTCACGCATCTTCTTTCGTTTTTCCCTTCAGTCTTCTGCTGGACTATCTGTCCCTTGACGGGACGCTTTTTTGAGCCCGTTTTTTTTAACTTATCCCCCCCCCCCTGCTGTCTGACGCATACCGACGCTTCACTTCCAATTCTACGCGCCCCGGTTCTTTTTTATACTCCGATAGGACAAGCTGCACCAGGACATCTTTGCCCCCCCCCCCCCTGAATATGGTTTGGTCCCACTCCCCTTTCCCCTTTAATTCAACGATGAGTATTTGGTAGTATTTTTTCTCTAGAAGTACCAACCTGCTCTCCTCCTTGTCTGGGGAGTAGCGTCTGCCCGAAGCCAGTCCCTTCCCTTCCCTGTTTACATTAGACTTGCTCTAAGTAGGCAGGTTACTTCGACCGGGTTCTTCGTAGCCCCTCTGCTTTAGGTCTTTTCCAGAGTTGTTACAGACTGGCCTTCTTTTATTTCGCGGTACCCATTCTCTAACCTCCCCCCTATTTGAATAGTCGGGACGGCAATTCTTTCAGTTTTCTCCAAGTTTTCAGTTTTGTCAGGTCGGCCCTCAAAGAGGAGGTCGATTATAGAGGTTTTACGAATGGTCCCCCCCCCTTTCGGTCCGTACTCACTTCATCTGTCCATTCTTCCTGATGAACTCCCCCCAATCAGAGGCAGAAACCCCCCTTGTGTCGCGGTCACTTCGTTTGATGAAAGGCACCGTGTCCCCCAGTCCCCCTAAGAATCTTCTTTTGTTAGAAGTGACCCTTTTGAGATTTTCGTGGC
>Ga0179591_1382630_pt1 | contig 17869 bp, 12 predicted proteins | sample CZOMad2_1_08_16f_FD_182891 | JGI IMG/M metagenome (GOLD analysis project Ga0179591, IMG submission 182891) | Vadose zone soil fungal communities from Angelo Coast Range Reserve, California, USA - CZOMad2_1_08_16fungal (PacBio error correction) | ecosystem: Environmental > Terrestrial > Soil >... | reverse complement strand
CCTTTTTGATCGAAGCTTCCTTCATACGTCCCCTCCGTTTTTTTTCCCCCTGGTCGACCAAAAAGAAGCCCGTGGGCTTTTGTGCCCTCGGCGGCAAGATAGGGCTGCTGTCTTTTCTCCTCTGAAGTTGGCTTGAAGTACGACATTCCCGGGGCGCCATTCTCCAATGGATTGTGACAGTCGGGTTCTTTGAGGCTTTGTTTGATTCTCTTCTGCTCGGCCTAATGCTCTTGTCAGCGACATAGCATCCAGCCGGATCGAATGTAGCATGTAAGCGAGCTAGGCCCCCCCGAAGAGGATGTAGGGTTTTTTTTTTGTGTCACTGCTCTTTTGTACCATTCTAATTAAGTAGAACTTCCTCGATTGTAAAAGGTTTTGCCTTTCCCGTTCCCCCGCGGAAGGATGCCCACAACCCCCACCCCCAATATCAGCCTTCGCCTTTTCTAATCCACATCATTCCTCGCATCCCCTTTCTCTCCCCGGCTCTTGCCCCTAAATCCTCCCTCCCACTTCTTACCAATTTCGAACCCTCTTCACCCGTCTCACATCCTTTCCCGGTCTCTTCTCTACCTGCCCTTCTCTCCCCTGCTTTCGCCCCTCTCTTTACTTTCGCCTCATCACCCGTCCCCCACCTCACCTACCTATCATCAATGGATAAAAGTACATTTAAAAGTCCGTGGGCTAGGCAAAAGGCCATTGACCGAGCCCGATAGATTCTGACGACAGATTACCCTTATTGGTACTCAGTCGGGTTGCAAGGCCTCTCTCCCTCCGTCCCATATAGAATGCTGAGGAACTAAAAGCTCTTCCTTATATTTTCGTGCCTGGTCTCGTAAAGGCCTCCGAGGTTAGATAATCTCTCTCCGGAAACTGCTCATACACTTAATAACGACTAGAGGCTTTTTTCCCTCCGATCAGCGTCCGTGTGAACTCCCCTTTCTGAGTTTTTGTTGAGATAGACGTAAGTTTCTAACCCCGAGTTCCCCTTCGGAGTCGGGCGGGCTTTCAAATTGCCGATGTCCAGAAGCATCCTCGTCCCCCCAGCAAAAGTGAGCCCGGTCGACTACCCATGAGTCGCTAAAAATGTTTCAGTTTTTGCTGAATAAAGTTTAGTGTCGTCGATGCGAACTACTTCCTTGACTTGTCCCTTCGACCCTGAAAACCCTCTCGAAGATGACAATCCATTAGATACCAAAGGAATAGTCAGCAAGATACTTACAATCTACGGGCGATCGTCGGTCCCTTCCCCTGGTTTTTTGTAAGGTTAACACTCCCTTCCCCCAACCCTCGTTTTGTCAGGAAACCTCGGAGAGACGCGTTGTCTATCGTGGAGATTTGGAGAGGTTCCCCTGTTCCCGAGTTGATAGTGACGGAGGGCCGTGTACAATAAAGGTTGCTACTGACCATATTCTCCGTCCCCACTAGTTTCCCTCAACTCAGGCTTTGATCTCCGAGGTCCCTCGGGAACCAGCGTACGGATCTCAGGCCACTTGCCCCCTTACAGCGGCTTTTCCTCATGAGTCGATGGTGTTCCTGGAAGAGAGGCAATCCATTCCCAACCTTTATTGTCCTTTGCAGCCCAATAGTTTCCCCGACTGCCCAATTCCTTGTTGATTCGATAGTTTGTCCCCCTATCTTCCTTCGATCGTATCAGCCTTCTTGTCATCCTTCTTTTTTCTCGCAAAGACTTCCCCGGTTTTTTACGAGTACAGCAGTACCCGGGCCCTCCCCCCCTCCCGGAACCGGAGAGGCACAGTGAACTTTGGCCCTGTTATTTTCACCTGCCCCAGTCTCTCTCCATGCAACGTCTTTAACCCCCAGTCTCTATCCTCCCTATGTCGCCCCTTCTTCACACTCTCCCCCCCCTGTTGCACGCCCACCCCGCAAATTCCTTTTCAGTTTCCTTGTCTCTTTCACAGGAACCTCTTCCGCGACGACTCTCTCTCCAAGAATTTTTCTTTTTAAGGGGGTGTGCCCAATACTTATTCCCCCCTCCTATATCCTTGTAGACCCCCGAGACCAGTCTCTTCCCCCCCCTCTTGAGCTGCCCCCCCGGTAGCACCCTCCCTTTGCCAGCTCGTCCTTTCTCTTTCAAAGTCTTTTCGAGGTTTTGTTTTTAAGAACCTTAGATTTAAGGTGATGTTCCACAACCTCCTTTCCTTCAGACTCACACCTTGCAGGCACTCATCCTTTGCTCCCCAAAATTCCTTCTTCCGGTCCCCCCCGCTTCAGCCTTAGCCGGGTTTAGTTTTCTTTACTAGTCAAATACTTCTTCGATTGTTCCTACACATGGGTCAACCTTCTCGATTTCTCTTCTTCATTCTTCCACGAGCAGCAGCCTCCCTTTTTTCTCCCTTCCAGACCGATCAGGCGGTGCGGCCCCTTTCACGATCCCGCGGTAGAGAGGTATTTTTAATCTCTCTTCAGGCTTTCGAGAGTTCCTCTATTCAAAACTAGGCCCAACGATTCTGACCATCCGATGAGAATGCTAGAGCGTTTTGAATCACCAATCTCCAACACCCCGGCTCCCGCTTACTGAGTGTTGTATATACGATTCTAGTTTCTCCTTTAAAAAAACATTACCCTTGTCACTATTTCAACCGACTGAGACCGCTATTTTCAAGACGAATTCGGCCCGGCGTCCCCTTTTTTCCTTTCTCGACACTGTTCTTATCTGGTTTACCCGACTTCAGCCCGCTCTTTCCGGTTACCGGCCCGTGTCAAGTGCCGGAGGGACTCTTAGTTTGGTTCGTCATGGTTCCTTTTGAACAAAGCGTGCAGTTTCTTACAGTAGGTCACGATCCCTTTTTTTTTGGTCAAAACGAGTCTACAATCGCTGCCAGGCGGGTCTACCTTTTCTTCTTTTTCAACGCCCTTTCTATACCCCCCTCCGAATTACTTTCGGCTTCGTTTTGACCCAGGACGCGGCTGTGCTCTATCGTCTCGGGGACTCTCCGTCTCCTTATCCTTTGTTAAAGAACCTCTTCGTGCAGGTTTCCAGCTTAAGACAGGATTTCGTCGCGCGTCCCCGCGCAGAGAAACGGTACACAGCCTCCCTCAGCTCTCGACGTAAGCTGATTTGATTTTATGGGGGCCTTCACTGCCCTCGTTCTCTCCTCCTTTTCACCTTCGCAGCATATCAGATCCTCTCCTGTCGCCTGAGACCTCTAACTGACTCTCCGCCTCTTCCCCTAAGGCACGGAAGCGCCATTGTCCGCTCGAAATCCTGGGACGAGCCGTTGCTTAAGGGAACCCACCCGCGCGGTGCTCCCCCCCAGTGCCGCGACCACTCCTTCCGCTCTTCGAACGCCCCCTTTCATTCAGCAGGATCGGTTTTCCTTTGTAAATTTCCTCTAAGGACCGGTAGTCAGTAGTCGAGGTCTTCCCCTCGAATCACTCGCCCTTCTTCGGCCTCAGAACGAGGCTTCTCTAACGTTCAATTGTCGTCCCTTCGGAAGCAGGTTAAGGATGTGCCATGCCCCGGACCTCAGACGGTTCCTCTCAGACGCGTTCTACTTTGTTTTTACTCGTGAGGGTTTCCACACCCGTCTACTGACGTCTGTCTATAAACGTCCCCCCTTTTACCGTCGGGAAATGACGGGAACAGTTTTCGAATCCGGAGCGGATTGCTAATTGCCCGTCTGCGACATAATCGCTCCTTTTCTTTTTCTTTTCCCGTTTTCGTCTTTATATCTGACAATCCCCACGAGAAAAGAGGCGACTTAGCCCGCGTTCCCCCTCTTTTTCACTCCACCTTTTTTGAGAGCTCTTCCACCCGCGTAAGAAGTTGTTTCGTGGATGTAGGAGCATGGTGGTCCTCCCCCAACCCCCCCCGGGTCACTCCGGAACCTCGTCAATACGGTCGGCTCGAAGACCTTTCCCCGTGGCGCTGCTGTGAACACGGTAAGTTCCCACGTCCCGAATTCCTCCCCCCCCTTAACTTTGTCCCCACTACTTCGATTTTTTTGCTGTCACACCCGAAACCAAGAGCCAATGTAGACGACCCTTCGATCCCCCTCGTTTGTTTTTTTGTTCGACTTCGGGAAGGGCACCTTCTCCTTTTTTTCAACCCCCCCCGTGTTGGAGTCGCCCGCTCTTTAGGGACCTAGTTTCTCGGCTGGCCTACTCTTCCCTTATCTTTTGCTTCGAGGTAATTTACGGCGACTACAGGCAGATCTCGGAGCTTGCACTTGAGTTTTTTTCCTCCTAGCTGTTCCTTCAGAGAGGTTTCCCATGATTCATTTTGTTGCTTCCCCTTGTGGATCTCCCTTCCCGGTTTTTTGACACCCATATTTTTTGGCCTACGTCTCTCCGACGTGATCTTAACAGGAAACATGTCTTCTCTCGGCCTGCCGTGCCCTAGTAAAAGCTGAGCTTTTTTTTCAAGCGTTCAATTTCTTCCCTCTGGCAAGCGCCCGCGGTCTTGTTCGTCTCGTCTTATTTCCCCAGCAGTCTTCAAACTGTTATTGCGTGTATTTCCCCGAGAGACGTTTTCTTCCGATGACTATGCCCCCTTTCACGATTCTTTCTATGGAGTTCGAACCTCGCTTAGTATCTGAACGATTCATCGTCGGGGTTTTTAGAGATAGCGGATGGACCCGAAGCCAATGCTGAAGGTTTCGAAGGCGGAGAAGAGATTTACTTGTCTCCATATACTAAGTCTAGATAAGAGCCGTCTTCTCCCTTTAAGAGCTAGGAGTTCTAAGAATTGTCGCGTTCTGTGTTGGTTCGTGTAATTATTTTTCTGTCGGACGTTTACTTGCCCCTTTTGCGGCCCCGAGATGGGATTCCCCCAGAAGGTTAGCCCCAGGTTTATTTCCCGGACCGACCCCCCTTCAGCCCCAGAACCCTTTGCGATTTTGCGTCACCCCGGTAGAGCTTCGCAGGTGACGTAGTGGACCCCCTATCCTTGTTGCTAGACCCTTGTGTGACCTAGCCACGCCTACCCTAGACAAAAATGTCGTTCGCGTATTTCTCTCCGCCCTGTCCCCCCTTTTTAGAGCTGAGTACATTGAATAGGAATCGAGGGTCCGTCCTGAGAATCGTTGTTCCTTCTCTCTTATCCGGGATTTTTTCGATGTCTGGAAAGTTCTTTCTCGCATGTTGATAATAGCTTGTCGCGAGGATCGTTGAATCCTTTGGTGAACGACGGGGGGACGGCTTTTAGAAGATTAGTCTTAAGCCAGCTTTCGCCAAAGAACCCATAACCCCCTTCGTCTCGGTGTTGACCCCAGGATGCCCCCAGAGAAAGAGTTTATGAGGACTTTTTCTGCCTGTTCTCTACGACATGCGCCTGAGAAAATCGCATAAGGGCCTTTTTCTCGCCTGACTCTAGGTTTTAACTCGTCTTTCTCGTTTTTTTTTTGTTTCGCTGAATTCAGATAGACCGTTCGACCCTTGTTTGTGCCCTTCCCCCCCGGCTTACTTTTGTTTGGGAGAATTCGACTTTCCCTCATTCCGGTTCATCGTATGACCTGGTTGTTGATACTTTCTCTCTATCCCTCTAGAGATGTTTTAGAGGACACACCGGATTTTTTCTTTTCCCCAGACTCTCTTTTACCTTGCCCTGCAGATGAGAACGAGGACCCAGGGCTCGGTTTCTAGTCCTTCCGCGAGTGTTCCTCGAGTCTCCTCCGCGAGAGCTATTCTGATGTATGGTCCCCCTAAGACGCAGTGAAGAGTTTCCGGTTTCCTTTTCGTTTTTAGTTTTTTGCTTGGAATTCGGTCGGGAGATTCCTATTGGTCGTTGTTTTTCGGTACCCTCCACCGCAGCTTCTTATTCGGTGAGGATCTCCTGTTTTTTTATCGAAGGATTGGTTTGAGAGATTTAATAGATGTGACAATTATTTCACCACTTGGGGAATCCCTCTTTTCACTTCTCGACGTATCAGATTCTTTGTATCAACAGCGGTCAGTGACTTTCCTCATGATTTGAGTCGGACCAGTTCCTTTCTAGCTCTAAATCGTGACCTATCGAGAAACATCCCGGTCATTTGGCAGTTATTCGCATTGCTGTTAATAGAACCAAATGCCCCAGACGAGGTGCTTGTAGCGGTGATTACCTTGTCTACGTTTTTCCGGCCCCCCGCCAAAATGTAGGAACCTTACGAAGATTCCACGTTGTTCGCATCTCTCTGACAATATCCCACTAACTTCTTGCACCGGCCTTCGTAAGCTCCCCCCTATTCCCTTTTTTCTCACATTAATGCGGAGTGACGTCTGACGCTCTATCACCCTTTACAGGTTTGGTTACTTTGTCTACATAACCTGACCTTGCAAAACTTAGTACAGCACTCCAGCCCAGCTCGCCTCCTTGACCCGATCGATAGCACCTCCTCCGCCGCAATGGAATCCGCGATTGTGGAGTAGTTTAGGACACGAACCCCCTTTGCTTAAGTTGATACAAAACCGGCAACGAACAAAAGATAAGTCTGCTTCGAGCTAGCGCGCTCTCGGTGATTTCCCCGGTTGTAGTTCAGATTGAGTCGTTTTTGCTATCGTTTGCCTTTTCTTCTTCCCATTCGAAGTAACTCGTCGTGCTCCCGTTTTCAAGAACCGACGGTATACCCGCCCGAACAATTGTTGCCCTTCTTGTCTCCAGCTTTAGAGCAGTTATTGCTTTTTCAGTCGTTATAAGCTAGTACGAGGTTCACGTTGAACTCCCTTAACTTTTTATTTTACCAGCCTCAAGCCTTTTTTTTAGCCAGTCCGTCTACTTCTTCGGCCCCTATCGGTCCTTGGAGATGCGTTTGAGACTTTTTCTTTTCTTTATAGTTGCTTTCCGTCTCGAACATCTTTCCAGAACTCGTGCCCACCATTGTGACTTCTTTTCCATGCTCCGTGCTCCCGATCTGTTACGTCATCTCGCTTCTCTCGGTTCGATCTTTGTCTCGCGAATCACTTCTTTGACAGACCGGATCCAGAGAGGAGATGAGAACGACTCCCAGGGACCTGAAGTTAGTGAGAGAAGATTTTCTCGGGGGATCTTTTTCATCTAGGGTGCTATTGTTTCTCCTCCTGCACATTACGAGTTTCAGTCACCCTTCCTTGATGTGTCCTTCCATTCCCCCCCGTCCAGGAAGAGTACACCCCGTCCTGGGACCACCTGAAGAGTCAACTTTTTCCCATTCCCCAAAGTTGTATGACATGCCTACCCGTTCGTCGTTCCCCTTTCCAGTCTCTTTTTCTTCCCGTTCGAATTAGGTGTCCTCTCATTTTTTCTTCACCGAGTCCATCGATGGACGGTTCGTTCCTTTCGCTGTCGAAATAGAACCTACACTAAAGTTTTCCCAATGAGTCAGGTACTACGAGCTGTTCTGCCAGGCTTTTTTCTCTTTTGAGCTGCCCCCTCCCCGTCGGATTTCTAAGCGTCCCCCTCAGTCTCTTACTTCTGTGCAACTAAAGTCAGGTTGGGTTGTGCTCCCCGTTTGTATCTTTTTGAGCTTTAGATTCTACCAGCCGTCTTTCCTTTTTAGATCTTGACCTCCCCCTTTTCTTGTTTTTCTCATTGATCCGGTTTCCAGAAGGATTCAAGCGAATTAATTTTCACAGTTTCTTTTTACACCCCCCAACACCTATAGACCGCTTGGAAAGGCCTTTTACTTGACCTTCTGAGCCCTGGCCCCCGGGCTCCTTTTTTCCTCCCCCGAATAAAGGGGAGAAGAACATTGTCGGTCTTTTTACAGTGACGTCGGGGGTGATGGGGTTGCCTGGGTAATAATTCGGCCACCCTTTTTTCGGCTTCTTTCGGCGTCGGAGGTTGTTTCTTGGATTGAAGAAGCGACTTCGACTCTGCAGCTAGTTTCAATACGATGAGGTGGAGGAGTAGGTGCAGGTCGCGTGCTTTCTTTCTCTCTGTCTTCCCACTTGGGAGGTATACCGGTCTCTTTTGTTAAACGCCCTTGGCCCTTTGAGCGTGATTTGAGGCACGTTTTTTTCCCACACATCCACTTTAGTCGTCCTCGGAAATGTGGCCGGCGGCACGACCAGGTCTCCCGAGGATTTTTGAAGACTCTGGATGTACTTCGATTTGAGTCTTCCGTCCTTCTTCATTTACGAGTAGCCCATATGAGAATTTCTTTCTGACCTTTTTCACCAGATTTAGCGCCATGAACTTTTCCTTTTCATTCGCCTGGGTTTCGCATCCATTGTTCTCTTCACGCCCGAGCCGTATTCAACTTTTTCCCGCCAAGCCTCGGTTTCGAGGTTACTCAGATGAGGTTTACTTTTCCTCTTCCTCATAAATATGACTATCACCAATCAGTGACTTTCCATGTTTTGCACACGTTCTGGTTCTGTTACCTTTACGCCTGCCCGATACGACGTAAGGATCTTTCATCCGCCAGTGCGGCTCGACGTTTCTCAGAAATATTGCCCTTTTCGCAACCTTTTTTTTATTTCCTACATTGAGGTATCTCTTCCCCAGCAGCACGCCCCCCGGGTGAAGCCTTGCCTTCAGAATTACTCAAATGATCTGGACCCCTTCCCTCGTACACAGAGCAACTGTCCCCCTCCACCTTTCCCCCTAGTGGCTTTACGAGACGTCTCTTTTTTTTTTCGAGGGTCGTTTTTTGTGTCTGATCTGAACCGTACGCACGTTAGTCCTTCAATTCCATTGTATTCCTTTGTTCGATTTCGCTTTCGTGATAGATCTTAGATTGTCTCTTTATGTTTTCTGACGGTTGTGATAGGGCTAGGTTATTTATCATCCCCTCATTTTTCCCCCGGACTCAGAGCGTAAAATCGAGTCCTCACCTCCCCGGCTGGGTCCCCCCTCGTCTGATAGGACCTCCTGCGTACGTTGTTTTCTCATCGCCCCCCCGTTCTGCTACATGGTAACTCTATTATTTCTTTAGTATGACGAGCCCCGGGAAACACAAAAAATATCTGCACATGCGCGATTCACCCCCATCTTCTCATTACTGCCCCATGCAGGGTCGTGTCGCATCTAGTTTCCATGAAGCTAGAGAGCCTCTTGTATGCCCTCCGGTTTCTCTATGCCAGTTCGATACAATGCTTTTTTCTATTCAGGTCACGGTTCTAACTATCATTCTCTCTGATTTCTCCTCACGTCTTTTGTGTGTATTTACTGACACCCCGTTCTATAGACATTTCCTAAAGGTTAATAAATCGATTCCTCAATCTAGATTCCTCTTTCCTTGATTCCAGCCGGAGCTTGTAACGCCAACCAAGCCAAGTTATCCTTCAGTACCCAGCTCCCTCCTCACAGTAAAAAAACATCCTGCGAAGTCAAGGAGTCACTTTTATCCACCTCCCTTTTCTTCTCCCTTTGACCTACTATACCGGATCTCCTAGTTCTCCTTTTATATGTACTCATGAATTGAGGAACACCTCTCCAATCGATTTCTTTTTTATTAGTCCTCGTATTTCCCCGCGATAGCGAGGTGGACCTGTTGACATAGATCATCCCCGACAGGTTGCCCTCTGTTATTTAACCCAATCTACCCTTACCGTACCCCCTCCAAATAGCAGGATATTTTTCTTCGGAATCGACGGTATGCCATCTTCCAAAGGTTTTCCGCCCTTGACGGCTCTTTTCCCTTTTTCTTTATAGTTCTTCTCAGTCGCGATTCTTCGTAGCACTCTTACACCAAGCCCTCAGACAGGTTTTCTACCCATTTACTCCATTTTCGCAGGCGACTCCTCTTCCCACGAGCCGCCATCCTATCCCCATTCTTAAGACCTCATGAGGATTCGATCCTCCTCTTCCAACGGACGGCCCCAGGGATTTTTATGATCTGCTTAGGCCCCGATTTCTCCAGGCTCCTAGAGCCCCCCAAGATCAAAAGATTTCTGCTCCCCCCTTTCGGAAAACATTTCCCCATTCCCTTCCGATCGTCTTCCCCACATACCCGTTTCACGAAGGTCAAGTGTAGGTTTTCTCTAGACTCATTCTTCCCTCGCTCCTACTCGAACCAATTAATCTAAGAGATTCTCAGCGTTCGATCATCAAGTTCCTTCTCTTCGTTGATCTCCAGCACGGATTCACCCCCTGTGATCTCAAAAATTGTTCATGTCGAAGGTAGCCTAGAAGATTAGATCTTGGGAAGGTTTCTTGTACCTTTGGCCCTTCCGCCTGACTTCCCTGCCTTCCTTCTTCGGTTAAAAGGGTATCCAAACCCGAACGGTTGGAAAGTAGGTTCCGAACATTTTTCTTGTTCGGGAACCCTCATATCACCGTACGTTTTTCCTCCCGGTGTCCTGGGGACCCCCCTCCAAAGTCTTCGCGACCTTTATTAAGATTGAGATTTTTTTTGAACTAGCCCTTTTTTCCACCTTCTCCCCTCCTGGGAAATTTTCTTTTAGATTCTTATTCCCTTTTGGTTCTCGACAAAGAGAATGTTTAAATACCTCTATCTTGTAAGGCTTCCCCGTCCCTTTCTTTTGGCTCTACTCGCTTTCCCTAAGCTCATGGACCTGTCCGCAGACGTTGAGGATGTTTGTTGGAATGCCACGACTCCAGGTTCCCCGATCCTTCTTCCCCTCTTTTTCTATCGACAGTAGTGGCCCCCTTAAGATGGCGCCCAATTGCCCCCCCTTGCGAGACTCTTAATCTATCGCTTCCTTTGCAAGCAGAGGCGACTCGGAAATCGAATTGATCCGTCCGGGAATTGCTCGAACTTCAAACTCGTCGTGGTGCCCCCCTTCCGTTCTCTTGAACAGACTTTGAACGCGGATTCTTTCCTTTCCTCGGTTCTCAAAATGACCGCCCGACAGAGCCTCTGGTCGCCTTCTTCTTTCCCGCCTCTGACCCTGTCGTAGCCGTGGTTGTGGGGATGTCTTTTGCCCCGCGGAGGCCTTGATCCACTTTCCTCGTGACTTTTCCCTCCCCCCCCTCTTTTGAACGACTATGAAAGCGCTTCGTGTTTCCCGCCTAAGGCCCCTGCTCTTGGTGATTGAGTGGCTTTTTAGTTTTCCCCCCGCTTTTCCCCTCTTAGGACTCAGCTGGAGGAAGTCGGGGACTTTGTCCCCTTGTCATCCCGGAACCAGAGGCGACCCCCGGAGGTCTACTTCGCGCCTGCGTAATCGGAGGTCGCGGCTCCTAAGAAGAAGATCTACCAGACCTCTGCCTTCGCCCGAGGTGACCTCTTCTTCTTTAAGCTTACACCTCCGTTGTTTTGTCGAGGCCTCCGGAAGACCTCTTTCCCCTTTTCGTGCTTTTTGGATAATTTAGACTTGTCCCGCGCACCCTCCCTTCTTCAAAGCGGACGTCCCGCTCTACCAGGGTAGGATCGCAGGACGACCTTGTCTCCCTTCCTCCCCCTGTTCCGGTATTTACAAGCGACTGCGCGGTGTCCAATGGCCTTACGTCTTCGAACTGTGACCTAGACACCTTCAGCTACCACCTTGCTTCGACGAACCCATAGCCGTAACCCCGGCGGAACCTCATCAGTCAACCTCGGTTCTCTGTCGAAGTACTCGTTCTCCCTTGTTATCACGGATATTTCCACAAGGCGAGTAATTCGAGGATTCAGTCATAACGCGACCCCTTCCCTTCCTTATCCTCCAGTAGTTTTCCCGGCCTCGCGATTCGGTCAGAAAAGTGCTTTCCTGATGTTCCTCTTCGCGGCACCTTTTCTCCCCCCCTAAGCGATCCAGTCGCCCGTCCGTCCTTTAAGTTACCAAGTAACATGTACGTCCGCCTTCCCGTCCTGACAGTCTGTATTTCTCTGCAGAGATGAAAAGTGTGATTACATCTTCGCTCTTACTCTCGGCTTTTTTTCTTAGAGGATCTTTCCTGCTCGGGACCCGGCTAGAACCATGTAGTAAGTGTTCCCCGCTATTGAACCCCCCTTTGTAGCTTGGAATGCGTATATCAGTCTTACGTACTCCCCGAGACCTTGCGGTCTATCAAGAGATATCTGTTGGAACCTCCTTCTCCCCTGCTTTTTCCCGGCTTCTAGTGAAGAGTTCCTGATGGCTTCTCGCAGCTCCCTTCTCTATCTTCCTCTCTTCAGATTTCAGGAGTTGTGTTGTTTCCCGGTACCCCTGACGCCGGGGCGAAGCGTTTCTTTTTTTCGCGTCTTTTTTTTCACTCTCAGGATGCCCTTGTCAATCCCCCCCCTGCGGGTTGTTTCAGACCATTTCCCCCGGCAGTCGGAGCGATCGCGCCTTGATCGGGGCCTGCCTCCCCCAGAGGTGAGGGGGTTGAGCGGGGAACCCTCCCCTTCTTCACCCTTCGAACGAGAGCCTCTAGAGAGAGAACCCTATGTGCCTCCTCGCCTTCCTTTGAAGTTCTCCCTCCTCATATTAGTCGACTTAAGCTCCTAGTTGATTCTCTTGGTGTACTGTCCCGACGCAGGACCCTCCCCTTTTCCTTATTTCCCTCCCCGCCTTTTTCCCTTCTTTCTCAAGGTTCCTCCTGAGAATAGATGGGTCGATCTTATTCGTTGTGCATCGTTCTGGAATCGGGTTTTTCTTGTTCTGCGAAGTGCCCTCCAAAGCCAGTTACCCTAGTCACCCATCAACCCCCCTTCTTCTCGCGTCGATTGCTCACTAATCTCTTTTCTTCGCCCTTGTTGGTCGCCCCGCGATCTTTTGACTTTGATGATGAGAAATCTATCCGACCCTCTGTCCTCCTTACGTCCTTCTTGTGTCCTCTTGGATTCGATATAACGATCTTCACTCATCTTCCCGTCTTCGTCAAGTCTGTTTGCTCACTCGATAGAATGAGAATCGATTCCTTTTTCTTTTCATCTCTCCTTCGTTTTTTGTTTTACTTTCTTGTTTACTTCGGTCTAGCACTGATCTATAGATGATCTGACCCACAAGCTAGAACGACCCGTGGAAGAGACGCTCCGTTCTCATTCTCGATCCTCTTGGGAAGATAATCCTGGAGGTTCCTTAGGTTTGGGGGTTGTTTGGGGTTTTTTTTTTTGGGGGGGGTGGGGGTGGTGTGGGGTTGGTTGGTGGGGGGTTTTGTTGTTTTTTTTTTTTTGGTGGTTAGCTCGATAGTCCTGCTCCCAGCGAGATTCTATGTTTTTTTGTTTTTCCCATCCAAGAAGAGACACGTTCCTGACTCTTTCTGTTATGTCTTCTTTTGACTGCGCCCCTCTTTTTGCGGTTCCCAGGGATGACCAGGTCTCTGAGCTTCCTCACTTATACCATCACCGAAGCAGTGGCCGCTCTGCCTCTCTTTTTTAGGATATCGATCGACAGCCTTTCGTAATGGTGGAGCTGTCAATAATGTAAACTCAGCTTGACCGGGATTTCCTCTTCCGCTAGACCCTACCATTAGGGCCTGACAGTCCGAATCGACCCATCGACCTTTCCCTTTCCGTTTCCCCCCATGAGTGACAAGTATTCTTCTCGAGCGCCTTATAAGTTTTGAAAACTTTCTCCCCTGGGCGAAAATGTATATGAGGTTTCTGTCTCTCCTTTCCCTCTCTTTTGGTTCCTTTCGGCTTTCCTTTTCCTGAAAAATAATTGTCTGCCAGTTCGAGTGAGCGGGTTCCCCTTTCTTCGACATGACCTTCTTCACAAAGGAGGTAAAACGCTGTCCGTATAACGCGATTTCCCCCCTCCTCTCCTTTCTTTCTCGCTCTCTTCTTTCTGATGAAATCGTTCCAGAGAATACGAGGGTACTCAAAACTCAAGTCACGAATCAGCACACCCTTCCAACAACCAGGATTGACGCGCTCTCAATAACTGGGCTGTCTCTTTTCAGGCGACACTTCTTCTCTTTCTATCGCCGGCCCCCCAAAGCCCCCCAACACTACGTTCTCATCCCCACTTTAGTCTGCGAGATAGCTATGCTTAGGGCTAGTTCTCGCTGTTCGCAGTGACCTCTTTTTTCTTTTTACTTGCGTAGGCTTTGTCTACTTTCCCTACTCGTCCCGAGTACTTCTTGTCTAGCATCACTCAGTGCTGAAGACCAGTGGTTTTGCGCTGTTCCTTTCCTGAGGAGCTGAAGCAGTTTGAGGATATGATATTCTTTCGTCTCCTCTCCTCGGCGTTCAAAACGGAATTTTTCCGCCTCCACATGCCGTGGTTCTCCCACGTTTGAGAAAATTCCGGACGCTATAGCCTGCCCTCCCAAAGTTCCTCTCTCGTTCGTTCCACCGATCCCTTAGATGTGTTTTGACTAGGGCCTCTCCGAGCGATGACGCTAGGACCTTTTTGACCTCCCCTTCACTTGCCAGAAAGAATCTTTAGGCGATACCTACGTTCTCCTTCCCCTCGAGAACGTTATGGCAGAGAAATGACGATCTCGCCAAAAGAAGGCTCGAACCTTTTTTTATCGCTCCTTTCAGCTCTTGAGTCTCTTGTTCTCTCCGGCACCCCTTTCTCTTTCTGAAGATTGTGAGGTTTTTCTCAAGTGCCTTCACGGATGAAACCGCCTCGTTACAAAGCGTAGGTACCCATCCCCTTTTGACTCGTTCACTGGTCGGAATTAACCCTAATCGACTCTTCCTCCCCTGATATCTCCTCCCAGTAGTAAACTCTGACTTCAATCTCAGAAGCGGGCTTCTGCCCCAGGACCACCTCTCTCCTTCTCGAATCATATTTGGCTCTGTAGCAGTTGAAGCGAAAAGTGGCTACCTGGAAACCATATGACTGGTCAACGCCACCTTTATTTTCTAAACGGCCCAGTGTATCCGTAATCGTAGTTTTTCTCCAACTCCCCAAATTAAGGAGATTTCCCTCCGTGGAGTCCCCTTCTACTCTAAGTCCGGCCTCACGCGTTGATTTTTTTTTGTGCCCAAATTTCCTCTTTTCCGTTCTAGAGACCGCTTACACCTGATCTCATATATATTCCCTTTAAATACTTTTTTTGGATCGGATCACTTTTCTCGACTGATTACGTAACCGAGAAATTGGCGATCCCAAACCCAAAACCGTAGCCAGCGGGAAGGGCAATCTTTCAGACGTTTATGCCGCTTTTATGTCGACCTCATTCTGGGTTCCGGAACATCAATCTTGCGCCTTTACCAAGAGTTAATCTTGAAGGCCGGCAGGGGTTTAGACTTGTGTCGATCCGCTTGTTCGACGCGTAGGAAAATTCTTTTTCCCCCCCTTCAATTACTCGAGAGAGAATTCAGCAGAATCTATTATAGTTAGACTTACATTCTCTGCGAGGGAAAGGGGTTGGTTAGTTTCTTTGAGCGTTAGAAGGTACCCCTTTTGAAAACTTCAGGGTGGTGTTAAGTGAGAGCGTGTCAATGCGGCTTCGGGCGTCGGAGACGCTTCCCTGAGTAAAACTCACATCTTCGGACACATTAGTACATGGAATTATACTAACCCAGGCTCCCTCTTTGCCGGGATTTGCAGAAGCTTCGGATTTACTTAGAATTCTTTCGTGATTTGCCGCGCCTTCTTACGAGTTCATTGAAGTGTCGCGGTACTGCGACCCAGATATTTGATAGGCATATATTTTGTCCAGGTCCGGGCCTCTCGCCGGTTCACCCCAGAGGCCTAGATCTAGCAACCTTTTCTGAGAGTTTCTCCGACATTTTCGAGGTGTGACCCGAGACTCGTCATGGACGCCCGTCGATTGCGCCCCCTCAGTTTGTTCAAACGATTCTTCAACGGCCTGTGGATCCAACGCTTTTTTTTAGAAGTTATAGGCCGCCTCCAATAATTTTTAATCGCCCAGCGCTTCGAGTCCCTACTGCCCGTCCAAAAGTCCTGTCGTACAGTCGGGTTTTACTGCTGCGATCCGAAGCTGTTCCATTGTCCCTTCTCTAGCCCTCCTGCCAACGGACCCGAGTACCACGACCCGATTACCGCGATAACCCCCGTTCGTACCAGCCTTCTGCTCGCCGCTATCGCGCTCAGTTGGAGGTCGCGTTCGGGGTTTCGGTAGGAAGCGTCCCTCCCCGTTCGTAAGTTCCCCTTACCGACGGTTCCAGTCCGAGCGTTTGATGAGGTCGACGTCGAACGCGCTGCGCCTTTTTTGCTCTGTTGTAGTACGCAGGGATTCGTGATGTTCCCCCCGTTTTTTTCTGTTTAACAAACCCTCATCCTGTGAATTTCGGGATTAGTTGCCTGCCTCCGCAGCCCTCTTTTTTCTCGACGCGTGTGCTACCCGTGGTGACCTCAGAAAGGCGAGTTATTCGCAGTTAGCCGTCTCCCGGGCACCGTCTCCGTTCTTCTTTTTTACATTCGTGGTAAGTTCCTCGCCCGGGACCTCACGGCCACCTCCTCTGGTCATGTCCTTAGAAAACTCGGCAGTAGGCCAATGCCGGCGGTGTTTCTTTTGCCCCACGATCTTCCTTAGCTATAGAATTCGTCAGATGCCAGAAGGAGGATCTTGAAGTGCCGGTCATGGCCCTCTTTTCTTCCTGCCGAGATTACCCGTTGTAAGGCGCTAATCGCTCCCTGTGTATGAGTTTATTCATTCCCCTGTCCTCCCCCACTTGAATTCCCGCCCCCTCCGCTCCCAACCCTCTCTACCTCCACGCCTTTGCGCACTCCTCACGGGACATTCGGCGTTTCGTAACGAACAAAACCGCCAAGCTAGTCCTTCTCCGATTTGCCAGGACCCCACCCTCGCCTCTTCTGACGCCCAAGAGCAAAATTAAACGCCGCTTCCCTTTCAGTGTTTCCAAACCATCTCTTGGATATTCTTTTCTAGTCATTCCCTCCACCATAGTGATCCCTGCTGTCCAAAGTACGCCCTTTCCTACATTTAATCTATTCGCCTTTTTTTCTATCCCCCCTGTTGTCGGATGGGAATGTTACTTAATTTTCCTCCGATCTCCTGATCCCTAGCCGCCTCTTCCAAACCAACATTAGACTTTTCATTTCTCTCCCCCCTAGAGGATAATGACCCTTCGAGTTCTCCCCCACAGATTTAGAAGCTCTTCCTCTCTACTGCTCCTTATCCGATTCGGAGATTTTTTTCTGAAGCCCCTAAAACGCTTCCGTTTTGTTCTTCCCTAACAGTTTTCCCCCCCCCCCTCCCCCTCATTTCTCTCGGTCGAAGAATATTACAGCCCACTCAAGCTTTAAAAATTCTAACAATTATATCTCCAGGCGTGTCTTCTCCGTCTTCGAGAGGTCTCTTTTATCTCTTTCTCCTTGAGGGAATCTGATTCTAATCCCTCTAGACACGCCTGATTCAAAAAGACGCAAACTCTTCCCCCCGCCCATGTACCCCCTTTTTTTCTTCCCCCCTCTTTCGGCCTAGAGCGCTTAACAGTAAATTCCTTCCCGACGGCCCTGTATGATTATCCTCTCTTTCATGATGCGTATGAAACACGTCAATCCTTGTTCCATCTTCCCTACTGTATGAGATTCCAGGTATAACTTCCTCGACCCCTCCCCGTTTAGATTCGAGAATGAAAACAAATTATCTCGACAACTTGTTGTCGTACTCCCATAAAAAGGAGCCCTCTCCCGGGAGATGGTTCATCCCCTCTTCCCCCCGTGAAACGCGCATTCTTTATTCGTCCTTGTACCCCCCACCAAAGCGTCAGAGTCGTAGGTTTTTGAAAGATACGTTTCTTTTTTTTGCCCCGCGAAGCAAGTAGATCGCCCTTTGGCTTCGGACAAATGAAACTTAAAGAACAGACTTAATGCTTTGACTCACCTCCTTCAGATCCCTTCCATAGGACGCTTTTCGTAAATAGGCGTATTAAGTACTTTGACTCTTTTTATTTATGTACGAAATCTATGGTACCACTCTATTCTTTTCCGTCCGATTCTTAGAGAACCACGGTGCCAGCTTCAGCCCCCGCTCACGTGATGTTGATACGGTTCTGGTTCCACGACTACATCTGGATACTCCTTCTTCCAAGGCAGCCACTAGAATACCCCCGTCGCCTTCCAAGATTTCGACACTTCCCCCTGATGAGCTTCCCAATTATATCCCACGGCGGCATTGCTCAGCGGCAGATTTAATGCG
>Ga0179591_1365524_pt1 | contig 17870 bp, 14 predicted proteins | sample CZOMad2_1_08_16f_FD_182891 | JGI IMG/M metagenome (GOLD analysis project Ga0179591, IMG submission 182891) | Vadose zone soil fungal communities from Angelo Coast Range Reserve, California, USA - CZOMad2_1_08_16fungal (PacBio error correction) | ecosystem: Environmental > Terrestrial > Soil >... | reverse complement strand
TGGACCCATTTCTGTGCTGGCGCCCTCCTTCTAGTCCCGCCCGTGGAACTGCTTTTGAAGGTAATGCATAGGGGTATTTTCGTTTTTTGTGTTTTCTCCTTTTGGAAGCGCGGTTAGACGTTCACTTGGGCATCATCCTGAGTCTATCCCTTTCCAGGGCCGTGTTCTCCCTAGGTCTTCCCGCCTTCTATGAACTATTCTTCCCACGCATTCCCAGCATTTGTTGGTGGTCATAGAGCACTGACTTTTCGTATAGGCGTCTAAACGGTCGAGTACTAGCTTTCGATAGAACCTAATTGCAGTAGCCAGTCGGGTCTTCCCCGATTCTTGTGGCTTCCCGCAAATCTTCTCCCCCAGCGTTTTTGTCTGGCTTCGAAAACCGGGTCACGAACCGTTAACCACTCCCGATTCTCGATCAAAGGCCTTCTTTTTTCTCAGAATCATCCACATCTAACGGTTCCTTTGAGGCAACTCTGACGCGAAACGACACCTTTCGGTCGCAGAAACCCCACCGCTATAACGGTGCTCCGGAGACTCCCTGAGGAGCCGACCGTCCACAGTGGCTACTCTCTGCAGCCCCAGTCCATACCTTCGACCATGCACTGAAACGCGGGCGCCAGGCTTGGGCGGTGTTGAGAAGTTCCCCTCCATTCACCGGCTCTGAAACCCGTGACAAGGCACCGCTTTTTCACCTCCTCTCTTAGAGTTATCGCTTCGCAGCACGAATATAATTCGGTCTTGACTTCCCCTGAGGACACTCTTAGGACGCCCTTATCACAACTCCCCAACTGCCGGGACCGATTTGACCGCCTATTTATACGATAAGATTCGCTCATCAAGGTCTTTGGAAAATGGTTGCCCGTTTTCCCTGTTTTTCAGAGGCCTGTGGTCCTTCCCGTCAGATCAGACTTTAACAGGATAGGTCTCGTTCTTCTGCCCATGTTTTCACAAAACCGCTCGCTCCCCCGGACCCCCTCTTCTATTTGATAGCCTAAGTTGAAGACCGTTTTCCATATGCAGCCCTTCTTCGCCGGTGGCTGGATGTATCCAGGATTTAGGTCGTTTCTCTTTCTCCCTGGTGAAAGGGTCCTGACCGATTCCTGAACTTTCACTGTTTCAATGTTACCCCGGGGGCAGGTGGTGCTATCTTCAAGGATGACGCAATCGGTAGGTCCTTTTTCTCAAACGAATATGACTGAACTTTCGTTTTTCAGAGGCAGATTGCGTCGAGAGGAAGCTTTCCGGGATTTCTTGAATAGAAAATCAGAATCGCCTGTGTTTCTCCTCCCCCTCCCTGTTTAGAAGTCGATGCTCCCGGGTGGTAACTACCCCTCGTGCACTTCGTCTCGCGATTTCGTATGAATCATTTGGTTCTGGAACCATCGGCTCTCTTATCTCTCTTTGTCACACTTTATTTTTCGAAGTAAAATTCTTAGCAAGCCTCCTCCCCTCTCCGTTGGATTCCTTCTTCTGGGTTGAAAGCCTCTCTTCTCCTGTCCAGGGGTGAGAGTTTAAAAAGAAGCGCAGGTCGCGTGACGAACAGACAGGTAGGATCCGCACCGCCACCTACCCCCATAATGCCGGTTGATACTTCTCTATTTTTCTTTCCGTTTTTCCCCGCTGCTTTTTCTTCGAAGTTGTAGTATAGATAATGATCCTTCCGTCACTCTTATTTTTCATGTTCTTCCCTCTCCCTGAAAAGTGATTCTTCCCCCCGACGGCCTCTTTTCCTTCAGTTGAATTTGTGTTTCGATTTCTCCTGCAGATATAGGACAGCACTCGCCAGCATAATCCCCCCAATAGGCTTCGGCCCCTTTTGACAGCGCTTAAGACGCCAATTTTTTTTCTTGCGGCTCCACCTTCCTTTCCGTCAAAGCTACAGTTCAGGATATGAAAAGGGTTCTTTCGACAACTGATTTTTTTTTTTTTTTTTGCTCGGGGCCCCCTATCGCAAGTTCCCCTTGACCACGGTAACCTCTTCGGGTTCACGAGAGACAGCTTTGACTACTTTCGTCATCTTCTCGATTGCAGATCATCCCACTTGGGTTTTTTTTGACGCGCGTTTTTCCTGTGTTGGGATTCCGCGCCACTTGAAGAAGTAGGAACTAGACAAGGTTATGGCGGCTGCGAGCCACAAGATGCTTAACAGCAGCACGGGAGTCCAGCCTTTTAGATGGAGACCCAACTCCTCGGTATCTGATCCTGACCCACTACAGTTTTGAAGATATAAAGAGATGACAAGGTGGAGACCCTCCTGGCCGTCGCGGCAGTTTTCCTTGATCCCAGTCTTCTTCCCCCTATGCCCCAAGGACCTTTAACGGTTGCACGCTGTCTGACCGCGTCTTGATGCTCCGGTCGGGATCAGTCGTCCCTTGGTCCGCGAGGTGCTGCCTTTTCCCCGAAGGAAAGGCTGGAGGCCCTTCGATCAAAAACTTCGGCGCTCCGTACGGGACAACCCATCTCAGTTGTTTGCCACGGTGGCCTTGCCCCTTAGGCTGTAGGGATATCCTATGTTCCCCTCCCCCTCGTTGTTGTGGCTCTAAGATCCGAAAAAACGCTCTGCACAGTGAAAATCGTATGATGCCTCGGTGACTAATTTCTTTTTTTTCTCACGTCATGCGGCCTCCCCCTTGAGATTCTAACATTACCTCTCCGGGCCTTTTTAGAAGATCCCATGGTAAAGTCCAAAGAAAGACTCTGGTTCTACCTCTTTCCTTTCGCTACTGGCATAGGAGGCACATTCGCTTTCTCTTCCTGCTCCTCCGTTGCTGGACCCTGATGGTAAGGCTTTTATCCCAGGCCCAGGGTTGGGTTAATAATACTTCCACCTCCTATTGTTCTTGAGGTTACTTCGCCCGTCCCACGTCCGGCTTCTTCTTTTGGACTAATGAGACGAAATATAAAGTTTTTTTTTTTTTTTTTTCATCTGAAAGTCTTTGCCCGCGATTGTCCCCTGCAGCTAGTACCTCTTGTGATCTCCCCGCTCGTTTGGGTACACAGATGATATGACCACCCCCCCCCCCTTCTTTTTTGATTCATGAACCGATGGTTTGACATTTGCTTCTTCTATCGTCTATGCTGTTTGCCGGTCAGCAATTGCCTGAACGAACGTCTACGTGTCTGTCCCATCCTGTTTTGAGGAAGGTCGGATTGTAGCTTGATTTTTCTTTCGCTATTTTCCTTGCCTGAGACCAGTTGGTCATCGGACTATTTTCCCCCCCCCCAATTCTGACGCTTCGGGACTTGGCGGTCCCTGGCTTCCTTGATTAACATGCCACGGAAGGGATGATCGGCGTGCCAGGTTCCTCTTGCCGATTTCCGCGGTCCCCGCCCCCTCAACCCCTCGATTGGCCATCGCAGAAAAATTCCTTTTCGATGATTCCCGCGGATTGGATGGGCGTAGGTGGCGGATTCCTGCTGGATTTTTTCCCTCCGTAATGTGGACCTCGCACACCGAATTCGTACGTCGATTAAGAAGAAATCCTCGGACCCTGATTTCACCCTTAGGCCTTGCGAATGAAAGTTGATCTTTCTCACTTTCCTCAGACCCCCGGCACTAGTCCTACGGGCCAAGTTGTAGGCATAGAAAGCTTCATCGGAGAGCGCCCCTTCAGGGTTTACGAATGGCCTTTTCAGCCTCCTTTCCTCCCGAACTGCTGTCCAACAGAGAGACCAGCCCAGTTCAGAGATTAGATGGAGAATCCCTAATAATCTTCCGAACCTTCTGCAATTCTCCCTCCCGCCCCAGACATGTCACCGGCTTCCCCTTCATTTCACAAGTAAAGCTGAAGGTCATATTCCCCTGTAATTCACCTACTTAAAGGCAAAGTCCTTTTGAAACTTTTCTCGTAGAAACGTTGCAAGTCCCATCCCGTCATCGGCCCCCGGCTAACCACCTGCCTCAGATGCTTTCCGATTTCCCCTCTTTAGTTTTGAGCGGTAAAGCACAGAGCTCGGACTTATGACGTATGAGCGGGTCTCCATCTTTGTCCATCAGGCATAGCCCGACGAGACTTACTGATGAACTACGGCTCCTTCCCGGCATATTCCCCAACTACTCAAACGGACCTCCCTTGAGCCCTGCGCTCTTTATTCGCAGCTCTGACCCGCATGATACCTCCACGCGATAGAGTAGCGATCCTTCGGTGCCTTTCGTGGTGATAGAGGCCCCTTGTTTTTCCCACGACATACGTCTCTTTATATTTGCCTCCCTCGAGGTCCTGAAGATTGCGCACATTGCAGCCGTTGATGCTTTCAATAAAAAGAACCCCAAGCCAGGTGAGATCAAGCGCATGGGCCATCTTTCCTGGCTAACTGATAGTCGACTTCACTAAAGGAGGTCGCCGAAGTCTGCCCCGGAGAACGGTTTTCAATATAGTGTGTATTCTCACCCCCTAATGGTTCATGGTCCGCTGCGCCGTCAGCTCCCGAAGTTTCCTGGTAGTTGTCTCTCCAGCGAAGCTTCTAGATGCCTGCTCCCCTCTGATCTCCCTTATTTTTTGCATAGGTGCCTACCTGTCCCGGTTCATCTTACGACGACGCGGTAGAAGCGAACATTATCCTAAGGGACCGTCGGCTAACATGGCTCCCCCGGCTAGTCTTCTATCGCCAGCTCGCTCCCCCTGCCGTGCCTAGTATACGCTTCGGAGCCGCTGACCACCAATTCTGTCCGCCGTCTTCCGCCGAGAATCGTTCTGCACTTTTTTCCGGCTTGTTTGTTGAATCTCTTTTCCTGTTGAAATCTTAACGGCGCCCCTTACCAACTCCCCAGATGCCATTCATGCGTGCTCTTCCCTGGAAGGGACGATGACATTCGTGTCAGAAAGAACTAGACTAAACGGCCTCTACCTTTCTTTCATCCTTCCTAACTGTGTTTTTTTTTCTTATCTATTGGCCGTTTCCAGTTTTCTTTGTCTCTCCAATTGGATCTTTTCCTGGCGTGTTAGCACCTCGGTAGACCTTCCTCTCATCTTGGCTTTTTTCTGGTGTCCTTGTTAAGGATCTTCTCAACCTGTTCCCAGGATCTCTAAGCCACCCGTACCTTCGGCGGATCGATAGGGAACTCGTCCCCCCGATGCCCCCCCTCCCCGCCTCTTCGTCAAGCTCTCTGTTGTCATTAGTCTCTCGTAATGCCCGTTTTCAAGTCTCGATCGAGATGGAGTATATAGGCCTCCTTTGCCCTCCTGCAGTCCAGCGACTATTTCGATTCTTTTCGCCTGACCGCGTCTCCCTAGTCTCTTCCAACTGGACGTTTCACCAGAGTACCCCCAGACGATTCCCTTTCGAGCCAGAAGGAGAGTAGCATTCTGCTAGCGGTTACTCCTGTCCAGCCTTTATGGCCCTCCCACAAAGAGGTATCCCGCCCCCCCTCTTGGAGCACCAAAGACGATTTACAACCGTTTTAGTGGTCGACGGCTGCTTGCGCATAGTACTTTTCTCCCGCCAGGTAAAATGACTTTGCTCTTGCTCGAGGGTCGCCATTCCTCCAGGGGGCGTCCACCGGCTTTTCATTGGGTTGAGGACATTTCCCATCCGCTGCAATCTGGCAGATGGAGCCTCCGGCTCGTCACTCGCCATCCATTTCGTGGCCTTAACGAGTCCTGCGTGGCCGCATCCCCCTCCACAACGCATCCTTATCCGAAGATTTAGCCTGGAGCGAGAACCTCTCAGCTCCTCCTCTTTCCAAGAGGAAAGCGCCTTACTGCCCCCTCGGCGGAATGTTTCGCAGTTATTGTCCCGATTGTAATTCATCTCGGTATGTCCGGATTTGATATCTGCTGAGAGCCTTCTCAGATTTGTCTCATTCACTTGGACTAATCGAATGCTTCTGCTTCTCCTTCCTCCGTTTGCTTTGACATCCGGACACTGCATTCTCATTTTTTGGATTGATGTTGATACCGGCTTTAGCAGGTTCGGACAGGGCTTTTTGAGACGGGGCTCCCCCTACGCGTTCGTATCACGAACTGTTTCGGTTCCCCGTGTGTGATTCAAGGATAATTCTGACCGGCCCCCTGACGTGAACAGCGCCTATATTTCCCTTGTAGTTTTCTAGTCGGATGGCGCCTGGCCCGAAGAGTTAGAATCTCTTCTGCGGATCTCTTTCCCTTCGCATCGAATTTATGACGTTCCTTTTGTTTTGCGCCTGCGCAGGAGATGATCATAAAGGAGTGAAAGCCCCGCACCCGATTGGCCAAGTATCGCCTCATGGTATATGCAGATTTCTGTACGTCATCTTTCCCGCTGTTCTTGAACATGCGATCAACTGTCGCACGTCCTGACGCATTTCCCCTGGTCCGATTGAGAGGTGATGATTTTCTATTCCTGGCATGTTCTTTGTTTTCGAGGTTAACTCCTACGCCCAGAAGTGGCTCCCTTTCCCCGACTGCCAACCCTCTGCCTTCGGGATACAGGCCCGGAATCGATTTTCTTCCTTATTTCCTCTTGCTTTTCCGGTCTTGAACCTTCGCTACCTTCCCTGCGCTTCCGGACACGCAAGTAAATCGAAGGGTCTTCCCGGTTGAAATCCGTGCTTCCCCCTTGCCAAAGCAGGCGAGAGGAAAAGTGTGTTGTCTGAGCTTCGCTCGGATCTATATTCCCCCGATTCTTAAAGTCCGAATCCTCCCACTCGGATTCTCAGTCAGCACCCTCCCTCCCTACTTCCCATGGACAAGCTCATCGTCACACTTCTCAAAAGTGCAAGCTTACCTACCCAGCTTCTCGTCCGATCGAACCCAAGGTTTAACCTGGACCTTGTCATCCCTGCGGTTTTTCCAAGTGAAGGCGCACGTCGATCCGGTCCTTTCTCGGGCGATCACATCACCTTCGTTTTGTCGTAGGCATGGTTCCCGGGGCCTAGAGCCGGAAGCAGATTCAAACCAATTTTTCTGGCTGGCTCCCCTGTCGAGCCACCAGCGGAACTAAGCCGGAGTCCTGCCCCTTTTCTACTGAACTCCAGAAAAGAGGAAGGTGCTGTCTTATTATCCCCCTCTACCCCTTGACTGTTATCTCAATATCTGTCCCAGCCCGGTGGCCGAAAGGCCTGGTTGGTAGAGACCCTCCTTCGACCCAAGCAGGCACAGAGCAATATGCCCCCGGCCAGTCACAAAGATTGTCCCTGCCCACGCGCGGTGAGAAGGATTCTTGCCTTATTCGTCTCCCCCCCTTACTCAGGTTCTGGTCTATTTCTGCTGCTCTAAAACTTTTAGTCTCCTTGACGGTCAAAGAAGAGCGTGTGTGACCCCCCGGGGTTAGAGTTAGTTATCCCTTTTAAATAGTTTGTTGGATAGATCCCTTACCTTTTCCCCCCTACGGCCAAAGGCAAACCGTATGGCACTGTCTCCTTTTGATCCCAGATGCGCAGCAACGGCCAGGCGAATATCTTACACCTCCCTGGCTGACTCTCCCCCTTACTGATTTACAGGCTTCAAAATCAGAGGTTCTGCCGCTTTCTTGCCCCTTTCCAATTGTCCCGGCCCTGCTATAGTCCTCTACGACGACGGTGACCTTCAACACCCAACCAAAACCACCCGGGCTGGCAGGTATTGAGTACCTACTGGTCCCGGGTCATACGCCCCGTACCTCTTGTCTATTGCTTGTTCCAGTCGCGTTTCCCTTATGATGGTATTGTTGGCTAGCAGAACCAGACCCTTGAGGGTCCTCTGCTGCCGTCCTCTCTGCCCGCACATGCGCCTCATCCTCTGATGATCCCGCTAGCGTTAAGAGCGCCAGATGTACTCAACCAGCGTTCTTATTAACCTCCGGGAGGACCGTGTCGAACTGCGCTTCCGGTCGTCTCTGTTTGCTCCATCGACTCTCCGATGATCCCGCCAATCCATTCCCGGCGTGAAGGTCGTTTTTGATCGCTGCAGTGAACTTTCTTCGTTTTAGATGAGATGGCTGAGCAAAGAGAATAAGTTTTCTTCTTCCCTCCCCTCGACACCCCATGTGAGGACGTCTCCCTTAATAGGTTTCAAGGAGATTTCACTTTTTTTCTCTTTGAGGTTAAGGTCGTGCCCCCCCCTTCAGTGGCCGTAGCCTATCCTCTTAGCCCCATGTCACCTAAAATCATTTTCTGACACACGTCATTCATGATCAAGCAGAGTGGGATTGCTCCTATCTTCGCGGTGACGTGAAGCCCCGCTTGTTATCTAGAAGATAAGACGTAATGGTGCCCCCCCCAGAAAAAGCCCGGCTCCTTCCTGAGCTTTCCTAACCGCGCTGTCCACGGTCTGCGGACTCTCTTGAAATGCTGACTTCAGCCCTGTGGACCAAAGAAAGAGGCAACGCCCTATTCTGGACACTCATCTTTTCATAGACCGAGTAGCGACGAAATAACCGGAAATTCCTCTGCGTGAAGACTTGCGTGGAACCGGCTAGCGAGGCCTCCACAACAACCGTCCAACCATTGGTCTCCTGACTTCCCTCGGAATCCCCTTCAGACCCCCCCTTCTCTTCTCCTCTTTCGGCCCCCCTAGCCTCAACTCCGGCCCCGACATGGGGCTTTACATTTCCTCTGTCCCGATCTGCCCTTTATATCCCTGACAACCGTACATAACTTTTCACTGTGAATTGAGCCCCATTCTCTTCCCTAACCTGTCGCCGCCCGTCATATGGAAAGCCTGGTATACCCCCCTCCAGCACCTTCGCCTTCCGGCTTTTGTATAAAGATCGTGATGAAGGTTCCTCACATCTACCTCTGGAGGCCGTATGAGCACAGAGCGACTCTCTCCCCATGCCCTCAGCGGCATAGCACTTTCGCCGCTATGATGAAGGTCATCGGCCGCACCCCTCGCTAAGGCCCAGCCCCAGAGACAAATGAGTCCTCTTCCACTGGACTTGACTGAGATTCGATGATAGCTGATTTAGACCGCCCTCATAGCTCTAAATGATCTGGAAGGTCGCTGGTTTCTCGAGGAGACGTTGTACTCTGATTTAAGGCATTAACATCAAGCTATCCCGAGAGCACTAACGATTCATATGAATGCTCCACGACAATCGAAGCTACCTTCTGGGCCTTCACCCCCCCTCACAAGACCTCTTGATATTTCGGTCTTCCCCCAGGAGGTTAGTGCCCCAGGATCGTATCCTCGTCTCCCCCTTGTGGTTCAGTTAGTGGCCGATAGACCACGCCGGTTTTTCCAAATATTTAGTTTGATCTTAAACCTATGGAGCTTCCTACTCCTAGGTAGAGAAAGAAGGAGATGGAGACCTCTTCTTACCCTTAGACGCGATCGAGCCGCCTTAGATCTGCCGAGGATTTTTTAACGGGTAGTTAGGTGAGTAGTTCCCAGCCCACGAGTTCCTAGACCTTCTCTCCATCGCCGGCCTGTTCAGTTCAGTAAATAGATACGGTCCAATTACGGTGGAATTCCTCCAAAGCTCGCTCTGACCTTGCCCCTCCCTCCTATCGACTACGTGGACGGCGGTTGAAGATGCCCACCACCTTTTATGCCGCTCTGCCTTTATCTTTGCATAGACTTATAGAACCTAGTCACTCGTCCTTTCGGGGTCTGACGATTCACCTGGCAAGGTGCTGAACGAGCCTTCCCAGTCGAAAAAGCCACACTTCCCCTCGTCCCCCGCGCGCGTTGGAAGTACGGCCAAGTACTGGGGCTCCCCCGAAGGAAGATACAGGCAAATCCCTCTATCCGCCATATCGTGTCGCTCTTTTTCGCATGTTCCCGTTTCCGGGCTTACGAAGAAATGGCTCACAGTCGTTTACATCGTAGACCGTGTACTCAGGAATGAATCGGGTGCCGTTTTTAGTAGTCCTCTTCTTTGGAGAAAGGACGACTTAGACCCGCGGTCCAGGGCACTATCGACCAGAACCTAACGAAGGATTTTGCATTGGCCTGAGGAACTCGTATCGAACCTGTTGCAGTCAGGTCAATAACTTTTTGTAGTTCATCCTCCTCCCGCGCGGTACCCGGGTACCAGCGATTGTCTATTAGAATTCCCCATGTCCAGAATACTGACAGATTACTAGGATCCCCCTCCTTCTCCTTTGCGACAACCATCCCCAAAGATGTATCCTCTGAGCGGACCAAGTTACAGAATGCATCCCACCGATCTATCGAATCCCCGGTAATGCTTCCCTCCTTTTGAGCAAGGTAGATCCTCTAAACCAGCCTTTGTTCGGGTCCCCCCTTCCGAAAAGCTCCCAAACCAAATCCGTTTTTTCTGTAGGCAGCATACGATATTGAAAAACCTGTGGAGCATCGCGCCTCATCGGCTTACGACAGCCAGTCCAACCGGTTTTTTCTACGAGTGCGAAGATATTCGCAGTAACGCGTTGGATATCACCGTCTATGTCAGGTTGGTGAGTTGCAAAGCCCAGGTCTCGTTGCAATTTCTTTTTTCGAAGATAGTTTAGTCTGAGACCTGTTCGAGCTCCCTTTTGCGGAAAAGCTCAAATACCGTATTTCACATTGTCCCAAAAAATCACCCCTCCGGCGCTAATAGCTTCCTTTCTTCCCACATCCCCATATTCCTAACCATTCCCGACGCGAACGAGAGAGGATGGACCGGTTGCGCAGTGCCTCTCTATTCGCAGATTCCTGCAGTCTACGGCTCGGATTGCCACGCGACTTTTTACCTCTCTGGCCTCCCGGAAGCTTTATCTTGCACTTCCTCGTGTTCCATAAAGCTTGACAAATATCTCAATCTTTTACTTTGTTTTGCGCCCCAGCTTGATTTAGCGCGGTCTAGTGACGAGTCCCTTGGAGACGGTTCCTACTCTCCCATGTTATAATTGACTGTTGGGACTTCTTTCAGTTATAAGGATGATTACTCTTAGAAAGCCTCTCCCCCCTCTACTCCATGTTCTTTCTTTTGAAGAGGATCAGAGTACTCGTGCGCCCTTTTATGCCCGGTGGTATCACTTTAGTATAGAGTCTTCCTTGAGGCGCGCGTCTGGAATTCCCCCGGCTTTTACCCGGAAAAGGCCTGCAACACTCCTCTCTCAATGCATCTGGCCTTCTCTTCTATTTCTCTGTTCCCTTCCTCCCTCAAGAAGGACGTTTCGTTGCGTCGTTGACCCCAAATTTGAGAAGACTAATTTCAGATCACCTTCTCCCTCCCCGTCTTTTATTGATTTTGCGCGGCGTTGATTGAAGACCGGCCGTCGCACTGGCGGTTTTCGGGTAAAAGACTTTCTTCGTCCCTCAGAAGTGAGGCCCCCTTCCCCTGCCCCCCTAGCCATCTTCATTTCATAACTCCGGCGATTCTAAGTATTCACTGCGATTGCTCATGTTGTCCTGTGGTCACGCAGCCTGCAGAAGCACGCTTCTTTCTCTACGAACTTATCATGTTCCAGAAATCATTTTACTACGCACCCGGGCCGAGAGTTGTCCTCCGTGTTTCGTAGTAGATGACGACCTGACCCTCCTTTTTCCTCCTCTCCTCATCCCTAATCTGTAGAGAAAGCCAGTGAACTTACCTCGCACCCTGGTTATAGGCGAAAAATTAACTCGCCAACTTGAAAAGGTCCTTCTTCCTGCCCCCCGATAGAACCCCCGTTCCCATTTACCGGTTTCACAACTGTCATCCCTTCCCGGGGTTCGCGAGAAAGCACGATTCTTTCCTCTCACTTTTGCCTCTTCCCCCCTTTTGCTTCCAGTTACGGCGGGTCTTCCAGCTCCATCTCTTATGCCGAGGCCCCTCTCTTCCTTCCGCCTAAAAATTTTCATTTCGGATGCCCCACTCATGATGCCCAGCATCCCCCTGCTCTCAGCCTTGGCGGCGATGTCACCAGAATTGCCAAAATCACTTTCGCGTATGAGCCCCTAGCCCCCCCTCCCTTGGAAGCTCAGTCCTTAAGACGGTCTTTTCTCCCCTTTTGGTGGCGGCCGATCCTGACAGTCGCGATCTGCCAACCTTCACGACGCAAGACAACGAGGTAGAAGTCTTCTTTCCTCCGGTCGCTGCCTCTCCGTCATGGAAGACGAGCTACTTTAGAAAGCGTTTGAGCATGCTGATCAACCATCCCTTTCTAGAGAACTGACGGACCCTCCCTCTGACGTGGTTTTCCCTTTTTGCCTTTTTTTTCGGCGATGTCTTCCCATTTATTATGTTCCGTGAGAGAGACCCCCGACAGGCCGCGCCTTCCCTTACCCCACCGTGTTCACCTTTTTTTTTAGTTCGCAGTTTGGTTTGATCGCCTTCTCCCTCTTTCTTCGACATAGAACTTGATGAGAATCTTAATTCCACTTTCGCCGGCTCATAACTTCCCGCGTTTTGGTCAAGGTATTGAGATTTGCCAGGTGAATATGAGGCGGACCCTCTCTTCGATCTTCTGCTAGGAGACCAATGATCTACAAAGGGCTTTTCCTTCTCTGAGATTCTGTCCACCCCCACCCAAAAAAAAAAACCCAAAAAACCCCCCCCCCAACCCCACAACCCACCCCCAACCCAAACCAACCCCCCAACCCACACACCCCAACCCCCCCCCCCCCCCCCAAAACCCCACCAACCCCCCCCCCAAACCACCCCCCCCCACCCCCCCCCCCCCCCAAACCCCCAAAAAAAAAACCCCACCCCACCCCCCCCCCAACCCCCCCCCCCCCCAACCCCACAAAAACAACCCCCCTTGAGTCTCTCGGGTTTTCCTCCCCTTTCTCAACTTCCTCTTTTTTCTTGCTTCTAATCTAAGTAGAGAAGGTTTCCTTCTCGAGTTCTGGCTAGAGCAGCAATAGACCTTTTATTTTCCTCTTTGACTTTCCACGGACCAGAGCGCCTTTTATGGAACCTGCACTCTAGACCGCATTGTCTCTCCCCTCTTTCTTGGATCGGACAACGATGATCTTATCGTGCGCTAATGACACCTCCCTGGATGTACCCCGGTGTGTTGACCCTACCCCCCCTATCATATTTTGCCGGTCAGCCTTTCCCAATTGTCCATGATTAAGCGCGCAAGTTTAGCACCCTTTTGTTCGAGTTCTTCTTGTGCTCTACCCAGCGAGAAATTTCACCTTTGATTCGTAGTCAATCGAATCACTCCGGAATCTGAAGTAAGAAAAAAGTACGAATTGCGTATTGATTCCTTTTCACCTTTGATCTCACTTTATTGAATGATGATCCGCCTGAGGCTTCCCTTATCCTCTCAGAGGAAGAAGCAAGCCTCCTCTTTCTTCTTAATCAGCTCACTACCCATCGATCATGCTACAGCCGATGGGATTTGTAGGTTTGGCTTTGAAGTGAGGATGATGGGTTTCTCCCTCCTCGTTATTTTTACAACAAAAAGGGCCCCCGGGCCTCTTTCCATGAAGCGAATATGAAATTCCCTTCCGTCTTTTACTGCGAAGCACTTCTGTCAGACCGGTTTTTGGTACACCTGCCATAGGGAGCATTTTTCACAGCCCCCCCTTCCCCCCCCGACCTCTCCCAGGCTTGAGCTACCGCCGGGCCGGCTATTTTTTTCCGCGTTATCCGACTAAAGAGACCGGCCTTGCTCCCCCCCCCTCCTGGACATAAAAGGACTATAGTCCTAACAGCAGAGTAACTATCACGTACATCGGGAAATTCCTTCACCTCTTCCAAGATTCTGCCACGGCCCCTTATTTTCCCGCGTTTGCGTCACTCGAATTTTTCAATCCCCTTCCACCCTCCCCTTGTCCCCCTTGCATGGAGACAAGGTTAACTGTACACCATTTTTCTCAATTTAAAAGTCATCCGCTCAGACAGGAACCCTCCCCACCTTCCTCCCTCATTCTGGATTGGAAGGCTTAGTCTTATGTCAGGGCCAAAGCTTCCCCCTTCGGATCTCAGTGTTAGTAGAAAGTTTTTTGGTGGTTTTGTGTGCTCTCCCCGGTAGTAAAGAGAACGAACGACCTTCTCCCTCCTTGATTCGCGGGAGGAATCTAAAAATAAAAGTTCCTTTCCTACTCTCCCCCATATAATTGACATAGAGAGACCCCATGAGACCTTTCTCCTGACTAGCTAAGTTAGGGCACTTTCTTTTATACAGATGAAGCCGTTTGTTCCTTACCTTTATACCATCTTTTGAGTCTCAGCGCTCTTCCTTTTGACTTTTCTTAATGGAAATCTTAGAAACTTTCAGTGTGTGTCTGTTTTCTGAAATCACAAACGCCCCCAATCGTGATCGCAAGCGTTCCCCTGAATGGTACTATTGATTTCTTCCTTATCTAGTCCCTTGTACCTTTCTGGCCTTTTCTCCTGGAGGGCATCACTCAGGGGCCATTTTCGGGATGTTCGCCGCACCCAGATTGGATCCTCTGATTTTCCGCCCCACATCCTCCATGCTGCACTGTTTCCTGCCCTCACTGAGAAGTGAAGGTTGAGAGTCCCCTGAGATCTTCTTTTTCTCTAGTTTTTTGTCCCCCCTTTTTCCCTGAGATATGTTTCCCAGAGTTTTTAGTTGTCGAGTCACGCATCTCCCAGGTATCGCCTTTAAATCGGAGACCTGAATTCTTTTCCCTATATAGACCTCTAGCTTTCATTGACTAGTCAGGCAAAGACTGGATTCAGCTCCGTTACACCCAACTTCTTTCCTCCGATTTAAGCCCTTTTTTCCTCTACGAGTAATACACTGGATCGGTTGATTCATACTCCCTTTAAAGTTGAGAAACCTTACCGTTCGACCCAGACCCACCATTTAAGCGCCGTCTCGGATTTAACCTCTTTTATGACCTACCTCCCGTATCCTACTTTTCTCTTTTTTCCTTCCTGTTGTTGTTGTTTCCCTTCTCTTTCCGTTCCCTAGTTATCGACTAGAAAAGGTTGCTATTACTTAAACTCTCTTGACCATCCTATGCTCAGCCTTTTTAAATAGGCGTTCTTTATGTTCGTGGGAGTATTTCCTACGCGTTTCTCAAACCTTTCGTACATTTTATCGCTTCATCCGAAGAGGAGAGAACTCTTAACCTATTTTCTCCCTGCCATGTCAAGCCTCTGTGGTAACTCTTTTCCTCCGTCTTTACTCCCCAGATTTAAGGTGACCCCAGGTTGAGACTATCTTCTGATTCGAAGGGTATTTCCCCCCCCTGATCTTCCATGGTTAAGGCGGATTTTGCATGCGCTCATGTTTTTCGAACCCTTAGTCTTTCTCGTGTTGATTCCACCTTCGGACGCCCCGCGGACCTCCTTCTGATTGGACAAAAAAAGACCGAACCAGTCCGGCCGGTGCAAGTATATTAGCGGAGAATGCCCGAAGAATAGAACTTTGCCCCCCCTACAGCCCCGGCTCTTTGCGGGAACCCCTGAGAAACCTTGTTCTTGAGCACCTCCCCAGATGACACCCCAGCCAGTCTTAGACCTGCGCCATTTCACGCGACTCAACAATTCCCAGATGTCCCCTCCTCGCTTTCTCGACTCCGGTATCATTTTATCAAGAGGTAGATCCCAAGTCTTGGGGTTCTGCCATCTTTCCCCTCCTGATGCCAAGGGACCCGAAGCTCTTGCACTGGACCTCTGTCCGCGATTTTCCCTTCAGTATGAAGCCAGCATCGGTCGTGTCCTTCCCGAATCCCTTACATTGTTCAGAACCAGATCTCACCACGTCTACCCGACCAGGACTAGAGACCTTCTAGGTTCGCGCATTTTATCTTATCAGACTCGCACTCCTCCAAGGCCACCTCAAGAGACCTCTAGTGGGATTGTAGTTGAGAGTCTCGGGTGGAGATGGGAAGACATCTGAAGAGTATAGGCTAGTTATATTCTTCCTTTAACCATTTTTAACAAGAATTCTTCTTAGATTTCCCCCCCCTACGCCTATATGTCATTAGTCATAACTTCTCCCGCGGTATCTATCGTCCTCCTTCTCTGCCTTATTATCGATTTGAGGATGTTTTAATGGGTCCTCCCGGTGCTTTTAAAGCTCGGTTTTTTTTCCGGTTTGATGTCTTTCCGGTCCAGGCATAATGATGTACACCCCCGCAAATAGCGGTACTCAACTGCGAGACGATGCCTTTTCCATTTTCTTTCCTAGGAGCTCGGTGCACCGCCCTGCCGTTTCCTCTCTTTTATAGCCCCGAGACGCGAGCGTGAGCTTGTGAGCCTTGGTTGAGAAGGACTCGCCCCCAGGGTGGCCCCTGGGGCCACAAAAGCCGAAGGCGCCGGATCTGAGCGTCGAAGAGACGCATGTAACGGAATCCCCCATTGCTGGCACGTCCCTCCCGGGTCTCGGACTTTGAAAAGCGAAGCTGGAACAAAAATTTCTGACCCGGCCTCCTCCCTACTCTGGACGATTCTCTCGTCCTCTAGCATGGGGGCGATGTTCCCCCTTCCAGGACCAGGTAATCCAATACATTGGCTCACTTCAAAGCCCCATACGCATCTTTACTCCCTCAGACATGGCCCCCTCAGCGATTGGGTACCAACGCGAGAGCCGGGGGCGTTTTTCTGCGGATGGAGCTATAGCGATACTGCCGGACCCCCACCCCCCCACCCCCCCCCTCCACCACCTTACCCCCCCCCCCCCCCCGCGTCCCCCCCCCCCCCCCAAACACCACGAAAAACAACCCTGACACCAAAACACTCGACCCCCCACACACAAAAACCCCCCCCCCCCCCCACCCCCCCACCCTCAAACACAACACCCCCACACACCACCCCCACCACCCCAATAGCCTCCATTGACTGAAGTTTGAAATACCCTTGGGAATACCATTTAATTCCTCGAGGCTCCCTCTTTCTTCGTAGCCCCCTCTCCTAGGATCGGAGTTTCAACTGCTCCCCACTCCCAACGGATTTCCACACCCTTCTTCTCACATGTGATTGTCCGTCAAACTCATCGTTTCACCCCAGATTCCAGGTGCCTTTACTCAAAAAGTTCTACCCCTAATCGCTTCCATTCTGGGTCACTTCTTCCCACCGAGGGTCAGAATAATCGGTGTCCCCGCTTCCCAGAGAGTGCATCCGTCCGCGTCAGCTGGTGCCAAGAGGAGCCGCTCGGCCTTCCTCTCTGCAACCCTTTATTTTATGCCTTACCCCCCGACCCTTCAGACCTAGAGAGTCCTCTTTTTCTTTCCTCAATCCCCCCTCTTACCGTGTTGCCCGAAAGAACATACGATCTCCCCTATCATTCCCTCCCCTTTTGAAGACACAGGAGGAGTAGGAGGCAGTGAAATCATACTGACCTCTTCTCTTCTCCTCCTTACCCCCCCTGGCCGCGCAAGACCTCTTTCTTTTTCTTTTAAGCCGGGCGCCTTCTAGTCTTTCAATGGCAGTTTATGGTATATTCGCCCTTTTGCTGCTTTTTTCCCCCCCCTTCTTCCTCGACCTGACGGGAACTCAGTACGAAGGTCCGTCAAGTCCGGGCCGGCGGACTTTGGCCCTCTTTTTTCTCCACCCCCTTTTTTTTTTTGGATATCTGTAAAGGAACGCTTCACCAGTGAAAAACGTCGTAATTTCCTCCCCGCTCTCCTTTTTTGTGTTAGCATTCTCCTCACCGGCCTGGTTTAATACAGACCCGATTATTGCCAGACGATCATTCTCAGGATCTGGCTAATCCCTTTTGCGCTTGTCCGTTTGGTTAGAGTGTAGAATTCGATCGCAGCCTCCCCTTTTAACTTCTGGTCGGTCTTTGAAGATCTTCAAGGCTGTCTTTTGTCCTCATAAGCAAGCTTGACCTTTTCATCACGCCTGCCATTTCGAGCTTCCCGGCTGCTTTGCCCATGCGGGTTGATGCGACGACATAGACTTGCTGAATTAAATATGCTGGCCTCTTCCCTTCCTGAAACCCCCCCCGTCTGCTCACTTGCTGCAACGATAGGTCATCGGTCCAACCCTGATATGACTTTGAGATCTTGCCCGGTGTGGGGCTGGCAATTCTAGGCTCTTTTTTGAGGTAAATTTCCCATGTAATCTGGTCGAAGCTGAAGTTTCGCTCCCCGACAATAAATTTTTTCTTCCTC
>Ga0179591_1327677_pt1 | contig 17871 bp, 16 predicted proteins | sample CZOMad2_1_08_16f_FD_182891 | JGI IMG/M metagenome (GOLD analysis project Ga0179591, IMG submission 182891) | Vadose zone soil fungal communities from Angelo Coast Range Reserve, California, USA - CZOMad2_1_08_16fungal (PacBio error correction) | ecosystem: Environmental > Terrestrial > Soil >... | reverse complement strand
CTGAACAACCTTCGTCCCTCTCGTGCAGCCGGTTAGAAATCCCTCTTTTTTTTTCTTCGGGTCCTTTTCCCACTGATTCCGCCCCCCCTGACAACACCAGGTGCCCCTAATGTCAAATCCGTCAACCCCCTTAATTGTCACGTCTGGCCCCCAGAGATACTTTTTTCCTTTCTTTGATAGCTTCTTATTCCCTCCCTCCGTGCCCCCTTACACCTGCAGATGACTGCAGAAGGACAACCCCTCCGAGAGGCAAGTCGGAATTTTCCGATCGTATTCCCCCGTGAACAGCAGCTTGACCTTTCCCTGGAAAGGTCAGGCCTGGAGCGCCTTCTGCCGGGCCGCTTCCTCAGATGTTGACCTCGATCCCCGCAACCCCCCACCGCAATTTGTTTTCATGCTTTTGTCCCCGCTACAGCAAGAACTCCGTTCTTAGTTCCCCAGCTCGAATCGGCCCCCGGGAGCTTTCAGCCCTCCTCTTCTGGAAAACGTCCACCTACGAACCAATATCAAGCGATTGAGCCAGGATTTGAACCCTTTCCTCCCTCTGCCTCCTATCCTCCCACCAATCCTTCTGAGTTCTCTCATGGGCTATCATTTTGTCTCCAGCTAGCGCAAAGCTCCTTCTCCTCCCTGAGAAACAATTTTTTTCTCCCCGTCGTTCCGGCGCTCTTTTCTCTGAGACCCCCAGCGCCCTGCCCCGAGAAAACGTCCCCCGGACCGAGAACGTTTTCTCCCTAGCAGTTCTGGCCCTGACGCGCCTGAGTCCGGTGCGCGGCCGCCTTTGTCTCCTCCCCTCCAACCCCCGGTCCCCCTCGGATCACGCACCCGCACAGGTTTTTGGCCATTTTTTTGATCAGCAAAGTCGCCATGCGTTCAGCATTGTTTTTTATTTTTCTTTCCCGAGCCTTCCCTCTGTAGCTGACCATCTTCCTTCCCTCCCGACTGACCTCTTTCCCTTGACAGACGTCCTTCGTCCAGTAGTAGTTTAGCTGGACATTATGCCGTTGACAGGTCGCCTAACCTTTTCCTCAAACGGACACTCGTCCCTGCCCCACTTGTCCCCCTGCGCTGAGGGTCGAGGCATCCCTTAGCCCTTCTTTTCACGCGCCCGATGATCATCGCGACAGTCGCCATTCTTCTTTTCCCCCAACACCTTCTTGCCGAGCCCACCGTTCTCACCGGTGCTGGCCCGAGATTTTTTGAGCGCTCAGAACAACCAGGGCCAGCAGCCTCCCGTTTTTTCCGAGAGGGTAGATCAGGGGGGCGGTGTGCCTTGTGTTCTTCCAATATAGAGGCAGAAAAGATTCTTTCATTTTTTCGGTGTGGAGTTCAAAGAACAGCCCCTTCCATCCCTCTTCCCCCCTTGAGTGCTCCCCCAAGCCGTGGCCCAGATTTCTCTTCGAAAAAATATCCCCCTTTTCCCCCGACTGCCGCGCACGAGCCTTTTTTCCAGGTTCCCCCTGTAGCCAATTACCGATCAGAGGCGCCCCTCAATTTTGGTCCTTCCTACGCGAATGGCGTCGAAGACTTTCCCTCTTTCCGTGACCCATTTTTCCCAGTGAGGTTGAAGTACTCTCCATAGGCCTCAGTCTCGAGGCAACCGCACGCTTCGATCTTTTCCTATAGTTGAGAGTCCTCTTCGGAAGGCCGGGCCGGTCCCTCGCTTTTTTTTTTTCAAGTCTCAGAGGTGCCTGATTTTTTCCGTTACCCCGCAAGTTTGTTTCCTTCATAGCTGGTTTTTGGGACCTCCCCGCTGGTATTTTGAATCTGATCGGAGTACCACAGTTTGTTGCTCCCTTTCTTCGGCGCGGTTGAGTTCATGGATCTTTTTTTTCTTTCCTTTCCAGGGACTTTTTCCCCCCCCTTCTTTTGTGATCACGGCGCGTCTCGTCCTTCCCAGATTTCATTGTAATGGGAACAAATATGAAAACGGGATCTATTTAAATATATTTCGCTATATTTAACACGTAAACGTGACAGACATTTTCATAGTTCCCCCCGTTCTAGACTTGAAACGGGTGATGCTGTGCTCCTTCATCCTTACCCCCTCTTCCCCAACGATTCTCAGTGAGTCAGAGGTGGTTGCTGGCCCGTCCTGGTTCGCGATTTTTCCCCAGGTGGCTTTCGATCGGGTGTGAAAAGAGAGTTTGATACTTTTTCCCTTTCCCCCTGAGATGTGGTTTACAAAGGCGTCCTCGACTGTCTTCTTTAATAGGGGTTTTTTTTTTATCTTTTCTCTGAATAATGTCCCGCATAAGACAGCTATTTTTGCTGGCACATTATGTGCTTCTTATTTTCCCTCCTTCTAGGACTTCTCCCTGTTAAGAAACCTGCTCCCCTGCTTTCCTTTAACAGACAGATTAGGCCCTTGATTCCCGTCCATTTGATCAAACCCCTGGACCCCGGTTTGGTCTCCTTTGATGAAGTGGGTTCATCCGTGCTGGGTCCACAGTTGAGAGAACGCCCTTCCCCCCCCCACGATCATTCGACGCTGATAACTGATCGGGCTAACACCGCCTAGATCTTCTTTTTCCCCCTGTGTTCCTCTTGCCGTGGGAGATGCTGATCGGGCTAATCATGTCTGCGTTGACTCTTGTAAACGCGAATGAATTAGTTTGTCCCTGCGCGCTGTTGTGGCTGGTCTACTCTTCCAATAGGCCTACCGCTTCCTTTCTTGAGGTGTTTGGAGTAAGATCGTTCCAAGCGGCACCCTACTGGTGATACCTGTTGCTATACGGTTCGCGGGAATCCTTTTCTTTTAGCCTCCTTGATGTTCTCACGTCGCTGCCCTGCAGAGGCCGTCTCTTTTTTTCCAAGAAAGACGTCTATCTTTTATTATTTTCCTTGCGATTCCCCCTTTCATTCCCGTTCCCTTCTGCTTCTGTCCAATGATGATCGGGCCTTGTAATTTTCCCCTTTCTAGCTCCCTTCCCCAGACATGGATGCCTATCTGTTTTTTCGAAGCTTTTTTTCCCGGTTGCGGAGTGGTTCCTAGTTAAAATCTCTGGCCGCTCGGATTTTTTGCGGCGTCTTTTCTTGCTGGGTTTAAGCTTCTCATCCCTTCAAAACGCCGCGTGTGTTCTTTTTCATACCCCTCCACTTTACTATGTGTAGTTTCTTCCTTGGTTTTTCATGACCAGGGGTGTAAGTTTGTTGCTTCTTTTATCAGTTCACGTTTTTAAGATGACAGCCCCCCAGTTGGAATCCCGGCTGGCCTGCACTTTGACGGTTTCAGAGGACGTCGACCCTTCGTCCTCTCTTTCCTCCTTTCCGTTTTTTTGATTTTCTTAGGATTCTTACCCACCTGACGACCGTGACACCGTCCACATGTCGGGACTTACTTGTTGGCCTGTTATCGGCATCAGTAAAGAATCCGCCCCGCCACCCTTACCCCCCCCCCCCTTGGTTCCTCCTGTCACTGCGAACTACCCGCTTCCCTTCTTATTCTTGACTAACGGTTTTCCCCCAGCAAGAAGGGCTTTTTCCTTCTTTTCAGCCTTAGTTGCCCGTCAATTTAGTAACCGGCCTCTATTTATTCCCCCCTGTCGGAACTTTACGAGATCCTGTCCAACCTTGCCACCAGAGAGATGAAAAAGATGGCCGGCCCCTTTTTCAGCCTCCCCCCGTTTTTAATTTTTTTACCCTTCTTATGAACACAGCATCTCTGCCCCCCCCCTGCAGTTACTGCTGGTTTTCCTTCTCCATACCTCAAGAAAGCTCCCTTCAGTTGCCCCCCGCCTCGGCCACTCGGTCCTTTAATTTTTTCCCCCCTACCCTCCCCCTTGACGGAAAATGACCCCGGATTCCAGAGCCCCGCGCTTTAGCACCAGGATGGCAGCCCTCTGGGGAGGAAACACCTCCCATATCGTAGTTGCTCCTGGGAATTCTCCGACAACCGCGTGTTTTTCCTCTGAATCAGATACGTCAGAGGCCAACGTTCCTTTACGGGCGCGCAGGATTCGGGGTCTTCCCTTTACCCTCACTGAGAACCTCAGGCCCAGAGAACTTTTTTTCTCCACGAGAAGGCTGTCCTTTTCTCCAGGCGAATTCCTTTCTTGTGTTCCCCCCCAAGCTCCCCCCCCTCGAAGACCTGCAGCGATCAACCCCCCAGGTTGGTCCCCCCTCGGACAGTGTGATCCAAGGCCGAACATTGTGCTCCCTTTTTGGTGGAGATCGGCGGTGTGTCCGCCAGGCCTTCAGGTAGTCTGACAAGGTAGCCCGCCTGACTACTCATCTTCACCAAGCCGCATGACTCCCCGCTGGTTTTTTATTCTCTTTTTTCCCCTCGATCTGACGCCGAGCCCCGGGTTCCCCCCCGATGACGCCGACGGTTTTTTTGACCGTCAGGGCTTTGTCACCGCCTGGGCTCCGTCCCTTCCATCCTTCTCCCTACCCGCCCGCCTGATGCTCATCGCGTCCCCCCCGACGGAACTGAAGATCCCCCTCTTGCACGGAACGCCGTTGGGGGAGCTGATGAGGTGGCAGCCTCCTTCATTCTCCCCTTTTTCCACTAGCCATCAGACGGAACCGAATAGTTCTGGCTTTGGTTGCCTCCAAGATTCCCTGACACGAGTGAACAGGTTTTCCTTGTTGGTTGGCCCGGCTACCACTCAAGTCTCTTCCTTCCCTGTTCAGAGGAGCCCTGCACCCACTCGCCCGGCCGATTCCTTTGTTTTTTGGATTTAACCAGCCATGGACGCGTTTTGTCCACGACGCCGGTTCCAAAGAAATGGTGGGACGTTCTTTATTCTCCCCAACCAATAATGACACTCGTTTTGTGTATGACAGGCCTTTCGTTACTTTCATTTGGCCTTTGCGGTTCCACGGGAAACAAGACTTCCCCGGATCCGGGTCCCGACTGAGAGCGATGTTCACCGTCTATTTCCTTTTCTTTTACTCCCTTCTTTTTTTTTGTTGAGCTTCTGTGCAGCTTTCTACATAGCCCCCCCAGATAGCCCCCGTCGGGAACGTCGCCCTTCCCCTCAGCGGTGGCGTGTTCAAGGTTCCCCTCTTCCAGTCGCTGGAGGACATATCACAAAAACAGGTTTTTTTTTCCTCCTTCGCCCCCCTTTTCTTGGGCTACCTGTTTCGGAGCGGGCGGCTTTTTGTTCTGGAGATTGGCCGGAATAAAGCTCCCCAGACTTGGTAAGGCAGTGTGACCACGTCGTGCTGCCCCCCCCCCTAATGAGATAGGCACCGAGTAGTGTAACTAGGGCCCACATTCCCTCCTACCCCCCCATGAGCTCTTCATCATATTGTCGATTCTTACACACCAACCTCCTCCCTTTTCTTTGTAAGACGCTGTCCTTTTTACAAACTTTTTTAAATTTCCCGCGGCGGCACGGGTGATGATGCTAACTTCTCATCCTCTCCCTCAGGACTAAAGCGGAGTTGCCTGAGCTCTGGGGTCGAGTCCTTATTTTATGTCAGCTTCCCATTTACTCGATGGATCCCTGAGTTTGGAGACAGAGATGCTTCGTTTCTTTCTCCCTTTTTCTTCCTCTGCGGGTTACCAAGCGAAAGTTGGGTAAGATCTTTTCTTGGACTATTGGTGGAGCGACCCGTAATATGACTCCGACTTTCCTACCAGCTATTGTGCAGCTTTCCCTGGTTCCGGTCCTCTTCTTCTTTTGGTGACATTTCTTCCGCATGGTACGATACCTGTCGATTTTTTACTGCAGGAACAGACTCTCCGCCCCTATCATGTCAGGAAATTTGATGATCAAACCCGATCTTCTCCTTTTCCCAGGTTTATAGCGTGGCGTTCCGGGCCTTAGGAGAGGTTCAAAAGTAGAAGAGACCCTTCTTCCCCAACGTCGATACTGAGCGGAGGGTGACATTCCTCAGTGACTCCCCCTTCTGTGTTATCGCTGGATTGGGGTGCACTTTTCCCCTCCATCCTTAGCGCCTTGACGACTAAAAGAGTTGAAGTTGTTTTGCTCTTTCGCTCTGTTTCGTGACGCTGGAGCAGGCCCACGCACCCTTTCTACCTCTTGTTTTTTTGGCTCCTCCTCGAAGTGTAATAATGAGTGATCCGTCGATTTTAATCAGGCGTATGGTCATGTTACGGATCTTTCTCCGCTCCGATGGAGAGGCGTGCTTTTCTTCCTTTCTTTTTTCTGATCTGTTATTGGGTAATGGGCTCCCCAGCATGACGTAGGTTTTTTCAGATTTGTGATGTCTGTTATTTGGCCCCAGGCACGAATGGACCTGTCCGCTTAAGGCGGCACTTCCCTGGACCTACTTTTTAATTCTCCCCCTTCACGTTTTTCGTTGCATGGTATCTGTCCCCCAATTCCTCACTTTTGGCAGATAGGTCCTTTTCGTCGGAGTCGTGGCCGTCCATACGACGCGATCGTACTTACTCCCTTATCACTGGGCCTTCAATAACTAGCACTTTAAGCTGGTTTTTCCGGCAGTCATGAGGCAACGGGTTTTTAAGTTGATACTCAGTTACTGCTTTTACATCCCCCTTCCCCCTCTATGGGATGGACGGACTTTCCGTTGCAACCGGTTCTTTGAAGGGGTGGTAAGGGAGTCGCATATTTTTTCTCCCCGAAGTTGTTGTTGTTGATTCTCTTCGACCCTGCGCTTCGAAATCTTTGCCCTCCCCCAGACAGACTGGTTGCTGTATCTACGCACGTCCCTCTGAATATCCCCTACCAAAATGTCACACCCCTTTGTTCCTCATACGAATCCCCCGATGACTTTATGTCTCCCCTTGGCCCCAAGATAAGGCTTTTTTCCTTATGCGCTGGAGTTAGGACGCCATCTTGCACCAGCATCCAGATGTCTCTCAGACTTTTAGAGGCCAGTCGGCTTCTTATCTACTATTCCCTTTCCCCCAACTCGCATAGTTCCTTTCACTTAAGGGACGGTTCTGCGGTCAAGTCGGCGGCCGTGTCTCTTTTTCCCCCCCCCCAGATGCCTCTGGCCAAACCCCCTTGCACGGCTTTAACTAGAAACTCCCACCCTCTGAGTCCTTCAGGCGGGAGGGCACCCCCCGCTTCCTCGGCCCCCCTGGCAGCTGAGGAGAACATCAGCGGCATTCTCCCCACTCTCTCCAGAGACCCCCCTTATCCCTAAGAGCACCAGGATTTCTTTCCCAGCGCTGACGCCGCCCTTCCCGTAGTATGCCCTCCTGGGCGTAGTCTTTTCCCATCCTCCCTAGCCTTTTGCAGCCTTCTCCAACGTCAGAGCTTTTCACGTCGTTTTTCCCTGAAAGGCGATGCCCCCTCCTGTCAAGTAGAGACACGGAAAGGAAAGGTTCACTTTTGCCCGATCAGTTGGACACGGCCGCTCATTCTCCCTCGTGTGGATGGCGTGCGCTGCGTCCCGTGCCCTCTCCTGGCGCCGACCCCCCCGAGATCCGCCACCGCGGTGTCCCAGCCTCAGGTGTTGATCCTCCAATGCCAACATGCTTTTATAAGCCCCTTGGGACGGTGACCGCAGGCTGAGTCTTTCTGCTGGACCAGCGCCGCCGAGATCAGCAGTCAAAACGAATCCGTTTCCTTAACCGGCCGCGGCGTTCAGTAGAGTGTCTGCTTTTTAGTCGATCATTCTTTCCCTCTCCCGTTTTAGAGTCCCCCACAACCCTATCCCCGCAACGGACGAGGAGGAAAGATGCCCCGTAGACAGCAGACGGTCGCTTGAGTGCCCGCTCCTCCTATTGTTTTTTCTACACGCTCTGGAAGTGACACGATCTGACGAGCTCAGTTTCCTTTCAGCACCCCCGGCGCACCGAACGCCCCTTCCCCGATCTTTCTTGAGCGAGGGCTTTTCTTCCTCTCCCCTGGACCTCTCCCTCTCCCAGGTGGCCAGCCAGCGCGGACACTAAAGTTCTTTGGGTGATTTCCGAATCCCTCTCCGACAAAGACGAAAGAGCGCTTGGGGTCGCTGTATGGTTCTTTCCTGAAAATCCCGTGGACACACGAGCGCGGGCGAATTTTTTCCACTCCGGTTTAACTTTAAATTCACTTCGGAATTACCAATCTCCCTTCCCCTTCCTCTCCTCTCTCAACGGTAAGACCAGCCCTGTTTGACTCCTATCAGTCTTCCCTTCCCTCCGGTGGTGGAGATGTACGCGCCCCCGGCTGACCCTGCCCCTGGCCGTCGGCCCGTGTGAACTTGAGGTCTTCCCTCCTGAACTTTCTCTTGCAGAGAGAGATCCCCAGGCCCTCCTGAAGCCTTCCTCCTTCCTCCTAATAGTTTGTTGAGTCCAGCAGCGGTCCCAGGTGAACATAGACGATTGCCTTCTGTCTTTCCTTTGCCCGGCGTGTTCAAGGTTGACCGCTGATTTTCTATCTCTTCCATCTCCCCAAACGAGGTTCCGGACACCACTGGAGGCTAAAGTAGACTTGTCTTGTCTGGAAGAGTAATGAGATGGTAGGCATACCTATCTTTCGGCGACGTGTGCCTCTTCGAAGACTTTATTTTTTTTTTTAATTAAAAAACAATACCCACACCTGCTTTTAACTAATTGTTAGGCTTAGATTATTTTATCACCAAAGGATGATTGGCCAGATGATAGAGATTGGAAACTTTTCCCTCCCCCTCTTTTCCTGATGCTCCCCTAGATAAGACGGTCCCTTAGCTCAGAAAGAGTCTGAAGGATGATTTATAATGTGGAACCTCTTTCCCATGTGAGAGTAAGAGAGATCCAGGGACAGCGATGATGATAGGGCCCTTTTAAGATACTTCCTTGGTTCCCCCATGGAACTAATCCGTGATTGGACTACTGGGTGTCCCATCTGACTTGGCTCTGACCTCTAGAATAGCGCTCACTACGCTGGGACCAGCGGATGGCCAGGTCCTTCCTTGGTGCTTTTTCCCTTTTCTTAACTCCTCTTTACCTGCGAAGGCATGCTCCGCCTAAGACACTCTCTGAGAACTTTGTCTTTTGTTGATAAACAAATGTTACCTCCTTGCCACCGTGTTTCCGTTTTCTCTTTTTTTCCCCGGTTTTCTTCTCCTTGCTGCGCTTTTCCACGTTTCTGCCCTGAACTCAATACCCTTCGACTTTAGCAGTGAGGCCGGGTTCACTTTCTATGTCGAGGACTGGAAGTGTTATCCCCTTTTTTTTATTTGAACTAAGGATCAGTCGGCCTAAGGAACGACTTAACCCTCTCTGAAAGTTAGTCTATTAGCAGATTTTCCTTGAGATTGACGGCGGACAATAATCTTCTTTCTTCTCATGCAGGCATTTTCCCCAAGGTGATAGAGAGTTTGCGCGGGTATAGTTTTATGCATGAATTGAGTTCTCCTCCACCGTTTTTTCCCTCTTTTTCAGAGTCTCGGGGTGCCCCGACCGAAGGAGGGTCTCTATTAGTGGTCATGGCGCTGGACACCAGCATGACGTCTTTGTGGGTGGATGTTCAGTTGATGATCGGCCCGGCTCCCTCTTGCTTTTTTTCTCAGGGAAAGGAACTACTCACCTTGGTCTTTTTTTTTCGGGTCTCCCTCAGAAAGTACTACGCCGATAGGCTTTTTCCTGCTCGGTTTTAGCTTTCCTGGCTAAGCTCCCCTCGCCCCTCTTACCTGATCCTCTCTTTGGGAACGGTTCCGATACTTTCATCTGTGTATTTTAGTCAGGGTTTTATCCCGGGGGTGGAAGGGTGGCGGGGTTAAATTCCCCGTGCAGATACCTCCCCCCCTTTCCGGTATCTGGACCGAACGGCTTGGCGGCAGGTCCGCCGGTAGAAGGTTTACCAACCCACCCCCCCGTCACCCCTACTATTTTCCTCCTCATCTGTGTTTTGGATTCCCTCCCTTCTTCTCCGTCCCTGAACGCGACTTCGAATGAACTCCCCCTCCCTGTAGAGCAAGCCCATCTTCTGTTGATGCATCATTCCCGACATGGACATCGCCCCCCACTTTCCCCTTATCCCTTCCCTTTTTCAATGCACCCCGAAACTACCCCGTACAGTGAATTGACCGAGGCCCCCAAGAGAGATGCGTTTTAGTTAGGCCCGGCCCCAGCAGGAACACGTCTCTTTTCCTTGAACTCCCAAGCCGATCCCCAGAGACTGGTCGATTCTCGATGCCAGCCAACCCACCCTTACAATCCGCGACCCCCGATAGGCGCTGCGTAAGCGACATTGTTCTTTTTGTTGAAGTTTTCTTCCTTCTGCCCCCAGAAGACGATCTCACCCCCGGAAATGGGAAGGCGGTTGGAAACGCATCTACCCACAAGTCGCGACTAGCCCAAGTGTTTTTTTCAAGCCCTCTCCCTCCCTTTCAACTCGGTTCTCAGAGGAGCGGAAGGAAACTTTTCCCCACATGAGTCCTAGAAGGAGGGGCCGCACCTACTTTCTCTCCCCACTAACCCTCCCCCAGAAGAGGAGTATGAATTGTCTGACTTTCCTCCAGATCCACTTTGGCGCCAGAAAGAGAGTTATCACCCATCCTGGCCAAGTCGTTTCCGGGCGCTCTTCTTTCTTCTTACCCTTCCCCCCTCTGAAGCACCACGGCACCCCGAAATTTTTTTCTCCCCCGAGGTTTTGGTGCCGCGAAGCGCCGTTGTTTCAGGCTTTCGACCCGAGCACGGCGTACGTCAGAAACCTTTGAACTCTCGATCACCGACACAGCCCGTTTTTGCACTGATCCGGTGTTGATAACCATAAGAGTCTCCGTCATTTTTTGCGGGTGCAGCCGGCCGCAGGCTTTTGAACATCTTTTTCCTCTTTCATCCTAGACTTACGCCTCAGAGTGCGGCCTTAGGCATTCATAGGAGAGCAGGATCTCCCATCCCCACCCGATTGTCCCCGTTTCCCCCATCTTTTGGGGGGGCCGGACCGGGCCTCAATGTCGATTTTCCGTGCTTCTTATAGCAGGTGCTAAGAACTCGCCACTTTCCCTCCTTTCTTGATCCCCCCCTCTGAATGACAGTCAGTGCCCGCCTCAAACCAGAGCACCTTAACCCGCAGCGGGCCTTTAAGGGCTTCTGCTAGGGCCCATTTGCGCCCCGATCACGTTTGGCCAGCTCTCTCCGTTCCTCCCTTCCCCTTCTTTTGAACGGTGGGGTTGAGGACGAAGCTCCGTCTGCCGGAACACTAGTGACCTCGGCGACGGTTTGTGTCCTCTTGGAGGTTGTCCCCCGTACCAGAATTGCTTGCAGTTCGTGAGACCACACGCCGGTGGCACCATTAAAGGGACCTCTGCGGCGCTGGATGCGACCCCCAACTCAAAGAGGACCGCTTTTCAGATACCCTAAGTAGCCCGTCAAAGAACTGGTTTGACCCCTATAGGAAGGACGCTCCTTTCCCTCCGGTGTTTTAGATGGTCCGCCAGCGTATTGCCCTCCTTTTCTGGTCAAAGTTCAACCCTCCGTTCTGTGAAGGAGCCGACGGTCTTCCCCGAGTTCGATTTTCGCCTGCCGACTCTCTATTTAATTCTACCCCCGTTGTTTTATTTCGATTCCTTTCCCCTAGGGACCTTCCCCTTCTCCTTAGACCGTCGTAGTCTTCCCGGTGAAAAGAGTGTTCACCACGAGGTAAAGTACGTTAGCCCCCCCCAGTTTTCTTTTCAACCCGTTATTAAGGCGACCTTCATTCTTAGTACCCCTTCTGTTTCCCAATTTCCCCCTTTCTTCGCGGGCCCGCTTCATGGAGGTACCAGGTTACGGGACGTTTCCCCCGTTTGCTACGGCACATCAGATAGAGGGCCTCTCGTTCTTCCCAATACCAGCAGACACACCTTCTACTCTTTTTCTCCTTTAGGACTCTCTTCTTTCAAGTACACCTTTCCCTGATACTTTTTACCGAGTTTCGTCAAAACTGCAGAGATGGCCCGGGTCTGATTGATTTCCCCTAATCTTATTGCCGACCTTTCGACGCACGACAGGTTGAGAGAATCCCTGTTTTTTATGGAAGATAGGTTGGACTTTCAGTTGATCTTCAGTTTTTTTTTTGCCCAGACATTATGATCGGCCTTTAGAGTCCCCTTCCCCCTCTTTCTTTTTTTGGTCCCCCCTTTGGAACTCAAGGCTTTAGGAGGGCATCCGGGGTTATTTACCAAGTCATAGGATAATGATAGCCTACGACTGCTGGCAGCGGCGCGGATGGCCTTTACCCCTTCTTTGCTGCCCTCTACTGGCGGATCCTGGTAAGATCATGTGTTCGAAGGAACTTGCCGCCAACGTCCGAAAGACAAAACGCTTCTTCGTTTTGCCTTTATGATCAAAAACTGTCGACCCCCGGCACCTGGTGGAGGTGATAGACGACAGGGTTATTCAGGATGGTCTCTCAGGGGTAACCTTTTAACTCACCCCCTACATTGCGGCGCGTTCTTACCCTGAATGCCTTTCGGGATCACCGTTAGCGGGCACCCTTTTACGATGAGTTTCGTGGATCGCCTGCTCAGCTTTTTCCCAGGCAGGAATCAACCTGAGCTGCACGTTATTTCTCTAGGACGTCGGAGGATGTTCGTGAGCTGTCACACAGGAGCATTACTCCTTTTTTATTTGGTAGGAGTAATCCCGCGCGCCATGTTTGACCAGGCTGCTCCGGTCTCTTCGCGGAGACTTGGTGGCTTGTCGCCTCGGCGCTGATTTTTCTGCTTCGTTTCCAGCCGCCGCAGTCGCGTTCTGGATTCCCAAGCTGCCAACCCATTTTTCTCGGGGTGGCGCGATGTATGTTTAGAGTCACGGACTGCGGAGTCCGGTACTGAACCTCCTTGACCCTTCCCCACATGGCCCCATCTGTGTTTCTCCCCTCTGTTCCCGTTGGGGCGGGCAACTAGATCTAGTCCCTTTGCAGAATGGCAGCTCTTATCAGTTGTAATCCTGCGAGGTATTTTTGCTCTGGTTTTTTTCCGGATCGACTCAAGGACCAACATTACTTTTTTTCCTCTCCCCCGATACCACTTTAATTTTGATTCATTTCTTCTTCCTGAGGACCCCTTTTGTGCGGGTCTGATTCCTAAGGTAAAGGCGTGCAGATCACCTCGAACGCTGGCCGGCCTTTCTTGGTTTCTTTTTTTGGACTTCCCCTTTTTATATATTTGCATTCCTCTCCGTTTGTTGAAGTCTCTGTAGACCGTACCCTACCCCCCCTTGCGAAGGCCAAAGGAACCTGGCCCTTCAGGTCTTTAAATCGCCCTGGTTGGCGGTCTTGCACGCCTTTCCTTTATCCCCCCGACACCCTTCCCCCCCCACCCCTGGCTCAGAATGCCATTGACCTCCACCCCCAGCTTCCAGTGAGGCTTCGTAACGACGTGGCCCCCCCCTTTTCTAGTTTCCTTGAGGCGATCTCTGGTTTAGGTCTTTCGGTTTAACCCTACCGCTCTCTGAAGCCGAAACAAGAGAGTCCCACTGGTAGAGCAAATCGCGATGCACCCAAAACCAGAGCTATGACCCCCATCTTTTTTGAAAGGGACGGCCTGGAGCGAGACCTGGCCCTCTGCCTTGCGGGCGCCATCAGGCTTTCCAAAGCCGCACCACCCGGCACTTCCCTTGGGTGTTTATGACCCCATCCCAAAGGAACCTTTCCCACCCCGCGGACTCAGGCCCCCTCGTGGTTTTGGTGGAAAAATCCGCGGCCGTCACTGAAACTTTCCTCGACTGAGACCCGCCGATCACCCCGGCTTTTCCTCCCTTTTTCCGTTTCCGCCGCCCCTCCACCCTATCGTTAGTAGATCTGGGCGTACCCCGGTGGTCCCCCCTAGACCGAACAGCTTACAACGCGAGCTCAGCCCCTAACGAGCGTTTTGGCAGTTCGGTCGCGCCTTCCTGAAAGTTTTAACCTCCCCGGCAACGCGAAAAGAGGCCGAAAGGGTTTGTCTCCGAGCAGGATGGTCCCCCATCCCCGGGAAAGGCCGCCTGTCTTTTGTGCGGTCGCGAAGCACCCGCGCAGACTGGAGAACTCCTTCCCCCCTGAACGCTTAACTTGGCCTTTATAACCAAAATTTTCCCAGCCGCATGAGTGCCTCCGCCTGGGTTCTTTCTTGGTCAAGAGGCTAGTAGTTAGCAGCCGACTAAGTGTCACACGCCTCTTTTTTACACTCCTCGCCTAGATGCGGTCGATAGTGCTGTGTCTGCGATCGTTTCATACGGGTAGACTCCACAGAGGCCCCTCCCCCCCCAAGGCGCGTCCTTCCCCTTTGGTAATCTCCCTCCGGTCTCTCAGGACAAGCAATCCCTGTGCTAAGACCCTCGATCTTCCAATCGGGACAGAGCAAACACGCCCTTAAGTTTTACCGACCCCCCCCCTCGCGCACCTAACGTTGGCAGATCTTTTATGAGCGCTTTAGCATCAAGTGCCTTCCCTCCGACCTTTTCCTGCTCGAGCGGAACACTTGGCCGGGGAAGGGGGGCTCCCCCCTCAGAACAAGCTGGGAACGATTAGACCCGGGGTTCTTTTTGGTGCCCAGGTACAAGAACAGTCCTTCCCCTCTTCTGAGCCGAGAAAAACGCCGGTTTCCCACGTCCCGTAAGGGCGGCGATTTGATGCTCCCTCATTAAGCGGCATCTCACGCGCCGCCTTTTCCCCCCTCATGGTTCGCGGACGGCAGTCTCTGCACATCCGGTTTCTGTCTAAGAGCAATGGCCTGCGAAGGCAGAGGGTAACAGTACCCTCCCCTAACCGCGGACTGTAATAGAGTTTATTTCACGTGTTCCATGACGAAGAATACTCTTCCATTCCTTGTTGTTTTGATCTCCGGAGAGGGCCTTTCGCGATCGCAGTACCTTAGTAGCCCCCCCTACGCGGTTCCCTTCGCCCCTGTGAACACGAGGGAAGTCGTAGCCTTCATTTTGCAGCCTTCCCATTAGGGTTTCTTCTCTTCTGATCTGGCTCCCCCCTTTTTTTTGATTATTGTTTTTTTTTTTCAGCGTTCAGTTCGAGGTCGGCTCCAGACGGCGTACGTGACGTGTACCCCCGGTTTGTTGATGTCGCGAAGGACCCAGCCTACCTGGTCACCCAAGACTCCCCCCTGTTAACGGATAGGTCCCGGCTATGCTAATCAAACTAACCCTGCAATGATTGTTTTTTCGCGAATGGCCACCTCCCCGTTGATTTATGATCCCCATAGCATCAGCCTTCCCTTTTAGGAATTTCCTTTGCTCGGTGGGGAGCTCCCTGATGGCTTTTAGGTTTCTTCCATCCGATGATAATAGCTCAGGTGATGAGCCTGATGATGCCGGCAGCGTCGGGGTTAAAAAGGGCACAGTTGTCTTTGGCGGGCATTCTGGTTCCCCCCCCCCCCCTGTCTTGTTTTTCATGAATAGCCTCAGAAACTATGTAGCCTTTTTTGAAGATTATGGTTCTTTTTCGATTTTCTGGGACTATGCTAGTACTCCTTTCTTGTGTTTTGCCGGCCTGCGTTCCTGCCCTCCTCCCAAAGTGCTTTTTTCACGAGTTAGGAATTTATGAACACTGGATCAGAGGCCCCGTTGGTGTGATCCGGGATGTCCTGTTTCTCTCCATTTTTCGGAGTGTCCACGTCGGACCGAACCCATGAGAATGACGGCTCTCTGGCAAGGCCTGCTCGGGCTCCAACGGGCCTGACCGTTTTATTCTGTTCCCTGCTTGGATCGCGGGCTAATCCCTTTCTCCTCCCGGTCCTGGAACCCATCTCTTAAGTTCGTTTATGTCGGACTCGGTTCGTTAGGCTGGAGCCCCTTTCTTCCGACCCCGGAGGAATATCACAGCTGTCCTGTTCTATGTTCACGTGTCATTTTCTTTGATTTTTTCTCGGCGCTTTCAGGTCGTTAGTGTCCTGTTACGGCATCCTTTTCTTATCCGAGAATGCAGAGGCGCCTCCTCTTGCTTCTCCCTGAGTTGGCCTCCTGTATTATGGTATCCTGATACTTCTTTTTTGGAGCAGATCCTACATGATGAATTTTCCAGACCCTTTCCCTTCCCTCATGCCGCACTTTCACTGGTCCCCCCCCTTCTTTCATAGATTTTTTAAGGGTTGGCGGGGCATTCGATTAGTACCAAGTTCTATTTTCAGATATGCTTTTTTTTTTTTTTTCCTCCTTTCCCTTTTTTTAACTTCCTAGGCGATTCTCCTCCGCAACGCCTTTCTGGGGGACCGTTCGCCCTATCTTTCATATGTTTAGTTTAGTCAGTTTTTTTTCATGACTTTTGGGTTTTTTTTTTGGCGGATATAGTTACCGTTCTTTGCCTAGCAGAACCAGGCCGTTCGCCTGCCGACCGAGCCGGGCAATCTTCCCGGCGCCGTGGTTTTTGACCCCTGTTCTCCTTTCATCCTGTTGATGAGAGATGCGAACGTATGCGACCGGCCGAAATCCCTTCAACCTCCGGCTTTCTTCTGTTTATGTCCCCGCCCGCCAACCCCCCCTTTTCCTATGCCTTCATATACCCCTATGAAAGTTTCCTTGATCGTAAAGACTCGAGAGGGTTTTCCTTGAGGCCCCTCCTTCTTCAGAATTCCCCCCTTCATAGAAACTTTTGCATATTTTCAGTAGGACTGTCCGCTCTCCCACGCCAGACACCAAAAGTGACCAGACTCTTTGCCTGATAGTTCCCATTAGTGTCCTTCTTCTTAACTTAGAGGAGGAACGGGCAGTTTCTAAGCTGACTAAAGCGCACAAACGGAACGGTATGCGGTGGCAAGCTCCTTTCCTCCTCCCTCAGAGCTCATCAGGACGGCACCCCTTCTCCCCCTTTACGGTTTTTTTCTTAGCACCTCAGCTTAGGCAAATGACAACTTTTTATCGACCCCGATCAAGAGACTGCTACGCTCTTCCCTTGTCCGCTTTGGTCCCTCCCCCACAATTCACAGCTAGTATTTGATTAGACATTGCTCAATAACGAACAGCTGTTTACCTCATCGATTCATCCCCCTTTTCTCCCAGCGATTTTGCCCCTGGGTTTTTTGGCTGAGCCGGCGCTGAACAGCTCTGGCCTCGTGTCCCCCCGTCCATGCCCTTCCTTTCGATGTCAAGCTTCAGCAAGTCTGAAGTTGGGTATGGAGTTTTGGCGAAGTGGTGACGAGCCCTGCATTTTTTTTTGACCTGCGCCCGCTATCCCCCGCCACCGGTGGCCTTCGTGAATCAACTTTTTTTACTTAGTGCTTCCATATCGGTAGCCGGGGACTACCTTAAGAGCATTTGCAAACATTTCTCTCCTTTTGAACGATCATCTCAACCCCTACTTCTTCGGCCCATCGATTGCAAGTGAGGAATCTGCTTTCGTAGGTAGAAGGATGATCCCGTCCCCCGAACCCCCCGATGACCGCCCCGAGCTTTTACCCCTTTGTCCCAAGCGCGGTGTTATAGGAACGAGATTCCCGTTTCTCCTCCACAGCGCGATGATTCCTACCCTAGTTACATCGCCAAGAGTTTCCCCTTCCGTTCCTAGGCACTCTGAAAAGGAAGTTTTTTAGTAAGGTGGAGGTTTCACATAACAGGAGCTCCCCCGGTAAACGTTGACAGCGCGAGCATTTGTCCCAGATCGTCTCCCTTTTGTCCGGGGTGATCTCTCTCTCCTCAGCCCTGCAAAGAGATCGGTTTTCCAGTTTCTTTTTTGTTCCCCAGGTACAAGACAGCGATTAGAACCTTCGCGGAGGCCCCGTTTTAACCACTCCCCCATTCCATTCTTCTTCGATGGACCTACTCTCCCTTACCTTCCGCGCCGAAGTTCTTTTTGAATTTCCTCTGCGTCCCGAAATGTCCCCCAGAGAGCCGGCGAAGACTGAAGTCCCATGCCCTTAAGTCTCCTTCGGTTCAGGCCACTCCCCTCTAAAGCCCCTCTGGCAAAAGGAAAGACGATCTCGCTTTTCCCAGTTGTTGTTGGACTGACTCCGGGAATCGCACCCCCTTTCCGTTCGGGACCTTTTTAAGAACATAAGACTTTCTTTAACCCTTCCCCTCTTCCCTTTCCCGTTCGCCCCAGTTCTTCCCCACTT
>Ga0179591_1317618_pt1 | contig 17871 bp, 18 predicted proteins | sample CZOMad2_1_08_16f_FD_182891 | JGI IMG/M metagenome (GOLD analysis project Ga0179591, IMG submission 182891) | Vadose zone soil fungal communities from Angelo Coast Range Reserve, California, USA - CZOMad2_1_08_16fungal (PacBio error correction) | ecosystem: Environmental > Terrestrial > Soil >... | reverse complement strand
CAAATAAGTCGCCCCTGACGGGCTGCTCGGTTGGCGCGCACAGTGGCCCCCCCCTCTTGTTTTTCCGGTTAAACGACTTTTCTGGACGTGTCCCAAGTGGCCGCCTTCCTCGTCCTTGCCGTTGCACCCTATAGGTAGTCTTATGGCCTCACAGTTCTCTGCTTAGGTCGGGTCGGCGTTTCTTTTTTTCTGGTCTCTTTAGATGATTCTTCCCTCTCCCTAACCCTTAGTCATCTTCTTTTTCCGTCGCCCTTCGACCAACGAGGACGCCCTGAGTTTTCTAATAACTCTTCCTCTGATTCGTAGCAGTTGTCCAGTAACTCTTTAAAAATTTTTCGTGCTTTAAACATTGATGGCCCCATCAGAATTGCCGTTTGCTGACGACCCTTTCGCTAAGCATGATCAACGGTCGTTCCTGAAGATCCAACCGTTTTGCGACGGCTGCGGCAACTTTTTCTTTGTCCATCGCCTTCATATCATCTTCCGTTTTTCCCCCTTGCCCGTTTTTGTTTTTCTTCCCCAGCGGCTCTTGCCGTTATGTCCCCCAGGTTGGCCAAGTCACAAGCTGCACAGAGTCCGTGATACCAAGGCCTTTTTGAGTTTTCCCTCTGTCGTCCCGTCTATATTTGGGGTCGGCGGTCCATCTTTACGGGGAGTTCAGCCCCTTTAAGTAATGGTCTTGCATTTCATGTCCCTCCCTTGATGTTCCCCTTTCCCATTTTTGTTCTTAATAAGGACTTTATTATCTTGTCCAGGTCCTGGCTCGTTCTGGGGGCTTAAGCATAGTTTCTGCGGCTCGTTTTGAAGCTTTTAATCGATCGTGTACTTTATTTTTGCACGTCCTGCGTAGAGAAAAAGTTGGTGGCCGGTCCCCCCCCCTTCTTTTTTTTCCAGAGCATCCTTCTTTTTTACTATTCACGAGGCTGGCCACGGTCCAGTTCCGCAGACTTTCCTCTGAGTCCACTTTAATTTGGATGCATTGGTTTATCCGGGATCTTCTCCCCCCTTTACTCCGTAACGATTAGTCTTAGTTGGTGGCCCAGCCCTATGAAGGCGAGTTAGGTTTCCTCGATTGACCCTTTGGGGCGTATTTTATAATGCTGCTGCCGCTGAGGTGGCACGTATCGGGCTCAGGCTCTGAACCCCCACCACCTCGCATCTCGTCTCTCCGTTTTCAGACCTCCCGTTTTCTTGTTCCCCCCCTTTTCCGATTGAAGACCAGGGTTTTCGGGCTCTGTTCTCCAGCGTGACCGGGTGGCGTTCCCTTCGAAGATGTTTACGTCTTCGTGAGGGGTTGATCTGCGCAATTCTTTTTTATTCTCTCCGGATTTTTTCTCTCGTCCTCCTCCTTATTTACAGGACTTTGTATCCGGTCGTACCGATCTGTGAATTGGGCTAGGGTCCTGCCTATGAACCCTTCGCTGAAGAATTGGCGGCCCATGTTGAATTCACCTCCCCTCCCCCCCCGATTTCTCCCTATATCTGTTTCCCCCTTTCTTTTTGAATTCCGGTCGATGACGGTTGCCAGTGCCCAGTGACCATTATCGTGTTCCCTGCGCGACCCACATTTTCCAGAATCCCTATGGCTTTCGGGTAGTTTCTTGGGTTCTCCAGTCCACCCCCTCTTTGGTTTGGCGGCTTCTCTCATCGTTGGTATTCGCCGCGGCGGCCGTTAGGGGATCCGGGCGTCCCTGGTGTGATCTCTCTCTTCCATAATAGCCTTTTTTGTTGAGTTTTCGACCCCGCCTCACCTCGCGCGCGGGCGAAATACCTCTTCACAACTTATGCGCGCTCTCCCCCCACTTGGGTCTGTGTGTCTCTTACTCGCCCACCTAATCTCCGGATTGTTCTTTGTACGCTGTCTCTGAACGGTCAGCCGGACTCCCTCTCCCTGTGTTCTGGGAGTATTCCCGTACTACCCTAACCGGTGGTCTCCACGATGCCATGTCCGCCCCTTCCTTTTCCCCCTTTCTCGTATGTTGTTTTTTTCCCTTAAAAATGGTTTTTCCCCTCGTCCTGCGCGGGTTCGAGTCGAGGCCCAAGTCACATCTCAGGGAAGCCCGGATCCTTCCTGTTGTCGATTCGCTTTTTCTCCTACCGGTCCTTTAACTTGAATTCTTTCGCTCCTGCGACGCGGAAAATCTTCTCAGGTGCACGCACCGACGTCAGCGCGGTTCGGTTCAAAACTCTCCTCAATTGTTTCTCACCTGATCTCCCCCCCCCCTCTGACCCTTGTGAATGGATCTTCTGATTCTTGTGGTTCGATCCCGACGACCAAACGCAGCATGTCGTTCCACTTTTTATGCTGATTAGTCCATTGCGACTTTTATGAGTCCCTTCTCGACCTTTCCTGCTTTAGTTGTATGTCCACAGTACGTACATTCTCGGATGCCAAGGGAACGTTTTCGAGCCCGATGAGCACACCCTAACCAGCTCTTGTCAATAGCGGACCCCTTATATTTTCACACTCGACGTGGTCAGATCTTTCCCTTCGTTTACCTAACCCTTTCTCTTTCCTCTGTCCTACCCCCCATTTTCGGTTATCCTCCCCCCCTACACGCCAACCACACCCGTTCGACGCCTACGAACGGAGCCTTTTAATTTTCTCTCTCATCGGCTTCACCGATCCTCGTTTCTTCGTTCACACTCCCTCCACCAGCCGGCCACCTCCCGATCAAGTCGGCGCGGCTTCTCGGCCGACCATGTCATGTGCCACTCATTTGTGACCTCCCTCTTAAGGAATTGATACCCTTCTTTCGGCCGCCTCACTTCTCCCGAGGTCTGGAAACTTTTTGTACAGGCGTCTTCTTCTCACACACGCGTGGGCGTGGCCGGCTCGTTTACGCGGGGGGACCCCTAGCTGTTCCATATCTAGGCCCTTCTCCTTGCCCCCCGCTTGCCCCCCTCTTCGATCTCTCGGTCCGTTTTTTTCACCAAGTTGAGGCCGCAGCGTCTCAACCGATTTGAGGAACACTGCTCACCTCCTTTTTCTCAGCTCTCGCTTTTGCGGCCTCCCCACTGAGTTTTTTTTCTCAGGCTTGTTCCCCCCCTTTAACGTTAATTCGCGCTTTCGTGACGTGCCGATGTGGCCATTTTACGAGCTCTTCACCTTGACGCCGTCCGCCTCGTTGGCCCGAACGATAGCCCCTTCCCCCGACGCTGGAGTTCATCTCCGAACCCTATCACCAGACACCCCCTGCCGCCTTCCTCCCCGCCTCCCAATTCACATCCTCCTCTAGATCTGTCTCCGTCCACTCACGAAAGATGTTTTTGTCCTGGAGCCCTTGTTTCTGGTTTTTGCTACGTCTCCCACGAGGGCACGGCGGCGCGGAAGAAAACGAGAAGGAACGTGTCATGTCCGAGTTTCTGCTATAGGATGTTTTGGTCGCCTCGCTTGTTATCTGTCTGGTGTGCTTTCTTTCGACGTAGGTTTTCATAGTTTGATGGCTCTGCTTCTAACGGAGAGTGCCTGGGCGTCTCCCGCTTTCCTCTTTTTCCCCATCGTTTCCCTTTTCGCGTGCTATAAATGCGATTTCCTAAGATTTCTATAAACGACAATTCCTGTCCTTTCCCCCATAACCCCCCCTGCAAACCCCTTCCCTCCTTCTCCCGAGATCCTCTCGATTGGCTGGCGAGACCAGGACGCAAGGCATTCTGCGGCGTCGTACGTCGCGCCTGGCTACCCTCTCGCCCTCTTTTTGGCTCCGCAGTGGGATTGAATGTAAAGAAGTTAATGTGCTTTCCTACTTCCTTCCAGTCGAGTTTCTTTATTCGTCTTACAGAGTTCTCATCTCGGGCGTCCAAGCCGTTAGTCGACCCCACCCCCCCCCCCCCCCCCCCCCCCCCCCGGTGAACTTTGTTTTCCCGGCGTGTCCTTTCCTCTCTGTTTTTTGACGTGATCCCCAGCAAGCAGCTGTGACCCGTTAAACCCCGTACAGCCTCTGGGTTTCCTCCAGGACCTTCCGTTGTTTTAAAGTTTTCGCTGCACGTATCGATGACCGTCGAAAACTGTAACCGTTTTACCAGACCCGAGGTTTCTCTTCTCCCCCAGCTCTGTTCCCCCAATTCTCTGTCTGAGGCGGCGTGCCTAGATCGCAGCCGATCTGCCCCGATCCCCCCTTGCCTTATTTCTTTTTGCGAAGCTGTCGTTCAACCAGGCCCCGGACCCTGGTTCTGGCGTCACCCAGCTGTCTCCGGCCCGGAACCCTCTCTTTCTTGCACCCCCTTACGCGATGGACTTATTCAAGACCTCCACCAGGAATCGGGTGTTTTCTTCCCGCCCTCGCGCCTTTCTTAGGTCGCGACTTCTCACGGTTGAGCCCCGACCCCACCTCAAATCTAATCTCTTCTCTATCGTTGTGGTTTTTTTTATCTCTCTCGGATTTTATTGGGGTAGGGTCAGCATCCGCTGTTCTCTGGAGTTTTTTGCCAACTTGCAGTAACGCCTGCTTCTCCACCGTCCTTTCATCACACGGCGCGTCTGATTGAACCAGCGCTCGGTGGTTTGTGCCATTAGGTCTTCTTTTTCTGCCTCTGAGTCATTTTTGGTGCCTGTACATGTTATCGTATCGGTTGAATTTTTGCTTATGGCCCGCAGATTCACCGGTTTTGTGTATTTCGATCCGCTCGGGAGAGCGCGCTCCCCCCGAGTTCTCTTCCTTGACCCGATAGTCACTTCGTCCCCCCTCGGTTCATTTTTTTCCCTTTAAGGTTGGAGGGGTCTGCGAGTGCCAACTTCAACTTGGCAAGATCGACTGTTACATGCCAATGGTAAGGTGTTCCCCGATCTGTACGTTTTGCCGATCAGTCGTTGGCTGCCCAGTCTCCCCCTGAGGTCTTTTTACACACGCGTCATCCTCTTGTCCACCTCCTCCCTTCACCTACTTCACTGATACCGGCCTTGGAAGCAAGAAGATTAATAAATTTTTTGAGCTTTCTCGCGAGCGCTGGAATAGCGACGTCCTTGCCTTGCTCCACAATTTCCAGCCCTTGTCCCTCTGTTCCCTCGACCACTGCTGGAAGCCGCCTCAAGCAGGTCGAAGGGAGAGCCTGTCCCCTTTTTTGACAGCCTCATGAAGATTACTTAGTCGGTCCCGCTCAGCTGAGCTGGCCAATCTTGTCGGGCATGGGGTTTTAATCTTTTTGTTTTCGTTTTGCTCAGGGCGGTTTGAGGGTGATGGTCGACGGGTCCCCCCTGGGTCTTGTATGGGCAGTAGTCGAATGGAATGGTACCGCCCTCTCTCTCCCCCGAACGTTCGTGTTTCAAGCCGATTTCTCCGCATCGCCGCCGGTAGATTTTTTATTCGTAACAATCGCAGCTCTTACCCCCCCGTGAGGCCCACCCCCCCCCGCTTCCAACCGATCTTCCCTTTAACACGCGCGGCTCAGCCGAACCACGATTGCACTCCCCCGTCGACAAATTTTCATCGCTTGAAAGCGTCCTTTTTTTCAGTCCTCATGCCTTGCCGCCCTCTGTCTCGTATCTAAGACCCGAAGGAACGTGGCTTCCCCCTTTTTCCCTCCGCCTAATTTCGTGGCGCCCGGGTGCCACCCTATTTAGTCGTTCGTGGTATTCATTTAACCCGTATCGTCGTATGGTCCGGTCGACTTTTGAGGCAGTCTTGATTAGGGTTCTTCATCCTTTCCCGTTGTCACGGGTCCGTTATTCGGCAACCAAAGGTCTCGGAGACTGATCAGGAAGTGATATTAGAGCTTACTGTCCCCCCCCCTCTACCGGCACTTTCACCTTTCCAAGAGCTTGTCTGGTAATTTAAAACTGCTGCCCATAAGAAGTCCAGCCGTTTCTACGACTGCTGGTTCCCTGATCCCCCTGTTTTCTAGTTACCAACACCCACTCCGTTTTCGGAAGTCTCCGGAAAATTTGTGCAGTCCCATATCTGAACCTCCCTCCCGTGAGTTGCCCTCTTTTTACGATCGCCCGCCCGTTATTGGAAGCGCGTATGGGGCCAGCCAAGCCGGTACGACCCGCCCTCTCCCCTGCTTGTGTTTTCTTTTAGATCCAGCCTTAGCCGTGAGACTTTTTTTTTATTCCCCGTCTGCTCCCCCGGTTTGCGGGCCGCACCGAAGTATTGATCGTTTTTGCCTTTACTCGCGATGGTCCTCCCTACATATTTCCCCCAGTTGACATTCGGCGTTGCCATATCTTTTTCTGACGACTTTTTTGTCTTTTTCTGCTGTTTGTGTGCCGCGCACAAGGGAGCTCGTTTTTACTCCCTGCTGAGAATCTGAGGGACAGTCCGCATTACCCTTCGCGGGTGGTCGACGACGGTGTGCGGCCGGGATTAAGGCTTTTCTCTCCGAAGGCGCTTCGTGACGTTACGCGTCTTTGGCACCCGTCTTCAGTTGCCATCAAGAGCTTGTCGTGGTAACAGCGTATGTTAGGAAGTTTTTTTTTCCTTTCTGGCTCTCTCCCATTAACCAGCACCTCGAAACGAAGTCTATTGGTGGCCAGCCTTTCGTTCTCTTTCCTTGTATTGTGGTGATGGTCCCAGTCGGTGTATTTTCTTCATCCTACTTCTTTCACGGTCTGCTTTTATGTCTGTTGGCATCGATCGGGGAGTCAGCTCGACAATCGCTTTCTTCTTCTGCATGTTCCGAAGTAGAGTTCTCCGGATCAACCTTTCGATCTTTGTTCCCTCCTCTAATGCTTCCAGTTTGACCTGAAGGTTTCCGCGCGCTCGGGGTGCGCCGGTGCGCCGTACGATTTTAGACTGGTCGGTGAGAGAGTCCCCCCGAAGTAGTCCCCTGTCAACAACGGACTATTTTCTTTTTCGCATCGATCTGTGACTTGGCGGGAGCTCGAAACCCGAGCGACGAATTTTCGGTCACACTTGTTAATTCCCGCCCCCTCCCAAGAATTCTTTGCGTTTTCTTCGACCCTGGCTACGGGTTCGTACGGTGGACCAGACTTTTCGGCGCGGTAGCGAACCCTTTTAATAGACATAGTCATCCCTCCAACTCGTGGACCGGTTTCTCTCAATTGTACCATCTTTTTTTTTACGACACAGCCCGCGGGGTTGTGCCCGAAGTTAGAGGTATGAGCCATTTTTGGATTGATCTTTTCTCGGAGTCTATTGAGGGTGCTCTTCTATTTTCTCTCCTCGGTTTTTGTCTTTCCGATCTTCCTGTTTTCCTCTTCCCCCTAGCCCCTCATCTCTGAATCCCCTCACTTTGGCGCGCCGCCGCCAACCCGCGCGGGCTTTTAGGCGCCCGCTGCTAAATCTCTAGAATGAATATCCCTAGTGGTTTTTATCGAGTCGATTCACTTTTCGAGCTCCTGACGAGTCCCTTTTTTTTATGCCTCTCCCTTCATCGTCAGAATCTGGTCAGCCTCTCGCTAGATTGAGAGGACTTTCACCGGTGGTAGGAGTGCCCCACTTTGCCACCCGCCAATTAGTCCTCCGTCTTTTCCCCGTAGTATGCCCGTCTTCACTTACGCTTCGCATGGGAGTACCGTCCTGGTGGGTACGATGCGTCCTGTTGACCTACTCAACTCCTCAGGTCCTCCTCAATATTTTCGTCACCCCCCCCTGTTTGATCCCCCTTAAGCCCTTCCCCATATTTCGACTTTTCCGCACGCCGGCGAACCAGATCGAACACCTGGGGTCCTCTTGGCCGTACCTTTTGAGCCTCTTCCTTTTTCTTGTCCCCGGAGTATCCTTTTTTTCTTGGCGCTTCCCGGGCCAACCGACATTCAGCATGGATTCAACAGCTGATTGGCGATGTCGACCTTTCCCCCGACTGTCATCGCCCCCCCCCCCCCCCGCCGGAGGTATTTTTTTTTTCCACCCAAACTCCCGTTTCCGGTTGCAGGGAATTACGGGTGTATTCGCCCTCTGCGTGAACCAAATGCAGCACTTACAGCTTTTGGTGCTTTTCCTCCCACCTCTTTAATTTCGCCGTGTCCCTCTGTTACTGTACGCCCGAGATGGTCGCGCGAACCCATAACCTTGTATACTTACGCCACCCCCCCCGGGGTCGTCTTACGCCGACTTCCACCTTATAGTACTCCTTTTTGACTTGCCTCCCGGCCTTCTTGAAGACGCGCGGACAACTGGACCAGAGAAGTCGTTCCTTTTCCTTTAGACCGGCCGTGTCCCAATGTCACTTTCACTGCTTTCCCATTCTGACTCTTACACGGTCCCCTCTTTTCCCCCTACCTTTATGTGTCTTCTTTTTCTGCCGACTGGCTTTCTCCCCACCTGCATCGCCCGGCGGGATTCGAGTCCCTACAACCGGGGTATGAGGTATTTGATGGTTCCCTTATGTTTGCTGGCCTTCGGTTTGGACCCCTTTTCCCATTCCTTTTTTTTTAGTTAGTTTGCACCCCCGCTTGCAGCTGCGGGCCGGCACCGTTGATCTGAACTTCCCTAAGCCGTCCTCCCCCGATTGTGAAACGCGGATCTGAGTTGTCTAGATTGGTCTTTGGTCGGCATCACCGTCGGTTGCTGAGTCTCAGTTGACCAAGTCCCCCGGACAAATTCGGGTCGTTTAGGGGATTTTATCTGCTGTTCCTGTCACGTCTATAGCTGTAGCCTTTGTTGTGTTCAGTCTTCGCACTTCACCACCCCGGACGACGGTAGACTCCGAATACTCGCCCCTCCTGTCCAGTTTTTCGTCCGACCCCTCCCCTTATCCGCCGTTTTCCTTCCTCACGCTGATCCTTTTGTGCCTCCGGCACGCCCTGAAACGCTTTAGGAGAATGGCTGCCACTTTCATCTGTCTGGTATACTCTGCCCCCTCTCTTTCTTGCTTTTTTCTTGAGCCACTTGCAGCGTTCATGCGGCGGAGTATCTTCTGCATCATGATAGGGGATTTCAGACCCTGCGCGGTTTCCCACTTGTTTTTTTTGGCTTGCGGTTTTTTTCCCTTAGTGGTTTGACCTCTAGTGGCGTCTGTTCTTTTTTTGTTAGGTTTTGGTCGATCGGCGGCTGACCTCGAGGAGCCGGGTGGCTTCTGCTGCATGGACCAATGTTTCTCCGACTCCTGCTTCCACGACCCTCCGTCTTTCGCAACCATCACCCCCCCAGAAACCCCTTTCGACTTCCCCCCCTCGTCCCCCCATTGCCGACGAGTGTCTGCAGCTCTTTCCTTGCTGGCAGAGCGGTCTGAATTCCGTCCTGTTGTCTGTACGGCTTTTCTTCTTTTGCCGTCTCGTTGGCTTCCAGCGTGGGAGGGCATGCTGACCTCGAGGGGTTTTACCATTGTCCCTTCCCCCCTTCGCTCTTTTTCTTTCCGTCCTCCTGTACTGTATCCCTTTCTTTACGTCTTCAGTACTTTCATCTTGCGTTCGGTGATCTCCCGGGCAATTCGGTTTGAGTCATGGCGGCCGCGTTACGCGCTGTGTTAACTAGTGCCTCCCCTTCCCCCTCTTTACTTGCAGCCCACTTTGCCTACCTGCCTCATGCTGTACATGATGCTGCCCCCGGTGAACGGGCACTGTACCTGCGTCCTTTTTTTTACTGCTTCCTTCCGGGGTCGAGCTTGACAACTATCTTTGACATTCTCTTTCTCTGATTCGCCCTTCGGTTTTTCGCCTACTTCTTCTACCCCGTTTTGCAGTGGCCTCAGCTGCCAACACCGTACAAGATACAGGTCCTGTTTTTTTCCAACCCCATGCTCTGGCTCGCCGGCCTGTATTTACCCACCAAGACGCCGTCTCCCCCCAAGACGCACAGGCCTAGTGTGTTCGGGCGCCCCTTTTTTTTCTCATTTCCCCTTTTTCTTGCGCCTCCGCAGTCCCAGCGGACGACCCGACACCACGCACATATCTATGTTACCTCCGTACTCCGTTGTTTCTAGAGATTTGATGATTTATTTTGTGTTTGGTTCACTTCTTTGACGCATGGTGTAGTCCGACCTTGCCATTACGGCGATCTACGGCCGCCACCTCTTTCTGTGTTGTTTTGATTTCTTACACTCGCTGTCGGTGTGTGCTCATAAGGCTCCGGGGGATGCAGACTGCATTGGGTGGAAGCCATGGAAAATTTTCACTGGTTGACAGTTTTTTTTTTCCAGTCACCTTCTACCCAGGGGTCTCTTTTGCTAGGCTGCGATCTCGCGGCGCGCCTCGATTGTTTCCTCCTGTAACGATTTTGATCGCAGACCTCGGCGGCCGGAGCTGTCCCTTTGCATTCTTCCTTTTTGCCACTTCACCTTTTCTGCCGCGCCAAATTCAGATCATGATTGTTCAAACCTTTTGTACTTTGGTGTAGCTCCCCTTTAGTTTTTTCGCCTCCGAGGTCGGGCAAGGCCTCGTAAGCTTGCAAAGTACCGATTAACGACGATGCAATGGGTCCCCGGCTGGCTCCAGAACTCTTTCCCAATTTGAAGTCTTCCCGGTGTCCGCCGCTGACCATCGCGACGTCCTTGACCGGCCACTGTCTCTCCTTCCATGCCTCGCCCACTTCTTGAAGATTCCAGTAGGAACTTGCTCGTTTTTAAGGGCGCCGCGCGCACGAGCATGCCTTTATTGTCATTTTTTCCCATCGATATCCGTCCCTCTCCTTATTCTTTGACTGAGGTAAGCTTTTGTTTTACGGGCGGTAGGGTGATGGCTGGGGACCTTCGTTTGTGTAGGAGTTTCCCTGGAATTTTTTAATAGCATCCTTCCTTGCCATGATGCGCTAGTGTAATCCGCAGATAGACTTTTCTTCCTGCGTCCGGTTCTGCCCCTTACTCTCCCCTAAAATAATGCCCCTAGCCCCACAGTCAGATCCACACCGCGCCGGCTCAGCCAAGCTCGAGGCATACGTCTCCGAAACGAACATAAGCGCGATCTCCCGTCTGTTATTTTGTATTCTTTTTCCTGGATAACCTCATGTTCTTAGTCAACAGCAGTTTCCGGTACCTTGGGCCTCACGTGCACCTCCCCTCTCTTTTTTTTTTAGGTCTTCAAACCCGAGTGGATGTCCGCCAGTATCTGCCGGCTAGGGTTCCTTCCTCCTACTCAAATGTTTCTGGCGAGTATTCTGACCCCAGTAGTTCCTGGGTTGTATGTTCTAATGTATTCTTACCACCTAGGCCCAGCGGCGGGAGAAGGTTTCTTTCTTTATGTCATCCTTTCTTCACCCTACCATTTGCTTTATTGCGGTTCTTGGTCAACAGTGATGCCCATCCAGCATGACCCAGCCTGTTTTCTCGCCACGGGGCGCCCTAGTTGATTAACCGTTCTTTTTCTCCGATTTTCACCCCCTCTTTTTTCTTTTTCCGTCTGCGACGTCCTGACAACTTTGTGAGGACCTTCGCGCCTTCATGTGTGCCAGTGGCTCACTCGTGAACCTTTACATTTTTCTTTTCCGAGCTTTATTTTCCCCCGCGTGAGGCGCCAAGCGGCCAGGCAAAAGTTACTTTTGTGATGTTTCTCTACTCCGCGTCGTCCCTCTTTTTTGTTTACTTCCTTTTTCCGTACGGGCGCCTCACCAGGAAGTATTGGCGTACGTTTTTTTTTCACGATCTGTGTCCACTTACATTTCCGTCTTCAGAGGGCTGCAAGTCTGGATCTCTTTTCTTGTCAGGTCTGTGTCCTTTTTTCCGCGCAGCACGGCGCTCGGTGCCTCCGTTTCCTGCGCTGTGACGTGGACTTAAGTACTCGTTTCCCCCTTTTTGTCGTCCTTCCTCTCACGTTACCCCGGTTTTGGTTCCGGGATACCGGGGTGTTTCGCTCCCGCGATGAAGGTTTGTCTTCTTTTTCCCTCTGCTGGCCAACGCGGTTGTCCCATCAGATGTTTTTTGAGTCCCCTCTTTTCATGCCAGGAGTGTGCTCGGGCTCGAATACACCGTATTCATTTTCCCCGGACACGAAATTCGTCGTAGTTGTTGCCCTAGGCCCGTCCCTTTGGGTTATTGTCTTTGGACAGTCGGGCAGTCAGCAGCCCACTCGGGTAATAGAAAGTGATGCTGTGTTTCGCTTCCGTGTTTCCCTCTAATATGCCTATTTTACGCCGGTTCCAGAAGTCGATTTAGCGGCCTCCCCCAAAGGGTCTTGCAGACCGGGGTTTTTCGATCTTTGTTCCCGCCGCTCCTTTAGTTCTTCCCCATTCGCAGATGTTTCCGCGGCTGGGGTGAGCCGGCGGCACTCGTTTCATGCGTGTAATACCTGCTTCCTGGTTCTCTAGTCCCGCGAAGTATACCCAAAGTCCTTTCTCAGGGTTCTTCCTTACAGAACTGTTCCTTTTCCTCGGTCGAACCCCGTCGCGAGACTTGGCGTGCACAATTTTGTACCTCCGACCCCAGACATCCTAGCCGCCGGCGCATGAGGCCTGACCGGTCGTGAATTCTTTTTCCCCGAGGACTTTCTTTTCCCCCCCAGACATTTCTTCTTTCTTGGTTCCCCATCGTCTATCAGCAATCCCACTTGTGGAGATTCGGGCAGTGCGTGATTCTTTGCAGACCAACATCAAAGAGAGGGTTGGCGGAGGCGGCCTTTTTATATTTCTTCTACTAGGTGTTTGATTTTTTTTCCTGGGAGTCGTTTGATCTTTCCTCCCTAGTTGTTGTTGTTTGGCGTCACGACGCCCAGGATCCCCTAAGCGCGGCGCCGCTCAGACTTCCCCCTGGTATGCCAGTCCGCTTTGCGGGTTGGGGTAGCACCGCAGCTATCGCACCGAATTCCGCCGGGTGTTTTTTTTCTTATTGTAGATGCCCTTGGCGTTTTTTCTGCAGGTCTGGTTTCGCGGACCTCGAACGTACTTCCTGATCTGCCCTGGTCTTTCGGCTGCTCGTGGTCGTGATTGCTCAACCTTTTGACACGACCATAGTTAAGCGACGTCGCCTCTTTCCCACTTTTCCAATCCCTCTTTCTTTGATCCCTTCCCTTTTTCCTTGGTGACTCACCATCCTCTACCACTTCGTACGCTGGCCGAAGGAGCACCCCAAATGAGACGATCCGGCCCTCTTTCAAGTTTTTTCCCCGAACTCCAGCGAGTTGATTGTCAACAATCCTCTCCCATTGGTCTATCTCTTTGTTTTTCTCATATGGGGCGCGGCTGCGCGGGTCGAGCTGGCCAGCTCAGTTGTTCAACTCCCTTCTCCGCATGTTTTTTCCCCTTCTTTTCTTGTGGATTATTTCCCCTTTCATAGTCGATTGACCCCAACCGCGACGGATCTATCTTGCCACCAACTACTCATTTCGTTTTCCGCTGACCTTGACTCTTTTGGCCTAGCTCCGTGAACCTAAACAGTTACGGTGGCTTCGTAGCCCAACTCTTGCTTGTAACATGGCAGATTTCTATCCCGATTTTGTCCCCTTTCCCCTTCTGACCTGCCGCTTTTTGCTTTTCCCTTGTGTACCGGTTGCCGCATAAACCAAGTGGGTATTTTCCTTCTCACTACGACCGGCTATCTTCTTCATCCGATTCCAGCTCCCTCTCTTACCTGATTCGCGGCAATCCCTCCTTTTTCCAAAGGAGACTTTCCCCTTTCCTTTTTTAGTGCAGTTTGATGCACGGACCCTGTCGGACACCGAGGAAGGAAGTCCCCCTCCCCAAATAATTCCCTGTTGTTTTTAAAGAAATGTACGACTGGCGGTCCCCCTCCCCCTTCTGGCTCGGCGGATCTTCCCCCCAATAAGGTTTCTCTTTTTTTTTTTTTAGGATGTGGCGCCCAGGGGGCAATACGCTTGTCCCCCATACGGCCCCCCCCGGCTTGCGGAGTATTCCAGCGTACAAGCAGCGTGATCTCTTTTTCCCCCCCCCAATTGCAGAGTCCCCATCGCTTTGACACCTCTGTTTTTCCTCCGGCCCACGACCTTGAGCAGCTTCGGCGCGGTCAGGAATTCACGTCAGCCGGGTTCGGTCCTTTTCCCTGTTCCTTCACCCGGACCACCTCTGTTCTTTTTCCCTGGAACTTTGATTTTTGAATTTTTTTTAGAATCACCTTCTGCTCGGCCTCGCCTCGGGGTGGGCCGGCATTCTCAGGACCCAAAGTAGAATGGCCCATTTTCTCTGAATACTAGCTACCCCCATTTCAGGCGTCCATTTTTCTTTTCCCCCTTTCATGTTACTCCTCTTATGCGTAGGCCCGGCCACGCACTCTTGGAGGCCCTGGAGGACAGGCCGTCGTTAGCCTCTGATCACCCTCTTGTTGAACGGCTGGCGACGAACGAGAGGCCGTTCTGTCGGATTTTGTTAGTTTCGCGTTTATGCATTCTTTCTTGGTTTCTTCCTTACTTTTTTCATTTCGATCGGTGCTTGCGTGTGGAGTTATGTGCCCCATTTTGGATGTTTTTTATACCGTGCATTGATCGGATTCTGCCTTCCTCGGGTACGGGGTTTTCTCTTTTTACATCCAACGCTTCTACACGACCGCCGCCCGTAGCCACCTCAAACTAGCATTTGGTAGCGACTGCCACCCATCGTCGCCCATACTATCGATGCTCCTCTTTGCTTGGACCCTGCTCTTTTCCCTCTCAAGGATCGTGCTGAGCGTCGCTTGTTGTGAGGCCGGCTATGACTTCCCTGCGCTTCCAGCATTTTTGGCGTTTCCTTTCCATCATGACCCTTTTCCCCGGTGTCAATGGACTTCGCTGGTCAGCGCCGGAGAACCAGGTCGAAGCAGGAAAGTTCCTTCGCCATGGTGTCTTCCCACTCTTTCGTCACATTGGGTCCCGTTTTATGGTGTGGGGGGCCAGCGATTAGCGTGTTTGCGCGAACTTTGTTGACCTCAGAAACGACCGCGGTGGATCGCCCCGTCCCTCCCTCCTTTTTTTTTTTTTCGCATGACGGCGTCTGTACCGGCTGAGCCTTGGCCCAGGTGAATTACCTCCTGAACCGGACGACCCTGTAAGTTTTTCCCCAATTACTCCTCGGTCTTCTGTCAAAGAGGAGGGTTGTTCCCTTAGATTTAGGGCTCCTCCGAGATAGCAGAAGTAGCTTTTTGCAGACCCCTGTCCACTTAGGTCTACTCTTGATTTTTATGTCCCCCAGTAATCGTAAAGGCTGGAGTCCACCATGCATCGTGAGTTCTACGGTCTTGAAACCACCATACTACTATTGCCCCCCCCCCCCCGCCTACCCCCATTTTTGTTTTGGGCGCAGTCGAGCGGTGGCTTCCCAGTACTCGACTCAGCCAGGATCCCAGCGGCTGAGAACGAACCCCTAAATCTACCTTTTTTTTTTCATTTTCACTCTTTTTTTTTTTTTGAGATATTATTTTTCTTTGGTCGGTTCTGATAAATGGAGAGGATTTATTGCCGAACTTCTGATGCGTCTCGCCTTTACCCGCACACTCGGCCTTTGCGGTTATTGATGAAGTCGAGGCGTGGGGGTTTTCTATAGGACGTTCCTCTTTTCTTCCTCTATTCTTCTTCTGACGCTGCCTGTTCTCGTAGAGTTTCTATCAGTTTTACCGCAGCGCCCGGACATGGGTCTCTTTTACCCCCTCCCCCAGGCGGTAGCTTCGGCGAAGAGCGAATCGCAGTGAGTTTTTATTCACCGAAAGTTTGCTCAGCGAGCCGCCCCTGCTTCCTCATCCTTAGGGGGAGTCGTGTAAGCGGTGACTTACATTGGCCGAGCCCGGGTCCAGAAACCCCTTTGTTTTAATGTCTTTCCTCCCCCCCATTACTTTAGGTTGACGATCACAGCGTAGTTCTGGCGATAATTGGTCGGCGTACAGGCGTCCCTCTCTTTCCCAGCTCTCCTCCAACTTTCCCTTTTAGCTCTGCTTGGGGGCCCGACCAGAGGGCCATCCCTTTAGTCGTCCCAGGTCTTCCGTCCATAGAGGATTTCCCCTTTCCCTTTCCAACCATTTTTTCAATTGCCCCCCTCGCCCCGCTTTTGAAGCCGCCGCCACACGATCTTAGCCGGAGAGAAGGTCCGAACGGCGCCGCCTTCCCAATCCCCTCTTTCACCCTTTTCCCCCTTCATGGTCCCGCTCGGCACAGACCCCTATAGATCCTCGCTCTTGTTATTCCTTGTTGGTCCATCTTTTTTTTTCTTTCTTCTTCGGTTTGAGGTGAGGTGCATTCCGGCCGGTCGTGTAGAGCTCGTCTGTGTCGTGGCATCGCGATCCCCTTCTTCCCCCTCTGTTTCTCGCCTCGAGATCGTCCTCCGACGGCGCTGTATAACCATTTCAGCGCGCCACCACTCCGGCCCCCCCAACCACCCCCCCTCCCTCATCACCTCGTTTTTTCCATTTTTAAACCCCCGCCGGCAGCCTCAACATATGAAGACCACGAACAAACTCAGCGGCCGACCTTCCGACTCCTGCTTCGTTTGCGTGCCGCGCACAGCCCGCCTCGATGTGATTAACCTCCCCCTCCTTCCATTTTCCCCCGTCCCCTTCCTTGAGTGCAACCTCTTTTCCTTATTATTTCGTCATGAGAGCTCTGCGGATAGGGGGGCCGAAAGTTTTTATGTCTAGTCTTCGGGATGTCCCCCCCCGTCATTTGTTTCGTTTCGTTCTAGTGAGGCCACCCGAGGGCGAGTGCGAGCATTCATAGCGCTCAGCTCGTGCACCCCCCCACCCCCCCCACCCCCACACACAGACCAGCGCCCTCCTTTTCGTGTCATTTTTTCCATTCTATCAGCAGGCCGCCTTTTCTTGGGGTTTCTTTTCTTGATAAAAGGGCGTGATGCCGTTCACAATTTCGACGGCCTCTTCTCAAGCCTGGGACCACTTTTTTGGCCTGAGCTCGACTGCGTGCCTGCTTGGAAAGTAATCTCTTCGGATTTCCATTTTACTCCCCCTCGGGACAGCCCAGTAATGCCCCCCCTCCCCATACCCCCCCTTTGTGTTTTTAGTCTATCTCCGTAGTGCCGAGCAGGGGTCCGTTCGTGATCCATCGTTTGCGGAGCACAGGAATTATGGGATGACGGCCCTTCGTGAGTACCCCCCCCTTTTTGTCACAGTTTCAATTTTTCTCTCCTCTGCGGCGCCGAATTGATCTGGTCAGTTGTCCGGAGTGTCGTATGGGTGCCGCCAGCAAAGAGGTGGTTATGTAATCCGCTGGCACGAGGTAATCGGTCGCGGTTTGTTTCCCATTATTCCTCACCCACGGTTTTTTGGTTGCGGCCGGGATACAGGTATGGGTTCGCAGCGCCAGCTGCCTTTGCGTCGTACGATTTCACCTTCTTTTCCCCCACTTTTTTCCCTGTTCAAAAGCACCGGAGTTGTCGCCACGAGTACTGGTTTTGGTGTTTATCTCTGACCCACCCGTAATTCCTCCCGGAACCCTCCTTTTTTTCTTTTCTGGTTGGGGCTTTCTGAGGCCGGCGCGGTGTGGGCATCGATGGTACTCGGTAGGTCGATCCCGCACATCGCGGTGCCCCCTCCCCCTTGCTTGTCTTCTTCGGTTGGTAAGTGCTTTTAGCTCCGACACGCAGTCTATCTCAGGAAGTGATTGAGCGGCTAAAAATGGTTTGAGCTGCTCCGAAGCGGTTTACTTTGGTCCCTACTCGCTGCGTCGGCGTGACCTGACTCTTTTTTTCTCCAGTCCGCTTCCTTTGTGTTATCCTTCTATCTTAGATTAGCGGGTAGCCGGATTCGCTTCGTTCCACAATTGAAGTCCACCAGGACGGTATCAGGGCTTCTCTCTTTTCAGTTTGGGCCCCTTTTTCCTCTCTGCCCGTAGATGACGCCTTTGTTTCCCCTTTTGTTTTTAACGCACGACCACGCCCGAGGCGCCGCGATTTTTCAATGGCTTATAGTGAATTCGTTCGATGCGGTCTCTTCAACCCTCCACCTGCCAGTTTCCCTTCGGCAAACCTTTTCCTGCCATAAGCAATCCCACTCGGGAGATCGGGCGATAGTGTAAATTGACGCCAAAGACCGATTGGGTTGGCGGCCGTCCGCGCCAGAAGTTGTCTGAGCCTTCTCTCCTTAGTCCTCTGCTCTTATTGTCTAGGTTCCTTT
>Ga0179591_1385960_pt1 | contig 17873 bp, 16 predicted proteins | sample CZOMad2_1_08_16f_FD_182891 | JGI IMG/M metagenome (GOLD analysis project Ga0179591, IMG submission 182891) | Vadose zone soil fungal communities from Angelo Coast Range Reserve, California, USA - CZOMad2_1_08_16fungal (PacBio error correction) | ecosystem: Environmental > Terrestrial > Soil >... | reverse complement strand
TTTTCCTAATGCCGCCAATTGAGACCCCTTTTTTGCGAGAAAAACCGTCTGCTCTGATGAGTTCTGTTCATCCATTTCTTTTTTCGATCAGAACTAATCGTCTCCCCGCTCCTTCTGGTACCGCTGACGTAAATTTACTCCTTTTTTCCTAACTGTTTCTGCGGGTTCTGCCGTTTTTCGGTAGAAATAGATGCGACTTCCAAAGTAGAGCATTCTTCCCCCCCTTCTCTGCTGGGAGGGTTCACGGAATTTCCTGCTGTTCGGAGCCCCTTTTTTTTTTCATGATGATGCTTCCTTTCCCCAGATCTTTCTTTCGTTTTATACGCGACCGAGAAGGTCCCGTTTTGTGGGAATGGATTGTGATCTCTATTTTCGACATCCTCCGGTTGGTTTTTTCTTCTTAGCCAGGTCCTCCCCGATCAAATCCCCCCCATTGCGACACGAATTGTCGCCGTTCTCGGGCGTCTCCTTCCTATCGATCCCTCTGTAGTCACCCATTCAAGACAGATTCCCTCGCAAGCCCTTTTCTTTTGCCTTCCAGACGAAACGGTGCACCCTTTCTGCTGCCGCTTTTCATCGATTGTGCCCGACAAAACCTTCACCCTCGAAGACCCCCAACGTGGAATTTTTGCCATTTTCCCGCTACAGTAAGTGACTCCCTTCTTGTTATCGTACGGCTTTTCTGCTGGAAGGATCCGTTTTCACGTATTGAAAGTGAAAGCCCCTTTTTCCCCTCTTTCCTTTGTTGTTCTCCCATGATGCTTTAGGTCTCTCCAGCGCCTCTCCAAACTGTGTCCCCCAACCGTTTTTTTTCAACTTTCTTTTCCCAAATTACTTTTTCTCATTGCAGTTGCCGCCGAAAGGCTGGGTACTGCTGGCACGGTGGGGTAGTCCCTATTTTTTTTTTCCGTCCCCTATAAACGGTGAAAGTGAATGTTTGGTGCTGCCCGGTGAACTCGAAAGACACAATAACTACTTCCCCCGTTCCACGTTTCTGGTTGCCAGGCACTCAAAGAAGTGATGGCAGAGCATCTCCCCCCTCTACACTTCGAAAGGTTTCAGTACTGCCTGTAAGCCGTTTCCTTGAATTCTAGTACCTATATTCTGCAAGGCGCATCCCTCCCCTCTTTTTGGTTTTGCGCGATATGAGATAGGTCAGCTCCCCTTTACTATAATAATCCTCCGATCCTTAGATCATGACGACTCTGTGGAGGTCAAGATATCTCTCCCATGCGCGGGGTCCTTCTTACCCCCCCCATGAGGGAATGAGAACGGTAACCCTCTAATCACGCCTCCCCCTATAGATACCTCGCCCTTCATCCAGTCCTTCTGACGGCATTCTTTCTCTCAGAGACATTGAATGTATCTCTTTCCTTTCTTAAGGTTTTACGAGTGTTTGGCGACTCGCGGATTCTTCATCCCCAGAGTTTCTTCAGATTCCTCCAGTAACACCTACAGTTCCTCATCTTATTTCGAATCCCTCATCTTTCTTCGCTGGATTAGGTAAAGTCTCTCTTAGCTTCTTTTTCGGTAAAACAGTTCCCGTTCTATGTTTTCCCCCCCCCCCCCTGAAAAAGCTGCCGTTACCTTCTCCAGAAAGGAAAGGTCCTTCTTTTCTCAGATCTACGGGCTTTCCACCTCCTTCCCAGGAAGTCTAGGTGTGTTGTCCCAGTTATAGTGTCCCGAAGCATCCCCGGACCTCCCTTTTTTTTTGCCGGAGAACTTCCTTCTCTGTCATTCTTTTTTTTTGGTTTTCTCCCTTTCCCCAGCCAGCTTTCCCCTGGGCATCATCAGATAGTCCGGTAAGTTTTCGCGCTCCTGCTAGAACATTCTTTTTGAGTTTCCGACTTTCCAAGGATCCCCCTTCTTTCGATCCCTTTCTTACACGGAAGTTCCTTCCAGAACGACTTTTAGGAGACAACGTATTGTCTTCCGGAGGACTTTTCTGAAAAGATAACAAAGGCTATAAATGGTCCCAATTAAGGGATTCTGTCAGATTTTCCCCCCCTCTCCTTTTTTTTTTCATCTAAGGGGTTCGTAGAGTTGACTTTTATATATCCAGCAACGGACCCAGGACGCTTGTTCGGTCGATGAGCTTTCGAAGATATCCCCTCCGTGTTTCAATCCCAGGCGCTCCTCTTTTTCTTACTCCCTTTCCCGAAGGTTCCCCAAAGAGATCCAGCCGCTAGGTCTTTCTTCAGGAGAGAATGCCTGAGCAAGCTTCCCCACAGGGTCCCTTAATTCCGGCTCGGGTTCTTGGGAAGTAAGATCTGGACCGTGTTCATTTTCTTCACGGCGATTCCCCCCTCCAATGAAAGGGCGATTCCAGTACCTTCGTACTCCTGCTTGAACGCGCTTTTCTTTCCTTCGTTGGAGTTAAGGCAGTAGTGCCCAGCGCCGGAATTTCTCCTGCCTCCGAAATTTTTTCCTCTCCACCGCCGTGTGTGATCCATTTTTCTTTCAGCGCTCTCCTTTAATCGTGAGAAAGACGACTCTCCTTCGTACGCGAAGCGCTCTCTTCCCCCAACGTGGACTTTCACGATCGAGCTCTTTCTCAGATCTTTTCTCTAACTGTTGTCCATTTGGCCGGCGCCCACTGATAGGAGATGTTCTTCCCCAATAACAAAAAGCCTCCCACAGTGCATGGCTCTTCGATCAGCAGCTTTTCGCCCGTAATCTTCCTCTTGCAGGGCGGACCAGTCGGTTATATGTGCTATTCAGATGCAAAAGGATCCTCTTTTGGTGCTATGTCCATATCTCGTTTCCCCAAAACGTCCCTTTTCTTTTATCCCCTGTAAAATTCTCCCCGCGCTTCACCTCGGGGTAATTTCCAACTTCTTCCTTAGTGATTAGGTCAGCCAGAAGTTCACTTTTTCCCCCCTTTTTTTAATCTTCTTGTCTTGAGGAGAGATGCTCAAGATGCCTGATACATCACCTCTGAATGCTAACTTTTTTTCCCCCGTAAAACTGGTAGGTTTCAATGGTCTTTGGAGCCTCTCCCCACCTATAGTTTTGAACGTTTTGGTACCGCGACTTCAAATAGCACCTCTCTTTTTCTATGAGCTTGAAAAATTCTACTTCTGTATCCATGCGAGTCGGCATTTCTTTGGACCCTCACCCAAGCTGCTTCGCCAGAGACAAGTTCGAGTGTTTTGTTTAATTGATCGTCTTTTCCCCTCCCTGATAACCAATAGGTAAAATCTCCGAACGAGCCGGATCTTCAGCGAGCACTACAAGTTCTCTCCCTTTTGTGGAGATTTTTTTTTCATTCACCGTTTTGCTTGAGGAGCGAGATTCGAGCTCATTCCTTCTAGGGTCCTTATTATATAGAGAGAGAGTGGAAGTCACGGATCTCCCTTTCACCACGGAGGTAGCTTCCCTTCTGCAGAAGATCTTTTTCCAGGACTGCCCTCCCCTTAAGTGGTGGACCCCCGGCTCTTGATCTCCCTTCCTTTCTCTTACATGACTGAGTCGAGGAGCTGGCATTGGAGGAGATTCTAATTTTTCCCTTCAAAGTCCTTTTCCCACGTTCAGCCGAGACAGATTTACGTTATTCCCTTTCTGTTTTTACAGACTCAGATCGTTCTCTCGTTTCGATTAGCTTCCTCCGAGGACCTGCTTTTTTTCCCCCGGTGGTTCACATTCGACCTGTAGGGGGTCGAATCTGCGCAGCGCTGGGATTGTCCTTGTCCCCGATATTTTTTTCCTCTCCGAACCGGACACGCTTTTTCCCTCGGCTGGACCACTTTCGACCCCCTTTCCCCCATTCTGCATCGCACGTTCTGCTCAGCAGAGGAGCCTTTTTGAGCGGGTCATAAAGGGTCCCATGCACACCACAAAAGCTCACAAGTGAGTCTCGAGGCAGATACTGTCCGGGTCTCTTTTTTTTGTTCGAAGTGCTTTTTTCGAAAATGTCGCCTTTGGAATGAGCTTATATCTCCCAATCCTCGGTGGAGCGTTTTTCTATAAGAAGCTAAGCGCTCCCCTACGACCCCTTCTGCACGGACGATTCTTGTTTTTCCCGTATGAGGGTCTTCATTGGCAATTTCCCGCCCCCCTTCTGATGTTATAGGAAGGTGCTGCTTTATCTTGTCTGGCAAGGGATTTTTTTTCCCGGACCGATAAATGCAACCGCGATAGTTCATGGGAGTACCTTTCTTTTTCTCCGACAGTCTCATTTTATTCTAACCCCCGGGACATTGAAAAGATCCATCAGTCTTTTTCCTGTGGAGCTTCCCCCTCCCCCACATAGACTCTGTCGCCATGTTTTACCCTTCCAGACCCTTTTACCAGAATCCAGTTCTTTTTCTGTGAAAATCTGCGGCTCATATCTCCTCTGGGGTAAAAACTTCTGTTTTACCGGATTCTCCTGCATTTTCTAATCCGTGTACGATTTAGCGAGTGTTTTTTTACGATTCTTTCCTCTGAAAAAATCCCCCGCAGGAGGAATAAAGCACTTTTCGTAGCGCGGCCCCCCCCTCTTTTTTTCTCTGGGAATAAGTGATTTTTCGGATGGTTTTTCCTTTTTGTTCAAATGTTCCTTCCCTGTTTTTTCAGGTTATAGAGACCCGCATGATGGATACTTTGAGACACACGAGATGATTACCTCCTTCTCTCCGGTCCTATCGGCGCCATCATGAATTCTTTGTCTTTTTGATTGTCAAGGTAGATGATTGTCACGAGAGCAGATACCCGCCTCCTTCGAGCGCATGCGACCCTCTATCCTTCCCATCTAAAGAAACTTCGTACTGAAGTCACCTTCTGAGCTATATCTCCCTAGGGCTTATACTATTTTTCCATCACTTCCCCAAGGTCATGGCCACCCCCTAACTTCGTTAGAAGGGACTTAAGTTTCTCTTTCTTCCCCTGTTTTCAGGATCTTTGGGTGCTTTCGTCTTTCGCACACTCCCAAGTCCCCCCACCTTTCACTCTTTTTTTTCTTGAGGGGACGTTTAGGTCCTAGCCCGCCCCGTGAAATACACCCTTTTGCCTAACTCCCCATCCTCCTTTCGTACCGGGCAATTTCTCGGGGAAATTTTGCAGTTGAAATTTTCAAACACACTACGAGTTTTTTCCAACCCTCCCCCTTTCTCAATTGCGATCCACAGAATAAGGTCTACCCAACAGGAAGCCCTTTCCCTTTCTGTTAACGTCAATAAAGTTTTCGCCGGAAAGCATTCTCCCCCCGCTGGGACTTTCGCCGGTAAATTAATGGAGGTAATACTGGAACCCCATTTGGTATGGAGTTTACTACGGTGAGGTTTTTCTCTTCTACGATGACCGTCACTTAGAGAAGCTTTTTTTTTCTCAAGTGATGTGGTTTGTCCCCCCCCTTCGGACTCTTGCCAAGTCTCGGCTTAAATAATGATGCTTAATAAATCTCCCCCTCTAGAGAGTTGTGTTTCATACTGCTCAAGTAGCCTTCCCCTTTTTTTCTGGAAGTCTTAATGGATTCTCCCATCATACGTTGTTGTTGTTTCTTCTCGATAAAGGAAGCCCCATTCCCGAAAAACAGCCACTGAGAGTCTTCGGTAGCATTAAACTCTCTGAAGCATTCCCTTGTACCCCTTATTGCAGACGGGGTGGGGTTTTTTTTTTTTTTTTTTTTTTTGGGGTTTTTTTTTTTTTTTTTTGGGGGGGGACGTGCCCCTCCAAAAAGCAAGGCATGTTTTCCCCCCCGCCCTCCCTGTGCCGAGCAGGCGCCTGCTGACTTTTGATCTCCTCGATTTCAAAACGGCCCTTTCGAAACGCCAGACCCCCCTTGGAAGGATTGTTTCTGTCTCCAGTAAGTGACGCCCTCGTTCAAGGTCTCTTTTTCTCTCGTCGGTCTCTTTATGAACGGTTTTTCCCCCCCCGAAGTCATAGCCTTTTTTTTTCGCCTCTTTTCTAAACTTGCGCCACTTCCTCCTTATTATGGTTCCCCACAAACCTTCTTTTGTACCATTTCAAACTGCCTTGAACGAAATTCTGTCTACATTGCCGTTTTTTTTTCGTATAGGCACCCGTGGTGTAGGTCTCTTTCCCACATACGTGCTAGGAACAGAACCACTTTAAGTGAATGTTCTTGTGAACGCGCCCTCCCCAATAAGACTGGCAAACTGTCCACTACTCTTCTCCCTTTTTTTTTAGTGGTTGTACAGGAAAATTGGCAACTCCTTGATGCCCCCCCCAGTGTTTTTTTACTGAGAGCTCCTTTTCTTATATACGAAGGTGAGGGCCCCCCCGGCAAGGCGCAGCTCTTTTCGCCCTATGGGTTGGTTAGTTTTCATGCCTCCTTCTTCTCCATGCGAACACTAATAGGGAGAGCCTCCCAAGTTACTTATGCGTCCATATCTTCTTTTTTCAGACTTCCCCAGAGGTACCCCTTCGGTGGAAGGCTTTTTTTTGCCATAATGAGGGCCTTCCCGATCCACCCCTCAAGCCCGCATAACCCTTTTTCTCTACGAAGAAAGTCCCCTCGATCCCGTATTAAAATCTCTCGTCTCCGCCTTCACCCTTTATAGCCGCGGCTTTTTCTGTGTCAGCGTAAGGCGGACTTGTCCCCTTAATCAACCTCCTTCCCCTTCGCTAACTAATTACCCTCTGATACCCGCAATGGACCCCCCATACAGTTTACAAGAATCTATTTCGTCATCCTCCGATTTATTTCTTCTGGATTAAGTCCTCTTATCTTCGCGTATTGGCGTCCCCTTCCAAATATTACTTTCTTCTTTTTATTTCGCCGAAAGATGACTTACTTTTTCCATGGACAAGAAATTTTCTCCGACTAAGGAGGCGACTACCTCAAAGCACGCCATTCTCCCTCTAGGACTGCCCTCTTCCGCAGCCATCCCCATCAGAAACCTTATAACCCAGAAAGGGTGTCTTCTGAATGAGATACTTCGAACGCCGTCCAACAGCTTCCTCTTGGCCATAATCCTACTGGATTTTTTTGCGAGAAATCACGAGCCCTCTGAGTGGGACCTTCCTTCCAGCCATGTCCAGGTCGAAATTTTCCTTCCCTTCTTTTTGATTCGAACTTCCGTCCGAGAAAGGACCGACGATATGCTCGGGGATTTTTCTTTTGTGGGCAATGTTTGTAGGTACCTTTATGACCCCTTTGTTATTACCGGCACTTCCCGTTTTTGATGGAGATTTACAATTTCTCCCTATTTTTACGAGATCCTCTTTCGACGAGCCAGAGAGTCCCCCCTTTCCAGGTGGTCCCCTTCTTCTCTTCCAACCCCCATGAGAAGATATAGCCGCTCTTCAATAACCATTGCCTCTGAAGAGACTCTTTACCTCCCGGTACGATGCTGACCTCGTCCCAACGAGCTTTCTTTTTTCCTTCGGCGGTCATCCCATCTGAGATAGTGCGCTACGCTATAGTAGTAACACCCTTTTTCCAGAACGAACTTCAGTTGGTGGGTGCCTCCTTTTTGTCCTCGTGTCCTGGACTTCTTCCTAGGAGCGGCTTAATATCTTCCCTTTTTGTCCGCATTCGCCAAGGACGGACGCTGTCGTTTGGTCATTCCTTTTTTTCCACCCCCTCGGAGGTCAGTCCTCTTTGCCAGCGGGACGAATCTTTCTCGCCTTGCGCCGCCATTTTCTCTCTTGGTTTGAAGGAGATCCTGCTTGTTCCTTCTCCTCTCGATTCCTGTTAACTCGAATTTTTCTCTCTCTTTTGCTCTAAGCATAAAAGGGGACAAACCGCCTTCCATGAGCTAGGCTTCCAGACCATTGATCGAAATTGTTATATTCCACTTTCTCCGGCCAATTCGTTTTGTAACCCTTCGGTATTTATCCTTTCAACAAAAAGAATATAAAAGTTTCTCTGCGATAAGCCCACACTTCGCGCAGTACAGACTTGAGAGAGTCCGGCGTACAAAGCTAGGGATGATTACCTTTCTGCCACCTTCTTTTTATATCGTCGCGGTTTTCCCCCTTGCAAGACGAGTAGTTTCGATAAATGTCTCCCCCTACCCCGATGATTCACCTACTCGACTCATGTCAGATCTTTCTTGGATTGCGAGTCCTAGTGTCCCTTGTCCCTCCCCTCTCTCCTCCTCCTCGGTGTTGTTTTCTCCTTTCTTTGCCTGCTAGAATCCCATGGGGAAGGACCCCTGGTTTCCGAGCGGAGTCATGGGCGCATGGGTTCCCACGCGCGGCGTGCCTTTCTCTCTGGACAATAGTCTCACCTGATCCCTTGTCCCTCTGAGCGAGACACCTTCCTTCTCTTTTTTTCCCGGCCCGGATGCAGCTTTGCTGACAGCCGTACCAAGTGTTTGTTTCTGCCCTCGCCAGGAAAAAAGTTATCTTTTTCTTTCCCTTCATGATACATCTTCATGATCAATAGTACCCTTGTCGAAATCCGTCTTTCCTTTCCCGCGAGCAGAACAAGTCTTTCTTGGCTTCGAGCCTTCTTCTTTTTTTTTCCCTTGAAGTCCCGTGGGAGGAGGGCTCCGCTTAGCAGTAATGCCGAATCGATTGTTTCCTCCTCTCCTAGCGAGGAGACAGGCTGACTTGTGATTTTTGCCTCCCCGCCGGTAGCGGAGACTTTTTCTCGATTTTTTTTTTTTGCCCACTCCGGCCTGGGGGGGACCTCCACGACTGGTGGCCACAGCCAGTTTTCCCCGGCAGGCTTCCCGGCAACTGTCTATGCCCCTGGCCTGGCGGATTTACGGATTTTCCTCCAGATCGGATCGTCCTTCTCAACGCCGAGCCGTTCGTTTTCTGAAGCTTGTTCTTGGTACGACGATCATGTGCGCTTCCCGTCCGCGCCTGGATCGACCTAACCTGGGGGCGGTGGGAACTTCGGGTTTCCCCCTCGGACCGGACTGAGCGTAATCTTGCTGACCTTGGATTGAAGCCCTTGATATCTAAGGTGCACGTCGCTCCCTTCCCGACAGCGGCATGTTTCGGTTTTTTCCTTCACGGCCCCCCCGAAAAAATAGCCCCCCCCTTTTTCAACGGTAGCCATATCATCGACGTGAATTTTCCCTTGGGCCTTTTTCCTTGGGTAATACGACCATCCCCAACAAGCATGGTTATCCGCATCTCTGATTTTAAGTTGTCCGTTATGCCAATCGGTCCTTTCGAAAATTTTTTGGCATGTCGGACCTCCCACTACTCTTTCCGCTGCTTCCGATTCCGCGATCCCCTTTTTATATTATGGACAAGACGCGCTTTTCGGAATGCCCTCTCTAAATGAGGAGGCCATCTGAATTGACCACTGCTGATTTCTCATCTTTTTTTTTCCTCTTTGCTGAGGACTTTCTTTCCTTCCCTTAAACTTTTCAACCCTGCAGTGCCTGGGAAAAGACGGTTTCTTTCGCGAAGCCGTCTCCCTCTGATTCAATGAAGTCTTTCCTTTCTCACTCTTAAGTTTTTGTCCCAGCTCCCCCCCAGGATCTTTCGACAGGTTTTTCAGACTCTCAGATTAGATTCCTTTCCCTTTTCCTCCGCGAATACCGTCTGCGATTCTAATCCTTTCTGGGTAAAACTGTAGTGGTCCGTCTGCTTCCTGCTTCCTCTCCCTCTTCAGAGTGAGCGAGGGTCATGATTGATGTACATCCATCGATTCTCACAAAAAGTACCCCCTCCTTTTTCCTGTAGCTGCGATCGCCGAAGCCGTCTTTTTCTCTGATGAAGGCGATTTTATCTTTCCTTTGCAGCTGATCTGCAAATTATCTTGTTGCTTGCTTCTCGCGACATTTCGCTTTTTATCCAGCGGACCTCCCCCCGTTTATCATTATTCTCCATATGGCCCGCCATTCCTAAGGTTTCCTTCCATAGGATGTTAAAGAGTCTCGGCAAGGCTTTACCGGATAGAATCCCCTACCCTCCCCCTCCCTTTCGAGCTCTTTTTCCTGAGTATAGCCCCCCCTTCCCTTCCGTCACATTCTGTGCTCAGTAATGTTTCGCCTTTTATACTAGTGCTCTTTAAAGTGATTGTTGTCCCTTTCTTCCAACACACTAAATTTTCTCCCTCTTCGTTGAGAAATTAAAGTTATTCTCTGTGTGCGTCGTATTCTGCGCACCAGTCAACTTCAACGGGGAGAGGAGTTCGGTGGGATTCCCGCCCAATTATGGGGCCCGGCGGGACCTACCCCAAATTCCAAGTACCCTCCCTGCGGCAATGATGCCCGTTTAATGGGGCAGTTTTTTTACACACAATCGGTGTGGCCCCACATCCCGGAGAAGGCGTCATGCGATAAACATGTTGCGCCCCCCCCCCCCCTTCTGACTTGTTCAAGTAAGACAGTTGTCTTCCTTCCCCCCCGAATCAGTCATCAATATGTGTAATGGGACCGCGGAGTCCCCCTCACCCTGTCTTTTTTTTTCTTTGAACCAATCTTCAACCAGGTGGTCTGGCGGGCTCGCCTTTTCTTGTTTTGGCGTTACTCATCGTCTGAAGATCTTCCGCCTTTTTTTCCCGCAACGTTTCTGCTGTTTTTTTGGAAACGGAATGCCTCTTTCGCCCGTCTAGTCTTCCCCCTATTATGATGGAATAAATCTAACGATTTCCAAGATCCCCCGTTTTCGGCGCCCGAAGAAGGTTTTTTTTTTTTTTGCATTGCTTTGATCGGTCCTTCCTAATCATCAGTTGTGTTGTGTTTATCTCCCTGCCCGATCAAAGCCCCTTCCTCCTTCGAACGGTAGGAGACTTATCGGAACCACTCTCCCTCTCTTTGAAAGCGTTCTATCATCCTTCGATGGGCGCCGAACAATGCATTCAAGTTTCCCCCATAAGAACGGTGACTTCCTGCTCGACGTGAATCGTCATCGCCCAAACTTCTCTCCAGTCCCAACCTTTTCTATGGTGCCACATTAGCCGATAAAAGTCCCAGTAGCGGTACCAATCATTTAAGATTTTTCTTTCCCCTTTTGCACGGACAGAACCTCCCCCGATAGCTACGTTGTGGTCGTATGATACGGGTCCTACTTGGCGCCTTCTCCAGGTATGGTTTGCTTTTCCCCAAACGATTTTCCCTGGCCCAGGAAGACTCCCCAGGTATCCTGCATGCATCTCAAAGCTTGTTTTCCTCTCCCTTCACCTTGGTGTAGGTCCGGTGTCACATCCTTTGCTAGGAGCCCACCGTCCCCTACGCTCACTTTTTTCCTTCAAGGGAATTGTGACTTTTTTTCCGCGAACGCAAACCACTTTTTTTCAATGTGAATTCTCCCTGCCTTGCGTCTAATCCGAATTTTTTTCCTTTCTTGTCAACCCGACTGAGGTCCGTCCCCTATTCTAAGAGCTCTAAAGTCTTTTTTGAGCTCAGAATTTGTCTAGGAAAGACGTTGCGGGCTCATTCTAGCTCTCGACGACTTGCGGGTTTAGCGAGCCCCTTGACGATTTCCTTCCCGAACATCCTTCGGGCGTTGTCCAGTCATTATGATGGAGGGCCCAATTATCTTGCGGAATAATGATAGCCCTCTCCGGTGTAGGATTTATTCATCATCGGGCATGCGCTTCCTTTATCAGGCTTTTTTTCAAGACCGCTCATACGCTCGATTAAAGACGGCTTTCTTTCTCTCTCAGCTACATTTATTCTTCGAGTACTGGTTTGCGTATCGACCGGCTGACGTCATCTTTTTTTCCCCTATCTCTTCCTATGGACAGCACTTTTCTTAAGGTAACCACCTCCATCCCCCCTCCTTTATATTCGAATCCTCTTCTTTTCTTCTCGTGGATTCAGGTACCCCTCACCTCTCTATATCTTGGCGCCCTTGAACGATACTTTTTTGGGGGTACTTTTTCCAACGGAAAAAGCGCCCTTTTCTTTTCCCAGGGACAGAAAGGAAATTCCTTCTCTCGAAAGTCACCCCCCGCTTCCAGTAGTCGCTGTGTTTGCACATTTTTTCCCTAATTTTTGTATCCAGCAGCCCCTTCTCTCAAATCAGCAAGTGGGTACGCTGCTCAGAGATGGACGCTCGGGATGTATTTTTCCCCAAGCAAGCTTTTGAGAAGAAGCTCTTTTAAGGAGCGAATCTTGAGTTCCTAATCAAGAGATTCTTCTTTCCTTTTCCCGTATAATCCCCCCCCTCCTTTTCCTCGGCTTCATTCGAACGGACGACGCGCTCCTCGATCTTTGATCGGAGTACCACCCTTCTTTTTGGACTGGAGGATTCCGTTGGTCCCCCGTCTCCAAAGGGCTTCCTCGGTTCGCGGCCTGTCTTTTTTAAGCGAGATTTTTTCTTTTTGCAGATTGATTCTTCCAGAGAGGACACCAGGGCCTTTTCTCCCCTCCGATTAAACTGAGGACCAGCCCCGGCTCCAATCCCAGTGCGCGCGCAGATTTATTTGCCCCTTTTCCCGAGCTTTTTTCCTTCGCAGGTCAGAGGCAGGCCGCTTCCGCGCCGTTGCCCTTTTTTCTTTTCTTACCAACGGCAAGCCTCCCCGTCCCTGCTATAGGCGTGGATGCCGTGGGTCTCCGTTCTTTCGTAGGACGGCTTTGCTTGCCATTGACCGGAGTCCTTCTCCCAGGATTGAGGACGCTTTTCTCCTCAGCGCCTGGAATGTTTTCCCCCAAGTCAGGTCAGTTTTTTCGACTCGGCGTCGTCCCGCTCCTGTTTTTATTTTTTATCAAATCGTGCTGTTTCTCCCTATATCTTTCAATCGGCGTCCCTTCCCCTTGCATGAGCCCGCTGCCGTGCCTTCCCACCTTTACCTTCACCAGATTCGTCATTTCTTCCGGCTCGACGTTTTCTTGAAGATCGGCCCATTCGTGCCCTTTCGATATGAGAGGGAATCATGTCCTTTACTCCAATCAACAAAAGCCTTCCTTTGCTAGGCGATCAGACTGATTTTGAACTGTTCCTTTCAAGAGTCCTTTTTTTCTGTCTTACAGGATAGTTCCTTTCCAGGATCAGCTCTTTTTTCCTATGGTCCAGATCGTCGAGGAACTAGACGAGTCGTTCGATAAATCCTTTCTCCCCTTCGATTCACTGACCAGGGGTTGGTTCACTCAGCCTGCTCTGTGATTTTACGAGCACTCCCTTCACCTCTTTTTTTTTCTGATGCATGTGCTCGAATCCTCCCTTCTTAAGGGGGGACCGTACCCCTTTCCCCTTTTTTTTCTTTTTGCGCATTTGGACATTGATCGACCTTCAGTCGCGTCCGCCTCCTATCTGGCCCATAGCACTCCCCTTTCATCTTGAGCTATCCTTTTCCAGCCGCGCTGCATTCTTTTTTTCTTTTCTGCCGCCTGTTTACCAAGATGCTGCTTTCGCCAGGAACAATGTTAGAGGAGTTTCCCCTTCTCCAAGGTACACGCGGCCCGAAAGGGTTTTATCTTGCGCGACACACATTTCGAGCAATTTTTCTCTGTCGTCTATGTTCCTCCTTCCCCTCGTTGTGATGCGGCTCCTCTCGAGATAATGCCGCACTCCTGTCGCAAGGATTGAAGCTCTTTTAGAAAAAGGCAAGATGTTCGCCACCACTTCGGTAGCGGAGATTTTTTCCCTTCTAAGCCTTTTTTCCCCCTACGGCTGCCTCACGTGGTGGACACAGCCACTTTTTATGCTCACTTTTTTTCCCTCATGGTAGAAGTCCCGTGCCTTTGCGGAGATTTCCCCTTTTTGGCCATACTATTCTCTCCCTGAAGGACCCACGGCATCCGAGACGATGAAGTTCGGGATTTCTTTCCCTGTGTTCCGACGAGGCTCTTTTCGCATGTTGAAGCAGTCCAGAGGCCGAGAGTCTCCCCTTTTCTTCTTTTAAAATCGGACTCTTTTCCCTTCGCATCTGAGAGCTTTTCTGGGATTTTACGCCCGACGGTCTCCCAGGTGATCGCGAGCAGCACGACACGCGGCCGGGCCTTTAGTTTCAAATCTCTAAACCCTTCTGCGATTGAAATTTTCTTAAGCGCACGGAAGTGCTTTTCTTTTCTTCTTCTTTGAGGCGGGTCAGAAAGGCCCGCTCACCAAGAGCAATCAGGGTTTTTCTTTCCTTTGTTCTTTGAGCTTTTCTCCTTCGGCTTGAGGAACACCCTTTTTGGAATGAGCGGGATATATCCCCCTTTGGTATAGAGTCGTATAGCCCCCTTTCCCCTTCCCCGGACTATCTTCTGGATACGCGTGGCTGGTGGAAGGCTTTTGTTGACTTTTTCTTTTTTCTTGAATCGTACCCCTATTTTCTCCGGGAAGGTGCTTTTCTTTCTTGAGGCCGGGATGCTTCGTCTCCCCCCTTTTCCCCCCCACATGAGATGATATGGGTATCGTGGGCGATTTCGGCCTCCCTTATACAAGCCTTTCCCTTTTTAAAAGACGGTTTTTTCCGTGGAGCGCCATTCCCTCTACACCCTTTCTCCTTTCGACCAGGTTTTCCCCCCCACTTTTTTACTCTCGAATTAGAGCTTTGAATCCCCTTTTTCTGGATTCGACCATTCTCTTGGTAAATGTAGGTGGTCCCTTTCCCTTCCTGACTTTCCCTTCGCTCGACGTTCCGAGGGTCCTCTGTGTTTGACGATCCCCCTTTTTTCCTTATTCCCCAGTACTCTTTCCCTTTTTCTAAGTAAATGTCGCTGCTTCCTCTTCCGAAGCAGTCTTTTGGATGAAGGCGAGCTCTTTCGATGCCTGCCCTGGAATTTTTTGCTTGCAGTTTTTTTTCCTGAGGGAATAAAGCCTTCTTCTGATTACAGCCTTATAAGGCTTCTTCTATGGCCAGCCTTTTGATCAAGCCGAGGATGTTTGGATCACTGCAAGTCGATGACTTTGACCTTCCTTAACCGTTTTTTTCTGCGAATTTTCTTATAGCCAGACCAACAATTCGTTCTCCGGTCACATTCTGAGCTCATCCCTTTCTTGGCGCTTATTGCGATTATACTCCCCAAGTCTTGGTGCCCCTTGCCAACACTAAATTAGGAGAGCCTCGTCTTTGACTTGCAAAAGTTCCCTTCTTTGTGAGGAGCGTTAAATTTGGAGGCCCCTCACCGTCACATGCTTTGGGATTTCTCTATATTTTTTTTTTTTTAGACAAAGCGGACTACCCACCTTTGCCGATACCAGTTCCCCCCTCTTTTCGATTGAACTCCTGAGCCCGGAATTATTTCATGGGCATCCCCACAAACCTCCATAACGGAGCCGGCTTTTTCTTGCGAACAAGGAGCATCAGGTCGACACCCTTCCATCCTGACTTTCGTTCTTTCCGTTACCCACAACTTTCACGCATAAGGCGTCATCCCCCTCTGAAGTCCTTTTCCCACTGGATCGGGAATATTGCACCAATATTTAAATTTTTTTTCTTTTCTAGTAAGTGCCTTTGCTTACGTTCCCTAGATGACGACTTGCCTTTTCGCAGCTTTCTTTTCGGGGGCACTAACTGAATTGCTGTTCTCCCTGTCTCGGACTCCCCTTGATGATGACTACATCTACGCTCAAGATTCGAGTATTTCCCCCCCTGCGACCTTCTTTGGCGGATGTTTCCATAGGACTGGATATCCTTTCCTACTCCTTCAGTTGGTTGTCTATCAAGGACCCTCCCCCCCATGACCGCCTTTTCCGCTTCTCGGGAGCCTTCCTCATGTCAAAATATACGATCTTGAATCCCGATTTAGTCATCATCACCTTTCACGGGCGTGACCCCACATTTCATTTCCCGTTTGCCCCAAGCCAGAACTTTTTTTTTTTCGAGTTGAATCGTCATCCTTTTACGCAAAAACAGGCATCTCCCCGCCAGACAAACAGTCCTCTTGTGAAGTATTAAAGATAACCTTAAAACCCTTCTCCGGGAGTTCCAGGTATGCTAACGGGTCCTTTCTGGCCGGATAGCCCCCACTTTCCCTTTCCCCCGAACGGAAGTCACGACTTTTACCCTTGATGATCGCTCCATTGCGCCTTTCTCCGTTTTTCAGGACAAACCGAGTGTTTGTAACACTTCCCCTTCCCTAAAGCAATTCTCATTGCGGACCGCCCCCTTTTTTTTTGGTTACTGCCCTTTGTCGTTAAGCGGGTGTCTTCTCTTTTTCCCCGCCCACCGTCCCCTCCTTTTTTTCCCTTTGAATGTGATGTTGCGGCCGCCTTGAACGCGACTCACACCATTCATCCTGCAAACTTTCTGATCTCCGAATTTTTTTCCTTGGACCTTCCTTCCCGAGCAATAGTATAAGAGCGTCCCTCCTTGTCACACTGATGATTTTTCCCTTCCCCTTCCCCTAGTGGTGCGGGCTATAGCCGGTTAATCGAGCGCGACCATTTCGGCGGGTTATTTCCGAGGACCTTTTGGAAATTCCTCTGTTATCCAAGAAAAGACTTTCTTATTTGCCGGACATTTTCCCCTAATCGGTTAATAAGAGCGGGTGCCTTGCTTTCCTTCCATCATGTTTTGAGTTTGAACCTCAGGCGATTCCATTTTGCTCTGCAAAGCTAATTATCGCCTCTCCGCTTCCGACGGCTTCTTTCCTCCTCATCTACATTTATTGGATAGACAGCCCGTTCGAGTCCGTTTTCAGCGTTTTCCTTTTTCGTAACTTCCTCTACACTCGTACTGCCCTCACCGCAGGAAGCATCAGGTAACCCCCATTTTCCCCCAGAAGATCTCCGAATTTCTTTAGTATTCTGCGATTTTCGTTCTCTAATCTGAGAGTCTGCTGCCATACGGGATATTTTTTTCCCCCCGTAAAAAGCTTCTTCAAGGGACAGAAAGGAACTCCCTTTCTTATCAGATTATACGGCTTTTCTTTCCTCTTTCCCCGCTTTCCCAGGCACTTTCGATGTTCCCCATGTCTATGCCTGTTCCCCGCCTTGCAGACAGATCCGTCTGAACCCCAATCAGCTTTTTTTTCGCTTGCTCCGCATGCGCTCGGAGGACCCTTTTCCTCAACCCCTCTTTTCCCTCCTCTTAGGTAAGTATTCGCGGAATAGGCTTCATCAGACTCCCCTTTTTTCTTTTTATTTGGAGATATCTTCACTGGCGACATTTTTTTCTTTTTACGGACGACTTCGTCAGCCCGAAGATATGCTTCCGTACCCCCAGGATTGCGCTTTTGCTTTCTCTCTTCGGACCCCTTTATGACGCTATAAGGGATAATCGGATTTCTGCCAGCTTCCAAGCTATTTTTTAGAGAGTTGCCTTTTATCTCAAAGCGAGCTTCCGCCGTGTCCTTTCCGCTCGCGATCCTTTCTATATTTTCCATCCAAGGCGCTCTATCTGAGATCTTCCGCATCCCTCCCCGATTTGCCAGAAGCTTTCCCTTCCAACAGAGATTTTCCGCGCCGGTCTAGGCGTTCGCTTTTTTTCCTTTTTTCCACCTCCGCGTAACAAAAGGGACAGCTTCAGCCCGAAAAGTACCCTTCCTCGTGGATGCCTTTTTCCGTCATTCCGTTCTTTTTTGAATTGTATTTTTTCAGACATTTCTTCCCCGAAGGATTTCCTTTCTGACGGAGGAAGGCAGGCCTTGTTCCCCCACGTCGTGGGATTTTTTGTCGTAGTGAGCACCTCCCGGAATGCGTCTCCGCCTCCGCCATTTATCCTCTGGCGAGAACTTTTTTTTTCTCCCAGCTCGTCAATCCATTACATAGAATGCGGCATGAGCTCTTCTTCTCGCGCAGCATACACGGGGATCTTCTTCCAGATCCTCGGCGACTCTCGACCCACCATCCTCGAACTTGTTTGCCGATGAATTTTTTCTTGGAACCCTCCCTCTTTCATTTAGGACGACTCCCCCCCCCCCCCAAGAATATCACAGTTGAATCTCTAGGACGATACGAAGAATTGGTCCTTTCCCTCCAGTCACAGCTCAGGCAGCGCCTGAGGTAAGATGGATTATGGTGCTCCTCAGATTTTGGCGGGGCTATGGTCATTTTTTCCCAGCGTCGTTCGATCCCCTCTCCACTATGAACAGCTGCTCACCGCCCTTTTCCCTTCCCTTCTGGATTCGAAGCAGAAGTGCCGC
>Ga0179591_1318205_pt1 | contig 17873 bp, 16 predicted proteins | sample CZOMad2_1_08_16f_FD_182891 | JGI IMG/M metagenome (GOLD analysis project Ga0179591, IMG submission 182891) | Vadose zone soil fungal communities from Angelo Coast Range Reserve, California, USA - CZOMad2_1_08_16fungal (PacBio error correction) | ecosystem: Environmental > Terrestrial > Soil >... | reverse complement strand
GAGCAATTCCTAAATTCTTCCTTCCTGTCCCTCTCTGTTTTTGTACGTCGCCTCTCATTTTCCCCGGTTACTGTCGGAGGGCCATTTTCCGAACTGGATTGTCCCTGGCTGAGTCCTTTTTTTTTTTGTATGGTTTCAAACCATTTGTCCCAGAGCCTCCTCAGCCAGGTCTGCGATTGGAATACGAGGAATAAGGATGGTCCAGTAACGGACCTCCTTCGAACGCATTTGGAGACTTCACTCCCTTTTTTTCCGCTTCGCAACCCCCTCGGCAATCAGCAGATTCACCCAGGTAGGCGTCTAGTTGAGCGAGTGTGCACGTCCAGCTTACTTTTCTTCCCTCCCTCCCAGCTATCTATTCCCCCTCAAGCCCTCCCTGACAAATTTAGAGAGTTCTCTCGTCCAAGGGGAATTTCGGAGGATTCTCAGACCAGAGCTCGGCTTTCCCTTCTACGTTTTGACTTCCTCCCCCCGTGCTGCCTTTTTTTTTTATGCAGGTCCGTCCCCTCCGACATTTTTTGAGATCTGATGGATATTTGCCGCATTTTTTCTTTTTTTAGCCTCCGGGGGCATTTTTCCCTTATTTGTCAACAAGGGCCTCATGTTCCGTTTTTCCTTTGTCTCCCTGCTGGATTTGGTGGTGACTAGGAGATGAGTTTGACCATTGCCGTCTCGCCTTTCGGGTTTACTAGAGCGACCCGTTGTTTTTGCGAGCCCGGTGGTGTGCTCCGACCGCTGTCCGCCAACCGAACGCTTCCCGATCTCTCTTGCTGCCTCTTTCTTCTGCGTTTGGGAACCCGGTTCATCTTTGGCCGGCTGCTGTCGGCTTCCCCGTCCCCGTATTTGCGCAAAAACATTCATCGAAGACCCACCATTGATCCGTGTTATTAGGGGAGGTCTCGGCTTTCTCCATTCCGACCCCACCTGTTGGTGAAACCCGGCTGCTTCGCCCTCCCCCCAAACATCCGGCATCGGGTATAGGATGCAGGGAAATAGTTTTTATAATGGTGATTGCTGACTTCCGGTTAACCAGGATTCTTATTTTTTTCTTCTCCCAGCCCTGCTAGCGGCGTCCTCCAACCTTGTTTTTGGAAGCGTCTTCCTCGTGATAGAAGGCATCAGCGACAACTGGTAGTCCTTTTCCTTTCAGTTGTGGCTCTTATGAAGTCCTCTCCTCCTCTCCTATTCTCGCCGGCTCGACATACCTTCTTTTTCCGATTGACTGTAAAGAGATATGCGCAGAGGGTACTCTCGCCTCAGGATAATCCTCTACGTTTGCTTCTTGCCGTCCCAGCTTCCTCCGCCTTTTCTCTCAATTCTAAGGTCGCCCCCCCCCCTCGTTGCTTCTTTCTCCTCAGACCCATTCTACCCTTCCCCTAGGACCCGCAAGCACATTGATAATCCCTTCAAGGCACCTCGCAATCCAGATGGCCGTTTTCGTAGCTGCCTCGATCTCCTCTCCATCGGCCCAATTCTTCTTTCTTGGCACTTCCTCCTTCCTTTTCTCCCTTTTCATCTGCCTTTAGAACTTATTATGGGTTTCCTCGCCCCTCTGCCCGTAGTATCTGCCGGCCTCGAACCTATGCCGTTTTCGAATACGCTCACCAGTTTTGTTGCTTTTTTCCTTTTCCTTTTTTTTTCCTCCCTCCCGCCCCCACCTCGATTTATTGCACCTGCGGCTCTTTCCCTTCCCTTTGCAGCAATGTTTCTCCCTTCCTCCCCGGCACTCTCGACCTTTTTCGCGATTAATACACACACCGCGGGAGGCGATGTCGCGGCGTCAATTGGGTTAATGATCGTTTCATTTGTGGTTGGTCATCCTTTTTATTTCATTACCGCGACCCACGGCTCATGAATAGCCCCCTTTCTTTTTTTTTTTCAAGTTTAAAAGGCAGAATCACTATGTAACCCCCTTTTTCTATCATCCAGTCTCCCTATTCCCCCTTTCTTTTGGCAGGAGGCGATTTTTCTCCAATGCAGATCTTTCGAGCTGACGGGAGGGCAGCGGAAATAGACCTAATCAAGTACGAGATAGACGAAGTAAGTTACGAACCCGTGTCCTCCTTCTTCCCCCATTTTGCTTGCCGTTCCTCTTCTCCCTGCGACTCCCCCCCTTCCTAGCATCGGGTCGTTGATTCTCACCTTCTTCAGATCTCGATCGCCGAGAGCGATTAGTAGGATTCCAGTATTCTTCTATTCCCCCTCGTTCTTAAGGCCTCGTTTTGAACTTTTTCGTTCCCCCCGCAGTTCATCAGCCCTAGCTCCGACCTCATCTAGCTGTTATTGCTACGAGTTTTTTTTTTTGAACATCGGAGCTTGTGCTGTTGGCACCCCCCCCCTCCTTCTCCCTCCTCTACTTTTCAATCGGACTGGTGTATTACCTTCTTTCCCCCCCCCCCCCTCCGACTGCGAGTCTCACGCCACGGTTTGGACGCCCCCCCCCTAACACCGTTTTCCCCCTATACCCGTTCCGAAGAGACAGTCGTACACTTCTCTGTTCTTTCCTGTCAATAGGTAGCAGCCCTTTTCCGCGTAAAAACTCTTCTTCTGGGCCCCCCCTTCAGACCACCTTCTTTCCAGGGTCCTCTCATTTTCATCATCCGTGTGTAGAGAGATGCGCCCGCTGAATCAACCTTCTCCTTTTTTCGTTTCCCCTCTGACGGCTCTTTTTTTTTAACCCGTTTCCTCGCGTTCTCCCTGTTCTCTGGCAGGCGTGCTTTTCGCGCCAGGTGGTTACGGTCTTGAACTGTGGTGAGGTCTGGAGGTGGAACCTTGCTCTTTCTCCTTCTAATTTCCTTCTTTTCCCATGATTGTATCTTTTGTCTCCCCCTCGGTCATCCCCTGGAGACGGGGTTCATTTATCTGAAGGCGCATTAGGTGAAAAGAAAGAATGCGATTACCTCCGGTCGACCCCCCCTTTTTTTCTTGAGTGACTCCGAATCCCCCCCGGCAGCGGTCTCGTAATTTTTGCAAGTCTTAAAGTTTTTAGAAGCCCCTATTACCGCCCTTCCCACCGCACTCCCGACCCATATTGTCCAGATCTATCATCGACGGTGATCGTGCGAGGACATGATTTCCCTCCCCCCTCCTGATGAGGTAAAGGAACCTAGTGCCATTCGGTCTGCGCAGCCTGCCCTTTACTTTGAAGCGTTCCGGCTGTCTCCCTCCACCGGCCTACTGTCCAGACTTCATCCCTTATCGGAACGTAGGATAGCTAGATATGAATGGATATTTGAAAAGCGGCCGCAGTTTTTCCTTCCCTTTTTTGCAGTTTTTCGACCATGCCTGTTGTTTTTTCCCTTTCCCCCATCAGGAGCCTATCTTTTCCGCTTAAAATCGCGCGTTGACTTAAAGGCGTGATCCGGTTGTGTCTCACCGGTAAGGAGTGGTGTTTTCGCTTTTCCCCCGTACGCACACAGGCCGCCGCTTTTTTTTCGTTATCACGAATCCGCGTTCCTTCGCCTGCTTGCCTGCGCATCCACGTTTCACCGGTCTCCGCTTCAAAATAAGATTGAATGCCTTACTTTGAAATAGAATTCGAGCGTTTTTCCCCCCCCAGTGGTGTCTTTCCCCCCCCGCCCACCTGTTTTCCTCTTTTTGATGACAATCCATCTCTTTCGGTTCCTTTTCTATGGGACGCTGCTCTGCCGTCCCCACAGCTTCCTCTGGTTAAGAGTTAGAGCATGGTCGAGTTTTCTTGACCCCCCTATCCTTGGCTCGTGGAAGTCGCTGCCCTCTTCCTCACTGAGACCTTGGGTTTTTTTGGCTCGTGACCATGGCGCCGGGCGGATCATCAGATTTCTGAGAGACTTTATTGAGTCTGGTCATGTTCTTTTCCTCCCTTTGATGGGCGAGCTTTCCTGCTCTCCTATTTTTTTTCCTTTTGCGCGGATCACGATAACCCCCTTCCGTTGGTTTTTGTAGATGCCGACGCGCTCGACTCCACCCTCCCCAGGCATCGGAGTTGGCTATGATGTAGCGAGTTTAGTGACCGCACTAAAATATCTTCTCCTCTCTCCTTTTGCCCCTGCCTCCCCACTAGGCCACCTTTTTTTTTTTTCTTCTCTTAGACATCATCCCCTTATCGGGCAACCAGCTTCGAGTTTTTTTCTCGGACTATGCCCATGTCACTGCAGAACTCAGGGAGTACATCCCTTTCGGTTCGAGGTCTTTTTTCTCTCCCATAGCTTATCATACCTATGCTTTTGTTGGAGTCGTTTTTCGGGCGGTGGGTTTTCGCAAGCTTCCGAAACCCTATTCTTGACCACGTTTGCGTGACCTCATTTGTCCCTCAACGCGACGCTCGCACCCGGTCTCACGGCTCCCTCGCCTTTCAGTCCTTTTTGACTTCCAACACTTCCCTTTTTGCAGACTGAGCGGCTGGTCTGATCTGATAAGCGTGGCGGTGTTTACAGGCGTTGAGAGACCATTTCTTCAAACACCGGCCGAAAGAGCTGACCTTCCGGCGAGGTTCCCTTTAGGTACCAACGCTTCCTCCGTGGTTCTCCCCCCCCCCCCTCCTGTGATGCGCCTCTCCCCTCTTCGGCAGGGCGTTTTCCCTTGTTTAGACATGGCAGTCGAGCAGCCTGAAGACGCTTGGAGAGAATAGTTGCTCTTCCCTCTTTCTTTCCCTTCCTTTATTCTCTTGCCGTGACATCCCCTCCTTTACCCTCTTTTAGCATCCCTTTTGCAGCCTCCTTCTTGAGGCTTTCCCCAACTCAGGTTTGAATACTCGTAAAAGTAGACCGGCGTCTCTCTCCTCTCTTCCTTCTGGTTCCCGGCGATTGTCTTTTGATATAGTCGGTTTCCGGAATTAGTGCTGGGAATTGACCCCAGTAGCGCCAGAACTCCTAAAGGGCTCGGTTCTCCATTCGATTTTGTTTCGCTTTTTTTTTTCTTTCTTGTTGTCACGATGCGCCTTCTCTAAGTTGGTAAGGGTCTTCTTTCTGCACAATCTCAGGCTGAGGTCTCCTGTTTTTCTCCCTTATGGAGCCCGTTTTTCTTTCTACCTCCCTCCCACATTTTAGCATACTATCCCGGTCCCCCTGCAGCCCTGAGGCCCCCGGTTTAACCGCGCGACGCCTTTGAGGTACCACCTTATTCAGACATTCCGAAACCGTCGAGCTTTACTTTGATCGCCTTCTCGTCCCTCCCCCCCTTTTCTTAGTTCCGCGCTGGAGAGCCCCTCACGCTCGCCTTTTTTTTCTTAGGCCTTTCTCTTGAAACTCGGCGAAACGTTCAAGGTCGGGAAGGACGCGTCTCATGCCGACGCAGGCGGCTTCCTTTCCCCCTTTTCTTTTCAATTAATGTGTGATTATGCTTTCTGCCCTCCCCATTTGACCCCCCCAGACCTTATCAGGGTCAAGTCCCTGATCTGACGGTTTGTTCACCGAAGGGGTCACTACAACACTTCTTGATTCTCTTCCCCCGTTTCGAATTTTTTTTGTTTCCCCTTCATTCCTGTTCAGACGCAAGCCGTCGAACCCCTCGTGAATCGCAGCAAGAAATTTTTCGTTTTATGATTAGCGCATTGAGGTGAAATTCCTCTTCCCCGTTCCTCCCCTCACGCCCTACCTTCTCTCTGAAGTGAATCCCGCCTTTAAGGACTCGTATCATCGTAGATGACCCATCATAGAGGATATAAGAAGAAGTCGTTTTTCCTTCCATCATACCGTATTCTTCCGTACGGAGAAATAAAGATTAGGCTGGATTTCTCCCTATACTTCTTTTTCCTAATCTTCATTCCCTCCCCTTTCCTTCCTCCCCAACTTCACTCATTGCTAGATTATGGAACATTAGAAAAGAATGGAATTTGCTCAGATGCGTTTGTAGGCGTGCAGGTGATCAACGAAGGTTGTTTTTCCTCCCGTCGTTTTGTTTTCCCCTCCACCCTTCGCCGCGAAGGGAACTGGTTATGGATTTTCCGGGTGTACCTTAAGGTTTGCATACATTTGCATATTTTCCTCCTTCCAAGCTTTTTATTCCCCCCTCGCGCCTTTACTTTTCCTTTGGGGAATCCGTTCTAGTTTAACTAGTTGGTGGATGATTTTTTGAGCAGTTTTTTTCCCAATTTCGTTCTATTGAGCCCCCCCACTTTTATCCGTTCCCTCCATTTTTCTTCTGACTTGTGTTCGTTGTTCGCGGATGATCCCCCCCCCCCTTCCAGCACATGACTCTCCCCTGCATGAGTTTCTCACACTACCTCTTTAGGGATTTATATTGGTTTTTCTGAAGAGGATTTTTCAAGCCCCTTGCTTTATTTCGAGACCATTCTTGGGTTCTCCCTCCCCCACCCGATCGCATCTTTGGTCTCTGCTGAGGTCAGATGCTTAGTTCTCGACGGGCCTCGCAGCCACTTGGCTAGTGTTGGGCTTGGTTTTGAGTTAATCAGTTTTCGTTGAAGAGAACTTGTAAGACCTGTTTCTGATGTCCGCTCGCCTTCTCCATATCTCCCCTATGTTGACTTGGATCTCCGCGCGTGTTCCTCCCTCTGAGACGGGTTCGGGCCTCTCTCTATCCTTGAGAGAGAGCAGCCCCGCTCGCGACGAGCGCAATAACCCCAAGGTCGAGGGGGCTGATGTCCGCTAGCTTCCCCACTTTCTCCATTGCATTAACTTCTCTGCGAAATTTCTCCCCACATCCTCCCAAGTCCAAGTCTACTGTGGGAGGATTCTTTTAAGCAGCAATAGATATCCTAAAGCCAAGAGTAAATCGCTGTGTAGAAAGCCCTCCTTCCCCAGTTCGTCGACCTCACTTCCTCCTTTCTCCTTCTCCCCCTTACTTGTTCCGCCGCCCTCTACCCCCTTTCTCCCTAGGTCATCCTCTATGCATATGTTTTCTCTGCAGTGGTCTTAACCGGTGTAGGCGGTGGTTAGATCAGCGTCTTAATCCCTCCCCAACCTTCGATGATTCTCTTTTCAAAGTCTTTTCCCCCCCCCCTCCTTCTTTTTTTCGTCACTTGCGTTTTTTTCGTCCCCTTTCCCTGACAAAGTCAGATTCTACTCGCATCCGCCCCTAGTTACGATGAGGCTACCCATAATCGAGGGAGCAAGATGCGGGCTGAGATAAGCGTTGCATTTTTTACCCAGCTCCTGGGTCTTCGATTCCAGTACCTCTCGACCCCCTTCCCGCAGCGAATGACCCGTCCTTCCTGCGAGTTTTCAAGGGCTATAGAGCAGCGAGGGTCCAACACAACTGCAGGTGATTCGATTTTCCGCCTCTCTCACCCTCCCTCTCTTAGGTGTTCTGTGCGCTTTTCCCCATCAGAGCCTTTCGTGGGTGAACCCAAATCATTGATTGTCACCTATAGTCTTTTCCCTCCTCCCCTCAGTGACATGCGCCCCGTCCTTGGCCAGTGTTTTCAAGTAAGCCGGTAGTTGGACTTCTCCTCGGTCCAAGGCACGGTTGTAGATCCCCGCTTCCCCGCTCTGATTAGCTATGCGGTGTTGCCGCGATCTCCTTTTTTTCGGTCCCACGGTTGTAGCAGATCAATCTTTTCCTGGTTTTTTTTTTCCCTCTTGGATGTGATCCTCTAGCAGAAACAAATTCCGAACCGTTCCCTTATCTTGTTCTGCGCCTCCCGTCTTTTTTTCGCGCTTTCTAGAAGTTTTGTTTGTGGATCAACCCCCCATGAAATTGAGTCCCCCCGATAAGAGTGATCCCATTCGACATTCCCTCCCTCCCCCCCCCTTTTAGCTGCTTGATCCTGGGTTTTCGTTTTCTCCCCCTTTCACAGTTTATCCCCCCCCTACTCCACCAAGTATTCAGTACCCGTTTCACAGCCTTCAGGCGTCGGAACATACGCGCTCAGCTCTCCCCCTCTTCCCTCCCCTTTTCTCCTTTTCCCTACTTCTTCGACCATCCGAAACCCCAAGTTTTTCGTGAAGGGAGCAATATCCCCTCCCTCCTTCGTTGTTTGTTGGAGATGGCGAGCCCGCTCGGACGGGTGTTTCGGATGTTCCGCAAGAAGATGTTATTTCCCGCCAACTTCTTTCTCCTCCCCTTTACCCTTCCGAGGATTCGCGCCTCTTTAAATTTTTGATGCCGCCTGGGGATTCACTTTCTGTCACCTGAAGGTTTCGAGTTGGATGTTTTAACCCCCAACAGGCGTGATTCCAGGAAGACTCCTCATCCTTCTCCAGATTAGGTCCGGTTGATTTCCCTCCTTCCTTTTCCCTCCCCTTTGCTTCGTCTACCCGGCGTTCGCGCCTTCGCATTCTTGTGACCAGCCAGACGAGACGACTTAAACCCCCCAAGTGCGCAGCCGCGGAATTAAAATTTTTGACTTCTCCCGACTTGTGTTCACGGCCCCCCCCACGCGTTTCCCCGATTACGCTCCGATACTTGAATAAAGACTGCTAACAAGATTATGGATCGATAGCTATCCCCCAATCTCTTTCCTCTTTTTGTGATCTCCCCTCTCCAGCAGGTCACTCATCCCTCTGTTCGACACAAGTGTAGACTGACATGGGACGACCGATACTTTTTCTTTTCCCCTTCCCACCCGGCCTTCTCGAGAATGGTTAGACTTGTATGTACTTATTGCCTTCTCTTAGGTTCCTCTTTTTGAGGAGTCTCAATGGTCGTACCACCCCCCGTATTAAAAATGTCAGGAATATCGAGGCTTTCCTTTTCTCCCATCCCTGAGGATTTTTTTTGCAATTCCATCCCTGCTTCCCTCTCTTCGTGTTCCCTGGTTGAAAACAGCCTCTTTAATGTGGTTCTTTCGGAAGGTGTTGTTTGAGCGTGTTGGTAGTGTGGAAAGATTTCCCCCCCGCACCGCCCCCCAACCCTGATCGCTTCAGGTCCTTCATCTTGCTCTGTCGCCTCCCGTTCTTCTTTTCCTTCCGCGGTCTTTTTAGTCGTCCGTGGTGCGGCTGCTGTGTCGAATATGACTTCGGAGACCGGCTTGCGCAAAGAATATACGTAATGAAATAAACTCGATAGGTTTTTCTGTCTCCTCTCCCTTCTCTTCCCCCCAATCTGTGATTCGGTTCTTGCTCCTCAAACATCTTCCTTTGAGAGTGTTCTCTTCGTAGCCTGGTCTGATGAAGGTCCAGCCCATTCACTTTCGGTTATTTTCTCTCTAGACGATTCTCTTCCCCTTTCGCCCACATTTTGTCGCTGGCCTCTAGATCGAGCTCCTCCGTCCCCCAATGTTGGTGGCTTTTGCCTAGGGGCCGGGTCAGCTTAGCTCTTGAACATTTGTGAGGTACTCCGAATGGGATGGAACTCTTATCCCCCTCTTTCTGCCCTTTCTCTTCTGCTCCTTGTGTCGCGAGCTCTTCCCCTTCCCCTTATATTCTGTTTTTTTGTTTCTTTTTTTGCGCGTCGCGACAGTGGATCAAGGTCCAACGGGCTCTGATGTCTAGCGCTTCTCCATGAAGAGAGGACCTCAGAGTCTTCCTCCATGATTTCTTCCCCTCACAGGTTAACTTCCACGCGCAAAAGTTTCTTTTATTTTGAGTAGATTTCACCCCTCATGCCCCCACTTCCCCGTGCGGCTTTTAGTACTTAGTCGGCGATGTCGTCGACCTCACGGCAGACGTAGATAATTGTTTTTTTCCCTCCTCCTTCTCCCTTTCTAACGCGGAAGGAATCGGACCTCTTCTTCTTTCTCAGAGTCTCCCGGCGGTGGTTTTTAGTTTTTTCATCACCAGAACCTTAAAGGTGCTGTGAAATAGGATCAGTTTGCAGAATTGGGCAAACGGGGACTCTGCAAATTCAGTCTGATCCATTCCTCCCCTCATCCCCCCTCCCCTATTGAACTCTGCTTCAAAGCCTACGGGGATTGCTACAGAGGGGTGGAATTTTTCCTGCGCTGGAGGTGAGAAGGTACGAGTCACCTCCCCCCCCTCCCCTTTTTCTCGACAACCCCTGGCCTCCTTTTCCCCTTTCTCCCAACCCAGGTGATCCAGCTTTTCCCCCTCTAGAAGAAGCTGGTAAAAACCTAATGAAGTGATGGAGCAACCTCAAGAGGAAGCAGGCATCTGTCTGTTGGTTTCTTGTTGCGATTTCCCGCCTGTCAGATCGTCGGAAGATGACCTTCTTCTGGTTATTCTCCTTCTCCTTGACCAAATTCAATCAGCTCGGTCCCCCCCTGTTCGCTCTATTTGGCGCCTGTTTGGCTTCCCATCAAGGACGCGTGCAACAATCATGGCAGTGTGCCTTAAGAGGTCGATGTGCTCCCTCCCTTCCCCCTTGTCGAGGGAGCCTTTTCCTCCTCCAACTAGTTCCCTGAAGATATGTTTTTGATTACAGTCGGTGCGGGATGTCTTGAGAGAAGAGGCTTACGAGACTCCCCTTAGCAGATTTTTCTCAGGCCTCTCCCTCCCTGTGCAGAACGATCCGACCTTGGACCCCTGTCTGAGCCGCCCTCGGTTTTAGGCGCTTTATTCGAAGTATTAGTGTGGAACCCTCTCGCCCTTCGGTACCCCCCGTCTTTACTCGGCTCACCTTCCCTTTTTTCTTCCCCCCATTCCGTGCCCAACCATGAAGACCCTTACTGATTAGCCTTTGAGCAGCGGCCGCCCCCCTACGTTGATGACTCCTCACGAAATTCATTTTCCTCTTCCCCCTTTCACGGACACCCTCCCGCCGGCTTTGCAATTGCCTCGCGCTCTTCCGCGGTAACTGCCCCCCTCTTTTTTAAAAACATCTTACATCTGAACCGTAGAGTTTTGAAGGGCGACGCGATCTAGCGTTTTTGTTTTCCTCTCGTCTGCCCTTTTCCCTACACCTCGCCTTTTTCGGTCTTCGCACTCCTCTTTTCTTTGTTTCCTCTTCCAGTCTTCGTTTTACATTTTTTTCAGGCTCCGGATTTTTCGTCGGCTGGTTAAGGATCCCTTTTTATGAAACTGTTTTCTTTCTTTGCTTTCATCAAAACTTTTCGTTTCCCTCTCTATAAGGTTTTCAGGCGCTCATGCATTCTGTCTGTCTGGAAAAGAGGGTCCTCCTTTGATTTACTTTAAGTTAAAGTAGGGGTCCCCCAACTCAAGACGGCTCTCCCTGCGTTTTTTAACCCCAGGCAACCCAGCAGCGACTTTGTGGATAGTATAGTCGCCGACTTGCTTTTACGTCCACGCTCCCTTCCGTGCCTCCTCCTCATCCCCCCCTCCCGCCCCCTGATTTTCCCCCGACAGAGGGCTCGAATAGCATCTGCGCAATCCTACGAGGTCTAGGAGAGATTACCTGATTCCCTCCCCTCCCCCTCTGCCCCGGGACCTCGCTGTCCCTTGCTTTCCTTTCGCCCACTTTATCCGTGCTGCCCGCGTTGTATCGGTACCGGCGCTAGAGGTCTTGATCTGATGTATTTCTTATCCTTCCTCCCCTTAGGTGAAGCTGCTCGCCTGTCCCTTCTCCCCAGGAACTATGGTTGCTCAGATTCTCTTTGATCTTGCGCTAGTGGTCCCCATTGAAGGAATTTTTTACGACACCCCGGCGGTCTCCCCTCTTCCTTTTACCCCTTCGTTTTTTATTTCGGAATTTTTACCCTTTTTTATTGCTCTTGGAGCCGGTGGCGAGCCCGTTGGAGTTGATCGTCACTTTGACGCCCAAGCTGACAGTCCGCAGCGTGGCTCGCATCTTCTCCCCCCCCTTTGGAAATTCCGTCCTTTTCATCGTCCCCCTTTATTTGGCTGTGCTGCTCCCCCGTGGCTCTTCCTTTCCCCCTTTGCGAGCCTGCGCATGACTACCTTCGTGGTTTTAGGGTATGTACTACGCGGACGTCCCCATCTCCCACTTTTTTTCCTCATTCCCCCCGCGACTTCCTCGTCCTTTTCCCCCTTTCTCCTGGAACTCGCCCGGCGTTGGCTGCTGCCCCCCTGGTTTTTTTCTCTTATTACGCGGTACGATTCTGCGTGAGGTCGACGACATAGCCCGATAGATGCTTTCGAACACCCTCCGATCCTTTGTCCGCGTTTTGCGAGGTCGACTTCGTCTTTCTTTCCTCCCTTCTCCTAGCCCCACTGTGGTGCCCGGTTACGTGCGGATCTTGAGAAGAAGTATTCCCGCCCATTTCGTGTTCCTCGCGGAGAACGCCCGATTTTTGTGTCCTATTGCGCGTTTTCCCGCAGTTTTTCTGCATCTTCCTTTTTCCTCCCCCTCTCCTGTGGGTTTTTTAAGCCCCCCCCGATCGCTCCGCTTCGGCAATCTAGATAACCAAGGTCGGCAACGGGGGATATGATGTCTTGAGAGTCTGCCGGCTGGCGCAAGAAAGTACCCTTCTCCCTGCGCACCCGTCCCCTCCCAATTCCTCTAACCCGTTTGGATGCCGTATCCCTGTGAGTCTCCTCCTCTTTCATCATGCCAGATGCGATGTTGTGTCGCTTTTTTCTCCATCGGAGATTTTCCCTCCACTTAGAAAAGCTGTCACTCGTACATTGCCGGTACGTGGGTACCGGATCCCCCCTCCGCATCTCGTTCTCCCCCTCTTTCACCGGCCTCCCCCCCCGATGCCTGTATTTTTTTTTTTTTTTCCTTCCCCCCTATTCAACATGTGGTCGTTCGGTGGTCTCTCCCGTTGTTCCAGAAAAATATAGAGTTTTTCTTCGGAGTGAAAATTGCGCAAAGACTGTTGTCCCGTCCCTTTCTCTCCCCTTCCTGGATCCCTCCCTCCTTTTTTCATCTTATTCTCCCGTATTCCGAGGCTTCCCCCCCTCGGGATTGTTTTCTTCTTCTGTGCGTGCTGGTATGATCAGTCAGTTTGGACGGTGAGGGTCAGAAGGAGTAGAGACAACGGCAGCAGTGGCCGACCCCCCCCTTGCCTCCCGCGACCTTTCGAGTCCTCCTCTTCTCTTTTTTGTAGTCCGCTATCTTCGGGCCTCCGGGTAGTAACCTGTTAAGCCCTGCCGGCAAGCGAATGGAGTTGCCAGGACTTTCCCTCTTTCGTCTCCATTCGTAGGTTTCTTTTTTGCTACCGGTCTTCCATAATTCCCTTCCCACTAAGTTCTCCCTGAGAGATAGCGCTTGTCCCCGTCGTTTGCTTTTGGGGAGGCGAATTAATAGTCCGGTTCGTCCTTTCTCCCCTCGTCTGACTTTTCTTCATCCTCTCCCGATTCCCCCTCCTCTTTTGAATGATCGACTCTCTCCCCTTCTCGTCAGTCACTGCTGTTCTGCGATATCGTAGGTTCGGGCGAAGCTTTTCGACACCTCTTTTCGCACTTCATGTCGCTCCTCCTATCGACCCTTGACCCAGCTGCGCCACCGGGGTTTCTTGAACTTTCTGCGCCGTCTGATGGGGGAAACCATGCGAAGCGATGACTTGCCGTTACTCTGCCCTCAGTTTTATTTCTTCTTTCCTCACCCCCTCCGAAAATCTTCTGTCCTTTTATTCCTCCAACGATTCTCCCTCACCGCGACCGGTCCCAAGCCGAAGCTTCGCCTGCCTCTCTCCTCCTGCGCTCCCCCCTGTTTTCACCTTTCGATTTTTTTATTAAAACTTTCTTTTTCCTGTCAATAATTCCCGTCGAGTGCACCAGTGGTTCTTGTTCTCCCCTCTTTACTCTCCCTTGTGAGATTAGGGCCCTTCACACGATAGAGGGGTTTGATGTCAACTTCCTCTTTAATTTTTCCTCGACGGTTCGCTCCCCTCCCCCCCTTTTCAGGTCTCGATCCCATTGCGACTCCCGTCTTTTTGGCTTTTAGGAACTATGACTGTGGTTGGGCGGTCTGCATAAAAACGTTTTAAGTGACTGTCTGCCTCTTTTCCCCTCATCTTCTGCTGCTTTTTGACCTTGTTTCCCCTCACCCTTCTTTTTCTGTTTCACTGTAACGCCCCCTTTTTTTTCTACACAGCCTGAAAGAGTAAAAAAACCGGGGATGATTGACTTTCCCCCCCCCCTTCTGGCTTTCCGTCGCGTCCTTTTTTTCCCTCCCCGTTCTTTCGCACCCTTCCTTCGAGATTGCATGCACCTTTGACCATACGACAAATGTTCGCTTTCTCTATAGTCGTTTGCCTTTTGACTTCTCTCTGCCCTCTTGGGAAAGACGCGAGAACGGTTGTGACTTCTCCTTTTCCCCTTGAATTTTTGCGCACGTTCCTTTTCTTCCGGCCCGATATAGAGATTTCCCGAGCTCTTTTATCGCTCTTGCCTTCAACTTCTCTCTGGAAGATGAATCTTTTCCAAATGATTTTGACTTTCCTTCTCCGATGATTTGATAGTTGCGATGCATTTGCAACCAACTTCCTGCAGGGTGCCCTCCCGTTGTCTCAGATAGTTCCCTTCCCTCTGAACCCCAACTAGGAACCTGGGTAGACTGCGCTGGCGGAGGTGTGTCCCCTCTGTATTCCTCGTGTTTTTTCTCGACCGGTTACATCAAGACCTTTTCTCCCGGAAGTCATTCTTTTCGTGCCTTCTTCGTTTCTTTTTTCGTTAATAGTCTCAATATTTGGCTTTGATGGATTAAGCGAATGAATACCTTTTTGAGACCCTCTTCGTCCCTTTTCCTCCCCCCCATCCCCTAATCTCCGCCTACAAGCATCTCCTCTTTTTTTTTTTTCTTTGATGATATACCTGCCTCCCCTTTTTTTCCATAGGCTTTGGACCCAACCCCCCCGGTGGGTCGAGAGGAGGCTAGTTCTACTGGGGGCGATGACTGTGCGCGGGACCCCAGACTTCCTTCCCCTCGGTCTACGCGTCTTCTTTTCTTTCGTCCCTCCCTAGCAGATGGTTATCGGCCTTTCGTAACACAACTTGGCGAGTTTATTTAGGAGATCGAGGGCGACTAAGAAGGCTCATCTGGTGTCGTTGCCTTTTCCGGGTTCCGTTTCTCATTTGATTGATCCCTTTTCTTTCCCTCTCCTCCTTAGACTTGACAGCTGAACATCTGCCCCCACATCCTTTTTTCGGACGTGGATTCTATTGCCGTTTCTCCCCCTTCGCCCGATTTTGGTCGGACCTCTCCTCCGTTGTTGTTTTTCTCTCGATTTGGACCCCACCGCCCTCGAACTCTCCCCCTTTCCCTAAAAAAGAGGGCCTATCCTCGCTTCTACTTTTTGGGAACGAAAAAATCCTTCTTAATCTAACTCCCTCTCCCGCCACTTTCGAGCCCTTTGGAGCGGCTTCCTTCGTCGTCATCTCCTCCCTCTCCTAGTAATCCCTCGGTCCAATCGAGCTTTTTTTCTCTTCCTAGCCAGCTTTTTCATTCGTCGACCCCCCCGAACTTTTCTCCGCGAATGAAGTTAAGGGTTATCGGCAGCGCCGCTCTTTCTAAACGTTCCCGGTCCTCTCTGGCACCCGAGCCAGGATGTTTTTTCGTCATCGACCTTTTCAAACTTTGTTCTTTTTTCTTCCTGTAGATCCATATAGACTTTGAAAAGGGACCTCGGATGCGCGTCCCTGCGCCTGGTCTCAACTTTCTCTCCTTTCTGCTTGTCGAAGAAGCCGCCCTTCTCCTCCCTGACCTTCAAAACGCCCATTTTCCGGCGCTATCCGATTCCCTTTTTTTCTTATCCAGATCGAGCTTTCCCAGTTCCTGTCTTCCGCCACTAAGGGCTCGACCAAACCATGCCGCCTCGCCTCCTCCCCCTTCTTTATTTTTTTTTGCGAGGGTTTCAAGCTTCAGCTTCCCATTGCCTATTGTCGTCCACCCCCTACGTGATAGTAGCCCCCAAACTTTTTCATGAGGGTGAACTTTTTCCCCCCCGTGTTTCTATTTCGCATAATCTCGATCGCTTCCGCACGCTTTTTTTCCGAATATCTTCCCTCTTTCCCGCAAGACTTTCCCGCTACTCTTTTTAACCTTTTTTTTCACCAGCCTCACGTCTGAGAACCGTCATGTCAAGTGCTGTCGCCTTTCCGCATTAGAGAGAGTCTTTTTCCGCATCTCCTTTCACGGGTATCCTCTTCACGGGCTTTTTTTTTTAGGTATTGCCTCTCTCCTTCCCTGAGTTCCTCGCGCTCCCTTGTAGTTGTAAAGGCGGGCTGGTTGATCGATTCTTTTCTTTCGTCCCGGTAGACTCGTTGTACTTCCACCCTGAAGTTCGCTCCTCACCGGAAAACGCAAGACAGGGAAATGGATAGCGCGTCGCGAGTTTGTTTCGCTTTTTTTTGGATCACCCCGCTTTCTATAGACGGCCCTTCTCCTTCCCCTTCCGGTTTTTTTTATCTTGATGCAAATTTCAAAGAGACCAATGGATGCGCCTGGATTGGACCTCCCTGCGTGACTACCCCCATTCCTCATTGCAGATACCTTTATTTCCCCCGACTCCAGGTCGTAGACTTAGCGTCAGTCCCTCACTTACTTTTGTGGATAAGAAATTATTCCAATAACCCTTTCTTTTCGCGACCTCCCCACCTCGAGTCTTTCTGCCTTGGAGATTTCCGCTATTTTTTCCTTTTCCCCCCCTCATAAGATTTTTTCTCGAGATTCTTCCCCTTCCCCCCGCTCGACGGTTGTTTTTTCTTTATGGAAAGAATATGTAGTTGTCTCGGACAGATTCCTTCGGCTCTCCACTCGTTTTACAGTTTCTTTTCGGCTTCGAGGTCCATTTCCTACTTCCTTCTTGGCGTTTTTGAAAACGGTTATTCCTTTAATCTTTTTTTTAGGGTTTGGGTGTTGACACATTCACCAAACAGTATGTTCTTCATGACCTGTTCATAAGGCGTTCTCAGCATTAGGTCTGCGGTTGTCTTATAAGTTCTTGTCCCTCCCCCTTCTTCCGTCGTAACTATCCTCCTCTTGGTTCTTTGCAGTTTAAAAAAGAAAGACTGCGACGATCGACTAAAACCCTTGTCAATTTTTTTTTCAGCCCTTTTTTATCCCGGTTGGACTTTTTCTTTCTGTTTGAGACCACGGTTCACGTAACGAGTGATAAAGCTTGAAGGAGCCGACTCATCTCTCATCCCTTTCTCCGACGCAATTTCCTCTCGTCTTCTCCACCCGACGGCCCCAATCCCGAACGGTTCCTTTGGTAGCTGCTCCCCTTTGGGTTGGAAGCATTAAGCAAGGTCGTGTCTGCTCAGCACTGCCATTTGTGCTTCACTTTTCCTTTGGCTCTTTTCCAACTGCTCTTCTCGACCTGACTTGTGTGATATTTCTCTGCTCTTCCCCTCACCGGTCGGCGTGGAAGTCTTCCTTAGCCTGCTCTTGCCAAAACTTCCCTTCCCCCGCCTTTCAGGCCATACTTCTCTGCTCGGCGCTGCCTGTGCTCCCCTAAATTCGGATTTTGACCCTACCCTATTCGGAGGACGTTCCGCTTGAAACAATGACTGAGAGGGAAGGCCGTTTTGGAGATTTATCCTTGTGTGTCGTAGTCCCGTTATTTCGTCTGGGTTGGTCGACTTCTTTTGGACCTCCCCCGCCGTTCTTATCTAATTTGTTGCCCCTCGCTTCTTTTCCTCATAGAGGATTGGAACTCACTTCGCCTCACTATTTGGCGTCCTTTTTCTTAGACCATTGACGTGGCTATTCAGTGCGACTGTCGCATTGCGACAAAATCCGATTTCCCATTTTCCTTTTCCCCCCTTTTCTATGCGAGCTTTATTGCCTGCTTCGCTCCCACTCCAGACACTGTAGGGCTGCGCCTCAACCCTTTTCATCGGTAGAGGGGTCTTAACTTTTGCTATGTTGCTTCTGCTGCGTGTCCCTTACCCTTTTTCGCGTTCTATCCTCGTTCTCCCTTCTTTTCCCTCGGTTTTTTTTCATGAGGCCCTTCCTCTCCAACACAGACTCTTCTGTGGCCGCGTTGCATTGAGGACTTACTGGCGCTTCTAAGTGAGGACCGCTACTGGTTGCTCGTGAATTTTTTCGGTTCCCCCCTTTGCTTTCTTATCAGTTCTCCGAGACCTGATTTTCTCTCTGTCATGGAGATTCAAGTCTCTCTTTCCCCCCCCTCTCCCCTATTGGTCTATTTCGCGTGTTTTCTCGAGGTA
>Ga0179591_1176023_pt1 | contig 17874 bp, 17 predicted proteins | sample CZOMad2_1_08_16f_FD_182891 | JGI IMG/M metagenome (GOLD analysis project Ga0179591, IMG submission 182891) | Vadose zone soil fungal communities from Angelo Coast Range Reserve, California, USA - CZOMad2_1_08_16fungal (PacBio error correction) | ecosystem: Environmental > Terrestrial > Soil >... | reverse complement strand
TTCTTTTCGCCAGTGAAGGCCCCCCCCCCCCATGTCGTGAAACAACCCGAGAAGTCCCGCACTCCCTTCCTACCGATCAGGCCGTAATTAAACGCCTCCCCTTCGCGCATCGCCGCGGACGGGACTCTTTGAAGGTTTCCGTTCTCTTGTTTCACCTCCCGTACGGGAACATTCCCCGTTTTCGATCTCTGCATCTGACAAACTCTTCCTGCCGAGGATAGTTTTTCTGTCTCAATCCTTGTTCTCCCCCTCTTTTTTTTGAAGTCTTTTCAAAGGTTGACGAGTCCTCCCCTCTTAGATCGTCGAAAGTTTTCACTTCCCCTGCCCCTTTGTAAAATAGGGTTGAGGTTTTCTTCGAGTTTGCACCAGCTCTCTTGCCTTCTCGGCTTCGTTATGAAAGATATGCCTGATACTTTGCCTTGACGCCGGAATTGCAACGGTGTTTGAACCCAGATAAGGATTGAGCTAAGGGGCTACTCTTCTCTAACGTACATCGTCTTACTGTTTTCCTTTCGACTACTTTCGTCTGGACCTCCAGCCCTGGTGCTCTCTCCCGCTTAGAAGAGTTCATTTTCTTCACGACCTAGGCGCAGATTTTTCTCGTTGACTGTCCTGGTTACCATGGACAAGACCAATATAGTTTGTCGCGCCTTGCTTAGGGTAGCTCCCAGGGTTCGTGGGCTTACGAGGATGGACAAACTCACCTGCAAGCGGTCACTCCGCCGCCCCCGCATCCCTCCAGTCTGGTTCTGCTCTCCCCAACGATCTTATCGAGACGGTCCTCCTCAGAATGTCAACCCTTGTTTCATATGATCCTTGCCTACACGGTTGACCTACTTTTTGGCAGAAAGGCGGCCTCTAACTTTTTTCTTTGATCCTGCCCCTCGCAACCTAGTCGCTGTTGGCGATCTCCTTTTCCTTGACTTCGCTGTTCCCTCTCCTTTCAAGCCCGAGTCCAAACCCGGGCCTTCCGCGCTCGTCTTTTTGTTAACCTGCACCGGACCTTGACATCCTCTAATTCCCCTGAACTCCAGGTCTGGGCACTTTTCCGAGGTTGTCGTGAGAAGGGGTCCTCTCCCTAGATTTTTTTTAACCGAAGAGGTCTCCTTTTTTTATTGCAAGTCTCGGGTTCAGACATGATTCCGGTGGCCCTTTCAGCTCAAAGCGTTTATTTAGGTCTGTGCACGCGAGGTTCGCTTCTGAGTAGTCGTATCGATAGCCAGGTTCCATGCTCGTTAAGCGGTGGCTAGACGACTTTTGGATTAACCCCCCCCTACGGCGGCCTGTGGTATACGTCCGCTCCTTTTCCTCCCGGCCTTCTTGGGACACGGCGACAGCTCCTTTGTCTTTTTGCTGCGCCCTACCTCAGTGTAACCCTTCCCCCCCCTCCTGTTGAGATAGCGAGGGTTCCTTCTCACGCCCTAGGTTCCCCCCCGCGCCCCGTCGTGAAGCTCAAACCTGTCTAGCCGCACCCTATCTTCTTTGGGGGATTTCTCGTTACAAGAATGTCGTCTGTTCGAGTCGGGGAGCAACTGGGTCGGCACTTCCTCCCTTTTTTCACGCTTCGATTTTCCCCCCCCCCCCCTTGACCACAGGAGGTATTGTTCTCTGAACCGAGGTTCGGCGGGAGCCTTTACCCAATTTTGTCCAAACACTACACCGTCTGTCCTACGTGATGGTCCTTCCTGTTCTATCGTTATGGAAGGCCCTCCCCCATACCCTGGTGTTCGTCGCTTTTCCTCTTTTGTTTCCGATCTCGACGATCTCTCCCTTTTTTCGACTATGCCGCGTCCTGCCCTTCCCTCTTGCGGGTGCACTACGGAGCACAGACGTATTTTCTCCCCCTCACAGGCTACGTCCGCAACGTACCCGGTTTTTCATCGTGATTGTTTAGTGCTTTCTCCGCTCTAACGGCCCTCTTAATAACTTCCCGCCCCCTTCCTCTCATCTCCACAGTACTCTCTCGTCTAGGTTCTTGGCCCCAAGAGCATCTATCCGAGGCTGCGTCCCTTCCTTTGCAGGCTCTTTTTTCCAAGGACGTGTAAACGCTTTGATTGGAATCCCAGCAGCCCTATGTTTAAGAGATCAGGATATGGGTTTCTATCCCCCTTCTTCTTTTTAGTCGGGCTTGTGTCATGTCGACGCCATATTCGTAGGAACCCTAAAAAGTGATAGAACCCGCTCGTCGTGGTATCGTACTTCCCCCAAAGAGTGCGAAAGTTGCCCCCCCCCCCACTTCTGACCACGGTTTCAAAAAAGTGGAGTCTCCCCCTCAAGAAACCACGGCATTTCTCTGCAGTTACAGGTTTTAAGTTTTCTTCGATTTGACCCCTCTGGGGTTAACTCCCCCCTCTTCTTCAATCGGTTGAAGAACCCGCTGCCTTTTCTTCTAAAGTTTCTCGATCCTTAAAAGAGTAGGAGGGCCAATAACGACCCGTTCCCTCTTTTTTTCTTCCTACAGCCGAAAGGAACCGTTACGGAGACAACTTTTTCCCCAAAGGAGCCTCTGCGTTGAGAGTCGCCCCCCTTTCAATCTCTCAGTTCTTTCGAGTGGGTTTCAGGCCGCCGACAGTCAGTTGACGGGAGACCGACCTATCCCCGCCCCGATGACTGCTCTAGGAGCTCACGGGAACTTGACCTGCTAATGCGCCGATGTTCTTTTGACTTAGTCGGCGCTTTCCTTTTGACCTCTGCAGACATCGTTAGTTCTTAGCTCGTGCCCAATTCCCTAAAGTGAGAATCGTACTTTTCCCTACCGCGTAGTTGTTGTCGAGGTACAGTTTTATCTGTTGAGTTAAATCCTGGGTTTTTTGTTCGAGCTTCGGCGATCGTCGATCAGCGCGCTCTTTTTCCTCGTGTTTCGAGGTACTGGTTTTCGGTAGAGAGTGATCGAACTCGCCTTATTTCCTTCTTTCAGTAGAGAGAACTATCGAGGCCCTCTCTTTTCTTCGGTCGGGCGCTGCCTTATCTCCCTCCATCTGGATTCTTTCCCGTTCGCATTGTAGAGGGTCGACGATTTTTTTTCTCTTCCTTGTCGTAGCCCCCGATCACGTAACAGATTAGTCCTTTCTTACCCCGACTCCCCAAAATTCCCCTTTGACTGTTTTTTCCTATGAGAGAAGGCCCGATGCCCCGAGAACAGGGAAGCTTCTGGCGACATTCCCCCCCACTCAAATGAGTCTAGGAAGACTACTAGCGGTTCTCGCGTCGCTATCCGAACGATTCCTTCTTTCCCAACGCCCAAGAGATGTATTCACTCCTTTTAATGTCCAATTCCTGATTCCACCCCTTTCCTTCTCCTGAAATTTTTGCTAGTCTCCTTAAAGCGCCAATTACCCCTCCCATTTTCCTCCATGAAGCAGAGCTTTGAGCGCGTCCTCAACATGATGAGTTACTTGCCCCGAGCTCCCTTCCACTCTGAGCGAGATTCTCTTTAAGCCGGGTTTTTCAATAACGTTGTGTAATGCCCGCCCTCCGCCCTCCTCCGACCTCCCTCGATCGCCCTCTCGTCGTCGTGGAATAGAAATCGCTTTCCCCTCTCACCGCGGGATGCGTCACCCGATCTCTTCCCCCACTTTCTCGCTAGGTTATTGACAGCGATGATTTTCTCCTTCTGTGTGCCCGAAAATGTGAGCCCGTCGGTTGTAGATAGTTCGCGAGATCGCCCTCCCCCAAAACCGTCGGGGGTTTCCTTTGACCTCCAGAGAACGCAGTCGTTTTTCTCCGTTCTAATAGTCCCCTTCCCCCTTGACAAAGCTTCGGCCCTTTCTTTTATCCTGGTCCCTCCGGTCGCTTTCATCCGCTCAGTAGGGTCTGTGCCTCTCGTTGCGGCTCACTTTATCGGTTTGAAGAACCCGGCCCCCCGAGTGTTTTCTTCAGAAATCGGGCGTTTATTTGTTTTTTCGCCTAAAGTCTCCTCGTTCTCCCGTATCCGGCTGAAACCGCCTCCTCCGTTCGCCTAATAGACCCTCCGCCCGCCCCTTTCTTGACCATCTCTCCCGCCGGTTTTTCCCCTGCTACTAAGGCTCGACATCTCGCGTCTTCTATTTCGCTGCGCATTTCCCAAAAGAATAACGTAATTTTCCTCCCCCCCAGGTCGAGCACGGTGCCTCCTCTTTTACCTTTCTCTTATTCGTCTCATGCCTTTTTTCTACTCCTCGTGTTTAAGATGCTCACGAAACTATATTCCCGGTTGTGTGAAGTTCTTTCACAACCCGCGAAAACTACCTGACGACCTTTCCCACGTTTCTTCCACCCCGTTCTCCCGGTCCGAAGAGAGCCGATAATTCCGATGTCGTTCGAAAGGAGACCAGCTTTCTTTTTTTCCCTTTTCAGATCTGGGGCAATCCCCGTTGTTTACCGAGTCGTTTGAGTCTTTTTTCCCCACTTTCTTTTTTAACACCCGTCTGGAAAGATAGAGTCCTGCCTCCTACTCATTTCCTGCGTACTTCTTTCATTCCCCAGATTCTCCGCTACGGTTTCGCCCCCTGTTCCTATCAAACTTCGCCGCGCTCCTGCTCTTTTCTGAAATAAAACCGATACCGACCCGAGAGATTCACGCGTCTAGCCTAAATCCTCACTGATGGAAGGAGGGGAAGTGTCAGAGAACGATGTTACCTCCAAAACTTGTGCAGTCCTGCTTTCTTCCTCGCTTTATCCTCGAATCTGCTCGTGATCGTTTCGTATCTCCACTCCATAGTTTCGACCGACGAGGCTCCTTAACTCGGTCTCTTCGGGTAGTTCTCCCTCGTTTTGAGCCCCGAGCGAACAAAATGAAAGCGACGTTCCCTTTCTGGCACGTTCTTTTTAGTTGGAGTCCCCCCTGATGTTCTTCCCTTTTTTCTTACTCTCCCCCGAATTTTCTTCCCTTTGATCTCCTGTTGCTTCTTAGGGGACTTTGACGTCCCTTTCTCACCTCCTCGCCTTCGTGTCCGGGCCCTTCGGCCTTTTTGATTCTTGTCCCTCAACCAGGATGTGAACCTACTCCGATTTCCCCTCCCCCTCCCGACTTTCCAGTCCTTCCCACGAGCGTCACCCAGAAACCGAAATTGCTTCTTTCATCCTCGTCTGGTGACAGATTCGACTCCCCTCCCTCCTCCTCTGTTTTTTTTTTTCTTCTTGATCTTTTTTTATGTATTCCCCTCTCTCCCGGTTTGGCCGCAAGGTTATGTCGCTAGATGAAGAAGGCTGCCTTCTCTTTCGCGGATTCCGTTAGTCTTTCCATCCTGGTGTAGTCCGACTATAACCAACGTCTCCTTTTCGTGGACGGAACATCCCCGGCGTGATTTTTTTTGAGCCCATTTTCCCCCTCTCCAGGTTCCCCGACCGAAGACCTCCTTGCTCATAACTGGCGACCCTGCGTCGGTCTCTTCTTCCTCCCACCCGGTTCCCTCAGTTAGCATTTTTCCGCCAACTTCACCCCCTCTCCCCGAATGAAAGATTGAGACCTGTCTCTCCTTTTGCCTCCCCTGCGCAGCGACCTCAACGTCAAGATCCAGGCGTTATCTCCTTTTTTTTCCGTCTTTCTCCCCTCGATGTCGTGGCTCTCGTACGACGAGACTAGTTCACGAATAGAGGCTTTCTCCTCCGAGTATCGTCCCGTTACGACCTTTTTGCGTAAAGATTTAGCGTTGGCGCCCTCCTCCCTACCTTTTCTGCTTTGCTTGCGATCCTTCGGGTCATCGTAGCTTGTGATATTTCTCGTAGACCTTGCCGCTGCTGCTTCCCCTTGATCACCTGGTATAACCTTTCCCACTGTCTTCTCAGGTTTTGGATGAACGAGGTCGCTCCCTTTTTTCTTCTTATCCGAGGAATCTGCTAGTTACTTTAGAACGAAATCTGTTTCCCTCAACCAAGAAGTAGTTTTTTTGAAACCAACTTCCTTCCCCAAAATAGAGGTGATTGAACGACCATTTCCCTCCTCTAGTTAAAAGAAATAGCGTGAAAAGGATTCTCCCTCTTCAGTTACTTTCGAACAGTTTTACATCAGTTTAGTTTCTTGAGCCCTTCAGGGTTCTTCTGTGGAAAGAGCAATTACCCCCCCTATAGTGGGTCTTCCTTGAATTTTTCCCACTTTTCTTGGCAGAAGAAAACGTTTATACCCCCCCCCTCCGCTCTCGAGCGGAAAGCTCCCCACAGTGCCTCTCCCCTCTTTTTTCCCCCCATAGCTGATGTTCTCATGATCCACGAGATCTCCGCCTGCATCTTTAGTGATCATTCGATCACTGCAGCCCCCCGGCGGCGAGATTGTTTTCCTCCAACGGAGCTTTCTTGAGTTAGAGGTAGCTCCCCCTTAGTCGTCTGCCCAGTTCTAAGGGATCCCCAACTATCCCGGTCGACCTGTCTTCCGAACAACCTGTCCTCCCACTCCCGAGTTGAGACTTTTTCAAGCTTGAAGTGTGCTGCCCTGATTTGCACGTGAGTCTCCGATCCCAGACAAAAAGACCCTAAATCCCCTAGACCCCTGCTTTAAGGTTATAAGTCTTCCAATGGGAAGTAAGCTGAAAGGTTTTACTGTACTATTATAGCCCCCCCAACCTCCCGCGCTCTTCCCTCTCCGTTGGATTTGGCTGATTCTCCCCCGATCTTAGACATCTACGAAGAGTGTTAAATAACCGTGTTTCTGTCGCATAGACCGTATAATGCGTCCCCCCCGGCAATACCTAAGAGAATTCGCCCAGTGGAATACGTAAGTCTTTCTCTTCTACCCGACTGTCTCCCTTTCAGACTAGTGCTCTAATTGCTCAGTTCGGCAGGACTGCGTCTTGTGCTATTAGGACGAGATTTCTCGTCTGTAAACAACCTTCTGAAACCCCTCCTGAGGTGAACGGAATGACGCTCCAGCTTCCTGAACCGTAAACTATCTTTTCTTCCGAACTGCATAGTTGTGCTCTACCGCTCTAACAGAGATTCTTGTCGTCAAGGTTTAGAAATGGGGACTTATCTCCTCGCCAACAATCGAGCCTGATTGTGTGTTACAATAGGATGTTGACATGCACAGTGAGTCGTTACGGGCGCTATAGCTTTTCTAGTCCGACGTCTCTTTCAGTCTTTCTTCCTCTCTTGACTCACGCTTCCCGTCAAGTAGCGTCGGCCGAATTCTAGGTGCCTTAGTAGTTAGCCCGCTTCCCCCTCTAGTGAGATCTTCATCTCTCCCTCCTCCTGAAGGCAAGGTCATGTTTTTGAGTCGGGTCACCGCCCGGCTCGCGGTACTTTATTTGTGGGCGGAACGCATTCTCGCCCCCAACTCCCATAGTTCAGAGAGATCTCCGGAGAAAGAACCTGCCCCTCTTTTTCCCCGATGCTGAACGAAGAGATGCGCCTTCCTCCCTCTACCCAGCGAGCCTTCTCTCTTTCTCTTCCCTTACGAGCTGCTAAAGAAGAGGTCGCTCCGTTTCGACATCACACCCAGTACCGGCCGCTCCCCTTTCTTCGAAGAGGATTCTTCGCCGAGCGCTCGATCAAGGAGCCTAAGATGGAAACTGGCCCCTCTCCCCTCCCCAAGCGTTCTTGCGTCTATTCCATGTCTTTTTTCCTTCTTTTTCCCAATCTCAGATCCTGCCCTGACCCGTGTTTCTCCTAGTCCCCATTTCAGCCTGGTCCAGACAGCCATGACTTCAACGGAACTTCTTTATAAGTGCCCGCTTATGAAGTCACGGTTTAATAAAGCCTCTTCGACATTAAGAGGGTCCACTTGTCTAGTTCTACCGTCAACTAAGTTAGTTCTAGAGCCACCTCCCCCCGATAACGGAAAATTAGTGACAAACCGAATCACTGACCGAGACTTTTGGCCAAACTCGAGTGTCTCGGTTCCTTCCTCCCTCCTTAAAAAAGTGAACTTGTTCTTACCCTCCCGCGTTCCGTCTCTCTTCCCCTTTTTGAATCAAGTAGAGTGTATGCATTCCCCTCTTCCTCCTGGCTTCATTGCAGAAAAGAGAGTTTACCATAGAAGCCCAGTTTCCCCTTTCTGCCGCGAGCCTGACTTGGTTTGCGTTCTTTCTTTCTACCCTTGGGTTTTTCCCCACTCCGTCCCGCGTTTGGAAAAACTGTGCGCCTCTGGTTTTCCTTATCCCGCCTGCCACGACCTACGGCGATGACCTGTTTTCCCGTTTTTCATGCAGTCCCCCGATGGAGATCTTAGGAACCCCCCCGAAAGCCGAGCACGTTACTCCACAGGGGATAGACAGAGACCTCCCTCCCTATATAGATGTCCCCATCGAAGTCTTTCCCTCCGTCCCTTGGTGACCGCCCTGCCCGCTCCTACTTTCCTTCGGTTAAGCCTAGTTCATCGGCTTCTTCCTTCTCCCCTCTCTCTTTCATGCGCTCGTGCGACCGGAGCGCCCTCTTTCTCCAACGAGTCCACTCTTTTGCCCCCAACCTTCTTGCTTTTCTTTGCCTATGAGGGATCTTTCGTAAAATACGTCTTCTCCGGTCTTCCTCCTCCCGTCTCAGTTGAGCGGGCTCCCGTCGTCATACTGCGAAAGTGACGAGATTTCTATTTTCGTTCAAATACCCAATGCCCCTCTAGAAAAGGTGATGTAAGTCTTGGCGTCCCCGTTCTATCGAACATCTCCGGTCCCCCTTTTTCCCTTTCTACCACCTAAGGTGGCTTTAACAATGCCCCTCATAATAAGCCGAACATCCCTCTCCCTCGCCACGGAGCCGGCCTGGTGCCCCTTATTGGCTCCCCCTCTCTCCGCGTCGACATCTTTAGATGACTGAAAAAGTTCCCTCGCCTTCTTCACCCGAAGACGTAGTGGACGCTACTACCGCCCCGGCTCTTGCGTCAACCCTTTGCGAGTCACTTCTTCCTCGGACCGGCGTGATTTTCTTACGCTACGTCTCCTCCCTGTCTTTCAGGTTCCCTGCCGTCATCTTTCACTCCATGCCTCTCCAGTGTCCCCTCCTCGGCCCTTTCTTTCTTCTTCTATTCGACCCGAGACGTCTAACCAGTTTTTCCCCGTCGGGTGGCATCCCCCCCCCTCGTATCGCCCTCGAGCAAATCGCCCTTCCCCAGTTTCGTGTCGCGATCGGATAATGCTCCCCCTCTGTTCCCCGGCCAAAGCTTGAGAGGACGGGACCCCTCCCTTTCCTTTTTGGACTCTGCGCCCCCTGCCGCGCCGCTTCGGTGAGATCGGCCTCTTCCCCTCTCCCCAACCCCGGCACGCGACTTGTCCCCGACCTGGAGTCTACGATGAGATATATTCGGCTTTTAAGCTTTTGCCAGACGATACTCGTCGACCCTTTTTGGAACTCTTTTTTCCCTTGCTGCGTGAAATTCTGCGCTCCCCCTCAGTTTCCTCGTCGCCACAGCCCTCTTTGCGTCATTTCATCAAACCAAGTGTAGTTTCCGCGACGGACCTGCCCCGCTTTCAAACGGCCTTCGTTCCATACTCTGCAAAACCAAGATTTTCGCACCGTAGGAGTGAGCCTTATGATCTGCTTTCCTAACCCACAGCGTACGTGCTTCCTCCCCGTCCCCTATTTTTCCTCATTCTGTAGGAAGATAACCTGCGGCGCGACGATCCTTCTCGAACCACCGGCGTGATCTCCCCTCCTCTACTTCTACGCGAACATAGCGCCGTCTCGTCGTCGACCCGCTTCCCCTCGGCTAGCTTGCGAGTCCTTTTCCCCTTTCCATAAGCTCCCCCCGGTAAGCGGGAACATTCCCCCTCTCTCGGCCGTTGATTCTCCTGAGAGGCGGCTTTCCTCCCGCACTTGATAGCTTTTTTCCACACCCCATCTCTTAAAAAAAACCCCACCCTTTCCCCCCGAGTCATGGCCGATCACGTCTGTGAAATACTTCTTCTCTCTCGACTTTCGCTTGTTTCGCTATGCATCCAAAACCTTATGACCGTTCCTTTGCTTGGGACGTCTAGCGGCCAGATTTCCCTCTCTTCCCTCTTCCTTCAAAATCTTTCTACCACTCTATGGAGATAACCGATCAGCTCCTCTTTCCTCTCTTCGCTCCTCCCACGGAAGTGCCATGCACTTAGTCTTTTTAGCTCTCTTTCCCCTTCACTCTAGGCCCCGTTAAAATATTGAGTTTTCCTCTCGCGAGTGCGGTACTTTCCGTTTTGACTTCCTAGAGATCGCGTCATTTCTTTTCACTAAAATGCAGTAAGGTTATTCAGACGAATCTCTTCTCCTCCTACTTGGTTGTTGTTGAGCTCTCTTGCTCTCTTCCCCAGTGCTGCATTTAGCGCAATGGCCCAAAGAGATCCGTTACCGCCCTCTCCCGACGATCAAGGCCTGAAGTACCTCTTTGACCTTTTTCGAGACCCTATGACCCGAGGAACGGGCCGTATTTGACTTTTTACCTCAGAGCGTTCCCGCCACTCTCCCCTTTCCCCCTTTCAACATTAAGTGGTCTTCTTCGGCATACTCAGACTAGACGAAGAGGCTCTTTTTCCCATCTAAGTGGAGAGGGTTGAAGGATTTTCTTTGAAGTGTAAGACATCCGCCCTCTATCTACCTTTTAACGGCTTTCCCAGGTTCCCGTTTGCTTTCCGATCGCGCAAAGATTCTCTTCTCTTCCCTGTCCCTTTTCCCCCGAGCGTCTCTTTTTCTCTGGCAAGAGTAAGATTCCTTTCAGCGTGACCAATTCTCTCTGTTATCGCGTTTCTATATGACTCAACTTCTGATAGGGTGATACTTATGTCCCCCTCTTACCCCCTCTTCGTCTTGAAGCCAGAGATGGAGCCTCAAGTTCCGTTCCCTCTAGAGATCGAGATGTTGAGGTCTCTGACCCTTGTTTGTACCTGGGAGGAAACTCCCTTTTTCTTTACGTCCCTGTATGAGCGCCGACGGGTTACTCACGACGACTTCCGGACCACACACAGAAGCGGTCCTCCCGCCTTCCCTTATTAGTCTTTTGGTTTCTATTCCCCCCGAGGATAGATAAGGAGCCCCTTCCCTCCGGCAACTCGTGGTGAAGATTATGGACTTTTTTCCCGGTCCCGGTTAAACGCACGGTCCCTTGCGTTTCTTTTATCCGTCACCGCACCCCGTTTTTTTTTGATCATGTTCCTTTTTCTTTCAACCCTAGTCTGGGTTTGGAGGACAGTTCCGATTTTATGCGAGCCGAACTTTTCCATTTTTTCCCCTCCCTGACCCCGTTCCTCAAACCTTTTCGACGATATAGTTGCTCCCTCCGCTACATCGAGCGCATCTTCCCATTTCTTCCCCTTAAGCTCCGTTTGTCTTCCGCGACTGGGGCTCCCTTCCCCCCCCCTTTTTTCCCGAAGCGGCGCGGCAGTTTCTTTCCTTTTTTCTTTTTTTCCTGACCCTGATTTCTGGCCCCTTTTTTCGATCCCAAGAGGGTTTCTCTTTCCCCTTGGTTCTGGACGATCGCGCTCGTTTTCGTTCCCTCTTTTTTCTCGAGGGCGAGACGATCGTTCTTTGGATGCCCCCACGATCTCTTGGTGTCCCCTCCGTCGCCGAGTCCCTCCGAGATTCATAACTGACCTGAGGGGACACGGCGAGCGTCCCATGGAGCTTTTGCTCGGACCCCTTCTTTGTACCCCCCTTACGACTGTCCTCTACTCGATTGTATCACTCCGAGGGGCCGAGAACGTTTTCTTTCGACGCCCCTTTTGGGAACCTGAGCGTCGGTTTTGCTTCCGATCGTCTGTTGCGATTGTCGCGGTCACCATGGGTACGGAATCTTGCACCTCTTCGACTTCGCCACGAAATGCCACAGGCGGAGCCGGTTTCTTATCTATTTTCGGAGAGAGGATCTTCCCATTGGTTACACTTTCTCCTAACGGAAGGGTCCTGGCCGTCTAGTTTGATCCACGGCCCACAGATCAATCACGGTGTGCGCGTCTACAGTTGGTCTGCCCTCTGATTCCCGCCTTTTCCTTTTCGATTTGCCGCCCCTTTTTCCCTCCCCCCCAAAGATGGCGGGGATACGCCCTTTTACCTCCTGGAGTAGTTGCCCTCCCAACGAACCCCGCCTTTCTTAAGTAACAACGACCCGGTTTTTTTTTCACCCCTTGTAGGTTTCGTCCTCTCGCGCCTTTTCTCACTGCTTTAGAAATAATTTTCGCAATATCTCCTATCGTGCATTTCCGTATCGGCGGAACGCGGAAGTCTCAGAGATTAAAGAGAATGAATCCTTCCTTCTTTTATTACACGGAAGTCCACGTCTGGCTTTCAGTCAGCGTACGTTCGATGTTGAAGAGCGCAAGGATCTTGTCCCGCTTATATCCCCTGTGTCTGTCCTTTCTAGTCTGGAGTCTCCCCCCCCGCTCTCAAGAGGAATTCTTTGAACCGAAAACTTTGCTTTCGTACCAGTCGTTCTTTGGTCTCGATCCCGGTGCCACCAAAAAGCGGCTTCCATGTTTTTGCAAACCGGTCGGGTCTGTCCTTTGTCACCACCGGGGGAGTCCTCTCCACGAACACTCTTTTCCTCCTTTCGCCTCATTAGAGGCCCCCCCTTCCGCGATTGTCACGTTTTCTTTGGGTCTCCCCCCCTGTTCGCGTTCGGCCTTAGTTTCACAGTTTTTCAGAAAGTTCGCCGGGGCCTATTGTCATAGCGCCTTCCCCTAACTAGTCTGGAGGCACTACGACCACTTTCCAGGTTTGTACGTTTTTTATTATAGGACCGGCCTGTAGACCGCTTATGTCCAAACCTGCGCGCGCGGTGAGATTTGGGCAATCTTTTTCTCAATGGGAGAGTTTCTTTTCTTTGGGCCTCTCGTTTTCCTTGACGTTACAGCGTTGTTCCCGCTCCCTTGTCTAACGATGACGGATACTCTGAGATCCCATTCGGAATGCTTACTAGGCTGACTGCTGACGCGTTCCGTTGAAGTTCGCCGGCTTTCCGAATGCTCGCCTCCCCCCGGTTCCCCCCCGGTAGGCTGCTTCAGGATCTGTGTCTGTGGCCCCACCCCCTTTCTTTGACAGTTGGACTCTCCGCCCCCGCTTCGTTCGTTTTTCCTTCCTTTATAGGGGATTTCCCGTTGAGGCGGCGCTCGTTAGCTCCTTTTTTCCCCGCGGCTTGGCTCTGAGAGCGAGGTACTGGTTTTTATCCCTTTTTATCTTTCCTTTTGTCTCACTTTTCGTTTTAGGAGTCCCCTCCTTCTTAGCAGAGAACCTGATCCTTTGGTTTAGTTCTGGAGGGCGCGCTCTTTCGATCAGCTCGTGACTGGCTTGGTTCTGAGACGGCCGATGCCGGGCTTACTCCTAGTTGGTTTAGATAAACTTGTGTCGTTCCCCCCCCCCCCCCCCTTAACGAAGACGAGCCGGATCGTGACCCGCCGCAATTCACGGCTTCTTAGGATCTTCGAATTCATCTCAAGCGCCCTCAGAGATCTTTTTGGGTGAGATTCCCCTCTCCCCGCGTCTTAGGCCGCCCCTCCTTTCCCGAAGTGTTTATCCTCTTTTTTTCGATACTCACGAGCCTGCCGCGTGATCGGCCTCGCCTCGCTCGCTTTTACAGCCTCCGGTTCTTTTTTCCCTCCCGATATCACACACCCTGGCTCCATACCCCCCGTACAGAACTTGTCTGCGATTCATTTCTAGAAATTCCCCCTTCTTCCCCCCCTTTCTGACATCGCATCGGGGCGCCGCGTCCGGAGCACAAAAACTGAGGCTTTCGTCTAGCTACTGCCGTCTCCCGCTTCGAGCGCTTCTCGTTTTCGCTTCCGTTTTTTCCCTTTCTGTTGTGTCCTAGAGAAGCCTTTTTCCCCTCCTCCTTTCCCGCGCTGCCGAACGTTTTTCTGCATAGCAATCGCCCCTTTCCACCATGCGACCCGTCTTTCTTGAGGACACTTAATTCTATTACCCACTTTTCTCCCTTATGATTTTTGTTCTTCCGCGAGGCTTCTACCCCTTTCAGGCTTTGATACCGACCAAGGTTTTCGGTAACCGTTTGTCGTTGTCGCGATCGCCAATAAGCCTCCACAAGTCGTGAGGGCCCGAGATAGGCCTTTTTCCTGGTCTCGTCCAGTCCTTTAAAGATTTCTGGTGACCCCCTTTACTCCTGGCTTACGGGGCCCGAAGTTCCCCTTGATGTCGGAGTCGGTTTTGTAGTGTGACTTCCTCTCAGGGAAAGTGCATCTCGGGCAGCCCGTCCGCTTTTAAGGCGGAAACTTTCGTTTCTTTTGTTGTGGTAGAAGAAATTCGCCTTCTCTTCCCCTGCTACATGGAGACGCGCTCCGGGCCTTCTCACTCACCGAGTCACTTTCGTCGTTTTTTTTCCCCTCTCTACCAGCCGGGTACATGATACTCAGGATATACCCGCTCTCCCCTCTTTCGATCTCTGCGCATTTCAACAGCATCACTTCTGGGTTAGTATACCACCTCCCCGTCCTGCACGGTGCTCCCTTTCCCCCTTAGCAGAGAGGAGTGACTAGAAGGTTTTTTTATGTCGCGTTCAGAACCCGCGTAGTAACGACCTTCCCTCCCCTTATTAGGTGTTCAGTGATCTTTCCAAAGCCTGACCAATCCAGGAGAACTTTTCCACCCCTTCCTCTCTTCCACAAGTAGAACGGAAAGCAAGCTGCCTGGCTGCGACGTGGAATCTTCCCAGAGGGTGCCTGTATTAATCAAGACTTTTCCCTTACCTTGTGTGTTACAGAATTCATTTTGATGACTCGTCGGTCTAAACAGAGGGAACAGATAGCGTTCCGCTTCCTCCTACTTGTTGGGCGACAGTTCATCACCCGATGCTCTCTATGTACTTAGACCAGGTTCCAATATCCGCTAGAATTCTCAACTAGATAAATCCCGCCCTCCTCTTTCCCTCCCTACTAACCCGAAAAATCAAGTGTATGGACGCTTTGAGACTTTCTCAGACGATAGGACGCCCCAAAATTTAGCATTATAGTACGAGGACTCGAGCCTCTCCCCTCCCTCTTTTTTTCTCTCGTGATAGTCGTACTCGCGAACCGACCATACTCTCCCGACGCGCTTAGTCTCCTACTGGAGCGTCTGTTCTCTCTAGCGTAAAAGTATCCAGCCCCTTCGGAGCTCTCAGCTTCCTTTCCCTTGGTCAAGTTGGAGTCAAATCTTGCTGTTCGTCTTTTGGCCACCTGGTTTCTAATCCGATCCTAAGCGTTCTCCCTTTCCTTCTTGTGTCTTAGTCGGGCACGCATTGATCTTCGTAACTTGCTTCCTCACGCCTGCGGGTGATTCCGTCCCCCTTTGACTCTTTCGGCTTGGGGGTAAGTCTGCCTTAAAAAAGGATGTGAACTAGTCCTCTCCCTCTCTTCCTCCCCTTCAAGAGTCGGATTCGAGCGCCACAGAAAAAGAATGCGGTCACACAATAGATCTTGTACCCTCTCCTCTATCGTCCACTCCTCGTTTTTTTTTATCTTCTCTTCTATTGTAAACTCTCCCAGGTGTCCTGAGCCGACAATTTTTGTTTTGTTGTTATGTTGCTTCGCTTACTACGTTTGAGACTTTTTCTTCTCTATCTCATAGGTATTAGGGACACCTCCTTTTGTGAAATCCCAAAGCCCGACTCGTCGTTCCTGACACTCAGACTATTGGGTCCAGTACTCCCTTCCTCTTTGCGTTGAAAGAAGGACGACTACCTGTCGCATCCCTTTTCAGAACTCTTCGGCGCTATTCCGCACCCCCCCTTCCCTACTCTTCTGATCGGTGACTCAATTCACCGAGAAAAGCCTTCCAGCTGATCCCACCTTCTTCCCCCTTGGTCCAGAGACGCTACCTGCGCTAGAAACTCCACGAATCTCCTTAGTTTTCACCTTCCCTTTCCCGAGTCTTGACATCCTTACCTCTTCTGTGGTCTCTAGTACGACCTCTCCCCCCTCAGAGAGAGGAGACGCTAGTCTTTCCTCAGGAGACCGTTTTTCGGGAAAGTCTTCTAGAACCCAGTCCACGATTCACCATCCCTTTTATCTTTCTTTTTTAGCTCATCAGTTTCTAGTCGCGGTCGGATAGGTTATCTCTCATCGTATATAGCATTTTTATAACCCTTGTGTAAGTACCTGTCTTCGCGCTTTGAACCGAGGCGCCCCATTTCGTTTCTCTCGTCCCCTAGCGCCATCTGGTGACCGCCCTCTGGTCCCACTAGACGTAGGGAAAACACCGGATTGCCCCTCTTATGTCACGCCTTCCCCCGCGGTTTCGCTTTAACCTCACACGCTTCACTTGTATTTTTGCTCGTTAGTCCGGGAGTCCTTTGGTAATCAAGCTTTTCTCCCCAGAAGTTCGGGTCGGTTGTTCCCGCTCAATCCCCCCCCCTCCGATCTTTTTCCCCCCAGTGTTGATCTTTCCCAGAAATCCCCCTTTTCCCTTTTCCTCTCCAAGTTTACGACGCTACTCGGCGGTACCCTCGTCACCCTGCCTTACGTCCGCACGGTGTATCCCCCCTTAGCTAGGGTCGTTTGCTCTTCCCCCCTCCTCTTCTTCCGAAGACATCTGTCGCTTTCCTGCCATTCATTTTCCCGGCTGCTAGATTTGTCCCCCATTTCCAACTTCTCTCTCGAGTTTCGAGTTTTTGCGCACCTAGATGCGGTTCTCCTCCCCGGGTTAGAAAATCGCCCGGCCTGTGGCGTGACACACCCCCGATTTTTGCTTTTTTTTTTTTGTTAAAGCTCTGTTTCCTCCTTATGAAAAGCCGGCTTGTTTCAAGATATGCAAGTCTATGACGAAGCCACTAACCGACCCTCTTTAACCACGCACTACCTTTCGCGGACCCTTCTCGAAGTCCTCTGTGCTACAGTTCCGGTTTACCGGTCCCCTCTGCACTTGCCCCCCCCCTTTGAGATATGGAAAGAAGGATTTTTTATCTACTTTCCCCCGATCTCGCGAAGATCGATGCTTTGGTCCCCTCCACCGCCCAACCCCCATTTCGCTTTCCCAAGAAGCCATCCGCGGCGGCAGAACCCCCTTCCTTCCCTGTTTCCTGACTGAAGTCGTTCTCATCCCTCGGTTTAACTGTTGCGCCCCCCCCCGCCCCTTCTTTCCCCTTTTTCTCCCGTTCGGAGAGCTCGTCTTCCGTTTCGAGCGCTCGGGTCCACACCGTTTTCTTTACCCCCCCCTCTCCTAGCTGAACGGAGCCTTCTAGAGCACCGTTTCCCCTGCAAGGAGCTCTTTTGTTACCTCATCGTTGTGATACCCTACCGAGATACCCTGCCTTATTTATGTCAGGCCACCCTGTGGAGAATTTTTCTTGAAGCTCGATCATCCCCAAGTAGGGCGTCCGAGTTTTTTTGGGATGCGTGTGTGAAAAGGCCACCTTGTCTTTAAGCCCCCGCTTCTTCGAGGTCCTGAGTACCGCCGGCCTAGTTCGGGTTTTCCTCGGTTTATCCCCTTTCTCAGTCAGAGTACGGACGAAGTCGAGGTTCATTGTGTTCCCTCCCGCGACGCATCTTCTTGGCAAGCCTGCGCTCCTCTCCCTTTTCGTTTTCATTTGGCCTCGGTCCTGATCCTTCTCGCGCCGGGCTTTTCCGACTACACCGGGGAGATACCCCACCCCTCCCTTTTTTTACGCCTGCGCGAACAGCCCGATCCCGAGTGATCCCGCGTGCGAGCCCTCCCGCCTACCCTCGCCTGACAGAGCTTCGTTTCTTTCACAGAGCTCATGATGTACAAGACGAGGTCTCTCCTCTTTTTCATACAAAAATTAAAGCGCGCACTTTCACCTTTTTTGTCGACTGCGGAGCTCGTCTCGCCGCTTCTCCTTCTTGTATAACTCGGTACCCATGAAGAGACCCCTCCTCCTTCCTTTTTCTCTTCAAATGTAGCAGGCTTTTTCCCTCTTCAGAAGCGCCTACCCTTGGCCCCCCCCCCAAAGCTTCTCGAAGCGGGTTTTTTCCCAAGTCAGACGGAAGTAAAAGTCCCTTCTAGCAGAAGTCGAATTTCTCGTGTGTATCGCACCTCGGTCCGACTTACATAGTC
>Ga0179591_1312707_pt1 | contig 17877 bp, 15 predicted proteins | sample CZOMad2_1_08_16f_FD_182891 | JGI IMG/M metagenome (GOLD analysis project Ga0179591, IMG submission 182891) | Vadose zone soil fungal communities from Angelo Coast Range Reserve, California, USA - CZOMad2_1_08_16fungal (PacBio error correction) | ecosystem: Environmental > Terrestrial > Soil >... | reverse complement strand
GAGCTTCCGCCCCGTCTTCCCCGCTGTTATGAACCTCCCTTCAACTTGGGCAACGTTTCTCTCCCCCAATTCACCCGTTCCCCGACCTCAATGAACCTACAGATGGTACAGTCCCCAATGGTTACAATCCCCTGGGCCCTTCCTTCGTAGTTCCCTTTTTCTCTCCCTCCCTTCCTACGCCTTGCCCTCCCTTGGATCTCGTCTTCCTTCTCGAGGGTTCATTTCTTCCAAAACGCTTGCCTGGTATTCGATTGCTCATTTTTCTTCACTTTTATCTTGTTTTGATGGAGACTAACGACTTGACACACTTCTTCCTTCCGATTGACTCTACCGGGGACGATAGCCTTGTGCGCGGTGTGGTTTTTTTTAGTGTCTATTTTCTTCCCGGTACCCGCACCACCCAAGAGACTGTCTTTCTCCTTCCCCTTTCCCCCCGAAGCCTTTTTTCTTCCGACTCCAGGACGATCAAAGACCGACACCATGCCCCCCCAGCGACCACCCCCTAGAGTTCATATCACTCTTGCCCAAATCTTTTTCCTTCTAAACGGCTTTCTCCCTTGACTTTTTGCGCATTTGTGAAAGACCCGGTCCCACCACTCCTTCCTTCAACTACGCCTTCATCACGACCAGAGGGGACGATAAAACCCGCTTCCCTCGAAGCCCCTCTCCTAGAGACAATCCCCCCCACCTACCCTTTTTTGTTTACGTGTGAATTTTACGACTATGGGCTGGAGATGGAGGGCTTGCGGTCTCGGCGTCTCCATTCAGACTTCCTTCTGCTTGCCACCAGTCCGGAACCTCCTGGAGATACACCACCTCCTTTTATATGCTTTCCCCTTCCTTAGAATCACTTCCAAGTTGTGTCCACCTTCCCCGATCCCTAAATCGTTCACGACAACGCACATTCCCAACAATAAACGGGGTTGTTCAGCGACTCTCCAACTGAGGCGATCTTTGTGCCCTCAATTTATAAGACGTTCGGCGATGTTTTCCTCCGCGGTATGTTGCCCTTCCGCCGTTCCCACCCGTGCATACGAGTCGCGAAGTTTCTACTAACCCTAAGCAAACTTCAACAATCCCTTTCCTTACGGTTCGCTCCTTTCCCCTCTTTGATTTAGTTTAATCTCCCCTCTTCGTTCCTTCCTCCTTTCCCTCAGCTGCGGAACATATATTACCTTCTTGGAATCGTTCAGCGTTCCATTACTTTTTTAAGGGGCTCCGGTCTCTTTAGAGTTCTTCTTTTCCAGTACCCTCCTGCGTAAACATGCCCTTTTCACCAGGGATCTCGAAAAAACAGTTAGTCGACTGCACCAGATCCTTGCGGCTTCTTTTTCTGTTCGATGAGATGCCTTCCAGGCGGCATCCTTTTCGGTCTCTTGGCCAATTTTTTACCTTAAGACCTGAACTTCGCCCTGAGGTTCTTTGCACGATTAAGTTCACTCTTTGTTCCCCCCTTTCTGACCCTTCTCGGTTGTAGTCATCCCAACACCGGCTCGCGCCTTTTCCACATTAGAACGAAGACCTCCCCCTGAAAGTATTTACTTCATCAATCAACTTGTACGGGTATCCCTCAACGGGTAGATGCCTCCTTTCCACGCCACGACGTTACTCCCTTATCCCGATCGTTCCTGCGTTCCAGCCAAAACCCTCGTCTAGGAATCGGTAAGCGCCCCCTTCAATCGAGCCCTCCAACCGTCACGGTTGTTGTTGTTCTTTGCTAGACTTCTTTTCTCTTTAGTTACGTTACAATATAATCGCGCTTCTTCCCCCCTTTCCCTTTTCCTTGCTGCTTTGTTTCCCCCAAGCGCTTACGGGCAAAGGCCTGTGCAACGTTGACAATCAGCTTTGCCCTGACGGAATACTAGGTTTTTCGTAGCCGGTCTTGGACTCTTTTTGCGAGATATTCCCCGTAACCCCCGGTAATTCCCTCTTTCGACGTTTTTTAACGCCAGTCGCTGAGTCGATTTGAGATTCTCAAATTTTCGAGAGTAGACCCTCGCGTCCAGTTAACTTCCCCATGGATTGCAGATCGCCTGGCCCCTGCGGTTCAGGACGTCGGCACTACCCACCGGCCCGACCCCAGGAAACAGTTCGTTTTCTCAGGCTCGTTTGCCCGTTTACATCATTAAGTTTTTCCCGCGAGTGCCATTGGTTTGTTCCCTTTTTTTCTCCGTGGGACACCTTCCCCAATATTCTGTGATACTGACGGGTTATTTCGAGATCATTCGAAAGCGCTTCGTATATTTTGAAACCCCCATTTTCCTCTCACTGGTTTACTGCTGACCATGATTTTTTCCCCTCCCCTTTACTCCATCGCCCCTCTCTTCGCCACGGATATCCAATCCTGTTTGGTTCTTCTTTCTTACCGTAGTCTCCGCCGTGTCAACCCGGAGCGGACCTGGAGGGTTGCGTCCCTTCCCTCTTTTTTAATTGAGGTTTTTTTTTTCCCCTCTCCTTTTTCCGATCTTTTCCCGGCGTTTCAACCACTCAGAACTCTCCCCCCCCTTTGCACTGATTTGTGGCGACGACTTTCGCGAGTCCGGACGTCGTAATCTTCACTCACCTCAGGACCACAGTTTTTTGCAACCGAAGGTTTGCCTTGAAGCCCTTTTTATCGGGCGTTGCCTCCTCGCTTTCGGAGGTCCTGGGCACCCCCTAGATTTCCTTTTCCACAGCAGGTGGCCTGACCGCGGAACTACGGCTCTTCCAAGAAACCCGTGAGGCACGCACTCCCGCAAGAACTTCTCTCGTTTTCCTGGCCTTTTGCCCGAGCCGGCGACGTCTCTAAAGTTGTTTTTCTTTTCATTAGGCCTTAGTGCCGAGAGCGCTCGGAACCGGGCAGTCCGATCTTGTTCATCAATCAACACCGTAGATTTCTTCAAGTTTTCCTTCCTGTCCTGCGGAGGAATGTCTTTAACTTTCCTAGACGTGTAGTCTTTTCCTGGCAGATTATCCACCGACGGCGACGTGTTCTTTCGGCACATCCGCACTCATCAGTTCTTCTTCCGTCTTGCTGATTGACCCTTTTTTTTTTTTTGCCTTCCGTTTTCCTCAGACTAAGGACGCGCCCAGTCTCCGGTAGATGGGACCTACATGACTCTTCTTCCCTTTTACGACTCTGCACGTAACCACCCCCACAGGACCGCGCTCCTTGAAGGGTACAACAGTCTCTTTGAGTGCTCCCGTCGCTGTCCGGAAGAGCCTTTTTTTTTTTGGAACTGTCCTCTAGAACCTCTTCATTTCCTCTGCTTTTGGGACTTCCACGTTGGCAGGACGCAAGTTTCCCCACTGGTTCACGCACATGAGGAAGTTACCAAGGAGTCTTGGCGCTGAGACCTCGAGGTTATTGTTCACGAAATGATGCTCTTAAGTGCTGTGGCCCCCCCTGGTGGGGTCGATTGGCTGACGTTAGGTCCTTAAGACCGATCCTCCTCGGATCGCCGGCCGCTTCCCGACGGTTCTGTTCCTTTCTCCCAAGTCTCTTGTGAGCATGCTCCGTAAGGTGTTTTTCGCTCCTCCTGGTGTCAAGGGCGGAGGGAAGCGATTTTTCTGGGTGAAATTTCCTTTTGAACCTTCGCCCAGTTTTTTTTTTGAAGGTTTTTCTTTTGCCTTTCCTTGAATGCTGTTCCGTGCCCCCTTTCTGTTTTCCCTTCTTGGACCCGCCTTTCGTTATCTTCAAGAACTCTAAGAGCGTGGAAGAGATTTCCCTGAGCGTGACCTCTTTTCCTTTGGGCTTCTGTTTTTCTTTAAGGCGTTTTTTCAACATAGCCCCCGAAACAATCGAGCTTGGGTGAGTGAAGGGCTTTAGGCAGCATATTGATTATGGGACCATTCTGTAGGCCTTTGCTTGAGAGCCCTCTTCCCTCAGTCGTAGGAGATCCCTCGGTACCCTTCGGCTGTGCGTTGTCGGTCAGCTTACGACGCGGAGTTGGCGATCGTTTCTTTGAGTTTACGTACCCAGGGTTGTATCCTCTTCGTTTTCCGATTTTTCCCCGCGATTCCCCCTTCCCCCTTCAGCCCGAGCGCCCTACTTTCTCTCCCCCTCCTCCACGTTGCGGATGTGTTCTCTTTTTCGCGGAACGCACGTCTTTTTTGTTCAATCGAGACTTAATCGCTCTTTTCTGAGCTTTTTTTTTTCATCTTTTGTTTTTTTTCCTTTTCCAAAAACGTATTTGTCGCTCTGCCCCGAGTAGTTTTTCCCTCAATCGTGCTTTTCCCCCCGAAACGGTCCTTTTGTCGCGGTTTCTCTTTTGGTGGCTTTGTCCAGCCTTCCCTTCTAGTTTTTCGCTGGTGGGGTCATGGTGGCTTTTTTTTAGACATTCGTCCTGGAGGCGGCCGATCGGCTTCGGTTTGGAGCCTTCAGAGACTTCTGGTCCCTCCCCACGTGTTTTCCTTGAACGTGCAGTTTCCCTTTTTTTCCTAGTTACCACCCTTGTACGCGGATCAATCGGAACTTTTTACGTAGCGGCCGTTCCCCTTCTTTCTCGCCAACACGATCTTTTGAGTAGTCATGTCTCGTCCCTCTGACTCCCACCCCTTTTTTGGAGTGGACGTTCCCCCTTCCTGAGAACTCGTGGCGAACTAGGCCCCCTCTTCTTCTGCGGGTTTTGGGAGAAGAGTGTGGAACGATTTTCCCCCACTTTTTCCTATGGCTCTTCTTTTAAAGGCCGGGTACGGTATTTGGTTCTTTCTTTTAACTCGGGTGCGTTGCTAGTCCCCCCTTTTTCCACAGAGTTTCCTTTCAGCGCGTCGTCGCGTGGCGGTACCTCCCCTCTTCTCTTTCCCTCCGTTGTTGTTCTCTCCCCTGCTTTTTGACGCGCCTGGCAACACCGTACCTTCTTCGCAAACCCGCGTCCCCTCCTTCAAAGCGCCCCCCTACCTTGCGGCCCTGACTCCCCCCCCCTCACAGGAGGTACACTCGACATAGTACCTGTCGAAAAAAGCTTCTCCTCCGCGTTCCCGGCTTTTTTTATCCGAATATGCCAAGTTCTAGCCTTTTTTCCCTTTCCCCCCACAAAACTCAGTGTGGTATTTCGCCGGCCCAGAGACCTGCTACTCTCTCCTCCTCTTGCGGAAGCCTCGGTTCTCTTTTTTTCTTGAGACGTTCGGTAATATGGCCCCTGTGTTTCCTTCGTTCCAAAGTGTTTTGAGCGCTGGGGCCGTATGTAGCAATCGGACCAACCCCGCCCCACACTTTTATTTCCCGCTTCTCTTTCCCCCCCCCAATTTTACTCAACTTTTCCTGACCACAAGCTCCCACCATGACCCCCAGAACCATTTATTATTCAACCCTGGTGACCCGCCAGCCAACTTCCGAAGAGACCATACTAACCTTCTCTACTTGAAGTTTCGTCTTTATGACAGAACCCCGTCCCCCCGACGTTTTTTTTCCTTGTTATCATCCTTGTGCCTCCTACAACTATTCCCGCCCCTCCTCCCCCCTCTCCCCAGATTCGAGCGTAAAGTCCCTCCCCTTGTAACAACTCCAAGACGTTCCCCCTAGACCACTTTCTTGCCACACCTCCGAAATGTTTATGGGTTTTTTAGCGGCTCGTGTTTCTTCCCTACTAGTCGACCGATTTTTTTTCAGCGCACCGAGCGAAAAATCGATAAGATTAAACCCCACTTGATACCGTGTTTCTCTAATTGTACCAACCCTCTTCTTCCCTTTTTCTCCCTTCGGAAGAAAACTACTGAAAACCTTTCCCCCTTTTTCATCTCGCCTCTCACTGAGGTTAAGTTAATGCCGCTCTCCGAAATTTGTTTCTGAGTCCTCGCCGAGCCTCCTAAGTCTTTTGCTGCCCTCCTTCCCCCAGTTCTAGAATTGTTTCCGTGACGTCCACGCCGCTTCCCGAACACCTGCGCAGAAGCAACCGCCTTTTAATACATGCCATTCAGCGCATGATCCCTTTCCCCTTTTTTTTCCTAGTTCTTTCTTATTCCTTACTCCTGCCCGAGCTTTTCCCATCTCTCCGCCTGTGAACGCATCGTCAGCGTCACATTCATTCCCCTTCAGGTGCTCCGGGTCGTCTCCCCCTTGAGTCTTTGGCCCATCCCACCGCGCCCATTCAACCCCCCCTTCCCCTGCGGACGTCCCACCAGTGAGCGCCTTTAAAAGATACTGCCTTTCCGTAGTGTTCTCCTGACGCTGTTTTTGATCATAAGTATTTTTTTTATCGGTATTACGGACCCGCTCCTCCTTCCACCCACAAGTCCCTTGAGTTCGCACCCGGAAGATAAGCTACTTCAGGTCGTGCTAGAGAGTAGTCCTCCCCCCAATTTTTCACTTAGCCTTTAAGCCGCCTTGACCCCTTATAATACTCCCTTTCCTTTCCCCGTGGTCCCTGGTTCTCCCCGCACATATGTAAGATGGGGAAAAGTACCTCCACCGCCCGAGGAATGACCCTTCGTCGCTCGGTGCGTTTTCTTTCCCGTCTTTTTCCCATCCTGGAGACTTCGTCGAGCTCCCAAGGTTCTCTTTCTTTTTTTATGTTTTTTGGTGAAGTTCGCTGGTTCCTTTCAACCGCGAGCGGTCAGGTGCCTTTGTCCTAGCGAGCCTGTTAACCGAGTCTCTTTCTTCGCTCCCTTAACAGTCGCTAGGTGCTTTTCCTTTCTCCACATTTACTTCATACTCTGAGAGCCCGCGTGCGGGTTCAAGTAAAGTCGGTCTTCCCGTGTAGTGATTATAATCTTAAAAGACCATTACCCTCACCCCAGTATTCGTTCCCAGTCTTTTTTTTTCCGGAGTCATAAATTTCGAGATTCTCCCCCCCTCTACGTCCTGGCACGTGTTTCAAGATCGCTGGAACTGAAGGTTCTAAGACTCTCGGACCCCAAAGACGACCTTTTCAAACCTCTTCCTTTGTTTTCCCTTAGTCTTCACCCCGCTGCAGGTTTTGCGCTCTTCTTTCAAATTGACTTTCTTGGACCCTTCAGTTCTTCGCGGTAAGTTTAAAATTCTTGCAAATAGGTCTGTTTCCTTCGGGTTCTTCTCGCCGAAAGCGCTCTCCAAGCCCTTTGTTTCCGGTCTCTCTCAAATTCGGTTGACTCCTCCAATTTTGGCCGTGACTTTTTTTCTTCAGACATTCGGCGAAGTCGTCGCCTAATATCCAAATACTTGCGTGTTTTTCTTACCGTAGGTGTTGATCGCTCCCCACGGGCCGGAACTTAACCCTTTTTACGCCTCATCCGTTCTTTCAGCTGACGGAGTTTACTGCACAGCTTGGCTTTTTTTCTTTCAACACCTTAAGTCAAGAGACCACTTCAAGGATTTGGCAGTCCTTGGCGGAAGACTTTCGCGAGGTTTGTGATGTCGTCATCTTTCATCCTTCCCCTATCGACCCCCTCCTTTCTCCCTACGCCTTTCCCCTGGGGTAGGGTGTCTTTCTAGACCGATCGGCTTCTCCCCCCTCCCGAACCCTGACTATTGCCCAGAAGATTTGCACTTTAGGTGACCTGACAGAGGTCTTAGCGGGCAAGACTTTACCTGCCCTCATTCGTTTCCCCCACCCTGGGCGGACGACACTGCTTTTGCCTGTCTTTTTTCCTCTCGAACTGTTTTTTGAAGGGGATTTTCTTTTTTATGACGCTTGCCGAACTGGCAGTCCTTCTTGCGCTTCAAGTGCCCGCTGAAATTTTTCCTTCGAAGATCGATTTTTTTTTTTTTTTTTTTTTTTTTTCTTTTTTTTTTTTTAATGTCTTCCCCCCGAAATCTCTTTCATCGCGGCGACTGTTTTTATCGAAAAATTTCCTACGTGAGACGTGTTGAGATTCCCCGCGCCAGACGTTTCTCTTCCCTCCGTCAGCTGATACTCACGTTTTTTTTTCCACGATCCCCCCTTTCTTAAAAAGGGGCCCTCTTTCCGTCCTGCCGCTGTTCAAGGTGACTCCGAAGAAGAACGACGGTTCATTTTCCCTTTGAGGAGATGGGCCCCCTTGATCGCGGGTTACTTCACCCCACAACCCGATTTGAACCGTGACGTTTTCCCCCTCTTTCCCGATTGGCTCGCGCTGACGGCCTCTCTCCCTTGTTGGCTGGACCTCCTCGTTGCACCGATATTTAATTCAGCGTTTGGAAGAGAAGTTTCCCTTTCATGTTGCGGGCGACGCATTAACTGGTTCCTTCTGGAAGTGACCCTCCCTTTTCTTGGCGGGCGAGTGAAGAGCTTCGATTTGTGTGCCAGATTCCCCCCTCGCCTCTTGGCAACGGACCTGAAGGTCCTGAATCGTGCTGTTGTTCTCAAGGCGCTTTGTCGAGGTTTTTTTCTAATTGCTTGCCGGAAGTTTTCCCTGTCCCCCCTCCCTCCCCGACGGTCGAGCCGCCTTTCGGGTCCCACGCTCGAACACTCGAAGGGTTTTGAAGGACTGTTCCTATTCCTCTTCGAGATCCTTGTTTTAAAAGGGAAGGCTGTTGATCCTCCCTTTCCAAGGGTATGTTTTGAAATGGACCCCGAGTTTCCCTCTGGGCGACTCCTCGACCCGTTTTTCCGGGGGCCTTTGATTTTTTCCTCTCAGGCGGATCCTTCCGACGTGAGTAACGATCTTGACCTTTTCCCGTCCTCAAGACGCTAAAGAGCTTTTTGAAGAGATAGATTCCCTCGCGTCAGCGGAGTTTCCCTTTGTTTTTTTTGGGGGTCTATGTTTTTTTTGGGGGGTTTCTCGGCGGGTTTGCGTGTTTAGGCGGCGGTTTTTTGTTGGTTTATTACCATTTTCCTCCTGAACCCACAATTTTGCACGTTTTGTCTTTGGATGAACCTTCCAGTTGAACATTCCGGCTCGGCTTTGTCTCTCTACTTTTAGGATTGGATAGACCCTCCTATGAATCATGCCTAGGTCCGTTTTCCCTGTTGAGTTTTTTTCTTTTCTTTTTTGGTCCTTCTAAGCCTGGTTGTTTGCCTCCTTTTTTTCGATTTCGTTTACTACCTGGGATTAGTATCACTGTACTCCTTTGTGGTGTCCTTTCTGCGGTTTTTTTTTCCCCCTTTCGACAAGGCTTTCTCGAGCCTTTCCATACTATTTCCCATATTCTCCTTTTTCACGACCCCGTGGTCGAGTCAACGGCAAGGCTTGGAGTTGTTCCCCCAATCACTTACGCGCCGAGCTTTTTTTTTGATAGAGGGCGGGCATCTCTCGGCCGTGATTCTTTCCCGTCGGGTGAAATTGTTATTTTTATTTGCTCCCTCGAACCCGTGTTACTGGTCGCTCTATTGGTGGCGGGTCAATTAATATGAATCTTCCTTCGTCTGGTCGGGTCCTTCTTCGTGAGAAGACCTTTCGTTTTTTTATCTTTGAAGATAATAGGTAGCTTTTTGTATTCTTTTCTTTCACCAGTACTTCCGGCCCAGCGCTTCCCACAACACACTTTTCCCCGAGAGCACCGGTTAGTACCACGTACGCTGGCCCTTTCCCCCCCACCCGGCTTCGGTAGGTTTCCCCCCGTGTTGATACGAGGGATTCCTCTAGGATGTCTAGGCCTCTGAAACCCAAGGCAGCGTTATTGACTTTTGAGACCCTTTTTTCCTGCTTCCTCCTTTCAGGGTGGAGAGGGTACATCTTTTTCAGTGGTGGAACCCCTCCGCTTTTCTCCCTGTTGATTTCGATTGTCCGTCTTTCTTGCGGTCTTCCTTTTTGTTCGCGCTTGAGTTTTTTCCTTTTTTCCTTAATGTTTCTCTTTTCGGTACCGCTCTCCTCTCATTCTCTTTTGTTGTTTTAGTCGATATTCGGCGGGATAACGCGCGTCCGCGACTGCCATACTCGTTGGACAACTTCTCTCCCCCAAATTCCCCCCTCCCCCCTCACTCCTTCGAGAGGAAGGATTTTCAAGCCCCCTTTCCCCCTGACGACTGTCCCCCTTTTCTGAAAAAGGTAGGTAAATGCCCCCCACAGCCCTACACGTTCCTCATATTGATTTTTTTTTTTTTTAAACGCCCAAGTTCGATAGGTTCCATACCCCCCCTTCAGTGTGTTCCTCTGCCGAGACTCTAAATTAATATATTCACTACCTTTTTTCCTGTGTTGGAGGCTCACCTCCTAAATTTTTTTAGGCCCCCGGCTATACGTTCCTTTTTTCGCCCCGTGTAGCTTTAAATTTTGGATCGCGGGCCTACCGTAACTGTCGAAATCTGTCCCCCTTCACCACCAATTTCCTCTTTCTTCTCAGTTAGGTCCGAAGTCGCCCAGCCGACTTCCCTCCGCGACAAACGGAAGAGTTTCCAGAGCTTGACCTTCTGCAAAAGAGATCTCACAACTCTTTTAATCCCCTTCCTTTTTACGATCCCCCAAAAGCCTTAACTACTCCATTTTTATTTTTCCCACGACCGTTTTGACGCTCCCACCGTGAAAGTCCACTCGAAGCCACCGCTCCGCTCGAGCGTTCCCTTTTTGAACAACTCCAAGACTTTTTTCCTCGCCCCCTTTATCGATCTCCCGGCTTGTCTTGGTTTGACCTTTTTCCTGTCGTGCATCTAGCTTTTTTCTCTCACCGCCGAAAATCTAGTACTTAACACCAACGAAGATGCTTCCTTTGGCTCGAAGCCCTACACCTCAAATGGCCACCCTGGCTCGTCAACCTCCCTTCCCACGACAAGCAACCAACCCCCCCTTTGGTTCGGTTTCAGCGACTCGGAAATTTCCCTTACTTTTCACAGCCGAAATTTATCCCAACCCCTCTCGGTTACTTCCCCTTACGTTTGCTGACCCTCCCCCCCCCCCGTGCTATGTTTCCTGACTACACCGCCCGCTCCCGCCCCCGTGCTTTTAGCTTTCGCTTCCCATTTCACGTTACGTACGGATCTCTTCCGCTTATGGATTTCGTTCTTGAAGATGACCGCCCCGGGTCCCCCTCTTCCTTCCCTATATTCTTTTTCCCGTTTAGTAAATACCAGAGTAAGTGTTACTTGGGTTAGAATGTCGTCTCCCCAGAGTTCATATTTTATTGACAAGACCCTTGAAGTCTCGTCAAAAGACATTCCTTTCCCCCCAACTTTTTTTTTTCCACAGTCTCCTCTCATGAGGCCCCTTTTCTTCTTTTTAGCGTCCACTACCGGCGGATGAGCGAACTTTTCTCTCAGAGGGAGATTGATCGGGCTAACTTCCCTCTCCCGCGACTTTCCTCCCAGCAAGTTCAGCGCCCTTTACATTGTTTTCCTTCGAATCGTCTTTCTCCCCCAACACCGGCTACGAGCTCACTTCGCCCGCAAGACCCGCCTTAAAGTATCCTTTTCCCTCGTCGGAACCCTTCCCAGCACCCTCCTCTTATGGGGTTTCCCCAGACTTGACGGAACTCGTCGTTTCCTTTTTTTTCCAGCAACCCACCGCGTCTCGGCCTCCCGTCAGCGCCGGGCTGCCTCCGATATCTTTAACCTTTGTTTCGTTTTTTTTGTGACGTGTCCCCTCTTATTTGGTCAGTTAGTTTCCCCTACTTTGGAGGTAACGCGGATCTTCTGCGTCACCCCCCTGAACAGCGTCCGGACGGGCAACGAAGCTTTGCCCCCCATCAGCTGGCGCCATCTGATTTTAGAAGAACGTGTTTCTTTTTGATTTTTTTCTTTCGTTTCTTTTCTGTTAACTTCAGTCCCCCCGACACCTTATCCTTATGTTTTAGAATCTTTTCTCCCGCGATTCTTTGAGATTTCTCTTTTTCGAGTTCGGCCTTCCCTAGTTCCCCCAGTTCCCTACCTTAGCTTGCAAAGATAGCCCTTTACCCAGGTTCCCTTGGCTCTATCCCCCCGCCTCGAAACCTTTTTCGATGGCTTCGTGCCCTGGTCCAGCTTACTTTTACAAAACCCGCACTATACCTTTTACCGCTGGTTCCTCCCCGGTCCGGCGAGAGACCCGTTCTTCTTAGGGCCCCTTGCCTCTTGTTTTTCTTTTTCTCTTTCCCAAGTAAGATCCCTTCGCCGACTTCAGCCCACCCTTTTCTTAACCTTCCGTTTTTTCTACTAAATGGTGTCGGATGACATGGATTCTGATGACGCAGTCCTGCTCTTTTTCAAGTAGTCGCAAGGTCTCCCCCTCTTGACGTGTTTCCCTCTTTTTGATCCTCCCCCCTTTTCGGAGAGGTGCGCCCTTCTTTCCATCCTCCGTTGTTGTTTAGAGCTCAGGGTGCCGTTTTTTTTCTTTTTCCCCGCTACAGGTTTTCAACACTTTTGAAAACTTCTAGAGAACCACTTCCAGTTTTATCGCAGTGGTCTCCTTCCTGTCGCGAGGGGCTGCCTTTCCCCCGTCCCCTTCGTTTCGGTCAGAAATTTTCTCCGGAAGGTGGCGGACTGGTGTTTTCGTTCTACGAAGTCTGTTTTTCTCGCACACCTCAGAGCACGATATGCAGAAGGTAGTGGTCCCTCCTTGAACTACGGCTCGACTTCTTTGCAGCCCGTGATCCCCGTCGCCCCCCTGCTTTTTTTTCCGGGTAAGCTTACGACTGCACAATCCTTTCTCGCGAGATTCAATGTTTCTGGTTCGAAGGTTGTGGTCTTCTTCCAGGTGTAGTGTTTAGAGCGTTCTTACCTTCCCCTTCCTATCTTGCCGTTAATACTGAATTTGAATCGAAGATAGAATGGAGCAAAACGAAATCTCTCCGCTCCTCGCGGCTCCTTTGGATATAGAAAAAGTCGAATCTTCGTCTTGTAATTTTTTACAACTCTTCTCCTCTTTGACCGGTCATCTTCCTTCATCACTTTATTATTAAGTTTCTATGCTCCAAGACTTTTTTTTTTCTACGGTTTGACCTTCCTTGGCCCAAAAAACAACGCTGTTCAAGGTGAAGCATCCCCCCCCCCCCCCCCCCCCCCCCCCCCCCCCCCCCCCCCCCCCCCCCCCCCCCCCCCCCCCCCCCCCCCCCCCCCCCTCCCTCCTCCAGAGCTCGAGGAGATGAACCGAAAATGCTCAGGCGCCTTTTGTCACCAAAATGACCAGACGCGCGAACCGTGACCGGCCCGTATATGCTCCCCGGCTGACCTTTCCTCTTTGGCCAAGATCGACCAGGTCATGCGTTCCCCCCTGTGTTTTTACATCTACCCCTGTTCATGTGGTGCGAAAGCCCAAGGACCACTGTTCCCCCATGGATGACTGCCTTCTTAAGGCTTTTTTTTTGCCCCCCCTAAGTCTCTTTTGGGAGTCAGTCTACGTGGCACGACCTGTCAGGCTGAATCGTTTTTTTTTTTCAAACTCATCTCTTGGTTACGAGGGTAAGTTCGGGCAGGACCTGATACACGTGCCCCTTTCGGATCTTCCCCCTCTCCCTGAGGGTACACGAAGTTTTTTTGCTCCGCTGATTGGTGAGCCTTCCTCCCTCACTGGTGTCGAGTATCCGAAGGAGGTGTTCCTGAATGGAGGTGATCCCTTCAAGGGTGGGTGTCCTCCCGCTTCCCTTTTTTGCGCCCGGTACGACTCTTCTTTATTTTTTCTAGTTAAACCTTCTTCGGTTTCCGCCCCCCCCTTTTTTTGTCTTGTTCACGGAGGTTACGACCGACCGGGCTTTCCCAACGTGAACCGCTCCTTTTCAGATCTTTCTCCTTTTTTCTTTGGATCGAGAACGGCTTTTGGCTCTTCCCCCAGTTTTTTAGAGGCGGTTGGAACTTTCTCGTTAAAATCTGAGTGGGTTGATTGACCGTTCTAGGGACAAGTTTTTAACCTTCCACTCTTTCCCCTCCAACCGGTCCTTTTTTCAATTTCGGTTTAGCTCCAGCTTCCTAAGTGCGGCGCTGAACGGACACACCAGTTTCGTTGCTGTGCAGTTGTCGGTTCCCTCTTAAGACCCTGAGTTGTCGACTTTTGCCCTCTCTCCACTGCTTTCCCGCTAGTGTTTACTTAGTTTCCACACATTTCCAGACCATTTGAACGAATTCCGCCCCGGTCGGCCGCACTCCACCTCCAGTGCCCCCCTCTTCCCCGTTTCGTCTGTTTCTTTTTTTTTTCACGAACGTGGCGTTCTGAACTCCTTGGAGTTTGTTCCCCCTACGAGTTTTTTTTTCGAGGTGAGGACATCGGTTAACTCGGGCCCCCCGTCTTTGTAGAGTTGCCAAACTTTTTTAGTTCCGTAGGTTTGTACCTTGCGTTACTTTCCCCTTTTCACTTCAAGCCTAACTCCACTTTTTCTGCGCAAGATCATAGGCCTCTCGTTCCGCTGTGGTTATGGTGGAGGTCTTTTCCTTCTTCCTGGAGTAGGATCGGATTCGGTTTGGAGTAGAAAGAGAAGCGTTTCGTTGTGGGGAGGGGTCTTCGACTTCCTTTCTCTCCCCCCCCCTCCCCTATCAGACACCGGGTCTCCATAAATTGGTTAAGGCAGTTCGCAGGCTTTGTAGGTCTCTCAACGATTACTATTTATCCTTAGGCCTTTCTCTTTTCAACTTTGAGACTTGTCACTTTTTCTCTATTTTGAGAACCTTCCTTATCCCGATGCGTCAGGAATGGTCGTGGGAGACGCGGCAGTTTTAAAGAGCCTTTTCCGGATCGTCCTTGCCGGTAGGTTTTAGAGCTTAGGTTCTTGATCTAAGTTGCTTCAGTGGTCCGCTAAGTGGATTTAATAGATGTCCCCTGCTGAAGGCGTTTTTCTCAATCCTCTTTTCATGTGTGTTGGAGAGATTTTCGCGGTTCGCGACGGGCATTTTGCCCACGTGAATCTTACCCCTGACGTCTAATTACACAGCATCCGACCCTCCCTACAACTTCGACCAAACCTCCCCGCCCGGTAAAATTTCTGAATCTCCATGGAGGTTCAACAAAAAGGTCGTTACAATGACTGCGGCTCCCCCTCCCCCGGTCCTCCCCGGTTATCAGCACGGTGCCTGAGACCTTTCCACATCTCCAAAATCTTGCGTGTGTATTGGCCCAGAGAAAGCACTCTCTTCACTACTACGGTTCAGTTCCTAACTCCTTTCATTTGAGGACCATTTTTCTCGCGTTCAACTTCAGCCGTGTGTTTTCCAAGTGGTTTCGCTGGGCCGACGTAGTTCGCAATCCTGAAACCGACCCCCCCCCCCCAACTTCTATTCTCTTCCCTTCCCAAACCCTTCCCTGACGAAGTCTAAAGTGCCGTCCCGCCCCCCCTATGAAGTTAGTTCATCTCAAAGAGCTTGAAACGCAGCTTGGACGAATCCGACCCTCCCGGAGTTTCCGTCCTTTCCTCGCTCCCTCTTTTCTAAGGTCAACACGGCCCCTAATAAGTTCTCTTCACTTTCCAGTGTTTCCTCCCCCAGAGGACCGCCAATCGAAAGCCCAGAGACGCTCGCGCTCACAAGTCGATTTAACATGTTCGGACTTGGTTCATAGGACACTTACAACGGGGAAGATTTTTCATTTGCTTATGTTCGGCCGTGGCGAACTTAGTAGCCTGTACGATGAGTCTTCGGATTTCCCCCGAACGCCATCTCTACACCACCGAACTTCTTCTGCTCGACTCCTCACGACACTCAACGTCTCCGCGTCGATTTTTTTCCCCCCCGACACCCTCACAGCAACTCAACTTCCCGAGTCAGCTACTATTTCCGACTATTCGCCCCTCCTTCGAGCCCCCAAAGCGCGAAGCCCCGCTCCCGTCTTTTTTGGACCTCGCCCGGCACCAAACAATGCTGTTTCCCTCCGACCACCGCCCCACACTTTCAGAAGCACCCGCCGGTTTCTTTAACAACTATGTCCCTCTCCTTAAGATACTCACTTACTCTCTGAGCGATTGAAGGGGATGACGCGTCCCCTTCCTTCCTACTTTTCGTGCGGAACATATCTCCTCTTGAACTGCTAACCTATTTCCCCTCTCCCCCTTGTGATACGGGTCTATTCGTCGAACAGATTCCTAGTTTGTTCCAGGACCCTTCAAAGACCCCCAGCGGAGAGCTCCCCCCTTTCGCAGGCTCCCAGATTCCTTGCGGATCTTAGTGGTCTGAGTGTTGAACCTCCGTCAGGATTTAGAGTTTCAGGTCGGCCCCGCCCTAGCCCCCCCTCTCAATTTTCGTCAAAAGGCGATTAAGAGAAGGTCGTGCCCCCTTTGCGTGTATTCTCCCGGCCTAGCCTTCTCGAGCCAGGACCGCCCCCCACCCCCCCCCCCCCCCCCCCCCCCCACACCCACACAAATTGAAAGTAGTCACCGTCCTCATTTTGAGGAACCCCTTTTCCCCATTTGATGCCATGCCTGGGTCAAGTACTCACCTTCCCCGCGTTATGTCCCTCTTTTTGTTTACTTGCGTTCCCATCACAACCCACCGCCGTCTCGGTAAGAGCCCTGTTCCCCTGCGATCTCCTCGTCCGTGGTTTCGTGTTTGCCGTTCCTCCCCAGCGATTTCCCCCGTCGGTGACCCCTCCCTCGCCGCTTTATGAACACGCGCTCTTTCTTCCTGTTCACTTCACCGCTGCTCACCCCGAAAGATGTTGCCTTTCCCTCTAAGAAGACAACGATGAGTCAGTCTTCCCCCGTCCTTTCCCCGTTTGAGTTCTCATTTTACCGTACCCCACCCCCCCGCACTTAGTCACCGTCTTCGAGTTTTCCTGCTCTCTGTCTTGAGATTCTTTCCCCAGAAACTTTGAGCTTTCGGCCTTCTGAAGTTCAGTACTGTCCTTTTTTTTCAAGATTGTCTTTACGTTTTCTCGATTCGGATCCCCTTTTTCTCTAAACCTCCCCTTTTTATTTTTCTCCTCATCTCACGGCTAGTTCAGTCGAGAGATCCGGTAGCCCACCCCCCGAGAAGCGTTCTGTTTTTAGTGCTCCGGTTTCGCTGAGGACTTTAGTAGAGTTTCCCCCCCCCATTCTTTTTTCCTTAGACTTGAGTTTTTTTTTTTTCCTCTCTTTTCCTCCGAAAGCCTTTCGTAGGATCAAGTACTCCAGTCCTCCACGTCCGGTAGTAGTGAGCCCCTTTGCGAATTCCGGATGGACTTTCTGATTGACTCCCTCCCCTTTCTTCGCACGGACCTTTAAGTGGTATTCCTCGTAGTTGAATCGTCCTTCAACCGGGCGGAACCGGAGATTCTTTTTACCGCCGTCCATCTTCTCTCTTTCTTCCTAGTTGTTTTTTTCTCTTTCCGGCCTTTTTCCTTTCTTTCCTTGTTGACAGGCCTCTCCCCCAACCCTACCTTAAGAAACTTAGATCCGTGTTCTCCACCGAGGGTTCTTTCATCAGCATTCATCCGGACCCCAGTTCTGGTCGCAACGACGGTCCTTCCTACGCCGGAAGTGTTGCCGTCCCTTTCTTTTTTTTTTTGCTATCTTTCTCCTTGAAATAACCCTCCTTTTTTTTTTTTTTCTCAAGATTTTCCTCCTTGACGCGGAAAGGCCTCGAGGACAACCAAAGCCAGTGAGGAACTACATCTTAGCACCTTTCTCTCTTGTGGTTTTCCTTCGACTGTGCCTTCTGGCACTGCCCTCTTTTTGGTTTGCCGTTTTTTACTGAGGCGGCGAACAGGCAAGTTCCAGCTATGGCCGTCCTTTTTTCCCGTCTTTGAAGTTCTCCTTCTTTAGGTGTTTTAACAAAACGTCTCATCGCGGTTTCCTTGTGGATAGCAAACGTCGACGAGTGAGTCTTACGTTATTCCATCACCACCCGCGTACGTTTTTTTTTCCAGAACCATCCGCACGTCAGTTCTTGTGGCTGAAGGGATTATTTTCCAAGCTTAGTGTGCCCTCGAACGCTGTTCAAGGTGACGCAGACCTTTAGACCGCGAGTTCATCCTTCGAGTTCTCTTTCCTTCCACCGCCGCGTTTGTAACCTAGACTTATTTTTTCCAACATTCAGATCGATCAAGCGTAGTCAGGAGATGACCTGGACGAGACGGATTGGTGGCTGGACGCCGCGTCACCATCATCGTACTCTACATCTTCCCTGGAAGCTTCTCCCCCCTTAATGTGAGGCCTCACCTTCCTTCCACTGATCTTCACTTGGAATAATTTTTCAG